>Ga0126381_100002308_pt1 | contig 20571 bp, 16 predicted proteins | sample PanSoiMetPlot_28_FD_96465 | JGI IMG/M metagenome (GOLD analysis project Ga0126381, IMG submission 96465) | Tropical forest soil microbial communities from Panama - MetaG Plot_28 | ecosystem: Environmental > Terrestrial > Soil > Tropical forest > Bulk soil | place: Panama | collected 2016-02-17
AAAGACCAGCCCCGCGACGGGGGTTTTGTACATATAAATGCACTGGCTTTTAGCACACTGTTGAGTTCTCAAGAAACGGACGCACACCCACGCGAAACCAACCATCCCGCGCCGGGGCAACCCAACTAACTTACTCCGAGACTTCCCTTTTGTCAACTTAGCTCTGTCGAACTTTGCCGATTTTTGGGCTTTCCCGTACCGCCAGCATACCGAACGCCCGGGATCTTGCGACAACGCGCATCCCCCGGACGAAAGTTTTCCTGGTGGCTCCCCGGGTCCCGACCCGCCTTCCGGCGTTCCGTCCCCTCAGGGCAAGTGGAACTCTATGGGTCCTGGACACCCTCGTCAAATCGGCGCGTGGCTATCGGTCCTTCCCGGCCGCCCCCGAGCGTAAACCCGGTCAGCGGTCCTAGAGTGCCCCTCGACGCTCGCGATTTTGCTAGTGTCCTGGCATGCGCACCGGTTTCACGCGTGCCGGTGAGCGGCAGCGGCGAGATCCTGACCTGACCGAAACGCAGCAAGCGACCGCCCCAGGCGATGAAAGTGCCGGGGACCGTGACGGCGGGCAGGCCCCAGCAGACTGGCGATGGGCGTACCTGTTGCTCGAAGCCGCGGCCTGGCTCGGCGGCAGCCTGCTGGTGTTCGCGGCTTTCCTGCGGGTCTCACGTGCCGGGTGGGTCAATTCCGACGGTGCCAACAGCGTGCTTGAGGGCGAGGCCCTCGTGCACGGGCACTTTCTCCTGCACGGCTGGCTCATCGGCGACGCCACGTTCTACTTTTTCGAGCTACCGCTGAACGGGATCGCCCAGCTGATGCTCGGGGCGGGGAATTACGCGGTGCACGTGGCCTCCGCGCTGGTCTACCTGCTTGTCGCGATCAGCGCGGCGGCGCTGGCCGTGTCCGGCAGCCGCGGCCCGTCAAGGGCGGTCCGCGCGGCGGTGATCGTCATCATGATGGCGGCGCCGCTGCTCTCGATCCCTGGCCTGCGCCTGATGGTCGAAGAGCCCGACCACATCGGGACCGCGGTGTTCATCTTCGTGTCGTTCCTGCTGGTGGAGCGCCTGCCCGAACGCCGGTTCACCCCGCCGCTGCTGTGCGCGATCTTGTTCGCGGGACAGTTCGGCGATGCCACCGTGCGCTTTGTCGCGGTCCCGGCGATCGTGCTTGTGTGCGGGTACCGCGCGCTGGCACAGCGCAAGCTGCGCTCGCCCGACACCTGGCTGGCCGCCGCCGCGGTCGCGTCGGTGCCGCTGGCGCTGCTGGCCCGCGTCATCGTGATCCATCTGGGCGGGTACTGGGCGCCCCAGCCGAGAACGCGGCTCGTGTCGCCCGCGCTGTGGCCGCACCACGTGGCGATCACCTGGAACAACCTGCGGCAGCTGTACGGCGCGGCCTGGACGCCTTACGCGAGGATGGGCCACTTGGGCGTGGCCTTCGCGATGGTCTGCCTGCTCGTCTCGGCCGCCGCCATCGTGTGGGTGGTGTGCACCTGGCTACGGCGAACCCGGGCCGAGCAGATGCTCGTCGTCGCGATCGTCGTCAACATCGGCGCTTACATCGTCACCGTGCTGCCGACAATCAGGAACTCGCACGAGCTGCTCATGGTGCTGCCGTCCGGTGCCGTGCTCGCCGCGCGGGCCTTCGTGCCCGCCAGGATCGGCAACGCGTTCGTGGCGCTCGCGGCGGTCGCGGCGACCGCGCTCGCCGCGGCCCTGCCGCTGGCCTCGGCCACCATCCGGCCCGTGGACCATCCGAACGCGCTGCAGCTCATCCACTGGCTGAGGGCGCACAAGCTCAACTACGGACTGGGCGGGTACTGGGACGCCGCCTCCACCACCGTGCAGTCGGGCAGCCGTGTCCACGTCCTGACTGTCAACTTCGGCAAGGTCGGTGTCGGTCGCCCCAACTACGAGATATACCTCCCGGACTACGACCCGGCACAGCACGACGCCAGGTTCGCGGTCACCGACCTGCGTCAGAAGTACACGATCAAGGCGTTCGAGCAGACCTTCGGCAAGCCGTCCGAGAGCCTGCGGGTCGGGAACTGGAGCGTGCTGGTCTACAACAAGAACCTGCTGCGCGAACTCCCGCCACGGCACCTGACGCGCTGACCAGCTAGGACGCGGCTAGGAGTCGTAACCCAGACCGATGCGGTCGAGCAGCCGCAGCCACGCGTCGCGGCGGCCCTCGTTCCTGTCAGCACGGGCGAGCGACGAGCGAGTCAGCTGGATCACCGCGGATCGCAGTGGCTCGGGCGGGAACGGCACCGGCTTCGACCGCACCATCGCGAGCCTTGTGCGCTCGGTGTCCGCGCCCGCGAGCAGGTCGAGCATCACCTGGGCGCCGAACCTGCTCGCGCCCACGCCGAGCCCGGTGTACCCGGCGGCGTAGGCCAGCCGTCCGGCGTGAGCCGTGCCGAAAAACGCGCAGAACCGGCTGCAGGTGTCGATCACGCCGCCCCACGCGTGCGTGAACGAGACGCCCTCGAGCTGCGGGAACATGGCGAAGAAATGCGACGCCAGGGCGGCGAACGTGGCCGGCCGCGAGACAAGCTCGTCGTGCGTCCTGCCGCCGTTGTAGTACACGGCGTCGTACCCGCCCCACAAGATCCGGTTATCCCTGGTGAGCCGGAAGTAGTGGAACTGGTTGCCCATGTCGGAGGCGCCCCGCCGGTCGCGCCAGCCGAGGCTGGCGAGCTGCGCCGCGGACAGCGGCTCGGTCATCAGGACGTAGTCCCAGACCGGAACGACGTAGTTCGCGATCCGGCGCAGCAGCGGCCGGTGCACGCCAGTGCCGAGCGCCACCTGCCTGGCGCGTACGCTCCCGTACGGCGCGCGCAGCCCGAGCCCCGCGCCCGCCGAGGTCAGTGACTGGACCGGTGTGCTCTCGTAGATCCGCACCCCGGCATCAAGGCAAGCGCGCCGCAACCCCCAGGCCAGCCGCCCCGGCTCGACGAGCGCGTTGCCTCCGGCGTGGCGCAGCCCGCCGACGAACGAAGGCGAGTCGAGTTCGCCGCGCACCGCGGCCGCGTCAAGCACCTCGACGTCCTGGCCGAGTGCCCGGGCGGCCGCCGCGTACTCCGCCGCGCCCTCCAGCTGCCAGGGCGCGGTCGCGACGCTGAGCTCACCGGTGAGCGAGAAGTCACAGTCGATGTCGTGCTCGCCGACGGTTTCGGCGATCTCGCGCAGGTTCTCCTCCCCCAGCCGCTCGAGCAACGGCAGCTCGCCGGGGAAACGCTCGAGGCCGTTGGCGAGACCGTGCGTCAGGCTGGCCGAGCAGAAGCCTCCGTTGCGGCCCGACGCCGCCCAGCCGACGGTCCGGGCCTCGAGGAGGACGACGTCGCGCGACGGATCGCGCTCCCTGGCGAGCAGCGCCGTCCACAGGCCGGTGAACCCGCCGCCGACCACCGCGAGGTCCGCGGTGACGTTTCCGGCGAGCGCGGGCAGCGGCTCGGGCGTGCCAGCCTGGTCGAGCCAGTACGAGCGGGGCGCGGCGTGGGCGAGCGACCTGGCCACCGGCACCGGCACGGCCACGCCGCCAGCGTTCGACTTTCGCACAGGTCAACAATCTAGCGAGGGCAGACAGACAGGTGGCCGGCCGGTCATGTAGATAAGTGAGATAGCACACCGGGGTGCACGCCCGCCCAGGGCGAACGGAGCCGAAGGGATGAGCCAATGATCGAGCCCTATCAGGCGATCGGCCTGGTACCCACCATGCGCGGCATTCGCCACCGGGACGAAATCACCGTGAACTTGGAGCACGTGTCGCACCTGATCAAGGCCGCGTCCTGGCTGTCCAGCCTGGACCTGCCCGTCCGCCTGATCGCCATTCCCGAAGGCACCTTGCAGGGCTTCAACGACGAGGTGCTCGACCTAGACCACGAGGAGTTCGCCCGCGAGTGCGCGATCGACGTCCCCGGGCCCGAGACCGATTACCTGGGCAACCTCGCCCGGCAGTGGAACGCGTTCGTGATGGCGCAGGCCAAGGCCAGGCACCCGGAATTCCCCGGCCGCTTCTTCAACGTCGGCTTCATCCTCAGCCCCGACGGCGACCTCATCCTCAGACATCACAAGGTGGTGCCGCTGCTGCCGGTCGAGCACTCAATGACCCCGCACAACGTCTGGGACAAGTGGATTGAGTTGTACGGCCGCAACCTTGACGCCTTCTACCCCGTCGCCGACACCGCGATCGGCCGTCTCGGTTTCCTGATGGCCAACGAGGGTTCCTACCCGGAAAACGCCCGCGGCCTGGCCATGAACGGCGCCGAGGTCGTCTACCGCGGCCCGTATCCGCACCCGCATGTCGGCAACGGCCTATTCGAGATTCAAAACCGCGCCCGCGCCCTGGACAACAACATGTACCTGATCGCGTGCAACGTGGGCACCTACTACCTGCACACGGACTCGGACACGCCGATCGACACGTTCGGCGGCGGCTCGGCGGTGATCGATTACCGCGGGCAGATCGTTGGCAGGCACGACTACAGCGGCGGCTCGTCCTGGGTGGCCGGCACCATCGACGTTGAGGCGCTGCGCCGGTTCCGCGCCAGCGCCCAGTGGGACAACTGGGCCAAGGACCTGACCACCGAGCAGTATCAGCTCATCTACGAGCAGCCCGTCTACCCCAAGAACCTCTACCTCGACCGCGCGCCCTATACCCACGCCGAATACCGCCGCGAGGTTATCGACAAGCAGGTGGAACTGATGCACGAGCGCGACATCTGGGTGCGGCCTGAAAAGGGTTAACACAGACAAGGGCTAACACAGACAAGGGCTAAGGTAGCCCGCATGCGCATCTGTGTCGTCGGCGCCGGCGCGATTGGCGGGTTCATCGCGGCCGGCCTGGCAGCCGCCGGGACGGACACCTCCGTGCTGGCGCGCGGCGCCACGCTGGCCGCCATCCGCGCGAAAGGCATCCGGGTGGAGTCCGCGGACGGCACGATCACCGCCGCGCTGGCCGCGTCCGACGACGCGGCCGAACTCGGCGCGCACGACGCGGTGATCGTGGCGGTCAAGGCGCAGTCGCTGCCTGGCGCGGTCAAGAGCATCACGCCGCTGCTCGGACCTGACACGATGGTGCTGTCCACGCTGAACGGCGTGCCGTGGTGGTTCTTCGACGGCTTCGGCGGCCCGTGCCAGGGACGCCATCTAGACAGCGTCGACCCCGGCGGCGTTATCGCGCGGGCCATCCCGGTCGGCCGGGTGATCGGCGGCACGGTGCACATGAGCGCGAGCTCACCTGAGCCGGGCGTGGTCAGGCGGTACAGCGGCAACGGGATCATCATCGGCGAGCCGGACGGCACCGACTCGCCGCGGTTGCGGAGCCTGGCGGCCGACCTGCGGAACGCGGGCATGACCGTCACCGTCTCGACCAACATCCGCGAGGACGTCTGGTACAAGCTGTGGGGAAACCTGACGGTCAACCCGGTGTCCGCGCTGACCGGGGCGACCGCCGACCAGGTTCTCGACGACGACCTGGTGCGGGGCTTTTGCGAGTCGGCGATGATCGAGGCGCGCGAGATCGGCGCGCGGATCGGCTGCCCGATCCTGGAGACGCCCGCCGACCGCAACCTGGTAACCCGCAAGCTCGGCGCGTTCCGCACCTCGATGCTGCAGGACGCCGAGTCCGGGCGCGCCCTGGAACTGGACTCGCTGGCCGGCGCCGTCCGGGAGCTCGGCGCCATCGTCGGCGTGCCGACCCCGTCTGTGAACGCGCTCTACGGGCTGACCCGGCTGAGCGCCAGGGTCCGCGCAGCGCGCTGACGGGTCGGCGCGGGTTACTCCTGCTCCTTGGAACGGAGCACGAACGGCGCCGCCGCCTGGTCGTAGGCGCGCACCGCCGCGGCGGCGCGCTCAGGGCTGAAGTCCTGCGTGCCGTGCGAGATGACCAGGTAACTCCCAGCGGGCATGACCGCCTTCAACCGGTCGACGATCGCCGCCGGGCCCTCGGAGTCCCTGATGAAGTGCAGCACCGCGACGAGCAGCACCGCCAGCGGCTTTCCGAAGTCAAGCGCGCCGGCGACGCCGGGGGCGGCGAGCAGTTTGCCCGGCTCCCGCAGGTCGGCGTGCACCACGCTCGCCTGGCCGCCGTCCGCGAGCAGCGCGCGGGCGTGGGCGACGACGATCGGGTCGTTGTCCACGTACACCACCCGCGCCTGGTGCCCGCTGTCGCGCAGGGTTTCGCTGGTGCTCCCTGGCGACGGGATCCCCGTTCCGATGTCGAGGAACTGGCTGATCCCCTGCCCGGCCAGGAAGCGGACCGCCCTGCCGAGAAACGCCCGGTTGGCGACCGCCATGTCCCTGCCCTCCGGCAGCACCGCGAGCACCTTGTCGGCGGCCTGGCGGTCGGCGGCGAAATGCGTCTTGCCGCCCAGGTAGTAGTCGTACATGCGAGCTGGGTGAGCGATGCTGACGTCGATCGCCGGCGGTTCGGCCCCGTCCTCGAACACTCCCACAGCGTAACGGAAAAATCCGATTATGTTCCGCCGGTAACCACCAGTTAACGACAGCGTCACACGCCGCTCTCCCGCCGCTCCGCGACGCTTCTTCTTCCTCGGAACGGACCGTAGCGACTGCTAGCCCGCAGGTTCAGACGCTTCCGCGGAAACGCCGGGTGCCGAGGGCTCGTGACAGGACGGTGATCCGGTCGCGGGCGCCGGTCTTGGCGAAGATCGACTTGAGGTGGTCCTGGACCGTGAGCTCGGACAGTGCCATCTGGCGCGCGATCGCTCGCGTGTCGCTACCGGTGGCGAGCAGGCCGAGGAGCTCGCGCTCGCGGCCGGTCAGGCCGAAGGCGCGGCTGAACAGGTCAAGCCGGTCATCGGCGGACGCCTCCTCGATCGTCACGACGACGGCTGTCCCGGACAGCCGTGCCGCGCGCAGGGTGAGCCAGAACCCGCCGGCCAGATGTGTCCGCGCGTACGCCGGGTGGTCGTCGATGCCTTCCTCGGCGGCCAGGAACTGGGCAGCGACGTTGTAGACGCTGGCGGGGATGGCTTGCTCGTCAGGCTCCGGCGGAAGCAGCACGTTCAGCCAATCTCGCGAGGCCGCGGTCCGGCTGATGATGCGCAGGTCTTCGTCCAGCACGAGGACGACGGGCCCGGCGTCGCGCGGGTGCGCGGTGGCGGGCTCGGCGAAGGTGCGGGCCTGGCACTGGCGAAGGGCGGCGGCCAGCGGCGCGGCGAGGCTGGCGAGGAACTCGGCGTCGGCGGCCGCGTAAGGCCGGGCGCCGTCGCGCCACAGGTCGAGAAAGCCCCAGCAGCCGTACTGGTCGGCGAAGACCGCGGAGGCCACGTCGCGGATTCCGTACCGGCTCATGACCTCCCGCCACACCCGGCTGCGCGCCAGGTCGCCGCCGGCCGCCGCGGTCAGCAGGCCTGCCGGGCAGTCATCGCCTCCCATGGCGGTCCAGCGGTTGAGGTCCGTGGCGTATTTCGCCTTGATCAGGGCGGGCAGCTCGGCCATGCAGGGCACCTCGGCGAGCGGCGCCGCCCCGACCGCGCTCACCGGGTCGGTGAGCAGCCACACGTACGCGCCGAAGTCGAGCACCTCGCGCAGCACCGCGAGGACCTGCCGCCGCAGGTCCCTGTCCGCTAGCCCTGCCGCGCCGAGCGCGATGACGCGCTCGCGTGCTCGGGTTCGCGCCCAGGCACCGGCCATGTAACGAGGGTATCGAGGATCTGGGTGGTGACCGCGCCGGCCAGCGCCGGGGACGAGTCCGGCGAGGACCAGACGCGCTGGCGCAGGAACTGGTCGAAGGCCGCCGCCTGTCCGGCGGTGTCAAACTCCAGGTCCAGCATCAGGTATTTCGGGTCGCTGGCCGGCCGGCGGATCGTATAGCCGCGGACGCCGGCCTTGGCGCGCGCCGCGGCGAAGCCGTCAAACGCGCGCTGCCAGGTGTCGTAGTCGTGGATCGCGTGCTCGATGCGCAAGGTGGTCATTGGTTCTCCTTGGGTAGCCGTTTGGCCCGAGGCTAAGCGGCTGGCGGGCACGCGTTGTATCCCGGAATTCTGGGGGTTAGCTGGTCACTGGGGGTCAGCTGGTCTGGAAAACCGGCCAGCAGACCTCGGTGCGGTGCAGGCTCCTGTCGTCGGTGTCCCAGGAGCTCACCAGGTAGTACTCCCTGATCGGGCCGTCGACGCCGATGGCGCGCTCGGCAACCGCGGTGCCGAGCGCGCCGTAGGTGCGGTCGATGTCGGCGAAGTCGCCCACGTGCAGGGCGACCGCCGCCTCGATCGCGGGGATTTCGGACAGGCGGACACGCCCGGCGGGCGGCTGGGCGCCGGCCCCGCCGCGTGCGGCGGCCACCGGCAGGAAGACCGTGACCTCGCTGCGTTCCAGCTCGAAGAAGTCGCCCGGGTAAAGCGCCCCGAAGGGGCCGTCCGCGATCAGCCCGGTGACGTCGAGGACGTCCGTGAGCGCCGCGAACACCTGTGTTCCCCACGCCGCTAGGTCGGCGGCTTCAACCACCTCGCTGACGGTGAGCGAGGTCGCCGCGGGGATCGCGCGCACCACGACGGCCGGGCGCTCAGCTGGGCCTTCGAGCAGCGCGCGCAGCGACGCGACCGAAGCCTGGGTCTGGGCGAGCTGGCGCTCCATCTGGGCCAGGTGCGCGGCGATCTCGCGGTTCCTCGCCTCGACGTCGGGGGCGGCGAGCACCGCCGCGATCGAGTCAAGCGGCATGCCCAGGTCCCGCAGCCTCCTGATGACCTGCGCCGAAGGCACTTGGCTCGCCTCGTACGAGCGGTAGCCGGTGAACCGGTCGATCGCGGCCGGCTCGAGCACGCCCACGTCGTGGTAGTGCCGCAGCGCCTTCACGCTCAGGTGGGTCATCTTGGAGAACTCGCCAATGGTGAGGAGCGTGCTCATGAGCATCAGCCTTTCACGAGCGAGCTGGTACGCGGGATCGCGAAGGCGAGCGCCGCCGCGGCGAGCAGCAGGCAGGCCATCAGGACCACGCTCCACTCGTACGCGGCCGCGTAGCCGCGGTGCAGCAGGCCGTAGAACACCACCCCGATCACCGCGACGCCGATCGCGTTCCCCACCTGCTGCGCGGTGGACAGCGCGCCCGACACCGAGCCGGCCCGGCCGGCGTCGGCGTGCGACAGCACGGTGGTGGTCAGCGGCGTGATGCACAGCCCCTGGCCGGCGCCGAGCAGGAACAGGCCGGGGAACAGCGCGGCCACCGGGCCCGCCGCGCCCCAGCGCAGCACCGCGAGGACCATGAGCAGGTCACCGGCGGCGCCGGTCAGGGCGCCGATCGCGATCACCCGCCTGCCGAACCGGATGGTGAGCCCGGGCGCGCGGAACGAGGTGAGCAGGTACCCGGCGGCCAGCACGGCGAACACCCCGCCTGACTCGAGCGGGCTCAGCCCGCGGCCCTGCTGCAGGTACAGCGCGAGCAGCAGGTAGCCGGCCGCCTGCTGGGACCAGAACAGCACCTGGCAGGTCAGCCCGGAGCGGAACGCGCGGACCGCGAAGATGCCCGGGTCGAGCAGCGGCTGCCCGCCGCGGTTCTTAGTGCGCCGCAGATGCGCCGCGAACGCGGCCAGCAGGACCGGGCCGACGGCCAGGCACGCCCACGACCAGGCGGGCCAGCCCTGCTGGCGGCCGTCGAGCAGCGGCAGCACGATCGCGACGAGCGCGGCCGTGAGCAGCGCGGCGCCCACGACGTCGAGCCGCCCGCCGCCGCTGCGAGGGACGCGCGGGATCAGCCGCGGCGCCGCGATGAGCGCCGCGACGCCGACCGGGACGTTCACCCAGAAGATCGCCCGCCAGCCGAGGCCGGCCACGTTCGCGTCGATCAGCAGGCCGCCGAGCAGCTGCCCGCCGACGGCGGCGACGCCCATCACCATCCCGTAGACGCTGATGGCCCGGACCCGGTCCTTGCCGGTGTAGGTGGTGCCGAGGATGGACAGCACGTTCGGCGCCATGATGGCGGCCGCCATGCCCTGGGCGAGCCTGGCCGCGACGAGGAACGCGGAGCCTGGTGCGACGGCGCACAGCGCCGAGGTGATAGTGAACAGCGCTATCCCGGTGCAGAAGACACGGCGCCTGCCGAAGTGGTCGCCGAGCCTGCCGCCGCAGACGAGGAAGGCGGCGGCGGTGAGCCCGTACCCGGCCACCACCCACTCGATGGCAGCCGGGCTCGCGCCCAGGCTCCGCTGGATGTCGGGCAGCGCGACGTTGACGACGAAGAAGTCGAGGACGTAGACGAACGTGCCGCACAAGATGACGGCGAGCGGCGCCCACTTGGCGGCGCGCGACGCCATGCCCGCGCCCGCCTTTGTCGCCTGGGTCATTGTGGTCATGACCACAGGCTCACGTCTCCCGTTACAGGAGAGTCAAGCGCGGGCGCCTCTTGCTGTTATCACGCGGATGGGGGTTGGGGGTGGCGGCGTGGGGGTTGGGGGTGGCGGCGTGGGGGTTGGGGCTACCGGTTGCCGCGGCGGTTGAACAGCGCGTTGCTGCCTCGGCGGTTGAACAGCGCGCTGCCCACGGCGAGCAGGACGCCGAAGGTGAAGATCAGCGTGCCGAGCACGTCCACCTGCGGCGGCAGGCCGTTGCGCGTCGCGGACCAGATCCACAGCGGGAACGTCTGCGTGTTGCCGGACACGAAGCTGGTCACCACGAAGTCGTCGACGGAGATCGCGAACGCGAGCAGCCCGCCCGCCAGCACGCCAGGGAAGATCAGCGGCAGTGTGACCAGCCGGAACGTCGTCCACGGCCCGGCGCCCAGGTCGCGGGCCGCCTCCTCCATAGAGCGGTCCAGGGTGAGCACCCGGGACCGCACGGTCACCGCGACGAACGACAGGCAGAACATCACGTGCGCCACGATGATCGTCTTCAGTCCGAGCTGCACGTTCATCGTGACGAAGAACGACAGCAGCGACGACGCGAGCACGATCTCGGGCGCCGAGATCGCGGCGAACTGCACGAGGTTCGCCGCGCCGGAGCCGCGGAACCGGTACTTGCCCAGGGCCAGGCCGATCAGCGTGCCCAGCACCACGGATATGACCGTCGCCGCGGCCGCGACGATCAGTGTGTTCTTCATCGCGGTGGTCAGCGACGGATAGTCGAGCAGGTGCGGCCCGTACCACTTCAGCGTGAAGCCCACCCAGGTGAAGTTGTACCGCCCGTGCGGGTTGTTGAACGAGAACATGATCATCACGGCGATCGGCAGCGCCAGCCAGACGATGATCAGCCACGTCCAGGCGAACAGCAGCCGGTCGCCCAGCCGCCGCCGCCCGCGCCGCCTGCCGCGGGACGGAGCACCGGGGGGCGGAGCGAGGGCCTGCGTTCGTTCCGGAGAAGAAGAAATGGTTGTCATCGGGCCGCCGCCTCAAGCACTTCCTCGGTACCGAGCGCGCGGGCGTAGCTGAACATGCCGATCAGCAACAGCGCCATCAGCATGAACGACAACGCCGCCCCGGTCGGGAAGTCCTGCGAATTGAGGAACTGGTCCTGGATGATGTTCCCGATCATGGTGTTGCTCGTCCCGCCCAGGATCGAGGCGTTCACGTAGTCGGCGGCGACCGGTACGAAGGTGAGCAGCACGCCGGCGAAGATCCCCGGCAGGCTGAGCGGGACCACGACGCGGCGGAACGCGGTCGCGCGGCTGGCGTACAGGTCCTGCGCGGCCTCGACGAGCTTGAAGTCGATCCGCTCGAGCGCGACGTAAATGGGCAGCACCATGAACGGCAGGTAGTTGTAGGTGAGCCCGCCGATGACCGCGGGCGCGGTCGCGAGGATGCGGAAGTTCTGCGGGACGATCCCGGCCGACTTCAGCGGCGCGAGCAGCAGGCCGTTGTCGGACAGGAAGTACTGCCACGAGACGGTGCGCAGCACGAACGAGACGAAGAACGGCAGCAGCAGCAGGAACAGGTACGTCGACTTGTGCGCGCCACCGCGGAACGCGATCCAGTACGCCACCGGGTAGCCGAGCAGGATGCACAAGATCGTGGCGATCCCGCCGTAGATCAGCGACCTGATGAACTGGTCGTGGTAGTTGTCCCAGGCGTAGGCGTAGTTCGCGAAGTGGAACGTCTGCGTGAACCCGTGCACCACGTCGCCCTGCTGCGTGGACAGCGACAGCAGCGCGACCACAGGGATCGCGAAGAAGATGATCAGCCACAGACCGCCGGGCATGATCAGCAGATACGGCACCGCGGCCGCTCGCAAGCGCCTCATGTCGGGGCCGGGATCAGCCGGCCGTGACCGGCTGGAAGATCGAGTAGAAGCTAGCGCGGTTCTTGGACGTGATCGGCACGTAGTTCTTGACGCGCGAGTACTCGTCGGCGCTCAGCCAGACAAGCGGGCTGCTGGCGACGGCACCGAGAGTCGCCTTGTCGCTGCCCGACGCCTTCGCCGCGGCGGCCGAGATGATGCCCTGCGCGGCGGGGACCGGCGTGATGTAGTTGATCGCCTCGGTCAGCAGCGCGGCCATCTCCGGCTTGTAGAACCAGTCGATGAGCTTCATGGCCGCGACGGGGTTCGGCGCGTACTTCGGGATCATCATGTTGTCGGTCCAGATGGTGCCGCCTTCCTTCGGGATGACGAACTGCAGGTTCGTCCCGGAGGAAAGGTTCTGCTGGAAGATGTCGCCGGACCAGGCCATCGTGATCCACGTGTCGCCCTTGGACAGCGCGTTGATGTACGACTGGTCGTAGTACTGCCGGACGATGCCGGAGTTGCGCTGCTGCATGAGCTGGCTCGCGGCCGTGTGCCAGTCGCTCTCCGTCGAGGTCACCGGGTCGACGCCGATCTTGAACAGGCCGAAGTTCGCGATCTCCTGCGGGTCGGACATCATGCCGACGTGCCCGGCGTACTTCGGGTTCCACAGGTCCGCGATGGACGTCGGGGGCTGCGTCACGTACTTGGGGTTCCAGGCGATGCCGGTGACGCCGCTGGCCCACGGGACGCTGTAGATGTTGCCCGGGTCGAAGCTGCGGTGCTGGTACGGCGTGCCCGCGTTCTTGTGGAAGTTCGTCAGCATCGACTGGTCGAGCGGGATCACCTCGCCAAGCTCGACGAGCTCGTCGAACTGCAGGCCGTCGGTGATGACCATGATGTCGGCGCCGGTCGACTGGCCGGACGAGAGCACCGGGTTGATCTTCGCGAAGTACGAGCTGTCGTCCTGGATAACCTCGCTGTAGTTCACCTTGATGCCGGTGGCGGCGGTGAAGTCCTTGAGCGTCGTGTGACTCGGGTCGATGTACAGCGCCCAGTTCGCGAAGTTGACCTGCCCGGTCTGCTTCTGCGCCTTCCAGAACTTGTCGGCGGCGGACTCGGCCTGCGCGGTGCTCTGCTGCTTGGCGGCGCCTTGCACGCCGCAAGCGGCCAGTCCCATGGCGGCCGCGGAAGCGCCGCCCAAGCGCAGTGCGTTGCGGCGGCTCAGCATGCGGCCGTTCTTGGTCATATGGTGCTCCCGATCGCGTACGAGTGTTCTGGTGCCCACCGGAGCCAGACGGAATCGCCGCGCTGTGCCCCGGTGCTTGTGTCGCTTGAGTTCTGGCTGTAGATGACGATCTCCGCGCCCGCGGAGGTGGTCACGTTGTAGTTGGTCGAGGTCCCGAGGTAGACGACCTCGGTGACGGTGCCGCGCAGCGCGCAGGCGCCTGTTGCTGTTATCGCGTCTGCCGCCACGGCGTTGGCCGGCGTCAGCGTGATCTTCTCCGGGCGGATGGTGATCTCGATCTCATCGCCCTGGCGCGCCCCTGGCGCGGGGACGACGATCCGCTCGCCCTCGGCGCTTCCCGCGAGCTCGACGATGGCGTTGCCGGTGATGTCGCGGCCGGCCACGGTGCCGGTCAGCAGGTTGGAGGTGCCGATGAAGCCCGCCACGAACCGCGTCTTGGGGTGCTCGTAGATCTCCCGCGGGCCCGCGAGCTGCTCGATGACGCCCAGGTTCATGACCGCGATGCGGTCGCTCATCGTGAGCGCCTCGCCCTGATCGTGGGTCACGTAGACGAACGTGATGCCCACCTCGCGCTGGATGCGCTTGAGCTCGATCTGCATCGCCTGCCGCAGCTTGAGGTCAAGCGCGCCAAGCGGCTCGTCGAGCAGCAGCGCCCGTGGCCGGTTGACCAGCGCGCGGGCCAGCGCGACGCGCTGCTGCTGCCCGCCGGACATCTCCTTCGGGCGGCGCTTGGCGTAGCCGTCAAGGCCGACGATGCCGAGGATGTCGGTGACCCGGCTGGTGACCTCGTTCTTGGGGACGCCCTTGCGGCGCAGGCCGAAGGCCACGTTGTCGAACACGTTCATGTGCGGGAACAGGGCGTACGACTGGAACACCATGTTCACGTCGCGCTTGTGCGGTGGGACGAACGTCACATCCGCGCCGTGCAGGCTCACGGTCCCGCTGGTGGGGTCCTCGAAGCCGGCGATCATCCGCATGGTCGTCGTCTTGCCACAGCCGGACGGTCCGAGCAGGGAGAAGAACTCCCCCTCCTGGATCGCCACGTCGATGCCGCGGACGGCGGCGACTACCTCACCGTGCGACCGGAACTCCTTGACCACGCCGCGCAGTTCGATCGCCGGCGTGCCGCTGGCGGCGCCGCCGCTGGCACCAACCGTGCTATTTCCGGCGGTGCTGATGCTGGTGGTACTTGTGGGGCTAGCTTGCACAAAGTGGAGTGTATGTGACTCGTCCACCAAAGTGAGACTTCAGCATATAGATGAGACTCCTGCAGTTAATTTCGCAGCTTTGTGGCTCCTGCGCAACGAAATCGAGTGTCCCCGGCACCCTGCGGCTACGTATCCTGTCCCGGTGACCGGGCCGGAATCGTCACTGCGGGTGCATGCCGTCGTGCGGAACAAGGCCGCGCTGGCCGGCGCCGACGGCTGGCTGCGCGACCTGCCTGACCTCGTCGACGCCCTCGCGCGGGAGTGGTCGATCACGGTCGGCCCGGCGTTCGAGGACGCGACAGAAGGGCTCGTCGCTCGCGTCTCGTTTCGTGACGGAACGCCGGCGGTGCTCAAGGTGGCCATCCCGCGGTCCTACTCCCCCGACGCCGCACGGCATGAGATCACGGCCCTGCGGCTCGCCGACGGCGAGGGCTGCGCGCGGCTGCTGCGGGCCGACGTCGATCGTGGCGCCCTGCTGGTCGAACGCCTCGGCCCGTCGATGCACTCACTGGGCCTGCCAATCGAGGCGCGGCACGAGATCCTCTGCTCATGCGCGTCCCGGCTGTGGCGGCGCCGGCCCGCGCTCGACTGCGGCCTGCCGACCGGCGCGGACAAGGCGCGCTGGCTGGCGTCATACATCACGCGAACCTGGGCGGAGCTGGGCCGGCCCTGCTCCGAGCGCGCGGTCGCCTACGCGCTTGACTGCGCGGCGCGGCGACTGGCCGCCCACGACGACTCGCGCGCCGTCCTCGTGCACGGCGACGTGCACGAGTGGAACGCGCTGCAGGCAGGCGAGCCTGCCGGCGGCGAGTTCAAGCTCGTCGACCCGGATGGCCTGCTCGCCGAGCCCGAGTACGACCTTGGCGTGATGATGCGCGAGGATCCGGTCGAGTTGCTGTCAGGCGACCCGTGGTCGCGGGCCCGGTGGCTGGCATCCCGGTGCGGGCTCGACGCGGCCGCGATCTGGGAGTGGGGCGTGCTGGAGCGCGTGTCGACAGGCCTGCTGGCCACCGGTATCGGCCTGCAGCCGGTCGGCCGCCAGATGCTCGCCGCCGCCGATCGTGTCGCCCTCCGTCCCTGGAATAGCGGACCTTTATCCCTGTCGGCGTGCCTTGGCAGCGCCGCAATTTGGCGGTATGGGCAGTGCTCAGGCAATGACCGGCGGCGTCGGCCGGTGGAGCGCGACGCACCCGTGGACTGTGGTCGCCGGCTGGGTTGGCGCGATCGTGATCCTGCTGCTGACCAGCCATCTGATTGGAACGTCCCAGCTGCCGGCTTCGCAGCAGTCGGCCGGGCAGTCCTATCAGGCACAGCAGATGATGGCCAGGAACTTCGCCACGCACGCGCGCGAGTCAGTACTCTTCGAGAGCGCCGGCCTGCGGGTCAGCTCGCCGGCCTACCAGGCGGCGATCCGTGACACGATCGCCAGGATTACCGCCACTGGACGAGTGACCCAGATCCGCTCGCCGCTCGACCCCGCCTACAACAACCTGATCTCGCCGACGGGGCGGGCCGCGCTGCTGCAGTTCCAGATCACCGGCGACGTTAACGACGCCGCCGGCCGGGTCGCGCCGGTGCTCGCCGCGGTCCAGGCGTCGGCCGCGGCTCATCCGCGGGTCCAGATCGCCGAGACCGGCGATGCCACCATCATGAAGGCTGTCAACGACACCGTGCTCAGCGACCTGCACCGCGCGGAGCTGCTGACCTATCCGCTCACGCTGCTCGTCTTGCTGATCGCGTTCGGGGCCGTGGTCGCCGCGCTGCTCCCGCTCGGGCTGGCCCTGCTGGCGATCCTGGCCGCCACCGGCCTGGTGGCCTTCACCAGTCACCTGTCCGGCGTCACCATGCAGGCGAGTTCGGTAATGCTGTGCATAGGCCTGGCGGTCGGCGTGGACTACTCGATGTTCTACGTCAAGCGCGAGCGGGAGGAACGCGCCCGCGGCATGCCGGTTCTCGACGCGATCGAAGTGGCCGCCGCGACCTCTGGGCGCTCGGTGCTCATCTCCGGGCTGACCGTGCTGCTGGCGATGTCCGGCATGTTCCTGAGCGGCAGCAAGATCTTCTACGGGATGGGGCAGTCCGCCATGCTCGTCGTGGCGGTCGCCGTTATCGCGTCGCTGACCCTGCTGCCCGCCGTGCTCGCGCTGCTGGGCGACCGGGTGGACCGCGGGTCTTTGCCGCTGGTGCGCTCGCGGCGCCGGCCCGCGGGCCAAAGCCGGGTCTGGAGCGCGATCCTGGACCGGGTGCTCGCCCGGCCGGCGCTGACGGCCGCGCTCGCGGGCGGCATCCTGATCGTGCTCGCCCTGCCGGTTCTGCGGCTGGCGACCGCGACCCCGGGCGTCACCGACCTGCCGCAGAACACGTCCGCGGTGCAGACCTTCGAGCGCCTTCAGCACGTGTTCCCCGGCGGCGGCACGCCGGCCGTGGTCGTGGTCGAGGCGCCCGATGTCACGTCACCTTCCGTCGCGGCCGCGGGCGCCGCGTTCGAGCGAGCCGCGCTCGCCACCGGCGAGATGAACCAGCCGATCACGTTCATGGTCAACCCCGCGCACACCGCGGCGATCATCTCGGTGCCGCTGGCCGGCAACGGGGACGCGACGTCAGTGCACGCCCTGACGACCCTGCGCGAGCAGGTCATCCCGGCCACGCTCGGCAAGGTTCCGGGAGTCCAGGTCGCCGTCACCGGAGACACCGCAGGCTCCGTGGACTTCAACACGCTCATGGGACAGCGGTCCGCCTGGGTCTTCGCCTTCGTCCTGCTGCTGGCGTTCCTGCTGCTGCTCGTCTCGTTCCGCTCCCTGGTCATCCCGTTGACGGCGGTCATACTCAACCTGCTGTCCGTCGGCGCCGCGTACGGCGTCATCGTCGCGCTGTTCCAGTGGGGCTGGGGGCAGTCGTTCCTCGGCTTCACCAGCGTCCACTCGGTGGCGAGCTGGCTGCCGCTGTTCCTGTTCGTGGTGCTGTTCGGGCTGTCCATGGACTACCACGTCTTCATCCTCAGCCGGATCAGGGAAAGCTACGACCGCACCCGGGTCACCGACGCCGCGGTGGCCCAGGGCATCAAGTCGACCGCGGGGGTGGTCACCGCCGCGGCGATCGTGATGGTCTTCGTGTTCCTCAGCTTCGCGACCCTGTCCATGGTGCAGCTCAAGGAGATGGGCGTGGGACTGGCGGTAGCGGTGCTGCTCGACGCGACCATCGTCCGGGCGATGCTGCTGCCGGCGACGATGAAGCTGCTCGGCACGCGCAACTGGTACCTGCCGCGCTGGCTGGAGTGGCTCCCCCAGGTCAGCGGCTCGACGCCGGAGCAGCCGAACGCGGAGCCACTGGTCACGACTGCCTGACGGGCAGAGACCACGCCTGCCTGAATTCCGTGATGGATTGCCAGGCGAGCTGGGTATCGAGCGCGAAGGCCTGGCGCGCGGCGGCCAGAGTGTCAAAGCTCCCGGGAGCCGACGTCGTGGTTGCCTTGATCATCTGGTCGGCGTCGAGCTTGTCGGTGAAGACATCCTGCAACGTGGCGCAGTAATAGGCGTAGGCGGCGAGATCGCGCCGCAGGGCGAAGATGGACGCGGACTCGTCGGTGGCAGGCTGTGAGGCGATGTCGACGATCGTCATCGCCGTTGTGCCCGGGGTGAGGTACCGCGCCACATTACTGAGCGTGCGCTGCAAGTCCTGAGCCTCCGCTGGGGCGGTGGTGACCGCGAGTTGCGCCACCGCACGAGTCTTGCGGCGCAGTTCGTCGCTGATGACCGCCGCACATACAGTCTCGAGCCTGGGTGATTCGCGGGTCTGCGACTGGCGGAGCAGCAGGAAGGCCGTCGAGGCATTGATCAGCAGGTCTTGCGCGCCGTCGGGTCCCGTGCGTAGTCCGCCGGCGAGCATCTCGCCAGCGCGGATGACCTGGCGGGCTGCCCGGATAAGCTCGCGGGCCAGGCCTCCTGACAGGCAATGGCACAGTGCTACATAGGGTTCGGTGAGCCCGACGACCCTGCGATACAACAGCCTGCGGGCCTCGGCGTAGGTCAGCGGCTCGACGTGGATGATTTCGTCGAAGGAGCTGTCGAAGGCGTCCCGCAGCGGAAGCCCGCGGCGCTCGAATGAGGTGAGGGCGTCGTCAGAGACCGAGACCATAAAGTAGACATGCGGAATGCCGAAGACCCCCTTAATCTCATTGAGGAAACGTTCCGCCTGCTCGGGCGCGCCGATCTTGTCCAGTTCATCTATGCCGACGAAAACGCGGCTATGGCCCATGTGCAAATAGGCGGCGACGTCGCGGGCGAACCCACGGAACTCGCTGACGATCTCGGGATAGCTAAGCGGCTGCTCGGTGCGGGACGAGCTTCGCGACAACTGTCCGGAGCCGCCACGAGGCAGGCCAAGGGTCCCTGACCAGCCGGATGTGCGGCTCTGCAGATAACGGACCCGGACGAGGTGCCGGCGTGCCGTCGCGGCGAGCGCACGACCGGCCTTCTCGGTCGTCCGAGTGTTGGCTGGAGTGGCCCGCTGACGCACCATACGGGCAGGAGCGAAAGAAACGCTGACGATGCCTGCTACCGCTACGGTGATTCCGGCGTAGAAGACCCAGTCCACGGGCACGTGAAGTTGGCGGGCGATGGGTTGCTGCCAGTGCACCAGCACGGCCGCGGGGATTCCGCAGAACACGATCTCGGCGGGGAGCCTTACGCCTGATGCCGCGTTTCTGAGCCAGTTCCCGACACGCGCCGCGAATGCTTGGAGTGCCCCCCTCTCGTAGCGCCTTATGACGCTGCGGCAGAAGGTCGCGAATAGATGCAAGACGAAATCGCGAGCCGCGTAGTCGACCGGGGCCGCGACCACGCAGCGAAGATCCCTAGCTGCCGCCGACCGCGACAGGGTTTCCGTGTCATCTTCGCAGTACCCCCGTATCAAGGTGGACTTGCCGGAACCTCGCGGCCCAGCGATGCCGATGCTCGCGCCGTCCAGTCGAGAGAGAAGCCCCTCAAGCTCAGCGGCGGTACTCGTGGAGACCTGATACGTGCTGTCGAAGGTTTCGCTCAGTCCCGAGATGCCTGCGACAGAATAGCGGTGACTAAACTGATCTTGGCGGGCGGTGTTGATGAATGTTCGCGCCTGAGCAAGAAACTCTTCGTGAGTGATGGCGCCCATCAGGCGATCCCTGGCCTCTTCCACGCGAGGTGTCGTGCCAGCGACCCCGATCCCTTGTACCCGCAAGCCCGCCCTTTCTAGCCAGCGCAAACTATAAACCAGGACCGCCGCCGTCATCATCACGGCCCCCGCCCAAACCAATGGTTGCGTCCATGGCCAGGCCGCCTTGCTGGCGATCCCGGCTATGACGAATGTCAGGCCACAGGCTCCAATCCACTGAGCGGCCCGGCGTATCACACGCGCGCTGTCGCCAACCGACCGGGGAACAAGAAACCCGAGCATATGGACCGCATCAGCGGGATAGTACGTCTGCACATCCGCTGCTTTTTCGACCCTGGCATCCCAGGCACTCTCGTATGCGGCGTATTCCGATGGCGCCGCCTCGAGGACCTCGCGCGCGCCAGCAATCATGGCGCCGCGAAGCGAATGCGGCGAGAGCCGGAACTCCTGGACTGTGTCTCTTATCTCCGGGTCGGCCATCACCTCGTCCAGCGCGCTCATGAACATGTCGAAAAGCGCGCGGTCCCGGGCCAGCGGATTATCCCGCGCCCGTTCTGCCTCCGGATGCCCTCTGAGCAAGCCTGGCGTTCGCGATTCCACGAATTCATAGTCATGCCATCGCACGCGGCGGGCAACCTCGCGGTCGCCAATTCAGCCCGATCCGCGCTTCGGCTGGAATGTCAGACCCCGCGGATACGCTCGAACACATGAGCGAGACTCTGATGCAGTACACGCCGTGCCCCGACACGGTGCCGCCGGACACCAGCGACACGATGGCGATGCCGGTGGAGCGGCTGGA
>Ga0126381_100002309_pt1 | contig 20569 bp, 30 predicted proteins | sample PanSoiMetPlot_28_FD_96465 | JGI IMG/M metagenome (GOLD analysis project Ga0126381, IMG submission 96465) | Tropical forest soil microbial communities from Panama - MetaG Plot_28 | ecosystem: Environmental > Terrestrial > Soil > Tropical forest > Bulk soil | place: Panama | collected 2016-02-17
CGGTCGCCTGGCCGCTCACGGGAAACGTGAAATAATTAGTCCCCGCATCCATTGCCATTAGCGTGCTCTCCCCTCTGCCCGTCTCGGCGGCCGCTCACGGTGCGGCGAAGTTATTCCCGGTGACGCGGATGATCCGCGCTTCTCTCGGGTTCGCGTTCGGATGATACAGGCCGAAGCCAAGCTGGCCATACCAGGCACAGCCCAAGTTCCGGCCGTAGTCGTCGGCGATCTTCAGCCGCAGCTCGGGCGTCTGCGCTTCCGCGAAGGCCACGGCTTCGTCCCCGAAGATGAATCCCTGGCCGATGTTTGTCGAGCCCGATGTCGTCACTTGCAGCACGGTGTCATGGTTCGTCTCGATCACGCGGATGTTTTCGACCATCCCGATCTCGCCGCGCTGCAGCTTCTCCGGGTTGCCCAAGACATACCATTCTTTGAACGCGGGATCGACGCGGATCGAGCGCGTGGCGGCCCAGTTGAAAATGCCGATGTACGCATCGCCTTCGCCGAAATACGGCATCTTGAGCGTACCATAGGCATAGTCGCGGGCGAGCTGCAGATGCGCGATGCCGACCGCCGCCGATGCCGCGACGGACGGGCTCCCCGTCGTATCAATCGTGACGGCCGATGCGCCGGTCGGCGTGAACGTGATCAGGCCCGTCTTGAACGCGCCGCCGGCCGAGACGTCCAGCGTCAGCTTCATGATCTCGCGCAAGCGCTTCTTGACGAAGCTGGGCAAGTCGTACTTCGCCCAGTCGTCGTAGATATTCGTCCACGTCACCGCTTCGCCGAATTCCTGAATGATGAAGCTCGTCCCCGAGATGCCGACCGCCGTCTCTGGGATGCGGATGTTTTCCTGCAGGATGCCCTTCGTCGGCGATTCCGGCGGCCCCGTCATGGTGAACAGGTTGACGGTATCGCCCTTCTTCTTGCCGAAGCCGTCAACTGGCTCTACCCACTGTATGACCTCTGCTTTTTCGAAGCTCGCCTCGTACAGCTCCTCCGAGAGAAAATGATTTCTAAACGGGCCGCTTGGCGTATCCTGTGACCAAGTTTGCATGCTAGACCCCTACCATTCTCCGCCGCTGCGTCCGCAAGCGATGGCAATTCGCACAGACGAGATCGCACTTGGCGACTTCGTCCATGACGGTGGCGAGCGCATGGCGGCCGAGATTGTGGCCGTTGAGCCCGAAGGACTTATCGACGCCGGGGCGATGATCGAAGTCCATCACGCACGGCGGGAATACCTGACCACAGTCGAGACAGGGACGCCCAGCCTTGAGCTGGGCCACGAGTCGCGCCAGTTGCCGGCGCCGATATTCTTGGCTGCGCTTGAGTATCCTTGCTTTGTTCTTCTGATAGCCGCGGTCGCTGATAGCCTTCTGGCGCTCGGGGTGCTCGGCCCGCCAGGCGCGTTGTTTCTCAATGGCGCAGGCTTGGCAGAGCGGACAGAAACCATCGGCGCGACTGCGATCGATGCGGAAGTCAGTCGTCGGCTTCGGCATCCGGCAGACTGAGCAGATCTTCTGCCCGTCGTGCGCCTGCAAGGCGCCGTATGCGGCGCGCCCGCTCATGCGGCCGTGTGTCCCAGCAGCACGGCTTGCCGATGGCGGATCAGATCGGAAATGGTTTTCGGCTGATGGCCCCCAGCCGGCGCGGCACTGGCGCCCGCCCGGCGCGCGGACCGCAGCATGACGGGCGGCGTCGTCTGCGCCGCCGCGGGCTCGGGCTCGGCATCAGCGCGGGCGGCAGGATGCTCGCCGCGGATGCTCGCGATCTCCGCTTCCGCGAGCTGGCCGATCTGATCGATCGCCATGCCGAGCGGCAGATGCTGGAGGTTGCCATACTGCTCGTTGTAGATCGTCTGGACGATCCGGCGATGGTCGCCGAGCTGCCGGCGCTCCAGCATGTCTTCCATCGTCTGATCGTGGACGGCTTGCGCCTGCGTCCGGAGATCGCGGCGCTGCAGCTCCTGATCGACGGCCGCGACGGCCCCCTGCACCAGCGCGGCATGATCCATCCGCTCACGCGCCAGGCGCCCTTCGAGCGACCGGCCGAGATTGTCGGCCCACGCGTCCTTATTGGAAAACAGCAGATCGGGATCGGGAATCGCGACCGTCTCCGGCGCGGCCGGCGCGGCCACGGGTGCGGCGCCCCATTGCGGCGCGCCGATGGACGACAGGAGCTGGCGGCGCTGCTCGTCGAGCGACGTCCCGTAGGCAGTCGCCAGGTCGCTGAATGCCTGGCGGACGGTGGCGGCATCGTCGGGCGCCAGCTCGACGATCCGGCCGCCCAGCTCAACTTGCTCGCGCGCCGGCGCGGCGGCAGGGGGCTGATACCCAGTCATGCGAACGGCTCCTCTATGCGCTCGGCGGCCGTGCGGGCTTCATGGTCGGCCCGCTGCCGCAGCTCGGCTTTCTCGCCGGCGTGCACTTGTTGCTTCAGCCGATCGGTGATCCGCCGGTAGGCGGCGATCTCGTGGCAGACCGCCAGCGCCTGCTCGGGGCTCAAGGCCAGCTGGTTCACATGCCGGCAGAGCTTCGTCACCGCTTCGCCGACGAGCACGTCACAGAACGTCTCGACGGCATCCAGGATCGAGCGCGACGCGTGGCCGCGCATGATCAGATCCTGCATGCGGGGATTGAATTCCATTCAGGTCGTTTCGATCAGGCGCCGCCCGAAGCGGTCGGCCGTCAGCTCGATCGCAAGCGCGTGACCGGCGCGCAGCGTATCGATCTCGCGCGCTAAGCGGACGTGCTGCCGGCAGGCGCCCTCGAGGACGTCGATCAACCCGGCAAAGCGCTCGGGAATGTCGGGCCGCAGTTTTAAGGTCGCGGCGCGCTGCGCCAGGGCTTCGGCTCGCACCGTCAAACGTTCGGTGTCGTCAGTCATGGACCCCTGGAGATCCCAGCACGGGTTGCCGCGGAGCCGCCGGGCCGCCGTGACGATGGCATGGTGGAGTTCCAGCACCGTGTCCCGCGTCTGCTGCATCCAGCCATGATCGGCGGGCAGCTCGGCGAGATGGTAGGCAAGCCAGTCGAGCCATTGCCGCGCCTTCGGCAGCGCCCCGCCGCGAATTCGCAGCGCACTAGTTCCCCCCGCCGCCACCGCCGTCTTTCGTCTTCCCGAAGGGATAGGCGACCGGGACGGTTTTCCACCGCGCCTTGTACGCTTCCGCCATGCCGCCGATCTTCAGATACGGCTGGCCGCTCGTCTCGGTCGGTGCGTCGGCGTCTTCGGGTGCCGTGGATTCGTAGCCCTTCAGAAAGTCGTCTGCCATTTATCGGATCGCCTTCTTCTGCTTGGCTTCGATCAGATCGGAGATCGTGCGCTTGCCTTCCGGCCGCACGCTGACGCCATGGACGGCGAGCGAGAGATCGGCATGGCCGTCCCGGACGCGCAGCTCGTCGGTGGTGGCCTCGAGCGTCACGCGCAGCGCCTTCCCGGGGGCAAACGCGCTCTTCAGCCGATCAGGATGCGGATCCTCCAAGCAGAGCTGCGCCGAGCTGCCGCCGCTGGGGGTGGTGCTCAGCAACATCATACGCCACTCGGGGGCGGTTGCTGTTGCTGGCCCTGACCAGCTTGCTGCAGCTTCGCTTGCTGCTGTTGCTGGCCGAGTCCACCCGACGTATAGCCGGCTTGACCCATGTTGCTGAGCTGCGCCCCCATGGCGCCCAGCCCGCCACCCATCGCGCCGCCCCATTGGCCGGCTTGCGGTGCGCCGCCCATGCCGCCGCCATACGGGCCGCTAGGCCCGAAGCTGGGACCACCGTAGCCACTCCCGATCGCGTAGCCTTGGCCACCCATCGGGCCGCCCAGTCCGGCTTGATACCCTAGGGCGCCCGCGGCGCTGCCCATCCCGGCGTTCGGGAAGCGCGCGTTCAGCACGCTCTGCATCCCCGGCGAGTAGCCGGCGAACGGACTGCCGCCGCCCGCCCCGCCGTACATCGCGCCAAAGGATCCGGGACCACCGAGCGGCTGCAGGCCGGCTCCGATGTTGCCCGCCATGCCGCCCATCGCCCCCGGCGGTTGCGGCGTCCCTTGGCCGAGCATGCCCTGCATCCGCTGCGCCTGCGGGCCGCCCTGCGCGCCGCGCATCATCGCCCGCTGATTGATTCCCGGCCGCGTCTGCAGCCACGCTTGGCCAAGTCCCTGCCCGGCCGCGTTCGAAAAGCCCCGCTGCTGCTGCTTCGTCAGCCCGAGCCCCAAGCCCAGCCCCTGGCCGGGCCGCGGGGCTGGCGGTGCGGCGCCAGGCGCGGCCGTGGCGGCAGGGGCAGGCGCCCGGGCAGGCCGCGGCTGGGGAACGCCCGGCACGCGGCCGGGACGGCCGCCCGTCGCCTGGCCGAGTGTCGGCTGCGCCCGGGCGGGCGTCGCTGGGCCTGCTGCACGTCTGGCCATCTACACAGCCCCTCTATGCCCGGTGACTCACTGCCACTCGGTATCGAAATCTGTGTCGCTCTTCTTGACGAGCATTTGGCCGGTCGTGCCGCCCACGGGAACGCCCGCGCCTGGCGGCCCTTGCGGCCCCGGCGGCCCTTGTGCGCCCGGTGGCCCTTGCGGCCCCGGGGGCCCTGCCGGGCCCGGCGGGCCTTCCGGGCCCGCGGGTGGCGGGTGGCCCGTGGCGTGCCACGGCGTGGGATGCGGCCAGTCGATGGGAAGGGTCATGGATGCGTTCCCCGTCTCACGGCAGCTGCGGACCCCGCTGCCCCAGCGGATTCGGCGGCGGCCCTGCCGATGCTGCGGCAGGATTGGCCGCCGGGTTCTGCGGTCCGCCGCCCCCGCCGCCTTGATTGGGTGGGGCGCCCGCCTGCGCGGCCAGCAAGGTCGGGTCAGGCATCGGCTCATCGGGATCGCGCTCGACGTCGGCGGGATCGATCCCCAAACTCTGCAGGATCAGCGCGTACTCCTTGATCGGCGAAAAGCGCTGCGTGATCACTTGCATCAAGGCCGGGTTCGCCGCCGCTTGCTGCCGCAGCATCATCAGTTTTTGCAGGTTCTTGACGGCTTGGAGCTGGTACTTGTAGCCGCGGACTTTAAAACTGACGGACGACGCGAAACAGACAAACCGCTCTTGCGGCGTCATCAGCGCCAGCGTCTGCGCGTTCTCGGGGCCGACATACCCGCCCCAGCGTGCGACCATGCTCGGATCGGCAAATTGCCAGAGCGTCAGCCAACACAATTCCAACAGTGGCTCGATCCCAGTGTCCTCGAGCCGGAGCGCGATGTTGGAGAACAGATCGTTCCCGCTGTCTTCGACCTGCATGATCTCGGTCGCCGACTGCTTCCGCTGCGGCAGGCGGCCCAGCTGCAGATCGTTGATCCGAAACGCTTCCTGCCGCATGCGCGCGATCCGGTCGAGCACGTTCAGCATGTCCGGCGTCAGCGTGCCGGTATCGACCCGCTTGACGACGTCCACATCCCCCGCCGCCTGGCTGATGTCGAGATCCAAGCCCGGCGTCAGCCCCTTGGCGATGACGCTCGGATCTTCCAACGCCCAGCTCCGGACTTCCCGCACGCCGAGCGCGGCATTGAACCCGGCATCGATCATCAAGTTCGTCAGCTCGCTCTCGGCTTCGACGAGTGGCCGCGCGATGTCGATGAATGCGTGATGCATCTCGGCCGTCGGTGTCGGCAGCAACGGAATGGAGATGATCGGTCGGCGGCCCGACCACAAGAGATCGCGGATCTTGACGGGTTTGCGGACCACCGCCGTCCCGCCCGCCGTCAAGAACATGACGTTCCGCATGACGAGCGATCCGTTCTGCGGATGGATCACGTCGCCCCAATACTCCCGCAACAGCACGCGATGGAGCGGGGCCCGCAGCCCCGGCGTGATGCCGGTCCGTCGCCGCTGCTGCTCGATCTTCTCCATTCCCGGCGACGCCCGCCGCATTTTTTCGATCTCGTCGGGCGTGAATCCCAGCTCGGGCAGATCGGCGATGGCGATCTCGACTTCGTGGATGTCGTAGTGCTGCGCCGGGGACGGATCGGGGAAATGATCCTCAAAGGGAATGAGATCGATCTTCAGGCGCATGGACGGCCGCATCTGCTGCGTCAGCTGGCCACCGGGATCGACCCGATACTCGGGCACGGGTTCCGGTGCCATCAGCACCTTCCACGTCACCACCGATTCGATGCACCCGAGCTTCAGGCTGTCGTAGACCAGCCGGCCGATCCCATAGACCGTCGGCATCTTGTCACCTTCGACGGCGAGCCGCTCCAGCTCGCTCGCGAGAATCCGGCCGGCGGCGCGCGCGTCTAACCCGGGTAACGGCGGCTCAAGCCCTTCATAGCTGGCGGTGAACCACTCCGAAAACCCGACCAGCTGCTGCGAGAGCTCGGCGCAGACTTGCTCGAGCGACGTCTCGAGCGACGGGATGACGACGGCGCTCTGCCCGGGCTTCTTCTTCGCTAAGAACTCGAACTTCCCGTGAAAGGCGTCCCAGTTCCGCCGATTCAATTTCTTCCGGGTCTCGCGCGCCGACTTCGCCGTCTCATAGGCTTGCTGCATCGCCTGCAACAAGAGAGAGTCGTCGACCTCGGGGAGCGGCTCCTCGTCGTCGAGCGCCTGCAGGATCGCCCCGGGCGGCAGCTGCACCAGCTGCTGCGCATCGAGGGGCGGCGGGCCACCGGGCGGCAGCGGCGGCCGCTGGGCGAGCGGGGGCAGCGGCTGCGGGTTCGGCCGGGTCGCGAGTAACGCGCCGGGATCGAGTGGGACGCCCGGGCCGGGCGGCATGCCGGCGCCGTTCATCGCGCCCACTCACTCGTGAAGCCGTAGACGGGCGGCGGCATCGGCACGCGTTTCACGGGCAGCTTGCCAGCCTGCGCAATCGCCGCCGCTTCACGCATCCATAAGACATAGCCCCAGGCATCCGACGGATGCGTCCGCTGATAGTACGGGTCCTCCTTCTTGTGCGACTTCTTGATGTGGCCGCCGTCGGGGGACCACAAGACTTGCTCCAGGTCGGCAATCAGCTCCGGACAGCTGGGCGCAATCTCGAGCCGCACCTGCGCGCCGCCAAGCCCCAACAGGAAATTGACCAGGTTGACCCGGTCGCGATCCGGGGGATTCTGCGGCGGCACGGCCAGCCGGACCCGCGGGCCCCCCACCATCGCCGCCAGCAAGACTTCATAGTCCGTTTTCCCAGTTTGCGCGTGGACGTGCGCCGCCATCGCATCGCCGCAGATCACCAGCTCATGGCGATGCGATGCATAGCGCTCGCGCAGTTGCTCGCCGAGCTCGCCCATGGTGCCGGGCCGTAAGACGATCTCGTCCAACGCGCGCCAGATTCTTCCGTGTTGCTGGCCGATGACGCAGCACAAGGGATCAGCGTTGACGTCGACGCCGACATACAAGGGCTTCAAGGGATCGATCGATGCCGGGCTGAGCGTCTTGTTGACATGCAGCCGGCGCTCGAAGGCGGCATAGCACCGTGCGCCAACCAACCCCGGCAATAACTCACCCAAGATGCGAATGCGAAAGTCTAAAGAATCGCGGGCATAGAGCCGGCGCGCCATCACCAGCTGCTCTTCGGTGATGTACGGATTGTCCGCCATTTTCACGTTGACGATCCGCAGGTCCGATGGGGCGCGGCCATGGAGATAGGGCTCGATCTTCTCCGACCAGAGCCACTGACACACCCCGCCCGCCTGCCCCGGCGGCGGCAGCAACGTCGCCGCCATCCGGATGAGACACCGCTTGCCGGCCCCGAACCGGATCGCACACTCGTTGTAGATCGGCCAGGTCGGCGGCTCGTCATACGCCACTTCATCCACCGCCGCCCCCGCAAACTTGTCTCTCCCTTGTTCGCAGCTCTTCAAGACGCACCGCCAGCCGTCTTTGCCGATCACTTCCAGGTCCGGCTGCGTCCGGATGGTGTCGATCTCGGTACTGGGAATGAACGGCGTGATCTCCGGCGCGCCTTCGTACAGCTGCGGCACGATGTTCTGGCGGCTCATGGCGTTCGAGGGCGACACGATCCAGATGAGCTTCGCGCTCCCCGAACGCAGCCGCCGCGCCACCCGCGCACAGAGCGCAATCGTTTTTCCGGAGCGGTTCGCCCCCAACAATAAGACTTCGCGCGTCGCGTCCTCTTCGACAAAATCCTTCTGCTTGGGATAGGCGCGCGGATAGCTCCGGAACTGGCGCAACGCATCGTCGGCCACCCGCCGCTCCCACTCGTCCACGATCTCGGATGCGTACCCGAGATCGGTCATGTGATGCGCGGCGGGAGTCCGAGACCCGAAATCCGCGCCGGGATCAGGCCGACCAGCGACAAGAGCCACAGCACCACCGCCAGGATGACGACGACCCGAATGACGTTCTTGATCGCCGGATCGATCGGCAACAACGTCTCAACCAGATAGAGAATCAAGCCGATCACGATCAGCACGACAATCAACTGCAAGAGCGGCATCGCCTTACCCTCCGTCGGCCGCAGGCGCCGCGGCCCCGTTGCCCGTCGCGACGACAATCGGCGCGTGCGTCTGACACGTCGGACACACCCCCGTCTCCGTCCACGCCCGCCGGAAGATCAGCACCATCGCATCCAACAGCTGTTTCTCCGTGTGCTCGCTCGCCGGCTTGCGCGTGGCGCTCGGCCCAGCGACGAGCAGCGCCAGCCGCGTCTGGCCTTCACTCGCTCGCATGACCTGCGTCGCCGCCGTCGCCATCTTCGCCGACACGTTCGCCACCTGCCCCAGGAGCTTCGCCCCGTCGGCAATGTCCGCCTGCTTCTGGTCGACGTACGCCCGCACCATCCCAATGAGCGTCTTCGCAATCGGCTCGAGCGCGTCCCACGTCCCCAGCAGCCGGTCGCTCGCATCCAGCGTGCGCCGCGCCACGTCCACCATGCGCTCGCCACTGAGCGCTTCTAACCCCCGCGCCGCCGTCAGATCCGTGGCCGGCGCGTCCTGCGGCACTAAGCCGCCGGCTGTGCGTCGGCCCGCCACCGCCGCCGACCCACCTTACTCGCCGGCTTCCTCGTCGCTGCTCGGGCCCCCACCCCCCGGCGATCCCGGCCGACACCCCGCCGTCGTCCCCCGCGTCCAGCTCGGCCCCGGGCTCTTTCTGCCTTCGTTCTCCGCTTCCGTCCCCGGCGCCGCCCCCGGCGACTTGTCGCCCGGCGTCACCGTCTCATACCCGTCAATCCATGCCATCGCTCACAGCTCCCATGTGACGGCCTGCGCCGTCTCGCGCAGGTCCGGCTCGTCCGGCACCGGCGGCGGCACGTCGCCCGGCTCCTCCGGCTCGTCCGGCCCCTGCGGCTTCTGCTGCGGCTGCTTGTGCGTCGCCATGCCTTCCCTCTATGCCCACCCCCATGCTATGGCCCCCACCACGCATGGCTCTCCCGGAGGCCCCATTGCTGCCCTAACCACCCTCCCCGTCCCCAGCTATCTCCCCCCACCCGCCCGCGCCCTCCTCCCTTGGGCCCGCCGCTATACCGCCACCATCGCCGCCCGCGATCACGTGGATCTCGACGACGCCTGGAGTGAGACCGTGACCGCCCTCCTCCGCGCCGCCGTCTACTTCCGCCCCGGCGCCGGCACGTTCGCCCACTACGCCGCCCGCTCCGTCATCCGCGCGCTGTGGCGCTACGGCACCCGCACCGCCCACCGCCGCCCCACCGTCCCGCTCGACAGCGTCACCGCCGACCTGCCCCCCATGCCGTCCGCCGAAGCCGTCGCCGCCGCCCTCGAAACCGCCCGCACTCGCTCCTCGTCCCATGCCAGGCCGCAGGAATCTCGCCCACGAACGCGCGCGGCACGCGGCTGACTACCCCGCCCGCCTGGCCGCCATCCACGGCCAGCTCGTCAGCCAGCTGCCCCAGCTCGATCAAGCCCTTGTCGGCTGGCCCGCCATCCTCGCCCAGCTCGATCGCTGCGGCGTCCGCCGCCAAAATGGCGGCCCGATCTCCGTCCGCATGGTGCAGCGCTGGCGCCGCGTCGCCATCTGCCCCGTCCTGCCCGGCCATATGACGCTCGGCTTCTGCTGCACCCCCCCGCTCTCGACGAGCTTCGCGCTCACGGCGTGGGTACTCGCCCAGCTCTCGACGGACGAGCAGACCATCCGCTTCCGCGTGGATTTGGCTGGCCTGTATGGGCCGGAGGGGAAGGCGCCCAGCGAATCGGGTATAGCATGCCGCAAGCGCCGCGGGCCGCCGAGACGGCTAGCTGCCTAGCATCCTATGGTAGCCAGCTAGCACCTAGCACCCCGCCCTTGCGTCCGCCCTTGCATCGGCCGACGGCGCCGAGCTAACTGCGCGAGATTGCTAGTTCTGCTTGGATAGCCAATCAGGCCGCCAGCCCGATGGGCGATCGCCAGGGGTTTCCCACCCACTGACGCAGCGCATCAGCTCGGGCAGCTGCGCGGCTCGGCATGTGAAGGGCCATGTATGGCCGCAAGCCATGCCATAAGGACCGGGGTCGCCGACCGCTTTGACGCCATGCGTCTGGCCGCGGCCGGGAACCTTCCCCGCGTGTGAGAGAGGGCGGGTGGGGAGGAGGAGAAACCAGGCTGCCAGGGGGGTAGACAAACATCTCTATTCTCTCTCTCCCCCCCGTTCCCTATACTCTTATACCCCCCCTGGTATCCCTGGTAGGGGTGGTGAAAAGGGAGCAATGGGGGCTGGTTAGGTCCTGCCAGGGGATGCCAGGGCTAGCCAGGGGGGGGTGCCAGGGGGTGCCAGGGGCTGCCAGGGGTATTTGGAAAAAAGAGGGGTAAGTGGAGGACCCTGCCAGCCCCCCTCCTGCCAGGGGGGTAGGGGGGCTCAGCGGGGGCGGAACCAGCGGCGGGGGCGGGAATCCCCGCGGCGGGACCAGCCGGCGCGTTTGAGGATATCGGTGACGCGGTGGGTATCGGAGCCTTTCCAGCGGTCCGGGGGGAGGTGCAGGCAGAGGTCGAGGATTTCGGTGGAGGAGACGTGGGGGAGGTCGAGGAGATAGTTGAGGATGAGGGGTTCCCAGGGGTCGGCATCGAAGCGGGCGTCCTGGGCGGCTTGGAGGGCGGGGGTATGGGCCGTGGCGGGCCACCAGGGGGTGCCGGCGCGGAATTCGTGGACGGCTTCGGCCCAGAGGTGATCGCGGTCGTGGGCGGCGGCGGTGGGATCGAGGGTGGTGGTGCCGACGGGCCAGAAGCGGCGGGCGCCGCTGGCGTCGTGGAGATAGGCGTCGTCGTTGGTGGTGCCGATGAAGAGGCACTGGCGCGGGCGGCGGCGGTAGAAGCGGGCGTAGGGGGGGCGGTAGACGTCGAGCGGGCGGGAGACGAAGTCTTTGATGCGCGAGACGGCGATGCCGCGGAAGGCGTCCAGTTCGCCGACTTCGACGAGCCAGTGGCCCTGGAGCTGGTGGGGGGCGTGGTCGGACGTCAAGTTGGGGAGCTGGGGGAGGAAGTAGGGGCCGGCGAGGGCGCGGATCAAGGAGGATTTGCCGGCGCCCTGGGGGCCTTCGAGGATGAGCATATGATCGGCCTGGCAGCCGGGGTGCAGGATGCGGGCGACGGCGGCGATGAGGGTCCAGGTGCCGATGCAGGTCGTGAGGGGTTCGTCTGGCGCCCCGGCGTAGCGCTGCAGCCAGGTGGCGATCCGGGGCTGACCATCCCAGGTGAGGGCTGTGAGGTAATCGCGGAGGGGATGGAAGGGATTGGTTTTGGCGGCGGCGAGGCAGGCTTCGTGGGCGATCTGGGCGCCGAAGGACCAGCCGTGCTGGGTGAGGCACCATTGGGCGAGATAGGTGAGGTGATCATCGTCGAGCTCCATGCCGACGGTGGGGTGGATGAGGCCAGCGACGGGGGGGCATGGCCGGCGCCAGAGGATGCGATCGGCGAAGGTATCGTGGCCGAGGGTGCCGGCCCAGGCGGGATCGGTGGTGAGGAAGACGGCCAGTTCGCCGGCGGAGAGGCGCCGGGATTTTTTGGGTGCGGGAGCCCGCGGCGGCGGTGGGGCATCGGCATCGGTGGGGGGTGGGGCATCGTCGCGGACGCCGAGCGCCAGGCGGGCGCGCGTGACGGCGGTGGTGGGGAGCGCGGCGAGGACGGTCTCGGTGGTGAGATCGCTGCAGTGGCTATGGGAGCAGTGAAACCAGCCGGGGCCGCCGGGGCGTTGGGGGGCGTAGACGACGGACGAGCCGTTGAAGCGGGAGCCCGTGGAGTGATCATCTTCGCGGGGGCAGCGGGCGGCGGATTTGTCGGGGCCGAGTGGCGGGCCGAGCCAGCCGGCTTCTGCGAGGGCGCGGCCCAACAGCCCCTCGCGGACGGCGGTGGGGGTGGGGGTGGCGGTCTGCAGGGCGCGGAGATCGAGGAGTTGGAGGAGCCACGGGGGCACGTCGGCAATGGGGAGATCATCGAGACTGGCGCCGATTTCCCAGACATAGGGGCGACCGGAGCGGTGCCCGGAGGGCGCGGCGATGATATAGCCGCCATCGGCTTTGAGATCGACGCCGCGCCCGAGCCCGTGTTTGGGGCCGCGGACGTGGGGGCGATCGGGGCGGGCGAAGAGGAGATGGACGCCGCCGCCGCCGGTCAGCTGGCGGGGAGTATCGGGGAGCGGGCCATGGAGCTGTTCGAGCTCGGCGAGGGAGGCATCGCCGCCATTCGCGGGTCGACATCGACGACGAGCAACCCGGACGCGCCGCAGGCGATGGCGAGATGGGCGCGGGGCCATTGGGTCCACCAGCGGGCGATGGTGGCGGGATCGTGGGACGCATCCTTCACGCCGGTCGGGGTGCGGGGATGTTTGCCGGGCGACCCACAATAGCCGGCGCCGTTGCGGGAGGGATGGCCGGGAGGACAGGCACAGTCCGCCCCATCGGCGGTGAGTTCCCAACAGGGAAAGACGGCGCAGTCGTGGGCGAGATAGGCGCGGGCGGCAATCAAGAACGGGGAGAGCTCGGGGGCAACGACCACGCTCATGCATCCTCCGGGATGAGCGTCAGCTGTCCCGGCGATGGGGCCGGGGGTGGGACATCGGCGATCGGATCGGACCAGGGCGGGGGGACGACGAGGGCGGCATCGGCGACGGCGCGGACGGCGCGCCAGGGAATCGGATCGGCGCGGACCAAGGTGCCGTGGCGGGTCTGCCAGGCGCAGCGCCAGCGCGGATCGGTATGCGCGGGATCGGCGAGCAGGACGACGCTGTCCCCGTGTTCGTGCAGGAAATCGAGCAGCAGCCCGGCATCGGCCCAGCCCGGGCGGTAGGAGCGGGCGAGCAGCAGCCGGAGCGTCTCTCGGTCATCAGCCGGCGCCGCCGATCGGGTGCGCCGCGCCATCACGCCGGGGGACTCCAGCGCTTATCGCGGGGCCGGGGGCTGGGGGGCTCGAGCGGCAGCAGCTCGGCGTGGCAGCGCCGGCAGCGCACCCGGAAGCGCTTGCCGTCGGGCTGGTAATCGCGGCTGCGGGCGGGATGCGGGCAGGGGCGGCCAGCGCCTGCGCTTCTCGATTGGCCGATGGTGCGGCGTCTACCCATGGGGGCGCCTGCGCCGCCGGGGGGCTCGCGTGTTCGGGCAACACCGCTCCGCGATCAACAGAGATGGTGGGAGTCGGCCCCGGCGGCGGCGGCGTGTCGGCATCGGGAATCCCCCCTTTCTCGGGTGGGCGGGCCGGGTGCCGGCTGCGACCAGCGGCAGCGGCGCTCCCGGCCCGTGGCAGGGAGACCTGGTTAGGAATGCGGGGTGACGGTTGGGGGCTCCTCAGTGCCGCCGCCAGGGGGCACGGGCTTTCCGCCACCACCACCAGGCACCCAGACCCAGCCGTAGATAGGGGAATACGCCCACCGGCCGTCGCTGCCGGACGGGGGCTCGCTCGGTTCCCCCGGCGGCGTCGGCGGATAGTAAATCGGCGGTGTCGGGACCGGCAGCGGGGCGCCCCCCCAAAAACCCGGTGGCGGGCCGCCCGGCGCGATCGGGTGCGCCGGATGCCCCGGGCTCGGCCAGATGCCCGGTGGCGGACCACCGGGAGCAATCGGCGGGCTCGGCCACGGCCCGGGCGGCCCCCAGATCCCTGGCGGCAGCGACGGCGGGTAGTAGATCGGGGGGGTGGGCATGGGCAGCGGGCCACCGCCCCAGATCCCGAGTGGGGGCCGGGGGGGCGGCGGCGGCCAGATCTCGGGGGGATAATAGATGGGGGGCGAGACCACCGGCGGTTCGCCGCCGATGCCGCCGCCGCCGGAGAGCGGCACGATCATGCAGAGAATGGGTGTGGCCATAACGGGAAGTCCTCCTCCTGCTCAGCTTGCGCGCGGCCCCAGTGCCGCGGGCGGTGGCACATCGGGTAGTACTAATGATGCGGGCCCGCGGTCGCGCATGGCGGCGACGGCGAGCATGACGGCATCGGCGTGCTCGAGCCGGATGGGCTGGCCGGGGAAGCGGCGGACGGCGGCGAGCCGCACGGCCTGCTTGAGCGCCGACTTGGCCGCGGGGCCGACGGGCAGCCCCACCAGGCGCCGCCAGCGCTGCGGCGTGATGACGACGAACGGAATGCCCGCGGCGGTGAGCAGCGCCTGCCAGATGCCAGCGCCGAAGCCGGTCTGGAACGTGCTACTGAGCCCTTGACCGGGCCGAGCGCCCTGGTGCTCGACGTAGGCGAGCGTTATCGTCGGTAACGCCTCGATCAGTGCCCAGAGCGCGGGCAAGTTGTAGCGCCGGACTTTGCCGGTGCCTTTCGGCTGCCAGAGAACGGGCGTCGGCTCGATCCTGAGCTGGTGCGGCCCGCACGGGTCGCGGAGCAGGGCCATGGCACCCGTCGTCCCCGGATCGATGCCGAGATACGCACTCACCGCATCCCCCCGAGCACGATGCCGACGAGCACGCCAGCATAGAAAGCAACACAGAGGGCGACGCGGATGGCGCCGAGCCAGGGGGGCCGGGAGAGCATCGCTCAGGGCCCCTTCTTCCGCCGGCCCGTGGGTGGCCGCGAGATCTCGCGCTGATCGATTTCTAGCCAGATCTCGTTGCGCTCGGGCGAATAGCGGACGTCGATCACGTCATACATCCCGCTCGGGCCGGCGATGCCGAGCGTCGTCTCGGTCCGCTCGTCGCCCGCGGCGTCGAGCCGGCGGCGGATCAGACTCACCAGATGGCCGGGCTTGAGCGCCGTCATGCGGGCGTCGTCCGCCGGCTGACCAAGGCAGCCTTCCACTCCGGTTGATGCTCAAGGATCCAGCGGATCACCCTGGCTTGCCGTTTGAGCCGCGGGGTGGCGGTGAGCTCGTCTGCGGTGACGCCCTGCCAGTCGCGTGAGCCGCGGAACGGCTGGGAGAGGATCCAGGCTTCCCCGGCGATCGCGCCCTGCCAGGCCAGTCGCTCGCCATGCGCGATCCGGGTCAGCGTGATCGCGGGATCGCCGGGAATCCGCATGATGCGGCCGATGGCTGGGCGGTGGAGCGCGATCCCGGCGGTGCTCATGCAGCTGCAGCTCCATCCCCGGCCGGGGGCCAGCTCCGGAGCTGGGATGCGGGAATCCAATAGGCCGGGCGGCCCTGCTCATAGACGAGCCAGCACGACTGCCGGGCTTCGTCGGCGGGGAGCCAGCCGGCAATCTGCCAGCGGGTAAAGCCGTCGCCATGGACGAGCACATAGGGCCGGGGCGTCGTCTCCTGGCTCGGGATGATGAGATGCGGCCCCGCCGTCCGGATCGTCCGAAGCGGCTGCCAGACCGTCGTCTTCACTTGCCAGCCACCGACGTCCCCCCAGTCGCCGTCGGGCCCGAGCGTCGGAAACCACTTGAGCCGGAGATGGACGGCCAGGGCCATCTCCCCGAGCGCGCCGATGATGGCGTCGTACCAGCAGCGATCGGCGCGCTGGGGGACGCGGCAGAGATCGGCATCCCCGGCGACGCGCATCCTATAGTAGCGCCAGACGCCCATGGACGCCGCGACATGGGCCGCCGTCGGCGAGATGGTGACGGGGACGCCCCGGGGCCGAACGTCCCCGCTCAGATCGAGCGTGCCATCCACCAGCTCGCCCACGATGCGCCCGGCCCCTTTCCGTAGCGGCCCGCTCGCCGCCGTTGCGGTGTCCTCTCAAGGCGGCCGCCCGAAGGGGAACCGCACGGCTGCCTTGGGCGCTGGGGGGACGGACCGGACGGGACGCGTCGGAATCCCAGCGCCGAGCGGAAACGGGGAACCGGGACGGCGCCCGATGCAAGGCGGGCGCAAGGGGTGCCCTTGCATCGGACGCGAAAACCCAGCGGGGTGCTGGCACCGTGCCGCCCCAAAAACGCTGTAATTACGGGGATTCTGGTGCGGCGTGGGGCGGGACGATGCTATGCGGGGTGCGTGGGAATCGGGTTCGAAGCCTGACGCTCTATCCAGCTGAGCTACGGGCGCGGTAGTGCCGAGGGCCAATATCCTCTGATATTTCGGGCGCTTAGTCAAGATGCACCAAGCCGCTCGAAGACCAGCAAAAGGGCTCATTGCATCCGATGCAATGAGAATGCAAGGAGTCGGAGTGGTTCAGGTATTGCATCGGACGCTTCGGCGGTGCGTCAATTCGCATTGCACTGCTCACGCCGGGCATCGCATGCGCGCCGCATATTGGTCTGGTGGTTCACGGGCTCAAGATGCCCTGGATTCACGCATCCGGGTTGCCGGCATAGGTGATCTAGTTCGAGCGCATCAGGAATCGTGCCGTGCTCGTATTCGTAGGCGACGCGATGAGCGATGCGGACTCGTTCGCCGATCCGGAAACGACCATAGCCGCGCCGCGAGCGATGAGCCTGCCAGAGCCAACATCCGTTCCTCACTACGTTGACCTTAGACCAGAAGCGGCTTGGCTCATCTGGTGGTAGCCCTGTTGGATCGAATGTGACCCCACAGCGGCAGCGGCCGCGTTCAATGATCGGGCGGGGCAAGTAACGATTGCAGCCGGCGCAGTTCATGCCTTCTCGGCGGCCTGCCGGAATGTCTCGACATGCTGCGTCCGGTCGACTCGGCTTGATGCTAGGCGGGCCCGCAGCGCTTCGACATTCCCCAAATTGTAGTGGCTGATCATGCTCAATGTCTTATGGTTCGAGATCGCCATGGCGTCGTGGGGCGTCATGGGCGTATCACCACTCAGCATGTCGGTGACGGCCGTGTTGCGGGTGTGGTGGAAGACGATCCCGCCCGCCTTGCGCCCGATGGGCATCCCCGCCTTCCGGCACGCAGTCTGCCACGCCTTTTTAAAGTCGCCGACGCAGCCGTAGCGGCCACTCACCGTGCGGCCCGGGCGGCAATAACGGCCATGGAACAGATACGGGCACCAAGGATGCAAGTCGAGCTGGCGTTCGACAATCGCCCAGCCAGCAGTGTCGAGCGGCATCGGGTGGGGCTCTTCATTCTTGGCTTCGTCGCCAGGCCAGCAGACCATGACGCGAGCGCGGTCGACCATCGTTTTTAAGGTCCGAGAGAGCTGGCCTTTGCGGACCCCGAAGAGCCGGGCGAACTCGAGCAGCACAACCACGTAGTCCGGCAGGAACTCGGACAGCTGGGCTTGGTCGGCGCCCTGGATATAGCGAGCCTGGATCGGCTTTGTCTTTAGGCGGCGGATCCAGGGTCGGTGCGCGATGGTGCCTTTCTGCTTGGCCAAGTTGAGCGCGCGCCGGAGCGCTTCGCAGCGCTTGTTGATTGTGGCGTTCGTGATCGCGTGCTTGCCAGTGATCGCGGCCCAGGCGTCCTGCATGGCTTCGATCCGCTCGGGCGTGAGATCCTTCACCTTGACTGAGCCGATGGCGGCGCGGAGCTGGGCGACGTGCCCGCGGACGGTCCGGAGCGACGGCCGCTGGTTCGCTACGTAATCGGCGAGTAGCCGATCGAGCAGCACGTTGACGACGAGTCCGCCGGGGAGCGCCGTACCCGTCGTGACGGCCGCCATCCGGACGGCGCGGAGCCTGCGGGCGTCGACGACGGAGCTGGTGCCCGTGCGCTCGAATTTGGTTTGGCCCTTCAGCTGGTAGGTGATGGTGAGGAACCGGGAGACGACGCCCGCCTTGGAGACGCGGCGCCAGATCCCGGGCTCGACGGCCTGAAGGTGCTTCGCCATGGCTAGCTCCGGGCGGGCGTCGCCAAGTAGGCGGTGAGCGCGCGGATGATGATCGCGCGCAGGTTGGTCCGCTCGTCGGCCGCGCGGACCTTCGCCGCGCGCCAAAGTGCGGGGGGGAGCTTGAGCGACGTCTTCACGTCGTCTGCAGTATGGGGGGCCGCCGGAGCGGCAGATCGTGGTTTCATGTCCTGGAGTATACAGGCATGAAGGTAGTTCTAGCAAGTCCAATCAGGGCCCCTCAGTTGCTAGGGACAGTGAAGCTCTCGATCCACCGCTCGATGGCCCGGCGGGACCAGCGGACGGCCCCATTCGGCACCAGTTGGCGGCGCCCGGGGATGGCGTCCTTCGGGCCGTGCTTGATCGTCGAGACGGACCGGCCCGTCAGCTGGGCCACGGCATCGATCGTCAGCCACTCGTCCGCCGGCTCGGGCGCCGCAGTCGGCACGGCGAGCGTGAGCATTTCCCAGCGCTCGGCCAGCTCGCCCTGGAGCGCGGCCAGGTTCCGGGCGACGTCGGCCAGCTCACGCGGATCGTCGAGCGCGTCGATCAGCTCGGCCGTGTCGGCCCGCTGGCGTTCGATCTGGCGGCTATGACGTCGTCCGTTTCGGAGCGCGTTGACGTTCGACGCCGCCATACCGGAAGGGAGGGGTCTAGCCCCGCCGCCCGGGATGTGTCAAGAGGAGGTAGCCAGCCGTTAAAATACCGAAGATGCATACTGTCAAAAACGACACGTATCAGCACGAAACAACCCGAAACGACACGATCCTACATGTGGATAAGTCGGCCCCGCTCAGGATCGGCGCGGCTTTCGGCGTTTCGGTGTCGCCACCTTGCGGACCGATAACGCTTTCACGCGGGCTTCGAGCGCGGCGATCCGGGCGATGCAGCCTTCATGTTCGTTCAGCAGCCGATAGAGCAACTCGGCGTCCGTCCGGACGCGGAGCCGGGCGCGCTGCGCATTCAGGTACGTCAGCAGCGGCGCATCCACACCAATGACAAAGCGCTTCACGACCCAACGCCGACCTGGGTTAGTGCTCTCTGACTTGTCCACGATTGGATCAAGCCGAAAACGACCGCGGCGAGCAATTGGAGCCCTGCCCCTCTTGACCATTTTTGCACGATGCCGCAGGATGCGCCTTCTTCGTCCTACCTGCAACGCGGCCACTCCATCAAATCGCGCGCGACAGAGCAGGGGTGGTTGATGGCGAAGCCGAGACGCAACCGCGGGGGCGGCAATGGGCACCTGGCGTCTGCGCGGCGGGCGGCCAAGAAGCCGGCACAGCGCATCGGGCCGCTCACGTTACCGCTGCGGGAAGCGGCCGCCGAGCTGGACATGCATCCGCGGACGCTGATGCACCATCTGCGGCGGACGGATGCGCACTGTCTGGTGAAGGTCGGCAACCGCTTCCGGATCGATCGCAAGGGGTTTTTCCGGTGGTGCCGGCAGCTCGGCTTCGAGAGTGCCGGGCCGCCGCACTAGGGGGATCAGATGCGCGATGAAGCGATGCCCTGGCGACGGGATTGTCTCGGCAGCTCCGATGCGCCGGCCTTGGTGGGCGTGGATCCCTTTCAGACGGCGGGGGATGTCTGGGCGCGCAAGACCGGCCGGATTCCCGACGACGGCGGCGCCGAGAATGATGGCTTGACGCCGCTCGCGCTCGGCGTGGCGCTCGGCCCGGTGCTCGTCAGCTATGCAGCCCACAAGCTCGGCCGGCCCGTGGCGCCCGAAGTCTGGTATCGCCACCCGACGTTGCCGATGGCGTGCAGCGTGGACGGCATCGCACTCGATCCTCCGGCAACGCTCGTCGAAGCGAAGACCAGCGGCTTGCTCGGGCCGGCGCCGCTCGCGATCTCGGCCGCCTACGGCGACGACGGGACGGACGAAGTCCCCGAAAGCGTGCTCATCCAAGTCCATCATGCCTTTGCCGTGCTCGACGCCTATCCGAACATCCCGCGCATCGGGGCCGCGCTGATCCCCGTCTTGCTCGGGGGCCGCGGGCTGCGCTGCTACCGCGTGCCGCGCGATGAGCAGATCGTCAGCGAGCTGGTGGATCTGGAACGCGCCTGGTGGCGGGACTATGTCGACGCGGATCGCTGCCCGCCCGACGAGCCGCCGTCACTCGAGACCCTGCGGCGGTTCCAGCGCGATCCCGGCGCCGCGCCGATGCCCGTGGATCCGGTATACGTGACCGAATGGCTGCAGGCCAAGGCGATTCGGAAGCAAGCCGAAGCGAACGAAGAGCACTTGCAGCGCCTGATCCTGACGGAGCTGGGGCAGAGCGAAGCCGGCATCTGCGCGCTCGGCCGGCTGACCTACAAGGCGACGCAGCGCCAAGCATACACCGTGAGAGCGTCAACCGTCAGAACGTTGCGCTTTCAACCCAACGACAAGCGGAAGGTAGCCGACACATGGCCGACGAGCTGACGCCGACGTCCGATCGCCAGATTGCCACGGGCACCCTGGAAACCTACGCCGTGACGCCCCCGAGCACCCTCGAGGCGCTCACGCGCGGGGAGCTGGATATCCAGATCACGACGGCGCGGCGCTATCCGCGCTCGC
>Ga0126381_100002310_pt1 | contig 20567 bp, 15 predicted proteins | sample PanSoiMetPlot_28_FD_96465 | JGI IMG/M metagenome (GOLD analysis project Ga0126381, IMG submission 96465) | Tropical forest soil microbial communities from Panama - MetaG Plot_28 | ecosystem: Environmental > Terrestrial > Soil > Tropical forest > Bulk soil | place: Panama | collected 2016-02-17
AAGGTTCCGGAGCTGGCGTCATATTCGTTCACGAATCCAATGGGGGCGATGATCCCATTTACCTGGCTGACATAGATCTGTGCGTGGGCGTTTCTTGACATGGCCAACAGCGCGGTGATGGCGATAAGGAATGCGTATACGGCGCGCAAAAGCGGCGGCCTATAAGTTGATGTGATGCTTGTTTTCATGGCTTTGTGCTGTCTGGGTTCAGCGTGTTGAGTGAAACTGTGCCAGAACACCCGGCGAATCTCTTGCCCTTCCGAAGAAAAACGTTGGACGAATCTCCCTAATACCTAAACGTTCTACGAATCTCCCTAATACTCAAGTAAGCCTTTACTTTACAAGGATTTAGTCTAACAAAGCAGCGTATTAAGTAAGGAGCCTGTTGCACTGCATTAGTTAGGCAAGCTCTCAAAGTCTAGCCACCGTGCCATACTCGAATTTCTCTTCCGCCGTAATTTTTATAGCATGGATGTTTACTATTAACTTGCTCGGTTAGGACACTGCGATTGGCTTAGGACTGAACAGCGAGGGTTAGGAATGGAATGGTTTATTCCATTCTCTCGATGATCTGGAGAAGGGCTTGTCGCTCGGCTTCGGCCTTGGCAGGATCCCCGTAGCCTTCGCGGCGACGTCGAAACAGGGCTTCGCGACCGGCTTCGAGGGTCGCCTCGAATTTGTACGACGGTTGCCCAACTGGCCGGTCCGCCAAAAGTGACATTCGGGGAGCGAGCATTGTACGCATAGGTGTTCGCTGGGTTAACCGGAAGGTTCAATATCCCCGCGGGAACTGGGGCGAGGCCTGAACCGTTTACGACCACCCGGTCAACTTCTGTGGCGATCGCCTGGCTTAGTTCGTCGATCAGGAATCTTTCAATATCGGGTTGAGCTTGAGCGACCAGTTGCTTTGAAACGATCGAGTTCGCACTGATCCGGTTCGGAGTCGGTGTGGCTTGGTCGAGGGCCGCTTCGTTCGTGGCAGCGGTTCCAGTTTCAGCTAGCCAACTTGCTCCGCCTGTGCCGGTTGCTCGTGGTAACTGCCAAGGACCCGTGAACCAAGTCGGTTAGAAGGGTTGCGCCTAACCGTCCGGTGACTGTTTCATATCGCAAAAAAGGGACAATTTCGTCCTCTTCGGAAGTCGGGCCTGCCAGCGGATAACTTCCTACGGTTAGGTCGGGTCGGCCAACTATCTCTCGTATGCGTAACTGTGCTTGCAACTTCAGTGAATCGGATATCCAACTTAGTTATTTTTGTCGACTCAACAAAACCAGCCAGCGTTTTTTTGGCTTGAACGCGTTTCGTCGACAAGAAACAATCTAGGAATATAACTCCGAGGAGGACCACTCGATGACATTGGACGTCGACCGCTTTGACAAGACCCCCCTGACGCACGAGCCATTTGAATTTCTAATTGTATCGGAGTTTGTCAGACCAGGGTTTTTTGAAGGGGTCAATGAAGACTATCCAAAGCTGGAAAGTCCAGGCAGCTTTCCGCTTGATGGGTTGACCTACGGTCCAAAATTCAAGGAACTGGTCGACGACCTCAACGGCGCGGAATTTCGCGCGGCCGTTGAAAGCAAGTTTTCACTCGATCTGAAATCTCGACCAACGATGATAACAGTTCGAAGGCACTGTTCCTCGGAAAAGGATGGGAAAATCCATACGGACTCTAAATCGAAAATTATCACGGTGTTGCTGTATATGAACCCGAAGTGGGAACAGCTTGGAGGCCGGTTACGGTTGTTGCGATCTGGGAATAATCTTGATGACATGGTTGCCGAAATACAACCGATCGCAGGAACTCTGCTTGCGTTCAGACGCAGCGATAACTCGTGGCACGGTCACAAGCCTTTTACCGGCGAACGGCGGGTAATCCAGTTCAACTGGGTCACAACTGAAGAAGTGGTCCGGCGCGAACAGAATCGGCATCGCTTTTCGGCGGCGTTAAAAACATTCTTCGGACAACTTGCAGCCCGGCGTCAATATTGGAAGCGGTTAGGCGGCAAGGGAGGCATTACTGCTGTTTGAAGATTGAATCGCTGAGCTTTCAGAATTTTTCCCGGATTCTGCTGATCAAACCGTCGGCGCTCGGCGATGTTGTTCACACGATACCGTTGTTGCCGAAGTTACGCGCTCGTTATCCGGACGCACGAATCGATTGGTTTATTACTCCCGAGAACGCCGAGCTGATACGGCATCATCCGGCTCTCTCAGGCGTTGTTCTCTTTGAACGGAGGAAACTTCCAGGATTTGGAAGGAGCTGGGAAGCAACTGCAGAACTGGTGCGCTTATTTAAGCGGCTTCGGCGAGCTCGATACGACCTGGTCATCGATTTGCACGGGCAGCTCCGCTCAGCGTTGATTACTCTGGCAACCTGTTCACCGGTTCGGATCGGTTTCGATCGGCCAATTGCGCGGAGCCGATCCGAGTCTGAACACCACGCCCTCCAGAATATTCCAACGCGTGGATGGGCAGGCGCACGCGAAGGTTCCTGGATTGTTTACTCACACCGGATCCTAATTCCAACGCTGGACGTCCATGCCATTGATCGTTATCTGTGGCTGAAACCGATACTCGGCTTGGACAATGGACTGGCCGATTCGCGAATCTATCTCTCAGCCGAGACCGAAACCGCTGCGGATCTTTTCTTACGGCGACACGGATTGGAGCAATTCGCCGCGCTGGTTCCTGGAACGATCTGGGAAACCAAACATTGGCATCCGGAACGCTTTGCTGAAGTTGGCCGATGGCTTCAGAAACAGGGGCTCAGTGTGGTTATCCTTGGAGGGAAAGGAGATCGGCCATGCTGTGCAACGACCGCCATGCTCTGCCCTGGCGCAGTCGACTATTCCGGGCAAACGACACCTGCCGAGCTAGCAGCGATATTGAAAAGAGCAGCAATCTGTGTGACCAACGATTCCGGTCCCATGCACTTGGCCGTGGCGCTTGAGCGGCCCTTGGTAAGCATTTTCGGCCCGACCAACCCGATTCATATCGGACCGTATGGCCGTCCCGAAGCAGTCGTTCGTACGGATTTGCCTTGCTCTCCCTGCAATTTCCGAAGGCTGTCTCAGTGTCCACGTGACCACGCGTGCATGAACCAGGTCACCGCCGCAATGGTGATCGCTTGCATCGAGTCGGTTCTAACCCGAAAAACTCACACGCCGGGCGAAGCAAACCGCTGATTGCGGGTCAGCAAGCTCTTTCACGGGCGATGTACAGGCGCGACTTTGGGGACCAAAGCTTCAGGGGATGGGACGGATCGGAAGCTAAAGACGACTTCCCTTCGGTTTTGGCCGCCGGAGAGAAAAGAGGCTGGCAATCGGAGAGTGAGCGAGAGCGTCGAGCCAAGCACGCCGTGGACATCCAGCGGGGCGTGAATGTCTCCCCGCAGGCATCCCTAGATCGGGCTAGACCGGAGATAAAACCCGATAGAAGACAAAAGAATAAGCAAAGGCTACATCGCTCCGGCGGCTCTATCGCAGTTGGGAATTAGGGCCTGAAAGAAGCGCCTGAATTGAGGCGAACCGGAGTGGACGCGGTATCACTTCTGCTGTTCTGAGGGCTTGGCGAGTCGTAACGCGTTGATAATCAGGCATAGAGATGATTCAGCGAACAGAACGCACAGTTCTAATCAACAACATCGAGATCACCGCCGTTCGTTCCCCTTCCTGGTCTGAAGACGAAGCAGCCAAAATGGAAACGATACTTAAATCGAATTTCCCAGGGAAACCGCTAACGGTGTCGCTCGATCGTTTGATTGCCAGTGTGTAATCCGGTCAGGAGAATGTGAAACCAGTGCCGGTTAAAACGGATCCACCGCAGATTTTTGTGACGAAGCAACCTGCTATTCTGTTGTCGGTGGAGGGCAAACCGGTTCTGGCACCAATCAGGGGTACCAAACTGCAGTTTGTTTTGAACACCCTTTCCATGACCTGTACGGTTTCGCTCTTGAGCTAAACACGGAGAGATTATTAGGATGCCCATCTTGCTAATGGTCAGAAAACTTGTCTGACGCGCAACTATGAAATGGCTGGCGCAAACTGTCCGACTACATCCGGTGTTGGCGACCATGGAGGGAGCCCGATTTCCACGCTGCCGGTCTCGGCGGCGCTTAACTATTTTTCGACGGCTGCGGCAGTGTTTGACTTCGGCCAGCAATCTAGCCGTGCTGAGTGGTACTCTCGCGTTTTTCTCGGCCTGTTCGAAACCTGCTAAAAATGCAGCTTTGGATCAGCCGCCGGAAGTATTGGTCACCGAAGTTTCATCACAAGATGTGCCGATAGTTAGAGAGTGGATTGGATCTCTGGATGGCTCGATCAATGCCGACATTCGCGCCCGCGTTACCGGCCACCTGATGTCGATAGATTACAAGGAAGGAAGCGTGGTGCAGAAAGGCGATCCCCTCTTTCAAATTGATCCCAGCACCTATGAAGCGGCGCTGGAGCAGGCGAAGTCGGCGCTCGTCCAAGCCAAGGCCAATCAGCTGGAAACCGAACAAACCGAACAGCGCGAAACCGAACTCTTTGAAAAAAAGGTAGAGAGCCAGCAGAATCGAGACAACGCCGTCCAATCGAATGCAGCCGCTAAGGCCGAAGTAAAAGCCCAGGAGGCTGCGGTTCGTCAGGCGGAGTTGAACCTGCAATTCACCAAAGTCACTGCGCCGATCACCGGCGTCACCGGAATCGCTAACCCTGGAATTGGGGATTTGGTCGGTCCGAGCGATGCCCAGCCGCTCATGACCATGTCAACGGTCGATCCGATCAAGGCGTACTTCCAAATCAGCGAGCAAGACTACCTGAGGCTCGCGCGAAGAATCGAGAGCGCACGCGGGACCGGAGAAGCAGCACCGCCAGTTGAAATCATTTTGGCGGATGACTCGCTTTACCCGATTCACGGTAAATTCGCCACCATTGATCGACAGGTAGACCAACAGACGGGTACAATCCGAATTGAAGCCCTGTTTGCCAACCCGAACAATATTTTGCGACCCGGCCAGTTCGTGCGCGTTCGGGTTACAGTCCGAAATAATCAAGGCGCGCTCCTGGTGCCACAACGTGCGGTGAATGAACTGCAAACCAGCTATGAAGTTGCCGTCGTGGATGGAACAAATCGAGTGCAGATCCGTCAGGTCAAGGCTGGTGAAAAGGTAGGTTCGCTTTGGGTTATTGAAGATGGGCTAAAGGTCGGAGATCGGATTGTGGTAGAAGGGCTGCAAAGAATCCGCGACGGCCAAGTGGTCAAACCGGCAGCGTGGAGCCCGCCCTCGCCGGCGCCTGGGCGTTAGCAATGTCGGCCTTCTTTATCCGGCGTCCGATTCTGGCAATCGTTATCTCGCTCTTTACCGTCATCATCGGTATTGTCGCTCTGGCTTTCATTCCGGTCTCGCTTTTTCCCAATATCACCCCGCCCGAGATTGTGGTTTCGGCTACCGATCCTGGTGCCGACGCCCTCACTGTAGAGCAGTCGGTGGCAACTCCGATTGAGCAGCAGATCAGTGGTATCGACAAAATGAATTACATGTATTCGCTCAACGCGAATACCGGGCAAATGAAGCTCAGGGTAAACTTCGATGAGACCAGCGACCCCAAAACCGATCAGATTTTGACGCAGATGCGTCAAGCTCAAGCAAGCGCGCAACTTCCACCCGAAGCCACTGCGCAGGGTGTCAGTGTGCAAAAATCCTTTGCTGCTCCCCTGATGCTGATCGCGCTTCGCTCGCCCGACGGACGGTATAGTTCGGAATTTCTAACCAACTACGCGTACATCAATCTGAATGACCAACTGACGCGGGTTCCCGGAATTTCGAACGTGCAAGTTTTCGGCTCCGGCCAGTATGCAATTCGCATTTGGTTAAGCCCTGAGAAGTTAGCTCGCTTCAACATCACTGTGCCGGAAGTAATTGGCGCTGTCCAACAGCAGAATACGGTTAACCCTGTTGGTATGGCTGGCGGCGAACCGGCGCCGCCGGGTCAAGAATTTACCTACATGGCGGTTGCACGCGGGTCGTTGCTCACTCCGGAGCAATTCGCTCAGATTGTGGTTCGCGAGAGTTCTACGGGTGCCGCGGTTCGGCTCAAAGATGTAGCCAGATTGGAACTTGGTTCCCAGGCCTATTCGACACGTGCCCGAATGAACGGACAACCGAGCTCAATCATTGCCCTCTATCAATTGCCGGGGACGAACTCGCTGATAGCAGCTGAGGGTGTCAAGAGATTGCTAACGCAACTGAAACGGCATTTTCCTCAAGGCCTCGAATACGTGATCGCTCTCGATACGACGCTGCCAGTGACCGCAGGTATTCGCGAGATGATCAAAACACTCGCGGAAGCGTTAGCCCTGGTAGTCGTAGTGGTTTTCCTCTTTCTGCAGAGTTGGCGAGCGACGTTAATCCCCTTGTTGGCGGTGCCGGTTTCATTGGTGGGCACATTCGTCTTCTTTCCGTTGCTTGGATTTTCCATAAATACGCTCTCTTTGTTTGGACTGATTCTGGCGATCGGATTGGTCGTTGATGACGCAATTGTGGTGGTCGAAGCCGTCGAGCGCCATATTCACGAGGGTTTGCCGCCAAAGGAAGCGACTCTACAGGCCATGAAAGAGATTACCGGTCCAGTGATCGGCGTGGCCTTGGTTCTGGCGGCCGTCTTTGTACCGACCGCTTTTGTTCCAGGTATAACGGGTCGTCTTTATCAGCAATTTGCCGTTACCATAGCGGTTTCCGTATTATTGTCTGCTTTCAACGCGCTGACTTTGAGCCCGGCCTTGTGCGCTCTTTTGCTGCGGCCGCGTACACAAGGACATGGATTGATCACTCGGTTTTTCGGCGCCTTTAATCGCCGGTTCGACTGGATCACCGACCGATACGTTCATGTGGCCGCAATGTTTACCCGGCACCCCGGCTTTGCGCTGGCGTTTCTATTGCTATTTAGCGCGGTCGCGTTCTTCTTTGGACAGAAGCTTCCCACGAGCTTTTTGCCGGACGAAGATCAAGGATTCTTCTATATCAACTTGCAGCTTCCAAACGCTGCCTCCATTCAACGTACGGATGAGGTTTGCCGAAAAGTGGAGGCTATCCTAGCCCAGACACCAGGTGTCGAATATACGACCGCGGTGGCCGGCTTTAGCTTGCTCAGCGGCGTTCAGAGCAGTTATAGCGGGTTCTTTTTCGTGACCCTCGCTCCTTGGGAGAAACGAAAGAAATTTACTGAGCATTATCAGCTGCTCAAAGGACGATTGAACCTACAGTTAATCAGACTGCCTGAGGGTACCGTCTTTGCGTTTTCGCCACCGGCTATTCCTGGCCTCGGAGTCGCAGGCGGAGTATCGCTTGTTCTGGAAGATCGCGCCGATCGTGGTACCGAGTATCTCGCACGCAATGTTGACACGTTCCTGACTGCAGCAAGCCGAAGGCCGGAACTAGCGCGGGTCACTACCACGTTGTTGCCTAGCGTTCCCCAGGTTTATCTGAATGTCGATCGCGCTAAAGTGCTCAAGCAAGGCGTCGCGCTTAGCGATGTTTATAACACTCTCCAGACTTTCCTGGGGGGAGCTTTTGTTAACTACTTCACGCGTTTTGGCCGGCAATGGCAGGTTTACCTACAGGCCGATGGTTATTCTCGAGTCAAGGCCGATCAAATCGGATCGTTTTATGTACGGAACGGAAGTGGTGAAGCCGTTCCGCTCGCAGGTCTGATTCGAGTTGAACGCCGATTTAATCCCGAGTTCACGCTGCGGTATAACCTCTATCGGAGCGCCCAGATCCAGGCCAATCCTGCACCGGGTTTTAGTTCGGCCCAGATCATGCGCGCTTTGGAGGAGGTCTTTGCTCAAACCATGCCGGCTGACGTTGGGTACGACTACCTCGGAATGTCGTTTCAGGAGAAGAGAGCGCAACAAGGGGCGCCTCCACCGGTTATTTTTGGATTTTCGCTCCTATTTGTATTCCTGATTCTCGCGGCGCTCTATGAAAGTTGGTCCCTTCCGGTTAGCGTCTTGCTAAGCACACCGATAGCGGTGTTTGGAACATTGGGGTTGCTCTATCTGCGCCGGACCATCGCGGCAGCTATTCTGCCTCCCATCCTGGTACAAACCGAAAATAATGTTTATGCCCAGATCGGGCTGGTGATGATTATCGGCTTGGTTGCGAAAAACGCGATCTTGATCATCGAATTTGCCGAAGCAGAGAGAAAAAAGGGGAACACGTTGATGGACGCCGCTTTGGCCGGCGCGAAACTTCGATTTCGGCCAATCTTAATGACGTCACTCGCTTTCATAGCCGGTTGCGTGCCGCTCGCTTTCGCTTCTGGATCTGGAGCGGTCGCACGTCAAGTAATGGGAACCGCCGTAATTGGTGGAATGCTCGCGGCTTGTCTGGTGGCAAGCTTTTTTATTCCAGCGGGTTTCTGCCTGGTCGAGGGACTGGCCGATTCGATCCGCCGCCGCATCCAAATTCGTTGGCCGAGCAAGCAATCAACCGGAACCGATCGCCTGAAGAGGGGCTAGCTGCATGTCCGCGTTATTCATCAACCGTCCGATTCTGGCAATCGTTATCTCTCTAGTGACATTGATTGTCGGTGCTCTAGCCGCACTGGTTCTGCCGCTCTCGCTGTTTCCCGAAATCGTGCCACCCGAGACAGTGGTTTCTGCCTCTTACATCGGAGCCGATGCCCGGACCATCGAGCAATCGGTCGCGACTCCCATCGAACAGCAGATGAGCGGAGTCGATAACATGAACTACATGTATTCGGTTAGCGCCAATAGCGGGCAGATGGTCTTGACGGTTAACTTTGATCTGAACACCGACCCGAACACAGACCAGATTCTCGTGCAAATGCGACAGACGCAGTCGGCCTCTCAGCTGCCGAGCTCGGTCAACGATCTCGGAGTTACCGTACAGAAGTCATTTGCCTCCCCGCTGATGGTAATCGCTCTTCGCTCACCAGACGACAGCCGAGATGCTCTTTTCCTATCTAACTACGCGTACATCAATCTGAACGATGCGCTCACCAGAGTCCACGGTATCTCCAATGTGCAGATTTCCGGAGCTGGCCAATACGCGATGCGGTTGTGGCTGAAGCCCGACAAGCTGGCGAGCTTTAGCCTCACTGTTCCGGACATCGTCAACGCGGTGCAGACCCAGAACGCGGTTAACTCGGCCGGTCAAATCGGGGGCGAACCCGTGCCGAGCGGACAAGAGTTTACCTATAGTGCTGGTTCACAGGGTCGTCTGGTTAGACCTGAAGAATTCGGAGATATCATCATTCGCGAACAACCGGATGGAAGCGCGGTCAAGCTGAAGGATGTTGCCCGGGTCGAGCTCGGGGCGCAGACCTACAACACACGGGGTCGCTTTAACCGCAAGCCGGCCGCTGTCATCTCTGTCTTTCAGCTTCCAGGCACTAATGCTTTGGCTGCGGCCCAAGGGGTAAAAAAGCTAATGGAAACCTTGAAGCGACGTTTCCCGTCGGGGGTGGACTATGTAATCTCACTAGATACTACGGAGCCGGTGACAGCTGGTATCCACGAAATTGTAGCGACACTCGTCGCAGCTATCGGGTTGGTGATCCTGGTTGTTTATCTCTTTCTACAAAGTTGGCGTGCCACCTTGGTCCCGCTTTTCGCGGTGCCGGTTTCGCTCATTGGTACATTCATCTTCTTTCCTCTGCTCGGTTTTTCGATCAACACGCTTTCCCTATTCGGACTGGTGTTGGCCATCGGGTTGGTGGTCGACGACGCGATCGTAGTCGTCGAAGCGGTCGAACGGCACATTCACGCTGGGCTTTCACCTAAAGAGGCGACTACGCAAGCCATGAAGGAGATCACCGGACCGGTAATCGGAGTCGCCCTGGTGCTGGCATCCGTTTTCGTGCCGACTGCTTTTATCCCTGGGATTACCGGACGCCTCTACCAGCAGTTTGCGGTGACCATCGCGATTTCGGTTTTGATTTCGGCCTTTAATGCACTCACGCTCAGTCCTGCTTTATGCGCCCTGCTGTTGAAACCTCGTCCAGAAAACCGCGGATTGCTCGGACGGTTTTTTGATTGGTTCAACAATCTGTTCGAACAAGCCACTCACCAGTACGTGCGGGTTTCCGGTTTCTTGATTCGTCGGGCCGGAATCGCCGTGATTGTGTTGCTTGGGTTCAGCGCTGCCGCGTTCCTATTAGGGAAGAAAGTTCCGACCGGTTTTCTTCCGGACGAGGATCAAGGATTTTTCTACGTCAATTTGCAGTTGCCTAACGCCGCTTCTTTGCAACGCACTGATGAGGTATGTCGCAAAATCGAAGCGACGCTTGCTGATAGTCCGGGCGTTCAAAACGTAACGACCACCATAGGTTCCAGTCTCTTGAGTGGAGTACAAAGCACCTACAGCGCATTTTTTTTTGTCACCCTCAAGCCTTGGGCAGATCGCAAGCAAACGAGCGAACTCTATCCGGAAATCAAAGCACGCTTAAACCGCCTTCTTGTTCAAATGCCACAGGGCATCGCGTTTGCCTTTTCTCCACCGGCGATTCCCGGAACGGGTACATCTGGTGATGTTACCTTTGTTTTGGAAGATCGGTCCGGTGGTGATCCAGACGTTCTATCGAACAACGTCTCTGCATTTTTGAACGCGGCCCGCAAACGCCCTGAGCTGGCGCAGTTGAATACAACGTACCAGCCGAGCGTGCCGCAGGTCTACATCAACGTTGACCTCGAGCGCGCTCTGAAACAGGAAGTCGCCATCAGTGACATTTATCAGACGATTCAAGCGTTCATGGGTGGATCGTTTATTAACTACTTCAACCGGTTCGGCCGAGAATGGCAGGTCTATGTTCAAGCGGAGGGTGAGTACCGCACTAATCTCGAGAACCTGGGACAGTTCTACGTCCGCGACAGTAACCAGCAAATGGTGCCCTTGAGCGGCCTCACTCGGCTCGACCGCCGAACCGGACCGGAATTCACAATGCGCTACAATCTTTACAGTTGCGCCCAGATCAACGCAACGCCCGCAAGCGGCTTTACCTCTGCTCAAGCGATGAATGCTCTGGAAGAGGTCTTTGCCGCGACGATGCCCTCCGAAATGGGTTACGACTATCTCGGAATGTCTTTCCAGGAGAAGTTGGCTCAAACAGGTGTGCCTCCTTCACTCATCTTCGGTTTTTCGCTGTTGTTTGTTTTTCTGATCCTGGCCGCGCTTTACGAGAGTTGGTCGCTTCCCTTTAGCGTGTTGTTAAGCACGCCGATTGCGGTCTTTGGCGCGTTTGCCCTCCTTTATCTGCGAAGGACTATCAGCGGAGCCGTTCTTTCGCCGTCGCTCGTTCAGATTGAGAACAACGTCTATGCTCAAATCGGGCTGGTGATGGTCATCGGGCTGGTCGCCAAAAACGCGATTCTAATCGTCGAATTTGCCAAAGCCGAATTCGAGCGAGGAACCCCACTAGTGGAGGCGGCTCTCACCGGAGCTCGATTGAGGCTGCGGCCAATTTTGATGACATCTTTTGCGTTCATCCTTGGATGTGTGCCCCTTTGGATGGCATCGGGATCGGGCGCAATCGCCCGGCAAGTGATGGGCACAACAGTGATCGGAGGTATGTTGGCGGCAAGCGTCCTGGCGGTGTTTCTGGTTCCGGTGAGCTTTTGTTTGGTCGAAAAACTACGCGGCGAACGCCAACCAACGCCAACCAACGCCAACCAACGTCAATGAACTGGGCTTTCGTTCGTTGGCGTTCTTTGAATAGATGCTCGTTCCGGTCTCAAGTTGTGAGTAAAACCGAGAGGCTGCTTCGACTGATTTTCCTTCTCCGCTCCATTTTTGTTGTGGGCAGCCCAGGTCAACGGTCGAATTTCAGGGACGTCACAGCTAGTTCGAGCTTCATGGATCGAAGGCATCTCGTTTCAACCTAACAGATCAAGGAGTTCACGAATGAAGCCTAATACTTTCCTCCGGCGTTGCCTGTTTGCCGTTGTCGTACTCTTGAGCACCTCGGTGTTGACGTTGGCGCAGGAGGCCATCCCCAAGCTGCAAATGGCTGAACTTACCAAAAAGCTGCAGCTGACCGAGCAGCAACAGAAGCAGTTAGCTCCTCTCGTTGCCGAGAGGGATAAGAAGGCCGAGGCACTTGCGGCGAACAAGTCAATGGGCAAGCTGCGAAAGCTCAAGGCAGTAGAGCAGCTGCAAACTGATTTTCGGAATAGCGCTGCTAAGGTTTTGAACGCCGACCAAGTTAAGAAACTTGAGGCGCTTCAAGCAGAGCGGCGAGCCAAACTTATGCAAGGTCGAGGTTAGGCTAGCAGCTGGCGAACTCGCATAACGCATCAACGTTGGATCTTATCCGAAGATAAGCGATTGATTCAGGCCCTCCCTGAAGTTCTCCAAGGCATTATCGTCGGCTAACAGGTAAATTTTGTCCAGTAAGCGAGAGACGTGTAACACAGCGCCCTTTGGAGGCGTTGTTGATGATTCGAATCCATGCGCGGTAGCCAGGTGGGGCAATCTGATTATTTTAAGACACTTACAAGACACCAAGCCTCCATCGATTCAGCAGGCTGTCTCCACTTTTGTTTTGTCAGAAACTCTAGCCGCCATTCTGCCCAACACCTAGGTTCAGAAGCCACTAAGGAGTCGCCCTTGCGGTCTCAAGCCATTTTCTCAGCTCAACGGACTGATCAACCGAAAACAACTGTTAGGCGCCTCATGAGGCGCTGGTGGATCATCGTGTTGATCATTCCTTCCATTTATTTGATCTGTCGGTATCCCCCCTTATGGAAAGACATCGACGCGTTCTGGCAACTAGCCGCTAAGGCCGACGCGGTAAATATTCTGCAGTATCCTCCGGTTTACTGTTTTCTTTCTCGGATCCCCTTTAATCTCGCATCAGCAATTGAAGGACATAGTTTCCACCACAACCTTCTATCGAAGCAAACGCCCACAGATCTAGGAGTGTACCTCTTGGTCGTTGCACAACATGTAGCCCTGGTCGCTGCTCTCGCCTACGCTGTCAAAGCTATCAGTGGCTCAAGCGGAATTGGAGCTGTTCTGTGCGCAGTAATTTTTGCGTCGATGGGTGGGCTATACGCGCAGGCGCAGACATGTGGCTCCGAATCCTGGAGCACCATCGCTGTGATTACAGTCTTCGCTTCCGGATACTATCTAAACAAACGTCCGCAACGTTCGGCATGGATTGTCTATGCAATTGGACTTTTTTTCGCCATCGGCAGCCGACACTTGAATCTTCTTTTCGCAGCATGGCTGCCAGCAGTAGCCATCTCTACCGGGCTAATCCTTCGAGGCGGAAATATCGGAGAACGAGCCTGCTGGCGAACGGCAGCAATCGCTTGTGGCGTAAGCGTAATGGTATTGAGCGTCAACTTGATCATCCCGCATTTGCTCATGGCCTCAATCGGGCAAGCGTATCGCCCAACCATAGGCCGCACCCTTAGCGATCGAGTTTCGTCGTTCTTAAAGGCCGTGCCTCCGGAACAGCGGATTCGTCTAGCTGATCAGCTGGCTGATAAACAGACTAATCCTCTGATTGGCCAAGCGATCCAGATCCAGGCCACAACAGGGTTGGGTTTGAAAGGGACCGGAGAGGAGCTTGCAACGCTCTGCAACATGATGGACTGTCGAGCACGGAGTCCTTAGAAAAAAGCGACGAGCTGATTCTTGCGGAGTCATTGGTTTATCTGAGAACATTTCATCCTGTGCTCTTCGAGGTCATCAGGAACGACATCTGGACTGGCCTGTCTACGAATCAGCGGAAAATTGCGCTCTCCCCTTTTTATTCTCATCTCTGGACCGCAGAGGAAATGGTGCGCAGGCCGGAACTCTGGAAATACCTAGCTGGGTACAGCCGATTGAAAGTAAGCGACGCCAATCAAGTGTTCGCTAAGGCAACTGCAGACCCATATATGAGTCTGTGGCAGCATGTGCCTTTGTGGGTTTCGTATATCGTCGTTTTCGTTTTAGCGATAGGTTTTGTTTTGCTCAAGCGGCTCTCGGTAGTGGATCTCTTAGTCGTGGTTTCGATCCTGATGATCGGACTCACAATGTGGACCACAAATATGGCATGCGTGTACTACATGGACCGGTATGCATTAAGTCTGTTATTTCCGATGGTTGTCGCGCTCGTATTCACAGTCGGAACGGCATGTAGGCACACTCCTTTGGAGAGGTTCCCAGCGGAAGCTGGCGGCTCTCAGGGGTGAGGAAGCAGGACGTCCGCAAGCCCGCGCCTTCTTTTCTTGCCAGATCCTTGGAAACAGGTCTCGAGAATTTCTGTAGACGCGTTTTTCAAGAAGTGCCCGCCATACTAACACCCTCTTCTAAGCGAACAATCGCATTAAGATATTTCAGTTCCGTCTTGTCGGAGTTGTACTTCTTACTAAATAAATGGCTGTCCAGATTGGCGTCGCACCAACGTTCGAGCCAACCCAAAGAAGCTTTGTAAAAACGCTCGAATCCTGTGACAGCCTCCGCAAGACTGCTTCGGGTTGTCATCATAGTTTCGCTACCGAAACTGCGGCTGCTGGACTAACCTGCACCCTACACCTCCTATGACCGAACAACTTCCTCGATCCGAATACCTGGTGCTTTCTCGTGGACAGTGGGATGGCTCTTTCTCCCGAGATGATATCCAGAAAGCCATCACTCAATTTTACGCTTGGTACGATGGGTTGGTTAAGGAGGGAAAAATCAAACCCGGGCAACGCCTCACGCATGAAGGAAAAACCATCGGCCGGCAAAATAAAGTGCTCGATGGTCCATTTGGCGAAACGAAAGAAGTAATCGGTGGCTATTGGACCATCCTGGCCAACGGCCTCGACGAAGCTGTGCGTATCGCCCAAGGGATCCCGACCCTGAAATATGGCCTGTTCGTCGAGATCAGGCCCATCGATCCTCAACGCGCGACTCCAGAAAATAGCCGGCCATAGCAAGGCTGCGCGAACTCGTCCGTCTCAATGAGCCTTTCTGGCAGCAAAGCTCGAAGCTTGGCCTCCTCTCGCGAGGCCACGGTTTCTTGTCGACACCGCATACCCCATGTCGGCTGGAAACTCAATCCGCCAATGGCGGATGAAGCTAGAAGCTTCGGCACAATGAGCCAGCGACTTCTCACGAACAGATAATTCTCTCTACCCGCTCCGCTATAGTCAGCACACGGTCGTCTTCACCGCTTGACCCGGCGAGAAGCATACTCGTTGGCAATCCTTCTGAACTGAAGCCGGTAGGGATCGTGACGCCAGGCATATCGAGAAAACTGCCTGCCATCGTCAGTCGAAGGACAGCAAAATTCACGGAGAGAAAATGATCGACCTCGTCCCGAGCCGCTTTCTCCAATGGGGCCAGCTCGGGCGCCACTAGTTCCACGGTCGGAAGAATCAATATTCGATTGCCGAGCTCCGCCCGAATCTGAGCCATCAGCTGTTTGCGTGCCCAAATTAATCTGACCAGCGTTGTAAGCGGCATCTGTCGCGCGGTCTCTAAACGGCCCCTCACGCAAGGATCAATTCCTGCCGCGTCTTCGGTGGCGAGGAGGTCTGCGTGCAATGTGAACGCCTCTGCCGCGCCCAGCCAACCGAACCGTGCAATCACCTCGAGCGCGCTATGCAAAGATTTGAGCCTGCCGCGACCCACCTGAACACCCGCATTTTGAAGCCGAGCTACGGCCGTTTGCAGATTGTTCCGAACATCCACTTCAATGGCGGGGTTCTCCAAAATCGCGTCGTCGATCACGAGCGAGATAATTTCGTTCGATTGCACGATGTCCCTGCCTGCCATGATCGCATCAATGGCGATGCAATCGTGCGCGCGGTGCGCCAGCGGTCCAAGCGCATCGATCGTTGGCGCCAACGGAAACACGCCCGCCTTCGAATGACGATCGGTAGAGCTGCGGTACCCAACCAGACCGTTGAATGCCGACGGAACCCTGATCGACCCTGCTGTATCCGTCCCGATAGCAATCGGTACTACTCCGCAAGCAACTGCTACAGCGGATCCGGAAGAAGAGCCTCCAGGAATACGGGCGGCTTTTCCGCTGAATGGATTATGAGGTGTACCAAAGTGCGGGTTCAGGCCGAGACCCGAATAAGCCAACTCCGGCAGATTAGTTTTACCAATGCAGACCATTCCGGCCCTCGCCGCACGCAACACGACCTCGGCGTCAGCTGAAGCGCGAGGACGCCTGCGTTGAAAGATGGCGGATCCAGCGGTGGTTACTGTTCCTTCAATGTCGAACAAATCCTTCCAAGCTATCGGGACACCATCCAAAGCACTCAGCGGCTGGCCAGCTCGCCAACGTCTCGCAGATGACTCTGCTTCCGCCCGTGCGCGTTTCTCAGTAAATGTAACAAATACGCTCTCCAACGAAGCCGCGCGCTGAAGAGATGATTCCAACAGCTGAACCGGGTCCGTTTCGCCTTTGCGAAACGTATCTACGATAGAGGCAGCCGTTTGATGTTTTCGTTCGCCGATCATTTTTTTCGAGGCACTCAGCTGCCATCCGATTTGGTCCCCTACTGCGTCCGCATCGATTCAGTTCTCGGGGATCCCGGCGACTTGTCCTCCATAGCTTTAGCGGAGGAGGATCTCGGCGCTTCACCTCTTTTGCAAGAGACTTTTCCCGGTCATTTCGGATGGTTGAGGCAGGCCCAACATCTCGAGCAACGTCGGCGCTACGTCGGCTAGAATACCGTCCCGGAGCGTGTACTGATCAGCGTCCGCTGCCACATAAATGAAATGAACAAGATTCGTTGTGTGGGCCGTATTTGGTGAGCCGTCCGGATTGCGCATCAGCTCACAATTGCCGTGATCGGCTGTTACCAGTGCCTTCCCTCCCAGTCTCAACAGCTCTTCCAGAACCTGACGGACACATTCGTCAACAGTTTCGACCGCTTTGACCCCGGCTTCGACGACTCCTGTATGCCCGACCATATCGGGGTTCGCAAAATTCAAGATGATGAGATCATAGTCCGCCATCCGCTTTACAACTTCAGCCGTTACCTTCGGAGCACTCATTTCAGGCTTTAGATCATAAGTCGCCACTTTCGGCGACGGAACGATGACCCTGTCTTCGCCCGGATATGCAACTTCTATTCCGCCATTAAAAAAATACGTCACGTGGGGATATTTCTCGGTCTCAGCGATGCGCAACTGCCTCTTGCCGGCAGCCGAAACTACCTCGCCCAGGATCCGATCTAGACTCTGCGGCAGAAAAGCCACCGGACAGCTGTAGGTCTTGTCGTACACGGTAAGCGTAACGTAGTGAACCTTTGGATGAACCTCCCGATCGAACCCGGAGAAGTCATCGAACAGGAACGCCTGCGAAAGCTGCCTGGCACGGTCCGCACGAAAATTGAAAAAGAAAACGACATCTCCGTCCCGGACTCTCTGTTCGTTGACATGTAAGAAAACCAACGGCTTCAGGAACTCGTCCGTCTCCTTCTGTTCGTATCGCCGGCGCACCGCTTCTGAGGCTGACACATCAGCCTTTTCTCCACGCCCCAAAACAATCGCATCCCAGGCCAGCTTGGTCCGATCCCAACGCTTGTCGCGATCCATCGCGAAATATCGTCCAACAACTGTGGCGATCTTTGCCCCTGAGGCACTTACCGCAGAATCTACGGTCGACAGATAGTCAGCGCCGCCGGTCGGAGAAGTATCCCGCCCATCCGTAATCGCGTGAATCAGGATGTCTTTGGCACCAACTCGCGCAGCCTCGTTGGCCAACGCAACCAGATGATCCAAATGGCTGTGAACACCACCATCAGAGACTAAACCGATAAAATGCAACCGCGTTTCCTTTGCCTGCCGGAAAGCATCCAGGATAGTCTGATTACGCGTCAGCTCGCCTTCTTCGATCGCTTTGTTTATTCGGGTAAGGTCCTGGTAAACGATTCGGCCCGCTCCAAGGTTCAAATGGCCAACCTCGGAATTGCCCATCTGACCCGCCGGCAAGCCGACGTCCATGCCACTGGCACTCAGACAACTACCCGGATAAGTCTTGTAAAGTTGATTATGAAAAGGCGTCCGGGCCAGTAACGTAGCGTTGCCATCGGCTTTAGCGCGCTCCAGACCGTTTGGATTTATCCCCCACCCATCTCGAATCATCAGCAACACAGGCCTCATGATTGCGAACCTCGGTGAACCCACGGCAGATTACAAACCATAGATTGCCGAATCTTGGAGGGTCGTTTCATTGGAGAGCGAAGGTCGATCTAGAAGATCAACCCGCCAATGGCGGATGAATCCGGAGGATTCGGCCGAGGCTTCCAGTCCCGCCTAAGCGGGATGGGTTGAGCTTCCTAGCTCGACTGCACCGTATCAAGATCCGTAAGTCGACGCGCATGCGCAAAGGCGTGGTTAGCCTATTTGTCGGCTGACTGTTTTGTTGCGGTCTTCTTGCGGCGTAGATAGTTGCGGCGACGGCGGCGCTTTTCGATTTTATTGTACTGTTTACCCATTAATCCCTTCTAGCACGCAAAGCGCCACGTAGCCAAGTGGCACGACGCGGGCATCGCGTTCACCCTGACGCTAACGCCAACGAATCTTCGGACTTCTGCGAATTCCTCTGCGCGAATTCCAGATGGAATTGCTCCGGACTAGGCGCAGGACCGTTGACATGAGTCCGGCTCCAATAGGCGGAGAAAGTCTCAGACCTTTCACGGTGCTGAACAAATTCTTCGATCAAGGCGCGAACCCGACTCGGAATTTCGTCTAGGGTGATCGTTTTTTCCTGCAAGCCAGCCAACCTTTGTCCGGTCACAGAGCCGCCAACGTAAAACGCATACTTGCCCGGAGCGCGTCCGACAAAAGCAATGTCAGCGTTATAGGGCCGTGCACACCCATTCGGACAGCCAGTCATGCGAATCAGGATGGGCTCACGCTCCAAGCCAAATTCCTTCAGGATATCGTCGACTCTATCTAAAATCGTATGGAACACACGTTCGCTCTCTGCCAACGCCAATCCGCAAGTCGGTAAAGCGACACAGGCTTGGCCGAGCCGCCTCGTTTCCGTCAAATCCTCCGGCCGCGGAATCCCGTGTTCAATCAGTATAACGTCGATTGCCGCCTTATCGGCCGGGTCAATATCGTGAAAAATGATGTTGCAGTTTGTCGTTAATCGCACCGGTACGTTGAAAAGCTGGGCGATTTTTCGAAACGCCGTCCGCCACTGCCGCTCGGGTGTATCCTTGATTCGCCCTTCCTCGATCCAAAGAGCGCAAAAGAGCTTTCCATCTCCTTGTTCGCGCCAGCCGTACAAGTCGCTTACAGTCTGCCAAACCACCTCTTTCGGTGGTCCAAACGGAGCAGCCAAACGCGAGGCGACCTCCCGACGGAACCAATCGATGCCGCGCTCATCCACCAAATATTTCAAGCGCGCCCGCTTACGATCAGTTCTGTTTCCGTAATCACGTTGGGTTGTCACCACAGCGATCGCCGCTTCGATTGCATGCTCTTTCGATACATAGAACAGCGGCTTTGCCAGAACCGGATAAGTCTCGGTCTTGCCATGCGACATCCCGAATCCGCCCCCGACGACTACGGTATATCCTTTGACTTCTCCCTTTTCGACATGAGAAATAAATCCGAGATCATTCGAGTAGATATCCACGTCGTTTCGAGGTGGAATGCCAATGGCGATCTTGAATTTCCGCGGCAAATAAACCGAGCCGTAGATCGGCTCACCGGAAGTTACTTCTTCGCCAACCCGTTCGCCGTTTAACCAAATCTCGGCGTACGCGGTCGACTTAGCTAGAAAGGTCTGGCTGATTTCGCGAGCTAAACGCTGCGCATCCAGGTGGGCGGCGTCTTTCAGAGGCGCGGCAGGCGCGACCGTGTTTCGGACAACGTCGCCACAAGCACCCCAGGTCGTCACACCCGAGTCATTGATACGCTGAATACATTCTTGAAGCGTCCCCTTCAGGACCCCGTGAATCTGGAACCCCTGGCGAGTCGTGATCCGCAGCGTTTGGTTTCCCAGACCGCCCGCGATTTTGTCATGGGCCAGATACTGCTCAGCCGTCAATGCACCTCCCGGCAATTTGGAGCGCACCATGAAAATCCAAGCCTTATCGAGATTCTGTTGTTTACGCGCCGTTCGCTGGTCCCGGTCATCCTGCTGATAGGTGCCATGAAACTTCAGAAGCTGCATTTCTTCTTCGGAAAAATGAGATGTATCGGCTTCCAAGCTTTCTCCAATGGTTCCTCGGAGCGCGTGACTTTCAGCCTTAATTTGTTCGACCGTTTTCGAAGCCATGGGCAAATAAATCCTATTCCCTATAGGGTTAAGGTATTTTTGCCCCAGATCAAGTGGTTTTCAGCTGAGTTATGAGGGGCTAGTGGAGGCAAACGCCGACAGTGCAAACAGCGAAAATAAGAGTGTCGAGACCGCGAGAATGAAAACAGCGGGAACGCCGGGATTCGCCTTGGTCCGGCCAAGGCCGGACTGCGGCGGACGGGGATCGGGGGTGCAGGTTCAGAACATCGGTAACACATTTGGTTCAATACATCGGTAACACATTGAAGCGGCATCAAGAGGGAGAAGAGTTGGGAAAATGCCGTGGAGAAAGACCGAAGCGATGGACCAGA
>Ga0126381_100002311_pt1 | contig 20564 bp, 16 predicted proteins | sample PanSoiMetPlot_28_FD_96465 | JGI IMG/M metagenome (GOLD analysis project Ga0126381, IMG submission 96465) | Tropical forest soil microbial communities from Panama - MetaG Plot_28 | ecosystem: Environmental > Terrestrial > Soil > Tropical forest > Bulk soil | place: Panama | collected 2016-02-17
AGGCCGGCTGCATTTTCGAGGTGTTCTGGGAGGAGCCGGTGCTGATCCAGCCCTCGGGGATTGGCGGCACCAATTGGGCGCCGATGTCCTACAACCCCGAAACAGGGAGCCTTTATGTCTCCAGTATAATCCGAACCAGCGCCTTTGCGCGGTACGATACCAAGTACGGGCTCGGGAAAGCGCTATGATGGCGGCACCCAAGCGGCGCCAATCGGCTCGCCGATGAGCGGCACCTTTACCGCGATCGGGGGCAACACCAACAAGATCGTCTGGCAGGACAAGTCGCCTTACCCCATCGGTCGAGGCGGAGGGTCGACGACGACGGCCGGCGGTCTTGTCTTCCGCGGTGAGCCTGACGGGAATTTCCTCGCCCTCGATGCCAAGACCGGTCAAGAATTGTGGCGATTCCAGACGGGGTTCGGGGCCGACGCGACCCCGGCGGTCTACGAGGTCGACGGCGAGGAATACATCGCCGTAGGCACCGGCGGCAACCAGGGGATGCTGAGTGCAAACGGCGATGCAGTCTGGGTATTCTCACTGAAGGGGCAATTGGGGCCGCTGTGGCCGCCTCCCGCGGCAATGACCGTTGCCGGGCCGGCGGGGCCGATCGCGGCCGGCGTCGACACGATCAACATCAGCGCCAATAATATCGAGTATTCCTATGGACCGTCCCGCACGCGGGTCAAGGCAGGCACCGCGGTCACCTTCACCAATGTTTGCGACACCCCGCACACGGCCACCTCGTTCGAGGCGGGCAAGGTCGGCAAATGGGACACGGGTGTCTTGGAGAAAGGTCAGTCGAAGACCATCACCTTCTCAGAGCCCGGCAACTACTATTACATCTGTGCACCGCACCCGTGGATGTACGGGCAAGTCATCGTCGAATGACCGCCCGGCTTGGCGGCTATTCAGGAGTTCCCGAGAATGGGATGAGACTGGGGAAACCCGGTTGAGGTGGTGAAAGACCAGGGAGGAGACAATGAGCCATCATGTGCGGCGGTTGATTCCGTTATTGATCGCTGGTGGTTTGATGTTTTTGGGACCAGCATCGTTGCAGGCGGCGGACGCGGAAATCGACAAGCTGCTGCAGAGCCCGGTTGGCAAGGATTGGGTCACCAACGGCGGTAACATGACCAATCAGCGCTATTCGACGCTGAAGCAGATCAACGTCGACAACGTCAAGCAGCTCAAGGGAGCCTGGATGACCCGCCTCAAAGGCTCCGGGCTCGGCGGCAAATATTCGCACGAGGCGACGCCGCTGATCAAAGACGGCATCATGTATATCAGCACCGGGAACGACGACGTCTTCGCGCTCGATGCCAAGACCGGTCAGATCCTGTGGGAGCACTGGTCGCAGATCGGCCAGACGATTTCGACGATCTGCTGCGGCTGGCTCAACCGCGGTCTGGCGATGGGCGAGGGTATGCTGTTCATCGCCCAGCTCGACGCAAATATGGTGGCGCTCGACATCAAGACCGGCAAGGAGGTATGGCGGACTCCGGTCGAGGATTGGCACAATGGTTACGGGATGACCGCCGCGCCGCTCTATTTCGACGGGATCGTCTATACCGGCATCACCGGCGGCGAGTTCGGCATACGCGGCCGCCTGACCGCGCTCGACGCCAAGACCGGCAAGATACTGTGGCGGGCCTATACGCTGCCGGCGCCCGGCGAGCCCGGCGGCGACACCTGGCCGGCCGGCACCACTCATTACACTCGCGGCGGGGCGTCCATCTGGAACACCCCGGCGCTCGACCCCGAGCTCGGCCTTGTTTATTTCGCCGTCGGCAATTGCGGGCCGGATTATGACGGCTCGATGCGCGAGGGCGACAATCTGTTCTGCGCCTCGATCCTCGCGGTCAACGCCAAGACCGGCGCCTATGCCTGGCACTATCAGCAAGTGCACCACGACATCTGGGACTATGACGCGGCGAGCCCGGTCGTCCTGTTCGACACGGTGATCAATGGCCAGCCTCGCAAGGCAGCGGCCCAAGCGGGCCGCACCGGCTGGGTCTACATCGTCGACCGCACCAACGGCAAACCGCTGATCGGCATCGAGGAGCGGCCGGTGCCGCAGGAGCCGCGGCAAAAGACGGCGAAGACGCAACCCTTCCCGATCGGCGACGCGATCGTGCCGCAATGTGCCGAGCCGATGCCGGCGAGCGGCTACGAAAAGGCCGGCTGCATTTTCGAGGCGTTCTGGGAAGAGCCGGTGCTCATCCAGCCCTCGGGGATTGGCGGCACCAACTGGGCGCCGATGTCCTACAATCCCGACACCGGCAGCCTGTACGTTCCGGGCACGATCCGAACGAGCGCCTTTGCCCGTTACGGCGACACCTATAGGCTCGGCTTGCGCTATGTCGGCGGCACCCAAGCGGCGCCCATCGGCTCGGCGATGAGCGGCACCTTTACCGCGATCGGCGGCAACACCAACAAGATCGTCTGGCAGGACAAGACCCCCTATCGCATCGGGCAAGGTGGCGGGTCGACGACCACGGCCGGCGGTCTCGTCTTCCGCGGCGACCCCGACGGCAATTTCCTGGCGATCAACGCCAAGACGGGTCAGGAATTGTGGCGGTTCCAAACCGGATTCGGGGCCGATGCGCCTCCAGCCATCTACGAGGTCAATGGCGAGGAGTATGTCGCGATCGCGACCGGCGGCAACCAGGCGATGGCCAGCGCCAACGGCGATGCAGTGTGGGTGTTTTCGCTCAAGGGTCAGCTGGGCCCGCTGTGGCCGCCGCCAGTGCCGCAGAGCGTAGCCGGCCCGACGGGGCCGATCGCGGACAGGGCCGACACGATCAAGATAGGCGACAACAACGTCGAGTATGCTTATTGGCCTGCCCGCACCCGGGTCAAGGCGGGGACCGCCGTGACGTTCACCAATGTCGGTGATGTCGCGCACACCGCAACGGCCTTCGAGAAGGGCAAATGGGATACCGGTGCATTGGACAAAGGGCAGTCAAAGACCGTCACCTTCTCGGAGCCGGGGAACTACTACTACATCTGCACGCCTCATCCCTGGATGTACGGGCAAATAATCGTCGAATGACGCATCTTCGTCGCCCCCGCGAAGGCGGGGGCCCAGGGGGCACAGTTGCTGACTTGCCGCCCTGCGCCCGGGCTTCGCTCGCGATGGACCGGAGTTGGGGTAACCCGGGGGTGCTTTCGCGGGAACGATGGCGTAACGAATTCATTCAGCAGGGGGAATAGCCATGCGGTGTTGTATACGGCGACTGCTCCCGGTATCGGCGGCCGTCGGTTTGATGTTTGCGGGAGCAGCAGCGGTTCGAGCGGCCGACCCGGAGATCGATCGGTTGCTGCAGAACCCGGTCGGCAAGGACTGGGTGACGAATGGCGGCAACCTGACCAACCAGCGATATTCCACGCTGAAGCAGATCGACACCAGCAACGTCAAGCAGCTCAAAGGCGTCTGGATGACGCGTCTCAAGGGCTCCGGGTTTGGCGGAAAGTACTCGGCGGAGGCGACACCGCTCGTCAAGGACGGATCATGTATATGGTCACCGGCAATGACGACGTCTTCGCCCTCAACGCGAAGACCGGCGGGATGCTGTGGGAACGCTTGTCGGGCATCGACCAGAAGATTTCGACGGTATGCTGCGGGTGGCTCAACCGCGGTCTGGCGATGGGCGAAGGGATGCTGTTCCTCGGCCAGCTCGATGCCAATATGGTGGCGCTCGACATGAAGACTGGCAAGGAGGTGTGGAAGACGCCGATCGAGGACTGGCGCAACGGCTACGGCATCACCAATGCGCCGCTCTATTTCGATGGCATCGTTTATACCGGTAACACCGGCGGCGAGTTCGGCGTGCGCAGCCGATTGACCGCGCTCGACGCCAAGACGGGCAAGATATTGTGGCGTTGGTATACCCTGCCCGCTCCCGGCGAGGTCGGCAGCGATACCTGGCCGGCCGGCACCGACCACGCAATGCGGGGCGGTGCATCGATTTGGAATACGCCAGCCCTCGATCCAGAGCTCGGGCTCGTCTATTTCGCGGTCGGCAATTGCGGCCCCGACTACGACGGGTCGATGCGCGAAGGCGACGATCTGTTCTGCGCCTCGATTGTCGCGCTGAAGGCCAAGACGGGCGAATATGCGTGGCACTTCCAGCAGGTGCATCACGACATTTGGGATTATGACGCAGCCAGCCCGGTTGTGCTGTTCGACACCGTTATCAATGGTCAGCCTCGCAAGGCCATTGCCGAGGCCGGCCGCACTGGCTGGGTCTACATCCTGGACCGCACCAACGGCAAGCCGCTGATCGGCATCGAGGAGCGCCCGGTTCCGCAGGAACCGCGGCAGAAGACGGCCAAGACCCAGCCCTATCCGATCGGCGATGCGACGGTGCCGCAATGTGCGCAGCCGATGGAGGGCTACGAGAAGGCCGGCTGCATCTTCGAGACTTTCTGGGAAGAGCCGGTGCTGATACAGCCGTCGGGACAAGGGGGCACGAACTGGTCACCCATGCCCTACGATCCCGATACGGGTTATCTCTACGTGCCGGGGACGATCAGGACGAGTGTGTTCTCGCGCGTTCCCAGCCAATATACTACGGGCAAGCGTTATACGAACGGCACCCAAGCGCCGCCGATTGGCTCGCCCCTGAGCGGCACCTTCACAGCAATCGACAGCAAGACGAACAAGATCGCCTGGCAACACAAGCTGCCCTACCGCATGGGCGGAGGCGGCGGATCGACCGTGACCGCCGGCGGTCTCCTGCTGCGCGGCGAGCCCGACGGCAATTTCGTAGCGCTCGACGCCAAGACCGGGGAGACGCTGTGGAAATTTCAGACCGGCTTTGGCGCGGACGCGCCCGCCATGGTTTATGAAGTCGACGGCGACCAATACATTGCGATTGTCACCGGCGGCAACTCGATACAAGCCAGCGCCTATGGTGACGCGGTGTGGGCCTTCTCGCTCAAGGGCCAAGTCAGTCCGCTATGGCCCACCGCCGCCTCCGGCAACTGTTGCCGGCCCCGGCGGGGCCGTCGCTGACGGCGTCGACAAGGTAAAGATCGGCGACAACAATGTCGAATACGCCTATTGGCCGGCCCGAACCCGGATCAAGGCGGGAACGATGGTGACCTTTACTAATGTCGGCGACATCCCCCACACCGCCACCGCATTCGACAAGGGCAAAGTCGGCGACTGGGACACCGGGGGCCTGTCCAAAGGCGAATCGAAAGAGATCACCTTCAAGGAGCCCGGCACCTACTTCTACATCTGTACGCCGCACCCTTGGATGTACGGCCAAGTCATCGTCGAACAGTAAATGGTTGGAGGGTGTTGGTCTCCGGCTCGGATCCTATCGGGCGGGGGATCGCCCTAGTCTAATCCCGAGCAGCTGAGCGGCCGCTTCCGCAGGCAGCTTCGCGTAACCGTGCGGGATCTCGAATAGCGCCGCGTTCTGGTTGCCGATTTTGACGTGGCGCAACTCCCAGCGAATCGTCGAAACCTTGCCTTTGTTGGTTGTGAACTCCGCATCACACTTCATCGGAATGCCCTCCGCGCTGAGCCACAGCGTGCCGCTCGCGCGACCCTGCGGGGTTTCCTCGTCCACGGCATATTTCGTCGTGGTAATCCCGTTGACGGTCTCCTGTCCTACAGGTTTGCGCAGCAGGCCGGGGTCGCCCAGAATCGAGAACTCCTTCGGAAGGACGAATTCGAAGACGGTGTGAAGTTTCGGCAGGACGACGTCGCCGATGGCGCTACCGCCATGCAGGATGAAGACCGGCTTCAGCGCAGGCAGATCCTGTTCGTGGCGCTGAGCCCCGGGCATGTGCCACATCCTCCCCACATAACTTTGCCCATCGATGGTCAGCACTCGCTCGGCGGTAAAGCCGACGCGGGCATCACCGAGGGTCTCGGCCCGAGCCGCCGCGGTAATCGGTGAGATTACCGCCAGCGCCAACAGGATCGGACTGAAGAAGCGCATTTCGGTTCTCGATCGTTGCTCTGCCGTTTTTCGGCGACCAATGAGACGAATTCGCGGCACGCTGGACACCGTCCGCACAACGCCTATCCTTCAAAGCGCGGGTCTTTTTGACGGAACCAACGGAATGGATAGCAGAATGGGGCTATACGCGTTCGGAAATTGGGCGCCAGGCGGGCGATGAACGATACCAGCGATAGCGTTACAATTCGGGTCCACTCGGCGATAGCCGAAATACCAGCCGATGTCTGGGACGCCTGCGCGGGCGGCATCAATCCTACCGTTTCGCATGCCTTTCTGAATGCGCTGGAGGAGAGCGGCTCGACGACCACCCGCACTGGATGGATGCCCCAGCATCTCTCTCTCTCCGGACCCGACGGGGAAATCACAGGTGTCGTGCCGCTTTATGGGAAGACACATTCCTATGGCGAATACATCTTCGATTACGGCTGGGCGGATGCCTATGAACGTGCTGGGGGCCGGTATTACCCTAAGCTGTTGTCGGCGGTGCCATTCACCCCGGTGCCGGGACCCCGATTACTACTGCGGCCCGGCGCGCCGGCCGAAGCCCGCGAGCACCTCGTCGCCGGAATGGTCGAGTTCACGAAGAGGCGTCGAATCTCGTCATTGCACGTGAATTTCCCCGAGCCCTCCCAGGCTGAGGCGCTGAAAGAGGCGGGGTTTCTGCAACGGCTCGGTCAGCAATTCCACTGGACCAATGAAGGTTACCGCGATTTCGATGACTTTCTCGGAGCCTTGAATTCGCGCAAGCGCAAAGCGGTAAAGAAGGAGCGGCGCGAGGCGCTGGCCCGCGGTCTCGAAATCGAGGTTCTGACCGGGTCCGATCTAAAGCCCCGGCATTGGGACGCATTCTTTGAATTTTATCTGGCGACCTCCGATCGCAAATGGGGCTCAGCGTACCTCACTCGCCGATTCTTTGGGATAATCGGCGAACGCATGCCGCAAAAGATCGTGCTCGTTATGGCCCGCCACGGCGGGAACTACGTCGCGGGAGCGTTCAATCTGCTCGGCGATGACACAATCTACGGTCGTAACTGGGGCAGCTACGGGGGCTACAAATTTCTGCATTTCGAGTGTTGCTACTATCAGGCGATCGAGTTTGCGATCGCCCGCGGACTGAAGCGCGTCGAGGCCGGCGCGCAAGGCCCGCACAAGATCCAACGGGGTTACTTGCCGGTGCCGACCTACAGTGCTCATTGGATCCCCGATCCGGGTTTCCGCCGGGCGGTCGCCCAATTCCTGGCTCGGGAGCGACAGATGATCGAGCACAAGATCGAGGGGCTCACGGAGTTCTCGCCGTTCCGGCACGAGGAACTCTCGTGCCGCCCGTCCGAGCACGAAGGACCAGCGCGCAGAAGCTGATTTACTCGACGAGTTCGGGTTCTTTTTGAGCCGGCTCGGCTGGGCGCTCCTCGTAGGAGAAGGACAGCTCGTCACTGTCGGGATTGCGCGTGACCCGCACGATCCCGCCCTTCGATAACCGCCCGAAAAGAAGTTCCTCGGCGAGCGGCTTTTTTATGTGCTCCTGGATTACCCGCGCGAGCGGCCGGGCGCCGAACAGCCGATCATAGCCTTTTTCGGAAAGCCAAGCCCGGGCACTATCGTCGAGCTCGACCGTGACGTTGCGGTCGGCAAGCTGCTCTTCGAGCTGGAGCACGAATTTGTCGACCACTCGTCCAATCGTCTCGGAGGATAGCGGTGCGAACGAAATCACCGCATCGAGCCGGTTGCGGAACTCCGGCGTGAACATACGATTGATGGCTTCCTGATCATCGCCCTCCCGCACACCACTGCCAAAGCCGATCGCAGGCCTGGCGAGGTCCCACGCGCCGGCGTTCGTCGTCATGATCAGGATAACATTGCGGAAATCGACGGTTTTCCCATTATGGTCAGTCAGCTTTCCATAATCCATGACTTGCAACAAGATATTGAACAGATCCGGGTGTGCCTTCTCGATTTCGTCCAGCAACAATACACTGTGTGGGTGCTGATCGATCGCATCGGTCAAAAGGCCACCCTGGTCGAAGCCGACATAGCCGGGTGGCGCGCCGATCAACCGCGATACGGTATGCCGCTCCATGTATTCGGACATGTCGAAGCGAGTGATCTCGATCCCCAAAGTGCGGGCGAGTTGGCGCGCCACTTCGGTTTTGCCTACCCCGGTCGGGCCGGAGAACAGGTAGCTGCCGATCGGCTTCTCCGGGTCGCGCAGTCCCGCACGTGCCAGTTTGATGGCGGAGACCAGCGCCTCGATCGCCGGATCTTGACCGAATACCATTGTCTTCAGGTCGCGCTGCAAATTTTTCAGCACTTCGCGATCGTCCCGCGAGACGGTCTTGGGAGGGATGCGCGCCATAGTCGCAATTACGGCTTCTACCTCCCGCGCCGTTATCGTCTTGCGGCGCCGGCTTTCCGGTACAAGCATCTGGGCTGCCCCGGTCTCGTCAATCACGTCGATCGCCTTATCGGGCAGCTTGCGATCGCCGATATATCGATGCGATAGCTCGACGGCCGCGCGCAATGCTTCGCTCGTGTAACGTACCTTGTGATGCCGCTCGTAATAGGGTTTCAGCCCGCGCAGAATCTTCACCGAGTCCTCGACCGTGGGCTCGTTGACGTCGATTTTTTGGAAGCGCCGGACGAGGGCGCGGTCTTTTTCGAAATAGTTGCGGTATTCCTTATAGGTGGTGGAACCGATGCAGCGGATCACTCCGCCAGCCAGCGCCGGCTTCAGCAGGTTCGAGGCGTCCATCGCCCCGCCGCTCGTCGCCCCTGCCCCAATGACCGTGTGGATCTCGTCGATGAACAGGATTGCCCCGGGCTGTGACTCGAGTTCGGACAGAACCGCCTTAAGCCGCTCCTCGAAATCCCCGCGATATCGGGTGCCGGCCAGTAATGCCCCCATATCGAGCGCATAGATCGTCGCGCTTAGCAGCACCTCGGGGACCTCGCGCTGAACAATGCGGCGCGCTAGGCCCTCGGCTATTGCCGTCTTGCCGACACCGGGATCACCCACATACAGCGGATTGTTCTTGGCTCGCCGGCACAGGATCTGGATCGTCCGCTCCACCTCGGCTTCGCGGCCAATCAGCGGATCGATCTTGCCGCCCTTCGCCTTCTTGTTCAGGTTGACGCAGTAGGCGTCGAGCGCATCATGGTTGCGTTTCTGCGATTTCTCACTGCGATCGTCCTCATCTGCGCCCTGCACCCGTCGGGTCTCGGAGCGCCCCGGCGCCTTCGCGATGCCGTGTGAGATGTAATTGACGGCATCGAAACGCGTCATGTCCTGTTCTTGCAGGAAATAAACAGCATGGCTTTCCCGCTCGGCGAACATTGCAACCAACACGTTTGCGCCGGTTACCTCCTCACGGCCCGATGACTGGACGTGAATTGCAGCGCGTTGCAGCACACGCTGGAAGCTGGCGGTTGGCTTCGCGTCGTCGCCGTGGGCCGCCACGAGGTTGGCAAGTTCGTTATTGACGTAGTTCAAGACCTCGCGCCGCAATCGGTCGAGATCGACGCTGCATGCGCGTAACACGGCAACCGCGTCCTGATCCTCCGTTAGCGCCAGCAACAAATGTTCTAAAGTGGCATATTCGTGCCGGCGCTCATTGGCATGACCTAGAGCTCGGTGCAGCGATTTCTCGAGATTGCGCGACAGCACGCCTGCCTACCTTCCTTGCTAGTCCTTTTCCAACGTACACTGCAGTGGATGCTGGTGCTGCCGGGCAAAATCCATCACCTGGGTCACCTTTGTTTCGGCGACTTCGTAAGTGTAAACGCCGCAGATCCCAACCCCTCGCTTGTGCACGTGGAGCATGATGCGCGTCGCCTCCTGGCGACTCTTGTTAAAGAAGCGCTCGAGAATGTGGACGACGAATTCCATCGGAGTATAATCGTCATTCAACATCAGGACCTTGTACATGGACGGCTTTTTCGTCTTCGGCTTTGCCTTGACGACGACACCCGTTCCCGGTCCTTCCTCGCCGCGTTTTCCGTTGTCGCTCATTTTCGGTCCGAGCCCGTGGCGCTGCTCTCTTTTGATGATATTGGCTTTTGGCGGGTCCAGAAAAGTGTTTTCCATCTCTCCGACGAGGCTCGTACCGATGAATTGGGCTCCCACGCTACTCGGCTCGATAAGGTCGACGCAGTAGCAGATCTATCACGGCATCTATCGATTCACCTTGATGCAGCAGGGCGTCAACACCCACACAGATAGGCATTTCGATCCCTAGCCGTCTCGCTAATCGCGTGACTGCTGCAGCTGTAGCCACACCCTCGACGACGGAGCGCCTGCCGTGCAGCGCGGCTTCCAGAGCCTGGCCCCGACCGAGAGCGAGGCCGAGGGCGTAGTTGCGCGATTGGGCGGAACTACAAGTCAGCACGAGGTCTCCTAGCCCGGAGAGGCCGCTGAATGTCTCGGAACGACCCCCCATGCCGACTCCAAGTCGAGCCATTTCCGCCAACCCGCGGGTGATCAACGAAGCCCTAGCGTTCTCACCCAAGTCGCGGCCAACGATAATGCCGCACGCGATCGCTAGGACATTTTTGACTGCGCCGCCGATTTCGGCGCCGACCGGGTCTCCCGAGAGATAGGGCCGGAACCGGCTGCTTCCGAGGGCTCCCATGAAGGCGCGACCGAGCGACGCATCGAAACTCGCGAGCGCAACTGCGGTCGGAAGGCCCCGTGCAACCTCGACGGCGAATGTCGGTCCGGAAAGCACTGCGGAGGGACAGCCGGGCAGGATCTCCGCTGCAACCGCCGACATCGTCTTGAGCGAACCGGTCTCGATCCCTTTGGCGCACAGCAATACGGGGAGGCTCCGGTCAAGGCAGGAGGCCAGCACCTGTAAAACCCCGCGAAGGAACTGCGCCGGCACGACGAGCAACGCCGCGTCCGCCCCCGCTGTTGCCGAGGCCATCTCGGCAGTTGCGGTGATCGCCGGGTCAAGCCTCACACCGGGCAGAAAGGAGCTATTCTGATGATGCTGATTAATCGCAACAACGACATCGGGGTCTCGGGCCCAAAGCACCGGGACCGAGCCGGCGCGACGAGAGACCATCGCGAGCGCCGTTCCCCAAGAACCACCTCCGATGATTGCCAGCCGCCTCACCGAGTTGCGCTCACGCCGTTTCGTTAGGCCTTTATGCCCGCTCCCGGTCGCGGCGGCGCGCTAGGGTCGAGCGGCCAGCGCGGTCGCAGCGGGGCGTCGAGGTCGTCTACTAAACCGAGTCTAAGCCGCTCGATACCCGTCCAGGCGATCATCGCCCCATTGTCGGTGCACAATGACGGTGGGGGTGCGGCAAAGCGTAATCCGGCATTGTCGGCGAGGCTTGCAAGACCTCTTCTTAATCTGTTGTTGGCGGCAACGCCGCCACTGACCACCAGCGCATTTCCTTCCGGATGTCGACAGCGGAACCAAGTGATCGCATTTGCGGTTCGATCGATCAGCGTGTCGCAGATTGCGGCTTCAACAGAGGCCGCGAGATCCGCTTGGTAGCGGAGAGGGAGATCGTTGTCTTCGGAGATGATCAGACGCACCGCCGTTTTCAAACCCGAAAAAGAGAAATCGCAGCCCGGCCTACCTTTCATCGGGCGTGGCAGCACGAAACGATGGGGGTCGCCTTTCGGCGCAGCCGCCTCGATAGCGGGGCCGCCGGGATATCCGAGTCCTATCAGCTTTGCCGCCTTGTCGAACGCTTCGCCCGCAGCATCATCGAGCGTCGTTCCGAGGCGAGTGTATCGGCCCACCCCAGCGCAGACGAGGAGCTGACAATGTCCCCCGGAAACGAGAAGCAGAAGATATGGGAAATTCACCTCGTCGGTAAGCCGAACGGTCAGGGCATGGGCTTCCAAGTGGTTGACGGCGAGGAACGGCTTATCTGCCGCCCAGGCCAGCGCCTTTGCCATTGTCGAGCCAACGATCAGACCCCCGAGCAAACCCGGACCTGTCACAGCCGCTACACCGTCGAGGTAATCGAGCTTAACGCCTGCCTCGGCGAGCGCGCGCGATATGAGCGGATCGAGGTGCTCAAGATGGGCCCGAGCAGCAATCTCGGGCACAACCCCGCCATAAGGCATATGTTCAGCGAGTTGCGCCTGCACGAAACTTGACAGGATCTTTGGACGAGACTCCGTCGCGGCCACGACTGCAGCTGCAGTCTCGTCGCAACTGGTCTCTATGCCGAGAACGATCATGTGCGGTCACCGCTCGGGAGGCCAATTCCAGCCCCCGAGCGGACCGTGGCTAGGCAGGCGGCGCTACTTCGTAGGTCTTGAGGGTCTTATCGGTAGCGGCATCGATTTCGAGCAGCTTGACGGAATAGCCCCACAATGACGCCGCATGACGGATTACGGCGCGGCAACTCTTTTCTTCGAGCAGGACGCCGTTATGAACATAATGCGCGAGGATGAGGCAGCGGTCGCCTCTCAGATCTACATCGACCACTTGGATATCAGGCTCACGCCGGGACAAGTCATATTGTCGGGACAGTGCGCTGCGAATTTTGCGATATCCGACATCGTCATGGATCGCCTCGACGCGCAGCGCTGGCTTGGTGCTGTCGTCGGAGACATGGAACAGGCGAAAGCGCCGGATCATCGCCGGGCTCAAATGCTGCAGAACGAAACTCTCATCGCGATAATTCGCCCAAGCGTGACGCAACACGCCAAAGCCGTCTCCCGAGCCGGCTATGTCGGGGAACCACTCCCGATCCTCCTCGGTCGGTTCCTCACAGATGCGCTGGATATCGCTCATCATCGCGAAGCCGAGTGCATAGGGGTTCAGGCCGCTGAACCGTGGGTCGTCGAAATCCGGCTGAAACACGACGCTCGAGTGCGAGTGGAGAAATTCGAGCATCGATCCTTCGGTGATCAGGCCTTTGTCATGTAGCCGCCGCATAATTTCGTAATGCACGAAGGTCGCGCACCCTTCGTTCATCATCTGTGTCTGCTTTTGCGGATAAAAATACTGCGAGACCAAGCGGACGATCCGGACCAGCTCCTGCTGCCAATCTTCGAGGCGTGGGGCGCGCTTCTCGATGAAATAGAGCAGGTTTTCCTCGGGCAACCCGAGTTCGCGCTTGATCTCCTGGAGTCGTGCCTCTTCGCCATCGCGGTCCTCTTTATCCTTGCCGGCACCGGGCACGGTGCGCCACAGATCATTGTAGGTTGCTTCGAAATGCGCCTGCCACTCTTCCGCCCGGCGGCGCTCTTCAGCGAGATTTGGCTTGGTCCGGTGGGCGTAGCGGTTGACGCCGTGGTCCTTTAGCGCATGAGCCGCGTCGAGGACACGCTCGACCGCTTCGGTGCCATGCCGTTCCTCGCACTTCTGAACGTAATCACGCGCAAAACTCAGGTAATCGAGAATCCCGTTAGCATCCGTCCACTGTCGAAAAAGATAATTGTTTTTGAAGAAATGATTGTGGCCAAATGCGGCGTGCGCAATCACCAACGTCTGCATCGTCATGGAATTTTCTTCCATGATATAGCAGATACAAGGATTGGAGTTGATGACAATCTCGTAAGCAAGGCCTTGCAGACCCTTCCGGTAGAGGGTCTCGTGGTAGGCGAAGCGCTTGCCGAAGCTCCAATGCCGATACATCAGCGGCAAACCGACCGAGGCGTAGGCATCGAGCATCTGCTCGGAGGTGATCACCTCGATCTGGACGGGATAGACGTCGAGCCCCAACTCCTCGAGCGCGATGCGTTCGACGGCGTCGTAGACGCGGCGCAACCCGGCATAATCCCAATTCGGGCCGGTGAAGAGCGGGGTCGCGGTTTCGAGCCGCAATGCGGCAGAATCAGGCACGGATACCCCCCTTGGCAAACAACTCGTGAAATACCGAAAAGATCTGCGATGGGTCGCTGACCCGACGCATCACAAAATGGGGATGCGCCGGCGCCACCTCATTGTAGGCTCTCCATAGATCGCTGTCTCTCGACAACCCGGTCAGGCTCCCTCCCATACCATCGCCGACTTCGACATATGCGAAATATTGGCAGAGCGGGAGCACCTCGCCACCAAGCAAGGAAACGCAACGCCCACTGTCTGCGCCGTAATTGTCGCCGTCCGAAGCTTGCGCCGCATAGATATTCCAGCGGTCGGTCGAATACCGAGCGCGTGCGATCTCGAGCATCTTTTCGAGAGCGGTCGAGACTACGGTACCGCCGGTTTCCCGACTGTAGAAAAACGTGTCCTCGTCAACCTCCTCGGCGGTACTGGTGTGCCGAATGAAGACGATGTCGACGTGCCGATAGCGCCGGATCAGGAAGACATGCAGCAACATAAAGAACCTTTTGGCAAGGTCCTTCATCGCCTCGGTCATCGAACCTGACACGTCCATCAGGCAGAACATCACCGCTTCGGTGTTCGGGCGGGGAACACGCTCAAATCGGTTGTAGCGGACGTCGAGCGGATCGATGTACGGGATGATCTTGCTGCGGTGCTCGAGGCGGTCGAACTCCCGCACAAGTCTTTCAGCCTCTTCCTCAGCGCCGCGAGCGCGTGCGTTCTCGATCGCCTCGCGCAGCGCCTCGAGGTCGGATTGCTTTGGCCGTTTCAGCGAGATCCGGCGCGCCATGCTGTTGCGCATCGTTCGCCGAATGCTGAGGTTTGCCGGACTGCCGGTAACCGTGTACCCGGCCCGCTGCAAGTCTACCGCGAATGTCTCCTTCAGGCTCTTCTTGACGAGATCGGGGAGTTCGAGATCCTCGAAAAACATGTCGAGGAACTCTTCCTTCGACAATGTGAACTCGAAGGCATCTTCGCCCGAACCGTCCGGGCTTCCTTGGGAACCACCACGTCCTTCCCCGCCGGTTGGCCGGGGAATTTCGTCGCCCCTTACATACTCCTTGTTCCCAGGGACGACGTGCTCGGTCCGTCCCGTGCGGCGGCTGTGGTGAAAGATCGGTTCGGCGATCCCCCGCGTCGGGATAGCCACCTTCTCACCATGGCCAACATCTGCCACCTTTCTCTTGCGCAGTGCCTCCTGCACCGCAGATTTTACCTCGGCCCGGGCCCGCCCCAGGAAGCGTTGTCGATTACTGAGGCTTTTGCCCTTCGGGTTCGGACGACGGTCGACGATGTTCATGGGTTATCTCCAGGCTGGCGGCTGCAATCGCCTACCCGGCCTTGTTGACCCGCATATACCACTCGACCAGCCGCCGGACTTGCCGTTCGGTATAGCCCCGCGCCACCATGCGCTCGAGAAAATCGGCGTGCTTCTTTTCTGTCTCCGTATCCTTCTTCGTGCCAAAGCTGATGACCGGCAGCAGATCCTCCACTTGTGAGAACATGCGCCGCTCGATGACCTCGCGCAACTTTTCGTACGACGTCCACGATGGGTTCCGCCCAGCATTATTGGCCCGCGCTCGCAACGCGAACTTGACCACCTCGTTGCGGAAATCCTTGGGGTTCGCAATGCCGGCAGGCTTTTCGATCTTCGAAAGCTCCTGGTTCAGCAGCTCGCGATTCATCAGCTGGCCAGTGTCCGGATCCTTGTAGTCCGAGTCCTCTATCCAGGCGTCGGCATAGGCGACATAACGGTCGAACAGGTTCTGGCCGTAGTCAGAGTAGGATTCGAGGTAAGCTTTCTGGATCTCGTGGCCGATAAACTCGGCATAGCGCGGTGCCAGCTCGGCTTTGATAAAGTTCAGGTATTTCTTTTCGGCGTCGTCAGGGAACTGTTCGCGCCATATGGCCTGCTCCAAAACATACATCAGATGGACGGGGTCGGCCGCGACCTCCTGCGTATCGAAGTTGAAGGTGCTCGACAGCACTTTGAAGGCAAAGCGGGTGGAGATCCCGTCCATTCCTTCGTCGACACCCGCGGCGTCGCGATATTCCTGAACGGATTTGGCGCGCGGATCGGTGTCTTTCAGACTCTCTCCGTCGTAGACCCGCATCTTGGAATACAGGTTCGAATTCTCATGCGGCTTGACCCGCGAGAGCACGCTAAATCGTGCAAGGATATCCAGGGTCGAGGGCGCGCAAGGCGCGCTGGCGAGCTCGCTGTTTTGCAAAAGTTTCTCATAAATTTTCCGTTCTTCGGTTGACCGCAGGCAATACGGGACCTTGATCACCGAAATGCGATCTATGAATGCCTCATTGTTCTTGTTGTTCTTGAAGCTCTGCCATTCCGCCTCGTTCGAATGGGCCAAAACGATCCCCTGATAGGGGATCCCACCGATATTCTCGGACCCGACGTAATTCCCTTCTTGGGTAGAAGTTAATAGCGGATGCAGCATCTTGATCGGCGCCTTGAACATCTCGACGAATTCGAGGAGCCCCTGCGTCGTCCGATTTAAGCCACCCGAATACGAATAGGCGTCGGGATCATTTTGGCTGAAGAATTCGAGCTTGCGGATATCGACCTTACCGACCAGGCTCGACACATCCTGATTATTCTCGTCGCCAGGTTCGGTTTTCGCGATGCAGATTTGCTTCAATCGCGACGGCTGCATGCGAACCACGGTGAATTGGGTTATATCGCCACCGAACTCCTCCAAGCGTTTGACGGCCCAAGGCGAGATAGTGCCGGTCAACCGACGCTGCGGGACGCCGTAACGTTTCTCCAATTCGGGACCCAGGGTTACCGGGTCGAATAGGCCGAGCGGGCTTTCAAAAACCGGGCTAACCTCTTTGCCGGCCTTCAAAACGTATACCGGCTCCTTTTCCATCAGCTGCTTCAGCCGCTCAGCAAGCGAGGATTTTCCGCCGCCGACCGGTCCCAGCAGATAGAGAATCTGCTTGCGCTCCTCGAGCCCTTGTGCCGCATGACGGAAGAAGCCGACGATCCGCTCGATCGTCTCCTCCATTCCGAAGAAATCAGCGAATTCAGGGTAGACCTTGATCGTCCGGTTCATGAAGATCCGGCCGAGACGTGGGTCTTGGCTCGTATCGACCATCACCGGTTCGCCGATGGCACTGAGCATGCGTTCGGCAGCGCCCGCATAATAGGCAGGGTCGTCCGAGCATTTGCCGAGATACTCCTCTATGGAAAGCTCGACATCTCTCCGGTTTTCATACAACCTTGAATAGAGCCCAAAAATACCGTCATCTAATTTCATGTCTCACCTCAACCGATGCCCCGCGCTCAATCCATTGCTTCGCGTCACACTACCAGAGAACGACGGAACCCGAGCGAATGTTTCGCCAGAATCATGTAATTCGTTGTAAACTCCGGTAAAACCTTGTTACGTCGCCTCTCTCAAAGCTTACCTCCCGGCGCTAGCTCCACCCGGCCTTATCGCCAACACCACTTCCTCGCGCTGTGGCTCACGGACCGAATGAAGTCATTATGGCAACACTTTGTGGCGAGAGTGCGAATGAGTTTGATCTCGTGGCTCGCTGTTCTCCGGTCAAATGGCTGGCGGCCCTTCATACAAACGCGTTCGGTCAATCCACAAGATGTTGTGGTTCACGTCGAAACTGTCATCAGCATATATTGATTTGGATGAAAACCCAATAGAAATGTAGGTTAACTTTTGGGCGGCCGGCGCTGGTCGGCATTGGCTGCCCCGCTTGCGGCGAAGGCGGCGGTGGACCGCGGCGTTCTGCCGCAGCACGATAGCCCTTATGCGAACACCGCAACTGTGGCGTTCGTTGTGGAGGCGGCAGTAGGAGGTCAGTGCGGCTGCAAGGGGATCACGGGCTGCGCAGCCGCAGAACTCCCGATGCCCGCGATCGCGTCGGGACTGCGTCGCGACGATTTGGCGAGCTTCTCGAGCGATCGCCAATTCGATGTCAGAGCCTCCGCCAACTCATGCGCCAGGCAGACATAGCTGGCATCTGTCATATGCAGCCCATCGGCACCGATCGCCGAGGCCGGCGCAAGCTGCTGGGTACGTTCCCATTCCCGCATAATCTCAAATCGCCGAAACAAGCCGACTTGCATGCGTTTCGAAACTTCTGCGATCAGCCGCTCCATTTCGGCGGAGGCCGGGCGGGCCAGTACCCGCGGGGCGTATTGGAGGTCCATAAGCACGACGTCGATCCCCTTCTCTTTCATAGAGGCCACGCCGCGGGTGATGAGCAGTTCGTCCGAGACCAGATCATCCCGCCGAAGGACGGCGTTCGTGCCCACTTGCCAAATGACCAAATCCGGGCTCTCGGCAATGACGTCCCGGCCAAGACGCGCCAACTCCTCCGGGACATCCTGACCGCTGACACCGTGATTGATCACCCGGATGCCAATACCAGGAAGCCGCTCCCTCAGTTCTTGCTGGAGGCGGCTCGGATAGTTCAAAATAGGATCGCTGGCCCCAACCCCGACGGTTGAAGAAGAGCCCACAGCGACGATCGTGAGCGGCTGCCCGGACAGGATCCGGGATGCCGTGCGGTCCTGCGCGGCCTCGATAGCAGATAGCGGCGACGGGGCGGCACAATTGCGAGGGAGCGGGCTAGCCGCAGGGTCGGCTGCGATCGCACCGGTCGACGCCAATAAGGCGACGAGGGCCGTTACGAAGCACCGGATAAAGGGGAGCGCGGTCACCGGAGGGCGAGTCGAATGGCTTCCGCGAGCTTGCCGGCGATGCATTCATAAACCCGGGCGGCCAAGCTGGCTCGTTCGTCTTTGGCCACCCCATCGAAGTTGAACACGTTCTGTTCACTCCAATAACGCATCATCTCGAACCGGGGGAAGACATTCACGTCATTGACGTCACCCACCCGGTGAAGCGCGTTCAGGTATTGCTCGAAATCGATAACCGCAGTGGTGCTATGTGAGAATTGCATGTCGACGAGCATGACGTCGGTGCCGTGCGTCTTGAGTTCGTCGATACCGGCTTGCAGGACTGCCGCGAAGTCGTCGACACCAACCCCACGTACCGCATCGGTCGTGCCCGTTTCCCAGATCACCAACACCGGATCCTCGGGTATTACGTCAGTCGGGAAGCGTTCCAGCATCTGCCGAGCGGTCTGGCGCGGAACTCCCCGATTGACGACGGCTACAGACGAGGACGGGTACCAGCGGGTGAGGATCTCCTGCAAACGGTGCGGGTAGGCGAGATCCGACGAGCCCGCCGCCAAGCCGGTCGTGGACGCTCCGCCGATGGCGACGATCTTGACGGGCTGCCCCGCCGACAACCGCTCGGCCAGATGAGGCATTTTGTCGTCGACTTGCATCAACTCCTCTGGCACATCGCACGGGAGCCGGCCGGCAAAAATCGAAGAGGACGGCGCAATTTCAGCCATCACGAGGCTCGCGGCGAGGAGTGCCGGGTGCACCAACCTCCCGGGCGAGAAGCACCACCTCATGTGTCGATACGGTTGCCACGGCCGAATTGGGCGGGGGTGGATCGCGGTACTTGCATGCGACCCATGGTTTTATACCAATCCAACATTCTCGCAGTTAGGCACATCACGAGAATGCCTGCAAGATTAACGAGGATTTGGATCCCGATTGCTGAATCGTATTCCGAAAGAACGAAGTGCCCGAGCGCCGATAACAGGATACCGAGGCAGAAGATTTCGAGAGACTGTTGTCCGCACAGCACCAATGGTTTCGCGACCCGGGAGCGCAAGATGACGGCATCGGCGCGCACGACGGCGGCGGCGACCGCGACGGCGGCGAAGAACGGAATGAGCCGGATCGCAGACAAGTTATTCTTGTTCACCGGCCACAACTCTTTCAGAAGGACCCCCGGAAGCGGGTCCCAGATACCGTGGAGCGTCCAGCTTAGCTTGATCACGAAACTCACCGCGACGGCGAACGCGGCGAGCGGCAGTAGCGGCCGAGACCATCTTGACCACTGCTCACTATGCCGCCCAGGGAAGCCGAGTGCCGCTCCGGCGATGAACAGAAACTGCCAGGCGAGCGGGTTGAAGTACCAGACGTGACCCTCCGGATAAGCCGGAACCGACAGGTTGGTGTCCTGAACGACCAAATAAACCAGGAAAGACGGGATTAACACGATGAGCGGCCGCCAACGCAACCCTAACAAAACGGCTGGAAAGATCGCGAGAAGTAAAATGTAGAGCGGGAGAATATCAAGAAAAGTTGGCTGAAATTGAAGGAGGAGTGCTTTGACGATCGCAACGTGGGGCTCATCGAGAAAATCGCCGACCCGCATTTCATCATTGTACATCGGGTTATTGAAGGTCGTCACGGTATACGACACTTCTGCGATGAACATGACAAACAAGAAAATGTGGGCTATGTAAAGTTGCCAGGCGCGGGCCAGAACCCGTGCTGTAGCGTACAAACTTCCCTGAGCGAGGAGGGTTTGCCCATACACAAGAGCTGCAGTGTATCCCGAGATGAATATGAACACCTCCGCCGCATCAAAAAGTTGGATCGCTTGTATGGTAAAATAGCTGAGAACGTTTTCTGGAATATGATCGACGAATATGAAGATCAGAGCCAGGCCCCGAAAGAAATCAAGACGAAGATCGCGCGACGAAGCAGGCACGGGTGCTCTGAATTCTGGGGTTAGTCACAACCCGCTGGGGAAATGCTATTGTAGCAAAAGCGTTGATCGCGGTCGATGCGCGATCCGGCAAGCCGCGGGGCCTGATTGCGCCGGCTTGTTGCTAGCGGCTGATCGCTGGTCAGAACCGAGCCGATACCGCGCAGCGGCACCCAGGC
>Ga0126381_100002312_pt1 | contig 20559 bp, 16 predicted proteins | sample PanSoiMetPlot_28_FD_96465 | JGI IMG/M metagenome (GOLD analysis project Ga0126381, IMG submission 96465) | Tropical forest soil microbial communities from Panama - MetaG Plot_28 | ecosystem: Environmental > Terrestrial > Soil > Tropical forest > Bulk soil | place: Panama | collected 2016-02-17
CATCGTCGTGATCGCCCTTGCCCTCGGCTGGTCGCCGAACGCCAGCCCGTCCGCCGTGCTCGTCGTGCCGCTGCTCGTGCTGCTCGGCACGGCCGCGTTCAGCGGTCTGGCGCTGCTGATGGCGGGCACGCTACGCGCGGAGGCAACGCTGGCCGCCGCAAACCTGGTCTACGTCGTGCTGCTCGGCGTTGGCGGGGTGGTGTTCCCGCTGACCAAGTTCCCGGCCGGCGCCCGCCCGGTGCTCGAACTGCTGCCCACGGGCGCGCTGTCCACCGGTCTGCGCGACGTGCTCGCGCTCGGCGCCGGCTTCCCTGTCAAGGACGCCGTGACGCTCGCGGTCTGGGCGGTCGCGGGTACAGGGCTGGCCGCCCGCTACTTCCGGTGGGAATGAGAGCCGGGCAGGTTACTGTCCAGGCGGGCTGGGCGCCGCTCGCGCTGCCCGCCGCGCTCGTCCTGTCCGGGGCCGTGTCCGTGCAGGCAGGCGCCGGGATCGCCGACCGGCTGTTCAGCCAGCTTCCGCCGGCCGCGGTGACCACCCTGCGGCTGTGGGCCGCCGCGCTGATCATGCTGATCATCGGCTGGCGTGGCGCCGCCCGTGCCGTCGCGAGCCTGGTCCGGCGAAGAGCGTGGCGCGACGCAGCCGCCACGGCATCGTTCGGTATAGCGCTCGGGGTTATGAACTTCGCGATTTACCAGGCATTTGAGCGGATTCCCCTGGGCGTCGCCGTAACCATCGAATTCCTCGGCCCGCTGGCGGTCGCGGTGGCGGGCGCCCGGCGACTGGTCAGCCTGGCGTGGGTCGGGCTGGCGGCGGCCGGCGTGCTGCTGCTGGCGCAGGGTTCCGGCGGCCACCTCGACCTGGCTGGCGTCGCGTTCGCGCTGGTGTCGGCGGCGGGCTGGGCTGGCTACATTCTGCTCAGCCGGGCGACCGGGCAGCGGTTCTCCGGGTCGTCGGGGCTGGTCATCGCGATGTGCGTGGCCGCGGTGCTGGTGACAGGACCGGGGGTGGCGGCCGGGGCGCCCGCGATGTTCCGGCCGTCGCTGCTGGCCACGGGCGTCGCGATCGGGCTGCTGTCCTCGGTGGTTCCGTACTGGCTTGAGTTCGAGGCGCTGCGGCGGGTGCCGGCCAGGGTGTTCGGCGTGTGGATGAGCATGCAGCCCGCGGTCGCGGCGCTGATCGGGCTGTTCATGCTCGGGCAGCGGCTGAGCCTGGCCGAGTGGGCGGGGATCTGCTGCGTGGTCGTGGCCAGCGGCGGAGCGGCTCGCGGCGGCGTTCCGGTAGCCGGACAAGCGTTACGATGGGGCGCGTGTCTTCCTGGCTTACCCGAGTGACGGCCTCCGTGTTGCGTCCCACCCAGGCCGCGATTCGCGGGTGGGCGCTGGCCGCGGTGATCTCCAACGCGGTGCTGATCGCCACCGGCGAGGCGGTGCGGCTGAGCTCGTCGGGGCTCGGCTGCCCGGACTGGCCGAGCTGCACCAAGACCAGCCTTGTCGCCGCGCACAGCGCCGGGCAGACCTCGCTGAACACGGCGATCGAGTTCGGCAACCGGATGCTGACCTACCCGCTGGTGATCATCGCCGGGCTGACGTTCATCGCCTGCTTCCGGTACCGGCCGGGCGGCCGACGGCGGCGCGACCTGGTGTGGCTGTCGGCGGTGCTGCCGGCCGGCGTGATCGCGCAGGCGGTGGTCGGCGGCATCGTGGTGCTCACCCAGCTCAACCCGGCCGGGGTGTCGGTGCACTACCTGCTGTCCTCGGCGATCCTGGCCGCCGCGGTCGTGTTGCACGTGCGGGCGGGCGAGGGCCCCGGGCCTGAGGTCTCGCTGGTGCGCCCGGACCTGCGGGTGCTGACCGGGCTGCTGGTCGGCGTGACGGCGCTGATGCTCGCCGCCGGGACCGTGGTGACCGGCACCGGGCCGCTGGCCGGCACGAGGAAGGACTCGCACGGGCACATCACGACCGTGCCCCGGTTCCACTTCACGCTGGAGAACGTCACGCAGTTGCACGCCGACATCGGGTGGTTCATCGGCGCGCTGGCGGTCGCGGTGGTGATCGGGCTGCGATTCTCGTCCGCGCCGCGGGCCGCGGTGCGGTTCGGCTGGCTGGTCCTCGCCGGGCTCGGCGTCCAGGGCGTCATCGGCTACGTGCAGTACTTCAACCACCTGCCGGCCGGCCTTGTCTGGGTGCACGTCTCCACGTCGGTGGTGCTGTGGATCTTCGTGCTCAGGCTCTACCTGGCCACGCGCACGCGCGCCACGGCACCCGCCCCGGCTTCGCCTGATTCCGCGGTTGGGGTCGCCGAAAAACTCCAAGCTTAGGGGTTATCCTTAGCCCCGGGATTCTCTCTTTAGCGCGGAGGGTGAGATGTCGGCGGACGGCAGGCATGCGGGTGCGGCCGCCCTCATATCGCCGCTCGCCGCCGCGGGACGCGCCGACGAGGTCGTTGCCCGGGTCAGCCAGGCCATCCAGCTCGGGCTGTTCATCGACGGCGAGCAACTGCCCGCGGAGACCGAGTTCGCGGCCCAGCTCGGAGTGTCTGCGATGACGCTGCGTGAGGCGCTCGCCGTGCTGCGCCAGCAGGGCCTTGTCGAGACCCGGCGCGGCCGCACCGGCGGCACCTTCGTGCGGCGGCCGTCCAGCCCGCCGCTGCACGACCTGCGCTCCAGGCTGCTGGGGATGACGGTGAGCACGCTGCGCGACCTGGCCGACGAGCAGTTCGCGGTGTCCGGCGCCGCGGCGAGACTGGCGGCGGCGCGGGCCTCGGCGGGAAACGTCCGGCGGCTGCTCATCCTGGCCGAGCAGCTGCGGAAGGCATCGTCGCTGGGGTCGCGGATCCGGGCCGACAGCCGGTTTCACATCGAGGTGGCGCTCGCCTCGCAGTCCGAGCGGCTGACCCGGCTCGAGGTGGGGCTGCAGACGCAGCTCGCCGACCTGCTGTGGCTGCCGCACGACTGCGAGCTGTCCGTGGCTGAGGTGGCGGCGGAGCACCAGTCGATAGCCGAGGCGATCGCCGCCGAGGACGGCGACCGCGCCCGCGCACTCGCCGAGCGGCACGTCGAGCACGGCCTGCGGCGGCTTACCCTGCTGCGGCTCGCCGCGGCCGAGGCCGGGTTAGGCACGGGCGTGGCGGGCTCATTCGACCAGGCGCTCGTGCGCGTCGGGGCGGCGCTTGAAGACGTGTTCGGGCACGTGTCGCAGGTGGCTGGCGCGCTGGTGGCGGAGCAGCGCTCATGCCGGCGGGCAGGCGAACAGCTCACCGCCGAACGGCTCGGCCGCCTGCGCGACGTGATGCAGCGCCAACTCGGGGAGCTGCCGTCGGCCGCCGGGGTAGGCGTTGTCGCGGCGCCCGGTCTGGTCGCGGGACACGAACGGCACCTGGAGTGGTGGCAACGCCGTGCTGGCGGCGGCTACACGAGGCTGCGGCTGAACCTCGACCGCGCCAGCGTCGACCTGTACGACTACCTCGACATGGACTGGTTTACCGTGCCGCGCACACTGCGACGCCGGTGCGTGTACGGGCCGTACATCGACTTCACCTGCGCGGACAGGTACGTGCTCACGATGACGATGCCGGTGCTCGACGGCGAGGAGTCGTTCCTCGGCGTCGCGGGCGCGGACGTCGCGATGTCGCACTTCGAGCCTGGCCTGCTCGCGATCCTGCGCACCGCTCCTTCGGACACGGTCCTGGTCACCGCCGAACGGCGGGTGCTCGCCGCGAACACGCCCCGGTGGATCGCCGGCGCGCGGCTCGACCGGCTGCCCGCCGCCGGCGACGGCACGTTCGCCGCGGCGGCCGAGGTCGGCGCCGACAGCGGCTGGGTCCTAGCCGTCGCGGCCAGCTAGCCGAGCAGGTGCGCGGCTAGGGCGGCGTTGCGGCTCGCGAAGGCGGTCCACTCCGGCGGGGTCGCGGCCACCAGGGGCGTGGCAGCCGCCTCGCGGCAGGGCCGCTGCCGCCATGCAGTCAGCCGGCCGCCCCGCATCTCAAAGCGCACGAGCACACCGTCAGCCCAGCCGTGTACGTCGAAGTCGGCGAGGTCCGCGTTCGTCACGTCCTGCCGGGCCGTGATCCAGTCCAGCGCCTCCATCTCGGCTTGCAGCCGGGCGGCGAATTCGAACTGGAGGGCGGTGGACGCGGCATCCCGCCGTCGCTCGAGGCCGGTCCGCGCCACGGCCACGGCCGCCGCGTCCTGGGACAGCACGGCTCGGAGCGCGGCCGACAAGCGCTCCCGGTCGGCGGGTACCACGCCGCGCAGCCGCGCCATGTCGCGCGAGGTTGCCCCCGCGCCTTCGCCCGCGTAGCACAGGGGCATCACCCGGAGCAGGCCGGAGACGGCGTCGCGGGCCTTCTGCCCGCCAAGGTACGGGCCGAAGTCGCCACGCTGTGGCACGTGCACCACGGATAGCCCCGGAGCGCGGGCGGACTCGCTGAGCCGGATCCATACCTCGGTCTCCTGGCCGCCTTCCGGGCTGCGGTTCCATGGCGGGACGCTTCCCCGCAGCAAATTGCGCTCCAGCCACGCGGCCTCGTGGCCGGACTCGCAGACCGCTGCTTCCACTCGGGCGATCCGTGCCACCATCGGCCGCAGGTGACGGCGGTCGCGCAGGTCACCCCAGTAAGACATGACACGCCGCCGGAGGCTGACCGCCCGGCCCAGGTACAAGACGCGTCCGCGGGCGTCACGGAACCGGTACACGCCGGGGGCGGATGGCAGCCGGGCGGCGCCGATGCGCGCATCCGAACCGTCCACGGGAACCATCCTGTCCGACGGCCGGGCGCTCACGCCAGGCCGGCGGCCTGGGGCGGCAGCGGCGCCGGGTGGACCGGGTCGTTGGCGAAGCCCGACCGGCCGTCCGGCGCCCACGGCGCGCCCGGCGGGGCGTCGTGCCGGCGCAGGAACGCCCTGCGGGCCACGTACATCAGCCCGAGCAGGTCGTGCTGGCGCTGGCGGAAGTTGCCAGGAGACAGCACGCCGCGTCCGGCCTTGTCGTGCAGCAGCGCGAGCTCGGTGGCGGCGAGCTGATAGTCGCCCATGGCGGACGCGGCGGGCAGCCCGCCGGTGGCCCGCGCCCAGATCCGTGCCCGGCGCCGCGCCCGCAGCGAGGCGAGCATCGTCACGTCGGCGGCGGCGACAAGACCGGTGGCCCGGTAGGCGGGCAGGTATTTCCTGATGAGCCCGATCAGCCGGCGCCGGTCCGCGATCAGGATCGCGATGAGCCCGACGAGCACGCAGAACATGATCGCGTAGGCGACGGCGAGGCCGACCGTGCCGTACAGCGACAGCCCGTTCCATATTCCGTGCAGCAGCATGGCGCTGAGCAAGCCGACGTACACCGCCCAGCCAGCATGCCGGTGCGAGGCCGCGTACGCGACGCCGAGCCCGGTCATCGAGGTGAAGATGGGGTGCAGCAGCGGCGAGAAGACGCCGCGGAGCACGAACGTGTAGCCGAGCAGCGCGATGCCGCCGCGCTCGGGGGTGACGAGCGCGTTTATGTAGTAGCCGACGTTCTCCATCATCGCGAAGCCGAGCCCCACCATGGCGGCGTAGATGATGCCGTCGGTCGGACCATCAAGCTCGGCCCTGCGCCGCCAGAGCAGGCCGATGAGCACCAGGCCTTTCAGCGTTTCCTCGACGAGCGGCGCGCCGAACGTGGCGGACACGTACTCGCCGGTGCTGGCGCCGAGCGCGGGCTGCGTCACGTACTCGAGCCCGGCGGTGTTGATCAGCAGCGCGGACAGCGCGGCGATGCCGGCGCCCCAGCCGAACGCGAAGACGAGAGCGCCGCGCGGCTCTGGCTCGAGCCGGTCGATGAACAGCACCACCGCGACGAGCAGCGGCACCGGCAGCAGGGCCAGCGGCAGCGCGATGATGGCCGGTACCACGCCGTCGCCCGCGGCCTCGCTTTGCGTGATGTCGATGCCGAGCGCGACGATCGCGCAGGCGGCGGTTATGACGATGCCGGCGATGAAGGCGACGCTGGCCCGGCCGGGCGCGCGGCCATCGATCACCGCCTTCGGATCGAAGACCGGAGTGGACTCCGCCATGCCCGGAAGCATACTGCGCCCGCCCCTTCCGGGCGGTCCTCACGAACCATGAATGCGGTCTAGACCAAGTAGTAAATCGGTCTAGACCAATCATGCCAAGTGGTCTAGACCTATCGCGTGGTGAACGTTCTGGAAACGCCCTCCCCCACGCGGTTTCCGCGCCGTGGCTAGGGATAGGCTCTTAGCTGTGATGGCAGCGAGCCTGAGACGGGGTTTCTGGCTGCCCGCATCCGCGCGTCAGTAGAGCGTCCGCAGAAGGGATCCGTGACGAACGGTGAGCACCCACGCCCTTGACTGGTCATCCGCCGACGAACGGGCCGTTGACTTGGTCCGTGTCCTGGCGATGGACGCAGTGCAGGAGGCGGGCAACGGTCATCCTGGCACCGCCATGAGCCTTGCTCCGGCCGCCTACCTGCTCTATCAGCGGCTGCTCAGGCACGACCCGGCCGACCCCGCCTGGCCGGGCCGCGACCGGTTCGTGCTTTCCTGCGGGCACTCCAGTCTCACCCTGTACATCCAGCTCTACCTGTCCGGGTACGGCGTGAGCCTTGACGACATCAAGGCCCTGCGCAAGTGGGGCAGCATCACCCCCGGCCACCCCGAGCACGGGCTGACCCCTGGCGTGGAGACCACGACGGGGCCGCTCGGGCAGGGCCTCGGGAACGCGGTCGGCATGGCGATGGCGTCGCGCCGCGAGCGCGGTCTGTTCGACCCCGACGCCGCGCCTGGCTCTAGCCCATTCGACCACTTCATCTACTGCTTCGTCTCCGACGGCGACATCGAGGAGGGCATCTCACACGAGGTGTCCTCGCTCGCCGGTCACCAGCGGCTTGGCAACCTGATCGTCTTGTACGACGACAACCACATCTCCATCGAAGACGACACGAACGTCGCCAAGTCCGAGGACGTCGGCGCACGATACGAGGCCTACGGCTGGCACGTCCAGCACGTGAACTGGACGACCGCGGACGGCGGCTACCACGAGAACGTCCAGGCGCTGCACGAGGCGTACGAGAACGCCAGGGCGGAGCGGGGCAGGCCGTCGTTCATCGTGCTGCGCACGATCATCGGCTGGCCCGCGCCGAACAAGCAGAACACAGGCGCCGCGCACGGGTCCGCGCTCGGCGACGCCGAGGTGGCCGCCACCAAGGAGATCCTGCGCTTCGACCCGGCCGTGAAGTTCCCCGTCGAGGAAGAGGCCGTCAACCACGCCCGCAACGTCGCCGACCGCGGCAAGCAACTGCACGCCGAGTGGGAGGACGGCTTCAACGCCTGGGCGCGGGCCAACCCGGAGCGCAAGGCCCTGTTCGACCGGCTGTCCGAGCGGTCGCTCCCCGGCGGCTGGGAGGCGGCGCTGCCTGTCTTCCCCGCCGACCCCAAGGGCACCTGCACCCGCCGCGCGTCCGGCAAGATCCTCACCGATCTCGCCCCCGTGCTGCCTGAACTGTGGGGCGGCTCGGCCGACCTGGCCGAGTCCAACAACACCACGATGGAAGGCGAGCCCTCCTTCATCCCGACCGACCACCAGACGAAGATGTGGCCGGGCAATCCGTACGGTCGCACGATGCACTTCGGCATCCGCGAGCACGGCATGGCCGCGATCTTGAACGGCATCGTGCTGCACGGCGGCACCCGCCCGTACGGCGGCACGTTCTTGCAGTTCAGCGACTACATGCGCCCGGCGGTGCGGCTGGCGGCGCTGATGGAGCAGCCGACCATCTACGTGTGGACGCACGACTCGATCGGCCTCGGCGAGGACGGCCCGACGCACCAGCCCATCGAGCACCTGTGGTCGCTGCGCAACATCCCGGGCCTGGACATCATCCGCCCGGCCGACGCCAACGAGACCGCCGTCGCCTGGCGGACCGTGCTCGAGCACACCGACCGTCCGGCTGGCCTGTGCCTGACCAGGCAGAACGTGCCGACCTTCGACCGGACCGTCTTCGGTTCCGCCGAGGGCACCGCCCGCGGCGGCTACGTGCTCGCCGACGGCACCGACGTGATCCTGATCGGCACCGGCAGCGAGGTGCAGATCGCCGTCGCGGCCCGCGAGATCCTCGCGGCCGAGGGAATTTCGGCGCGTGTCGTCTCGCTGCCGTGCGTGGAATGGTTCAAGCAGCAGGACAGCGCGTACCAAGAGCTCGTACTCCCGGCGGCGATACGGGCGCGGGTGTCGGTGGAGGCGGGCATCACGCCGCCATGGAAGACGATCGTCGGCGACGCGGGCGAGTCCGTCGGGATCGACCACTACGGCGCGTCGGCCGACGAGAAGACGCTGTACAGGGAGTTCGGCATCACGGCGGAAGCGGTGGCCGCGGCGGCCAGGGCATCTCTCGCGACGGCCCGCGCCGGCGCCGGGACACGCGCTTAACCCGCTGGAACCGGGCAGGTAAACGGGCAACAGGCCGGACAGAGTAAGAAAGGACCGCTGCAATGAGCGATGTGCTCGCTGAGCTTACCGAGGCCGGCGTGTCGATCTGGCTGGACGACATCAGCCGTGACCGGCTGCGGACCGGCAACCTGGAAACACTGCGCAAGGACTTCCACGTGCGCGGCGTCACGTCCAACCCGACGATCTTCGCCCACGCGGTCAGCAAGGGCAACGCGTACGACGACCAGGTCAAGGATCTGGCGCTGCGCGGCGTCTCCGTCGAGGAGGCGCTGCGGATGATCACCACCTACGACATCCGCTGGGCCTGCGACGTGCTCCGCCCCGTCTACGACAGCTCGGGCGGCGTGGACGGGCGGGTGTCAATCGAGGTGGACCCGCGCCTGGCCCGTGAGACCGACAAGACGAACGCCGAGGCCAGGCAGTTGTGGTGGCTGGTGGACCGGCCGAACCTGTTCATCAAGATCCCGGCAACCGCGGCGGGGATCCCGGCGATAACCGCCACCCTCGCCCAGGGGATCAGCGTCAACGTCACGCTGATCTTCTCGCTGCAGCGGTACGCCGAGGTCATCGACGCGTTCATGGCAGGCATGGAGCAGGCCGCGGCGAACGGGCACGACGTCACCACGATGGCGTCGGTCGCGTCGTTCTTCGTCAGCCGGGTCGACAGCGAGGTCGACAAGCGCCTGGACAAGCTGGCCACGCCGGAGGCGGCCGCGCTCAAGGGCAAGGCGGCCGTGGCCAACGCGCGGCTGGCGTACGAGCTGTACGAGCAGAAGCTGGCCACCCCGCGCTGGGCCGCGCTGGCGAGCAAGGGCGTGAAGGTTCAGCGTCCGCTGTGGGCGTCGACGTCCACCAAGGACCCCGCCTACCCGGACACGATGTACGTCGTGGACCTGGTGGTCAAGGACACGGTGAACACCATGCCCGAGGCGACCCTGTACGCCACCGCCGACCACGGCGCGGTGACCGGCGACACCGTGCACGGCACCTACGACTTTTCGCGCCAGGTTTTCGCCGACCTCGAGGCCCTCGGCATCGGGTACGACGACGTGGTGCAGACGCTTGAGGACGAGGGTGTCTCGAAGTTCGAGACGTCGTGGAACGAGATGTTCGAGACCATCAGGAACGAGCTCAGCCTGAAAGAGTAACGCCAGTAACAGGGAACTGGAGGTTCCGACATGACGATGCCGAACGCCGGCACCCGGGGACCGGCGCCGGCTAATCCGGGCGTGATCGCGACCGCGGACGACACCCCCGCCAATCCGCTGCGGGATCCCAGGGACCGCAGGATCCCGCGGGTGGCGGGCCCGTGCGTCATGGTGATGTTCGGCGTCACCGGCGACCTTGCCAGGAAAAAGCTGATGCCAGCCCTGTACGACCTGGCCAACCGCGGCCTGCTGCCGCCCGGCTTCTCGCTGGTGGGCTTCGCCAGGCGGGACTGGGAGCACGAGGACTTCGCGCAGGTCACCTACGACGCGGTGAAGGAGCACGCGCGCACCCCCTTCAGGGAGACGGTCTGGCAGCAGCTCAGCGAGGGCGTCAGGTTCGTTCCCGGCGAGTTCGACGACGACGCCGCCTTCGACACGCTGGCACGGACGGTGAGCGAGCTAGACATCCAGCGCGGCACCGGCGGGAACTACGCGTTCTACCTGTCTATCCCGCCGAAGTTCTTCCCCGTCGTCGTGCAGCAGCTCAAGCGGTCAGGGCTCGCCGACCCGGGCCCCGCGGACCCGGACACGGGGCGCACCTCGTGGCGCCGGGTGGTGATCGAGAAGCCATTCGGCCACGACCTGGAGAGCGCACGCGAGCTCAACGCCATCGTCGACGCCGTGTTTCCGGCGCACTCGGTGTTCCGCATCGACCACTACCTGGGCAAGGAGACCGTCCAGAACATCCTGGCGCTGCGCTTCGCCAACAGCCTGTACGAGCCGATCTGGAACCGCGGCTACGTGGACCACGTGCAGATCACGATGTCGGAAGACATCGGCATCGGCGGCCGGGCGGGCTACTACGACGGAATCGGCGCGGCGCGCGACGTGATCCAGAACCACTTGCTCCAGCTGCTCGCGCTGACCGCGATGGAGGAGCCGGTTTCGTTCGACGCGGACTCGCTGCGACAGGAGAAGGAAAAGGTGCTCTCCGCTGTCCGGCTGCCCGTCGACCTCGCCACAGGTACCGCGCGCGGCCAGTACGCGGCGGGCTGGCAGGGCGGCCGCCAGGTGGTCGGCTACCTGGAAGAGGACGGCATCCCGCAGGACACGCGCACCGAGACCTACGCCGCCGTCCGGCTCAGCGTCGACACAAGACGGTGGGCGGGCGTCCCGTTCTACCTGCGCACCGGCAAGCGCCTCACCCGCCGCATGACGGAGATCGCGCTGATCTTCCAGCGCGCGCCGCACCTTCCGTTCGCCGCCACCGACACCAAGGAACTCGGCAAGAACGCCATGGTCATCCGCGTCCAGCCGGACGAGGGTGTCACCGTGCGGTTCGGCTCCAAGGTGCCGGGCAGCGCCATGGAGGTGCGCGACGTGAACATGGACTTCGCCTATGGCGAGTCGTTCACGGAAAGCTCTCCCGAGGCCTACGAGCGGCTCATCCTCGATGTGCTCATCGGCGACCCGCCGCTCTTCCCGCGCCAGGAAGAGGTCGAGCTCTCCTGGCGCATCCTCGACCCGATCGAGCGGTTCTGGGCCGAGAACACCAAACCGGACCAGTACGCGGCGGGCGGGCCAGGGCCCGCCTCCGCCGACGCCATGATGGCGCGCGACGGCCGCACCTGGCGTCGGCTGTAGCAGACCGGAGACCGCTGCGATGACAATCGACCTCACCGACACCACTACCGCCGCCATCGATCACGCGCTGACCGAGGCGCGGCGACGGCTCGGCGGCATGACGATGGGCATGGTGCTCACCCTGCTTCTCGTCACCGACGAGGAGGGGCAGTACGACGCGATCCGTGCCGCCAACCAGGCCGCGCGCGAGCACCCGATGCGTATCCTCGCCGTGATCACCCGCAAGCCCAAGGCGGACTCCCGGCTCGACGCCGAAGTCCGGGTCGGCGAGTCCAGCCCCGGCGAGACGATTGTGCTGCGGATGTATGGCCCCCTCGGACAGCACGCTGACTCGGTGGCAGCGCCACTGCTCGTTCCGGATGTGCCTGTTGTCACCTGGTGGCCGGACAGCGCCCCTGAAGTGCCGGCCGAGCACCCGCTCGGCATGCTGGCGCAGCGGCGGGTGACCGACTCGGCGGCCGCGGAGTCGCCCCAGGAGGTCCTCGCCCGCCTGGCCCAGGTTTACCGGCCCGGCGACACGGACTTCGGCTGGACCCGCGCGACGCCCTGGCGGTCGCTGCTCGCGGCCACCCTGGACCAAGAGCACCCCAAGCTGGATGGCGGCGAGGTCAGCGCGGAGCAGGACAATCCGACCGCCGACCTGATCGCCGCCTGGCTCGGCCTGCGGCTGGACATCCCGGTGCGGCGCACCGTCTCGGGAGGCCCCGGCATCACCGAGGTCACGTTCGCGACGTCGGACGGCGACATCACGGTGAGCAGGGGCGACGGCCGCACCGCCTCGCTGGTCTGGCCGGGGCGGCCGGACCGGATGGTCGCCTTGCACCGCAGGGACACCGCCGAACTGCTCGCCGAAGAACTGCGCAGGCTCGACCCCGACGAGGTGTACGCCGAGACGCTGAGCCGCCTTGGCGCCACGGCCGGATTTGGGACCGAGGCCGGATTCGAGGCTGAGGCTGAGGCCGGAGCCGAGGCTGAGGCTGAGGCGGGAACCGAGGCCGAGGCAGGCGCATGAACACACCCGAGATCCTGGTCCATCCGGACGCGACGCTGCTGGCGCGGGCGGTCGCCGCCCGGCTGGTCACCCGGCTCGTCGACGCGGTGTCCGCGGCCGGGCACGCCCACCTGGTGCTCACCGGGGGCGGCATCGGCACCGCCGTGCTCGCCGAACTGGCCGCCACACCCGCGCGGGACGCGGTCGACTGGCAGCGGATTGACTTCTGGTGGGGCGACGAGCGATTCGCCCCGGCCGGGCATCCGGACAGGAACGAAACCGGCGCGCGGGCCGCGCTGCTCGACAAGATCAACGTGGATGCCGCGCGGGTGCACCCGATGCCTGGCCCGGACGGCCCGGACGGCGACGATCCGGAGGCAGCGGCCGCGCGGTACGCTCGCGAGCTCGCCGCCGCCACCCGGCACGAGGACCACGGACCGGTGCCCGCGTTCGACGTCCTGATGCTCGGCATCGGCCCGGAAGGACACGTGGCCTCGCTGTTTCCCGAGATGCCCGCCGTCTACGACAACAGGCCCGTGGTCGCGGTGCGCGGCTCCCCCAAGCCGCCGCCCATCCGCATCTCGCTGACCTTCCCGTCGATCCGCGCCGCCCGTGAGGTATGGATCCTGGCTTCCGGCGAGGAGAAGGCGGGCGCCGTCGCGCTGGCGCTATCCGACGCCGGCCCGGTCCAGCTGCCCGCCGCGGGCGCACGCGGCAAACGGCGCACGCTGTTCCTGCTCGACGCCGCCGCCGCGGCCAAGCTCCCGCCAGACATCGGACGGCACGCCGCCCACTGACCCGCCGTAGCCGGCTTTCCGCCCCGCGCCGGCTCAGGTTTCCCGTTATTCCGAACGAAGGGTGGCCTTACGCCAGCCCTTCACGCGTGCCCGGCGCTGCTCAGCACCAGGGCGGTGGTGATCATGCCGGCGGTCATGGTTGACCACAACGCCACGAAGGACCATGTCAGCGTGGCGGCGGACAGCCTTCTCCGCAGTCGTCGCATGGGCCGGCGCGCCGGCATGTCCTCATCGGAAACCAGGCGGTTGAAGAACGTCAGCAGCGACATCAGCGCCGGGGCGGTGCGGGCGAGTTCCTCGCCGATGCGGGCCAGGATCTGCTGCTCTCGTGAACTCAGGCTCAGGACTGCCTCCCCCATCGGGACGTGCCCGCTCCAGGCACGCCTACCCTGCGACGCTTATGCCTATCACAGCTTTTCACGCGAGGTGTTTCGGCTCCGTTACGGCTGGTCCATCTTTCCCCCGCTCGCGGGGATCGTGCTCACGTAGCCACGTCAGCAAGCTGCCCCGGCCGGCGAACGCGAGCCCGGCGGCCAGGCAGATCGCGGGCACCGCGGACAGCGCGTACCGGTAGCTGAAGCCCGCGGTCACCGGCGGCAGGACGATGAGCGCCGCCCCGGTCAGCCACGGCAGCAGGCCGAGCCCGCCCCAGCCCCAGCGCTGCTTGCGGCGCGCTGCGTTCCCCACGCCCACGGCGCCGATGACCACGATCAGCAGCAGGAACGGCCCGCGCAGGTAAACCAGCTTCTGGTACGCCCACAGGAACCTGGCCCATGGCTGGACCACCGATGGGTGCCCGAAGTTCGCGCCGCCGAAATCCCGCGCCGCCCTGGCGTTCACCGGGTTGTCTGTCACCCAGCCCGGCACGTCCTTCACCGTCGACTCGAAGCGGAATTTCGAGCCGGACCCCTCCACGTTGCCGACCGCGTCGTTGTTCACGTTCTCGCGGGTCCACCCGAAGGTGGTCAGCGTGTCCGTCGCCACCACCCGCAAGTAGTCGAGCGGCTGCGCCAGGATGGCGCGTTCGGCGAACCGCAGCGTCAGCGACTCGATCTGCGGCGTGAACCGGTAGATGTTGTTGGTGCCGGTCAGCTTCGCCAGCGGCGTGGGCGTCTTGTGGTCATTCTCCACGTTCGCCCACAGGTACTCCTGTGAGACGGGGCGCCCGGACGGCGGCACCGGGTCGCACAGCGCCCGCAGGTCGGCGGGCGGGTTCATCCTCGAGCAGTCGGCGAAGCTGCTGACCCGGCTGTACAGGAATGTCCCCGTCGACTCATTCATGGCGAACTGCCCGGTGTGGCTGGCGAACCAGAACATGTAGCCGACGATCGGCACCGCGCCTGCGACCGCGGCCGCGACGATCCGCCGCCAGCCCATGTGCCGAAGCGCCATGCAGATGACCAGGATGATGAGCAGCGGCTCCCCCACCGACCGGACGGTGGCCGCGTAGCCGGTCGCGAGGCCCGCGATCACCGCCACCGCCAACGGCGGCCGGTCCCACCAGCACAGCAGGACGAGCACCGCGGTGATCAGCGCGTAGAACAGCACGTCGGCGGCGATCATGTGTTCAAGCTGGAGTTCGAACACGTCGAACAGCACCGGCAGCGCCGGGAGCGTAGCGCCCCACCAGGGCAGGCCCCGGCGGCGCAGCACAGCGTAAATGCCCGCGCCCATCGCCAGGCCCATCAGTGCCTGCAGCGCGGTGACCAGGGACAGGCTGTGAAACGGCAGCAGGGACAGCAGGAACAGCGGATAGCCGTCGGAGCGGACCATGTCGGGCGACCTGGTGACGGCGTCCGTCATGTAGTTGTACGAGTCGTTGAAAAACATCGCCGGCGGGTAACCGAGCATGACGATCACACGCAGGACCGCCGCGACGGCGAGGACGGCCAGGAACGGCCTGTGTGAACGGATCAGCCGACGCAGCCGTGCGGCGGCCGGCTCATCCGGGCTCACGGGATCGGTGTCATCGCGCACCGGTTCGGCGACGCGGTCGTTCACAGCCATCGCACCAGACTTTACAAGAACGAGCGGCCCAAACCGGATCCGGTTGGGTGGTTCCGGTCGGCGCTAGCGGCGCCGGGCGAGCGCGATGAATATGAACGCGATGACGAACACCACCGTCGGCGCGATGATCACGTGCGGTGACTGGCTGGCCAGCGCGAGCATGATCCACAGGGCCACCAGGGGGAAGAACGCCACCGGGCGGCGCCTGCGCTGCCCTGGCGTCGGGATGAGCTCGTTGCCCGTGGGCGGACTCGGGTGCGCCGTGAAGGCGGGCTCGGGCAGCGGGCGCCCCGGCACGTCGGCGCCAAGGATGGGCTGCGAGGGCAGGTCCTCCGTCAGCTTCCGCAGCTCGCCCCAGGTCCGGCTCGCGTACGCCGAGGTGGTCCGCTCGTCGAACTCCTCCAAGGTAAGCCTGCCAGCCGTGTAGGCGTCACGAAGCGTGCTTACGACGACTTCGCGGTCCTGGTCTGACGCCCGGATCATGTGATCGCTGACCATCGGCAGACCTTCCTTGTGGCTACGAGCAGGCCTTCTTAATACTACCCAGTCACTTTCATTATGATCTGGCCATGCCCGTGCACCCCCCTACCGGGAACCACTTCATCGTGTGCGGGGACGGCCCGCTCGCCTACTGCATCGCCCTTGAACTCACCTCGCGTTACGAAGAGGAAGTCGTCGTCGTGCTGCCGGAGCGCGCGAAGAACCACGGACCGCAGATCAGCACGCTTTCGCGCGTGGCCGTGCTGGAACGCGCCGAGCTGACAAGCGAGACCTTCGCCGAGGCTGGCGTCGCTACCGCGCGCGCGCTCGCCCTGGTCTGGCAGGACGACATCGGCAACTTCCACGCCGGGCTGCGCGCCCAGGAGCTGAACCCGGATCTGCGGCTCGTCGTCGCGGTCTTCAACCGGCGGCTCGGCGACCACATCCGGGGCTTCTTCCCCGACTGCACGGTTCTTTCCGGCAGCGCGATGGCGGCGCCGTCGTTCGTCGCCGCCGCGCTCGGCGAGCCGGCCCGTCACGTGCGGGTGCACGGGCGCACGCTGTACGTGGCCAAGCGCGGGGACGCCGATCCCGGCCACGTCGTGTGCCGCCTGGCAGTGCCCGACGACCCCGCTGACGCCACGCGGCTGCTGCCGCCTGACGCGCCGGAGCGGGACGCGAACATGGTGCTCGCGGTGGCCGACGGCACCCCGCGCGACCCGCTGGCACAGGAGCGGCACCCGGTGCGCGAAGGCCTTGGGATGCTGTACCGGCTCACCTGGAACAGGTACGGCCTGGTCTTCGCGATCCTGCTGGCGGCCGCCATCGTGGGCTACATCCTGCTCCTCAACGACCCGAAGAACGGGTTCACCAGCTCGCTGTACCTCGCGGTCATGTCCATGACCGGATCCGCGTTCACGAATGCGCATGACCTGAGTACCACCAAGTGGTCACAGGTGATCCTCACCGTCGACGGCATGGCGCTGATCCCCGTCGTGACCGCGCTGATCGTCGGCGCGCAGCTGACCGGGTCCATCCGCGGCCAGCCGAAGCCGCGCGGCGGTCACGTCATCGTGGTCGGCCTCGGCAACGTCGGCACCCGCGTGGTCGGCGAACTGCACGACCTGGGCGTCGACGTCGTCTGCGTGGACAGCAACCCGGAAGCCAGAGGCGTCACGATGGTGCGCAGGAACAACCTGCCGCTGGTGATCGGCGACGGATACCAGCAACAGACCCTGCGCGCCGCCGGCCTGGACACAGCCGTCGCGCTTATCTCGGTCACCAACAGCGACATCGTGAACCTTGAGACGGCGCTTGAGGCGCGGGCGATGCGCCAGGACCTGCGCCTCGTGGTGAGCCTGTACGACGACGACCTGGCCCAGCGACTGCAGAAGAGGGTCGGCAACATCGTCTCGCAGAGCGTCTCCTACATGGCGGCGCCCGCCTTCGCGACGGCGATGCTCGAGCACCAGGTGCTGCGCACGATACCCGTCGGCCGGCACGTGCTGCTGATCGCGGACATCCGGGTCGAGCCAGGGGCGGACATCGCCGGGCAGGCGGTCACCGAACTCGAAGGCGGCGACCTGGCGCGCGTTCTCGCGCTGCAGCTCAACGGGACACAACGGTTCGACTGGTCGCCGCATAGCGGCTACATGCTCGCGCCGGGCGATCGGCTCATCGTGCTCGCTACCAGGGCGGGACTTGGCAGATTCCTCGCCGGGAACCGGCCGGCCGTGCCGTCCTTATGACTGGCGCGTCATATTAGGTCAAGAATTGGGGCTCGCGGGCCGGTTACAGGCGCGTTACGCTATTAGCGGAACTTTCCACCTGGTTTTAGAGTGCCAGGGGGGAAGCGAGAGATTAGGCGCGGGTCGCGACCACACCGCTGAGCTTGGCGGTGAGCAAGGGTTCGGCTCCGCGACTACTTGGGCGCCCGGACGATGATGGCGGCGACAGCAGTGCCAGCGGCCGGGCTTGTCAGCTCGGAGGCAATATGAGCGTCAGCGAGGACCGTACTGCACAGCCCTCCGTTCAGCCCGCCGGCACGGCGGCGGGAATCGCCGATCCAGCCCCCCTCGGGCTAGCGGCGTTCGCTCTCACCACTTTCCTGCTATCGGCCACCAACGCCAACTGGACGAACGCCGCCACCGGCAGCGCCTGGCTCGGCTACGCGTTCGCCTATGGCGGGCTTTGCCAGCTGCTCGCCGGCATGTGGGAGTTCCGTAACAGGAACGTGTTCGGCGCGACCGCATTCTCCACGTACGGCGGCTTCTGGATCGGCATCGGCCTGTGGGCGCTGCTCGTAGCGCCGCACGCCTCGGGCGGAAGCGCCATCAGTCACGACCTCGGCTGGATCCTGCTCGCGTTCGCCATCTTCAACACCTACATGCTGATCCTGTCGGCGCAGGCGAACATGGCCGTCTTCCTGGTGTTCCTCACCCTGGAGATCACCGAGATCGTCCTGTTCATCGGCAACTTCGCGGTGAACAACACGATCATCCACATCGGTGGCTACATCGGCATCCTCACCGCGCTGGTCGCCTGGTACACCTCGGCGGCGGGTGTGGCCAACGGTGTCGGCGGCCGGGTGAAGCTCCCGATGGGCAAGGCCCCGCTAGCCTGACCCCCGCTTTACAGCACTTCTCGCAGGTTCTCCCGTTCGCGCCGGGTACGGTTAGGCGGTCAGCCAATAACCAACGCCCGACGCGACGGGAGGGCCGGAGCATGCACCTGCCGGATGGGCCGCAAATTGACCTGTCTGCCCAGGTCGCAAAGGTGAAAGCAAAAACGCGGCCGTGGAAGGCGATCATCGCGCTTGTGCTCGCCATTGCGGCGGCTGTCATATCGCGGTGGAAACGCCACGAGTTCACGCAGTACTTCGGCACCACTCACGTATCGAGCCAGCTTATCGCCGCGGTCACCGCCGTGGCTTTCTGCGTTTTCGGCAGCATCGCGACGTACGGACTGTCAGGCAAGGCCCGTTCGGTTCTTGAGCCGAGAGTCGGAGCCTCGCACGCCGCGGTGGTCAGGTACGCGCTGCTGCTGCTCGGCGGTTTCACCACCTTGGTCATCACGCTGCTGCTCTTCGACGTCCCGGTCGGCCAGCTGGTCCTCGGCGGCGCGCTGACCACCGTGTTCGTCGGAATTGCCGCGCAACAGGCGCTGGGCAACGTGTTCGCCGGCATCGTGCTGCTGCTAGCCCACCCATTCCGCGTGGGCGACGCCATCCGGCTGCGGGCCGGCGCGATCGGCGGCCAGCTAGACGGCACCGTCACCGAGATCGGCATCACCTACGTCCGCCTCGACACCGGCGGCAGCGTCATGTCGGTCCCGAACTCACAGGTACTCAACGCCATCGTCGGCCCGATCCCGCCGACAGACGACGAGCAACTGGCGAGCGGCAGCCCGCAGGCTCCGATCTCCCAGACCACCGATGAGAAGCCGCCGGACATGCGCCACCCGCCGCCCGGTCCCTGACGCTCCATCGCTCGCGGCACAGCGCGTCCCGCGCCACCCACTGCCGTCTATTGCCGCCCCGCCCACCGCGCGTGACCGCGCCCATGTCCTTGGCGAGGACGCATCCTCCGTCACATGGGCCCCACCAGAGGGTCAAGACGGACAATGTGTAAGATCCGGCACGTTGGGGCGAGCCAGATCCTTCACACTGACCGGCGCGGGCCGCTTCTTGCTGTTATCACTCGGACCCGCAATGCCCGCCACGTCCGCGCCTGCCCGGACGGTGCGCCGCCAGGTTATTGCGGAGGGATCCTGACGGCCGGGGGCGCCACGATCTTCCGCAATAACCGACATGGCCCCGCTTCTTGCTGTTATCACGGTCCGCGGGGCCGCCGTTCTGCAACGGGGAGGATCCTGGTCGCTCTGGGTGCGCCTGTGGGACTCGCGACCATCCGGCCCCGAGGCGGTTGGGCTGATGACGGCAGCGGCCCGATCTGATTGGGCCAGACGCGGCAACGGCCCAACGGGCAGCGCGCATTTGGGCGCCGCCGACTTTGGGCCGGGGCCATAAAGGCTGATGGGGCCGGTGCGGAGGTCGCCTCCTCGGCGAGAGGCGCGACGCGGTTCCAGCCGAACGGTATTCCGCGAAGGCGATATTAGGTGCGGCCCGGGGGACCCTAGCCGCACCGGCCACTGTCTCTAACGCCGCCGTCCGTATCCCTGTTCCCGGGAATCACGTCCATTTTGCGGTTGACCATAGGGCGAGGCCGCGGCGGGGTCATACGCCTGCTCGGCCTGGCCGGCCGGCGTGAAGGTCGGGGTGAAGCTGGGGCCTGACGGGTAGCCCGCTGTCCGCGGGTCGTCCGGGTAGCCGTCCGCGTATCGGTCGTCCCCGTGAGACTGCTCAGCGGGATAGGGCTGCGGCCTCGGCGTGAACGTCGGGGTGAAGGCCGGCCCGCTCCCCTGCTGCGGCGCACTCGCGTACGACGAAGGCGACCCATTGGGGTATCCGGCACCGCCCGGATACGACGAACCGTTCGAGTACGCGCCGCCATCCGGGTACGCGCCGCCGTTGCCTGAGTACGTCCCGCCACCTGGGTTCGCGTAGCCGCCACTGCCCTGGCTCGCGTAGCCGCCGTCGTCGGCCTGGTATGCGCCCGCGCCGGTGGCGGAGTAGCCGCCGCTGTCGCGGGGCCCGTAGCCGCCGTTGTCACCGGTCCCATGCGCGCTGCTGCCCTGGCTCACGTAGGCGCCGCTGCCGCTGGTCCCGTAGGCGCCGCTGCCCTGGCTCGCATAGCCGGCGGTGCCGTTGGCCGGATACTGGCGGGCATCAGTGGCCGGGTAGGCGGCGGTGCCGTTATTCGGGTACGCACCGCTGGCCTGGCTCCCGTAGGTGCCGCTGCCGTTGGTCCCGTAGGCCCCGCTGGCCTGACTGCCGTAGGTGCCGCTGCCGTTGGTCGCGTAGGCGCCGCTGGCCTGACTGCCGTAGGTGCCGCTGCCGTTGGTCCCGTAGGCGCCGCTGGCCTGGCTCGCGTAGGCGGCGCTGCCGCCGGGCGGGTATCCGTTCGAATTGCCCGCGGGGTAGGCGCCTGTGCCGTTGG
>Ga0126381_100002313_pt1 | contig 20557 bp, 17 predicted proteins | sample PanSoiMetPlot_28_FD_96465 | JGI IMG/M metagenome (GOLD analysis project Ga0126381, IMG submission 96465) | Tropical forest soil microbial communities from Panama - MetaG Plot_28 | ecosystem: Environmental > Terrestrial > Soil > Tropical forest > Bulk soil | place: Panama | collected 2016-02-17
TGCCCGGCGTGACCTCGGCCGCGGCGCCCGGGTAGCGCTGCTGGAGGAACTGCAGCACGGCCTGGCCTTGCTGGCGCTGCTGCCAGGGCAGCGCCATGAGCGCCTGTTGCTGGCGGACGTCGGCCATCTGCCCCGCGCCGGGCTGCTGCAATTGCAGGAGCTGCTGCTGCTGGTTCTGCTGGATGACGGCGGCCCGGCGCGTGCCCTCGTCCTGGCCATAGGTCTGGATCAGCCGCTGTTGGATGTTCTGGGTCGTGAACTCCCGCATCTGCTGCTCGAGCGTGACCTGCTGCTGCAGCTCGGGGGCATTGTATTGGGCTAGGATGTTCGCGTTGCCGAGCCGCTGCTGCTGGATCTCGTAGGGCGTCAGTTCGCCCTGAGGGATCGCGGCGGGGTTGGCCTGGTAGAGTCCGAAGACGTTCGCCAGGTCACGCCCCATGCGAGGAAACAGCGCGCCAAATGCGCCGCCCCAACCCTGACGCGACTCAATCTGCTGACGGAGCTTGATTTCGTCTTCGTTGCTCGCATACGTGCCGGTCTGGAAGTTCCGGATCATGTTGGCGATCGGATCACGCTGCCAGTCCTGGAACGCTGCCTCACCCGGGCGCTGGTATTTGGCCCGCTCCTCCAGGGGCAGCGCCGCGATCTCCTTCAGCCGCCGCTGCTGTTCCTGCTCCGAAATCCGGCTGTCGAAGTAATCGCGGTAGGAATAGGCGCCGGCCGCGGCGCCCAGGATCCCGCTGATCGTCACAGGCCCAGGCTCGACCGCGAGGCCCATGCGACCACGCACGCTCGGCACCAAGGTGAAGCGACCGCTCAGATCCTCGGTCTCGTCGCGCTGGCGCTGGATGTCGGCGCGCGCGCGGGCCACGAGCTGCTGCTGCGTGTTGATCTGCGATTCCGCGGTGACCTGGCGCTCGGTTTCCACCCGCTGGCGGTAGGGGATGTAGGGTTGCGCCTGGGCCGAGATCAGCGCCTGGGCATCGAAGCTCGGGCCCATGATCGCCCGGACCGCCTGAAGCGTCCCGGCGGTCGTCTGATACTGCTGGACCTGCTGGGTGATCCGGCGCAGCACCTCGGCCGCGGCGCTCGGCTGGTTGCCCGAGAGCCCGGCGACCGAGATCCCCAACTGATCGAGGGCGATCCTCGCCTGGTGACCGGCGGCGGTCTGGTCCTTGAGCGCCGCCGTGATGGTCTCGAAGCCGGTCCCGAGGTCGGCGACGCTGACCTTCAGCTGCTGCGTCGTCCGGATGTATTCGTTCAGGGCGCCGACATTCGCGTTCATCGTCGTGGCGGCCGAGGCCGCCTGGGTCAGCATCTGGGAGTAGGCGTTCATCGAGCTCTGGTCGACGCGCATCAGCTCGCGGAACTGGTTCAGGCGCGTGATGAGGCCGGCCAAGGTGCCGTCATAGGCCTTGGTCTGCTCGGTCAGGCGCTGGAGCTGGTCCCGCGACTGCGAGTAGGCGGTCGAGAGCTGGGTGACCGCGGTGGTCTGCTGCTGGGCTGCGGTGGTGACCTGAATCGAGGAGGCTCGAAGCGTGTTGAGCACTTCGATTGCGCGCTGGGCCTGCGAGCTGTCGATGTTGAACGACAGGCTGGCGACGTCAGTAGGCATCCTCGTCTATCCGGTCATCTGACTCTCCGAAGTGCAGGTCCTCGGGTTCAATTGTCTTCTTCCGCTGGATGGAGAGCCACAGCGCGTCGATCTGCAGCAGAGCATCGAGCTCCCAATCCAGTAGCTCAATCCGTCGCAGGCGCGTCCAGGCGTCGATCTCGGTAAAGGCTAGGGGGTGTAGCCCGACGATCTGCGAGATCTGCCTCGACCGGCATAATTCTAGGAACCATCTGAATAAATACGCAAATTGTTCCGGGCACTCAGGCTCCGGAACTGGCTCCTTGGGGTGAGGTTGACCCCCGCTGCCTAGCCGGAAGTTCCGGAAGAAGTCACGGAGGGAACCGCCGTTGGGAAGCGAGCGAGTGACGACGAACTCGAACCGGCAGTATCGCTCGAAGGCGGCGATCCGGCGCTGGCGGGCAAAAAATTCGAGGCGTCCAAGATGAAGCTGATGGCCTGTGCATGCAGCTGCACGAAGCGTGGATCGTTCCAGAACTTGACGACGTTCTGTGGCGAGCAGGGAAACGGCGCACCGTCGAGTTCGTCAAAATTCCAGGACGCCGTGCAGGCGATGAGCGTGTCGACCTGCTCGCGATCGAGGAAGTCGCCGGTGACCGCTTTGCCCTGATCGGCGAGCACGCGGCGCGCTTCCTGCTGAGAGCGGAGATTGCGGCGGAACTGATCGGAGTTCTGGCCGAAGAACGAAATGGAAACCTCGGTGCCGTCATCATTTGTCAACGGCTGACGGCTTCGGTTCAGCAGGACCAACGGTCGTCCCTCGGAGCTCGCGGCCCGAGTGTCGAGCGAAGCCAGATCGAATTTCGGCATAGGCCAAATCCTCGAATTGATGGCAGCGAGCGCAATAGCGCTCACGCAGATCGTTCGGATTGTAAGACACCAGGCCGCAGAACGGGCAAGTGTATCTAGACGTCTTCCTCGAGGTCTGGATCGTCATAGATGATCTCCGGGCCATCCTCGATGAAGCCCTCGCCCTCATCGCCTTCGGCCTCGACCTCGATCGGTTCTTCGGCTTCTGCCTGTTCTTGCTCGGCTTGTGCTGCGGCGGCAGCTTCGGCCGCGGCTTGGTCGTAGCCTGGGTCGCCGGGTTCCAGAACGATTTCGTAATTACCTATGGTCGGCCAAGCGACGCCTTGAGCGGGTTGGTCGGACATAACCTATTCTCCTAGGCAGATGTCGGGTTGCCACCAAATAGAAAGATGCGCGGCGGCGCAAGGCGACGCGCGGCCTGGCACAGCTTAGCCGGGCATAGCGTAGCCGGGCGGTGCGTGGCACCGCAGGGCTCAGCGTGGCAATGCATGGGGGGCGGTTGCCGGTTGCGACCGCCCCATTTGCATCCTATGGTCATGTGTGCGCTCCTATGCGTCGCGACGCGACGCCTGGCATGGCGTGGCGGTGCAACGCACGGCATCGCTGGGCGCTGCGACGCACGGCATGGCAGAGCGCGGCGACGCAACGCAGCGCGATGCGCGGCTGGCCCGAGCTATCCTCGGCGGGGCCTGGCAGAGCCGAGCAGCGCGGAGCAAGGCTCGGCGGAGCATACCCGTGCGGAGCACGGCATGGCCCAGCAATCCATGGGGGGCGGTCCTCGGTCTGGACCGCCCCATTTGCATTTCTAGCCTATCACCGTAGGATGCGCCCGCATTGCACTGCTTTGCTAGGCAGTGCTAGGCGTGGCAGCGCCCGGCGCTGCATAGCATGGCATCGCGATGCGACGCGACGCGCGGCGACGCAAGGCGCGGCAGTTGCAACGCGCGGCAGTGCCTGGCAGGGCAGCGCGTGGCTCGGCGCAGCACGGCATGGGGGGCGGTTGCCGGTTGCGACCGCCCCATTTGCATCCTATGGTCATGTGGCAATGCACTGCGGCGCGAGGCCCAGCTTTGCGAAGCCCGGCGGATCCTGGCTAGGCAGTGCAAGGCGAGGCTCTGCTACGCATGGCAGTGCAAGGCCGAGCATGGCAGCGCATGGCTCGGCGTGGCTTGGCCCGGCGAGGCCCAGCCTGGCTTAGCTCGGCACGGCATGGGAGGCGGCGGCCGGTTGCTGCCGCCTCATGCCTTCAGAGCGTCAGGCACCTGGCCACCGTTGTCCGCGATCTTCTGCATCAGCGCCGCATAGAGCGCCTTGTTCTGCTCGGCGGACCCGTCCGGACCGGCATGCACGTTCAGTTCCTCGGCCAACTGGTGACGGGCTGGCAGGCTGTGATCGAGGTCGAGCAGGTGCAACAGATCGACGATCGATGTCCTCCAATTGCCGCCTGTCCCTTTCTGCTCGGCCAGGTGCTGGAGCACGGCCATGACATCGACAGGATCTGCCGGAACTGGAGCCGGGTTCGGTGCAGGTGCCGTGGACGGCGGCGGTTGCTCTGCTGCGGCGCTGGCGACGGTTGGAGCCGCGGCGGGCGCGTCGCTCTGGCCGGTAAGCTTGCCCCAGACGCTGTCGAAGATGCTCATGGTTTGCTCCTCTCAGGTTAGCACGCGGCGCAAGGCGGCTTCGGCGATCGGTTGGATCTCGGCGAGGGTCTGGGCGACCATGTGTCGGCCGCTCTGGTTGTAGTAGCGACCGAGGGAGTCCTCACCCACGAAACCGTATTCTATTCTTCGAGCGTAAATAACCGGGTTCAGAATGATGATCACCTGCCCGACCTTGGCTCGGTCGATCGCGTTGTCCGCCGGCGGCGTCCGGCCGGCGACCGGTTCCTCCTCGCCCTGCAAGATCGCACTCCAGTTGCTTCGCAAGTAGCCGGTGTCGACGGGCGTCCGTAACTGCACTTGCGCGACTAGATCGCTGGCAATCACGCGGAACGCCAAATTTGCTCGGGTTCCGGCGCGCTGAACCCAAGCTGTGACATCCGTTGAAAAATCCGCCACTAGCGCTTCTCCGATCTATTCCCATATGACGCTCGCATTGCGCAGTGTTCCCAGGCTTGGCGATGCCTGGCAGAGCAATGCCCGGCGTGGCTCGCCACGGCGGAGCGTAGCACGGGGGGCGGTCCCTGGTCGGGGCCGCCCTATTTGCGTTTGTTATCCTACTCCCGTATGATCCATCCGCTTCAAGCGCTGCAATGCAATGCCCGGCCGCGCACGGCATGGCAATGCGATGCAATGCTTTGCGATGCGGGGCTCAGCGATGCAATGCCCGGCCATGCAAGGCATAGCAATGCGATGCAATGCCTGGCGACGCGCTGCTATGCTCGGCGAGGCGAGGCAACGCGATGCGACGCTTGGCGAAGCGCAGCTCGGCCATGCAATGCGCTCCATGGCATGGCGAGGCTAAGCTCGGCGTGGCCCAGCTAAGCACGGCGCTGCAATGCATTGCACGGCATGGGGGGCGGTCCTCGGTCTGGACCGCCCCATTTGCATTCGCGGTCTACATCCGTAGGATGCGCCCGCATTGCACTGCGATGCACGGCAACGCCTGGCGAGGCGATGCTTGGCCCGGCCATGCTTGGCTTTGCAATGCAAGGCGCCGCTCGGCGGTGCATCGCGATGCGAGGCGGTGCTCAGCGTGGCTTGGCGGCGCATGGCCTGGCGAAGCATGGGGGCCCGGTGCTGGTTGCGCCGGGCCCATCTGCGTTATGCTGACCACCTTCTCTCTCGCGAGAAGGCTCGACTACCTTCCGTATACCAACCTCGAGGGCCAGCTCCCGAAGCGCGGCCCTCGTTTTTTATGGCCGACCAGGTCGAGCGCGGACCTCGGCCGTAGGCGGCAGTTGATTGACCTCCGGGATGGAGAGCGGCTTTCGCCACTGACGCGTAATCGTCGTGGCCATCACCAGACCATCGTCGAGGATCAGCGGTTCATCGGTGCCCAGGCCAAGCATGACGCGGTCCCGAATTTCTTCGACACGTCGCATTTGAGTCCGACTCCAACGGAGCACGGGCAGCGGTTGGCCCTGTGGCCGCAGTGAGATCGAAACCTGCCACAACGGCCGACCCTGAAAGTAGACCGCTCACGTCATGCCGATGTTGCAGGTCAAACCGACCGAGACACCTCGTTCTTCGATCCAGAAATGCTCGGGCTTGAAGTCGTTAACTGGATCGTAGCAAGGATGGTTGAGGGCAAAGCTGACATGACGACTTTGCATTTGCGATTTCCCCCAAAAATTCGCCCGGCTGGCTGAGCAGCCGGGCAAGGTTTGGGGAGAAAACTCGTCTTTGGGTGAAATGTCCAAGGGGCGTCCTGAAACCCCCCAGCAACTCTAGCATGCTCGGGCCAGCAGTCCGTGATCTTTTTGGGAAAAGGGCCTGCCGAGAGTCCCGGCAGGCAGTTTCTTCGGTAACAGCGCTCGACTGAGCACCACCAAAGAAGATGTCAGAATTTCGCTGGGGTTGCAATATTCGATCATATTGCCATAGGCTGCGGATGACCGGGGGCGGATGCGCCATCCCCGGTCATCCTACCAACCCCAACGCAGAAGGAGCTGCGTCGAGATGGCTAGACAGCCTACTGCCAAACGAGGTCCCGGGCGACCGCGCCGGGAACGTCCGGAGGACATCCCGGAACCGCCGGCCGTGGTCCCTGGCCCACCCAGGGCTCCGGTCCCGCTGCCACCCACGTTTCCCGGTCTGAAGACCGTCGACGTGGAGATCCGCGGCATCACCCCGATGTTGCAGCATCGCTTCACAGAGGCGGCCGAGAACGCCCGTGCCACCCGCCCGCGCCACCAGGCGCCGGAGGATCCGCGCGTCGCGGCCGAGAAGCGCTGCTACCGATGGACGGACAACACGCTCTATCACCCGTCCTCGGCAATCTCGCGGCTGCTGCGCGAGGCGGGCAACGCCCACAAACAGCGGTCCTCGCGCCGGACGGTGAAATACATCGTTCCGGCGGCCTGCATCATGCCGGATGAAATCCTCATCCTGCGCGATGGCGAGGGTCGAGTGCTGGAGAACTTCGAGGTGGATTCCCGCCCCGTGGTGATCCCGGCGACGAAGGGCCGGATCATGTGCCATCGGCCCCGGCACAACAACTGGAGCGTCCGCTTTGCCATCGAGATCGACGAGACGATCCTCGAGGAGAGCTTCGTTCATCAGCTGATGGTCGAGGGCGGGTCACAGCTCGGGATCGGCGACTTCCGGGTCGAAAAAGGCGGCAGTTTTGGTCGCTTTCGCGTAACGAGTTGGCAGCCTCGTAAGGACAATGGCAACGGCGCTGCCGCCGCTGCCTGACGTGCATGAGCCGGTCCCAACCAGGGACCGGCTCCCATGCACCGCCAAGCCGAGCACCGGCCCGCATTGCATCGCCACGCGCAGCCAAGCCTCGCATAGCATTGCCGTGCTGTGCCAAGCCACGCTGAGCACTGCCTAGCATCGCCGAGCCCGGGAGTGCCCTGCCGGGCGCAACCCCTATACCACACTCATAGACCGTGCCAAGATACGCCATGGGCACCATGCGCGTTCACCTGCGAGCCATAGAGTGGAACCGTCTCAAGCTCTTCGTCCTGGTGCCGAACAAGATCCACACCACCGGCGGCTACCAGGGCGTGCGCAAGCGCCTCCTCGATCAGTTGACCGAACGAGGCTACCTGCCACCGCCCAAGGTGGGGCTGACACAACCGACCGCTGATGCCGAGCGCTTCGTCGACCTCGATGAAGAGGCCGATGTCCCGATCATCCGAAACGCGGTGCACACACCGGGCAAGGGTGGGTGGCAGAAGCAGCTCCGGGATATCTTTGGTGGCGATCAGCGGTTCTGGGATGCGTGAGGACATCGACATGCGAGGGATGCCCCCGCTGAACATCGATAATCACATTGCCCGGGTGACGAACGAAGCATACCCAGCGTGGATCAATGAGATTGCGAGAACGCCAGCGACCAATAAGGCCGCTAGTCGTGCAGCTTTTGAAGCAGGCGTCCGCGCCGCGCTTTCGTCCTTGCCGCAATCAGTCGCCGCTAGGGCGTTCGTTGCGGAACAGTCAAACCTGACGAGCACGCGCAATGCGTTGCCATAAAGAAGACGTGCCCCTAGCCTTCTGCGAGGTAACGCATCATGACGACCCCAAGCGACCCTGGCTCAACGGAACCTGGAAGTGGCGTCTCCTCGCGGTCGACGGACGGCTGCTTGCCGACGGCGAAGGTTGTGCATCTCCGCTTGCCGCGATCGAAGCCGCCAGAACCTGCCTCCAGAGAGATTTCGCCGGCGGTCGCTCGACTGTTGGCAGCGGCTGATACGTTCATCGGGATTGGGCAGGAGCTCCAGGCGCGCGATCCGATCGCTGCGCTGAAGGCCGGCCTGGTCGGCGCTGAGTTTGTCCGTGCGGCGCGCGCGATGGACCGGATGGACCGTGCCCGGGAAGCCTCAAGGCATTGAGGCGGTCCAGACCGAGGACCGCCTCCCATGCCGCGCGTTGCCTTGCATTGCAGTGCCCTGCCGCGCCTCGCGATGCTGCGCCATGCCGAGCACCGCCTGGCCAGGCCTAGCGACGCGCCGCGTTGCCGGGCCTCGCAGTGGTCCGCACTGCCAAGCCATGCTCAGCCATGCACTGCCAAGCAAAGCACCGCCATGCTATGGCCAGCGCAGCATAACACGGGAGTAGACCGATCGAAAAGCTGATCAAGCTGAACCGAGGGTGCTGGATGAAGCCAAGCACCATCGACGCGGTCGTCGCCTTCGCGGGCGAATGGGTGGGAGACGCAGCCGACAACAGGAAGGAGATCGCCAAGCCAAAAGTCGTCGTCTTCCACGGGACATCGAGGCTCACCTGGGAGTGCGAGAACTACCCGCACGCGATCGAGATGGCGGACCGCGTGGCGGCTGACATCAACCGGGCCGGCAAGCCGTCAGAGCCCGAGGGCGAAGACCATTGATCCGGGCCTTCGCCGAGATGAGCGACGGCGAGCGAGCGGCCCTGCTCGCCTTCGTGCTCGGCGCCCTGGTCATCGTCATCGGGCTGATCCTATCGAGATGATTGGAGGTTGAGGCGGCCGCAACCGGCAGCCGCCCCCCGTGCATCGCAGTGCCATGGCAAGCATTGCCGGGCCTCGCTAAGCCGCGCCGCGCAGAGCGTTGGCAAGCCAAGCTGCGCAGTGGCACACGACCATAGTCACTTGCACCTGAGCGCGTAAAGCTGCGAGACATTCGCGCGGCTCTGTTCGTTGACCGAGACGATCGAATAGACGAAACCATCACTGGTCATGACCTGGTCGTCCGTCCTTGGCCTCGCAACCTTATTGAAACGATCATACGCTGCGATTTCGAAACCAACGTCATTACCCTCGATCCAGCCAGCCTCGACCATCTTCTGCTGGTTCATCGAGTTGCCGTAGATCGGTTCGTCGGCCCGGAAGATGAAGCTCGCCGGCAAGCCGAAGGCGCTGGTGCACGATGGCGCTCCTGGCGCGCTGACCGGCACCACCGGCCAGGGCAGTGCTGGGTTCTCGGTGCCTGCCAGCGTGTCTGTCTGCCAGGTCGCCGGCGCCTGCGCGAGCCAGAGCGGCGAACCGTCCGGGTTCGCCATGGCAATGCCGTCCGCGTCGGTTTGCACGTTCGCCGGCATCGCGACCACAGTCCACACCGGCTGCCCGGCAATGATGACCTGGTCGCCCGGGGTTAAGCGCCCGATCACCGAGCTGCCGTAGATCCCGAAATACGAGAGCCCGAGCCCGTGCGTGCCGTCGATCGCCGTCCTGATCACGAGGTCGGCCGAGACCTGCGGCGGGTTCGGATAAGGCGGCGTGCCAGGCAGCAGCGTGATCCGGCGCAGCGTCATCAGGTCGCCGCGCTGCTTGTAGCGGATCGAGGCCCGGTCGGCCGCGTATTGCTGCAGGCTGAGCGCCATCAGGGCGCCACGCGGACTTCGTTCACCAGCAGGCTAAGCGCCGCCGGCGGGATAGCACCGGCCCCGGTCGGCCAGACCGTGCCAGTGAAGACGCCCTCGACCTGTTCACTCGTCAGATTCGGATCAAAAGCCGAACTGTTGAAAAACGCCGAAGCAGTGAGCAGCAGCGCCTGGCCGATGTGCCCCGGCAGCCCGGTGGCCGAACCGATCGGTTGAGTGACGTCATAGCCCGCCTGCAGGTTGACGACCTGGATCATCATCCGGCCGTAGATCTTGCCCTGGGTGAAGATCAGCTTGCGGGTGTTGAAGTCATCGATGATCCAGCCATCCTGGTCCGGGGTCGCCGGCAGGACAGCCTGCTTGTTGAGCAGGACCTGGCCGATCGAGACCACCGGCCAGTGCTTCAGCAGCACGTAATTGGTGCCGTTGCCATCGTAGTATTCGGTCCAGGTCCCGAGAGTGATGTCGCGCGCGATGTGGTTGCGGATCGTGTCGGAGACGGCGAGCGCCAGGCTGGCAGCACTGGTGGGATCGATCTTGTCGGTCCCAATCCAGTTCTGCACGGCCGCTCCGGTGATCCAGGGCGTTCCCTGTGGCATCGGCGCAGCTTAGGCCAGGCTGTCCTGCACGACGATGGTCGACAGGTCGGACAGCGGGTCGGCGACGTTCTCCAGCGCGGTGAAGTTGAAAGTCCCGACCAGGCTCATCTGGCCGTCGCTCCGGGTGTTCGACATCAGCTTCACGCGGGGGAGCGAGATGCGGATGAAGTCCGCGGTGGAGAGCGGCCCGGTGGTGAGCAAGATGTTCAGCCCTACCTCGACCTCATTGAAAAACGTGACGGGAATGGTTTCGTCATAGAAAAGGCAGGTGAAGCTACCCGAGACCCGGATGTTCCCCTGGAAGATGAAGGGCACGATGTATGAGCCGACCACCGCCGGCGCTTCCATCGCCGGCGCGATCTGCATGTTGATGCCGGTGATCGCCGCGATGTCGGTGCCGTTGTAGTCGACCTTGCCGTTGACCGCGGCGAGGCTCGATGACGTGGTCGGGCCCGTGGGCGTGGTGAGCGCCTGGGTCACCGTTTGCGTCATCTGCTGGCCGATGGTCTGGGCGGTGAACGTCACCAGGCCCGAGGCCGGCATGGCGATGTCGGTCTGGCCGAACCGGCAACCGGTGAAGAGCTCCGAGATCGCGACGTCGGAGAACCAGTGTTCGATCGAGTAGCTCTTGAAGATGGCGCCGGTGGGCACGGTGCGGCACTTCTTGCCGACCACGTTGATCGAGCCGGCGGTCAGCGCGCCGCTGGTCATGCCGGTCGGCAGGTCGCGCGTGGTGATCGTCGTGTCGGTCAGGTTGTTGATCCGCATGTTCTGGCCGTTGATCGCCGAGTTCACCCCGGTGACGCCGGACATGCGGATGATGTCGCCCTTCTTGAGGCCTGCGGCGGTGTAGCCCGAGGCAACCACCAGCGTGGCATTGGCGCCGATCGTCAGGGTCGGTGCGGCCGAGGCCATGATGGCGCCGGTGGCGAAGTTCTGGCGGAACAGCGACTGCCAGAGGTCGTTGTAGCTCCCTGGGCTGATCTGCCCGGCGATCGTGCCCTGCGGCCGGCGCACGCCGTGGCGCGCATCGCGGATCTGCATCGAGGGCATGATTTCCTGGCTCTCGAAGGTATCCTTGCCGAGTGCCAGGTCGGAGGTGACGCGCCGCCAGTATTTCGAGCCGGTGACCGGGCTCGTGCCGAACGTGGCCTCCTCGACGATGGAAAGTCTCTTGGCAACGCCAGTTGCGAAAACCGTCCCTGACATAGGGCGCTCCTCTTACGGCTCGGTCGCGAACCAGTGGACGGCGACAGGCAAAAGCGACCAGTCGCCGTATGGCACCGGGGCCGGAGCTGTGCTGTGGGTGACGATGACCTTGAGACCCTGCGAGGTGACCATGGTCAGACCACGCGGGTATGCAGCCATCACCTGCGTGGCAAGCTCTTCCTGTTTGCGCTCGCCGGTGTCGCGCGGAACATAGACACCGACCTGATAGATGCCGTTCCACTGCATGACGCCGTCCGCGCCGGCACCCAGGGGCGAACGAGACCGCCCGGCGTTCTCGGGCTTGATGTAACAAACGCCTTTCTTCGGATGGTAGATCTCGCCCGGCCACGCGATCTCGCTGGAGATCTGCGCGGCTCCGAGAACACCGTTGAAGCAGTCCTGGAAATCGCGCAGCCGGATCGGTGGCCGCGTCGTGTCGACCTGCGAGAGATCGGGTGGAACGCCCTGACCCTGAAAGACCAGGAGGACCATGCGTCAGGCCCCCTGGACTTGCTCGACGGCCGCCTGGGTCTCGGCCTGCCTCGCCAGGTAGTCCGACCACATCTGGCGGAGCTGCCCAAGCGAGCGACGGCGATCGATGTGGCGGCCATAGGCTTCGTCGAGCTGCTGGAAGAGCACCTGGCGCTCGTGCGTCGGGTCCTCGGACGGAGGATCCCCTTCGGTCGCGTCCGGTGGCGGCGGCTCGGGCGCCGTGGGAGCCGGCGCCTCCGGCGTGGCCGTCGGCGGTGGGTCGGCCTGCGGCGCGATCGCGGCCGTGGTCGTTGGCGCTGGACCTGGGGCAGTCTCGGTTTCCCCGTCGTGCACCAGGACCGCGGCATGGTGCATCAGCTGCGCTCGAAGTCCTGGCGTGACCGTATGGACCTCGAGCAAGCCGTTCTGCTCGTTGACCCGATGTTCGACACCATCGACCGAGATCGCGCTGATCCCGGGGTTCCCAAGCTTGAAGTGCTGCGGCATTGCCTCGTCCTCCTGCGATCGGCGGGGAGCCGATCTCCCCACCGCCGCATGCTATGCCGCCGTCAGCCCTTGCCGATGTTGGTCAGGAAACCGAGGCTGGGTGGGAAGTAGTGCTGGAGCACCTCATCCGCGTAGACGCCATACTCGTATTTCCGGGTCCTTAGCGGCCATTCGATTTGATAATAGTCTCTTCTCGTTTTGATTTGGTAAACATTTGTCACGTCGTTCAGGGCGTAGGGCAGGGTGTCCGTGAGGAACATCATCACGCCCGGCGGCAGGTTCGGATGCAGCCGGATCGGGATCTCCTGCGCATTGCCGAGACCGAACGGGTTCAGGTAGCCGCGGACCATCGAGCCGCCGCGGACCTGGTCCTGACCGGTCTGGATCGTGAAGCGTGACAGCGGCACCGAGGCCGAGGGCGCCATCAAGACCTTCTTCCGGATATAGTTCTGCTCTTGCGAACTCACCCAGATGGCCGTTGGCGAGAGCCGCAGGTTGTCCCAGAACGACTGCAGCGCGGCGTCGATCTCGACCACGCCGCCGGCGCCGTCCGGTGTGAGCGGCGTGCCGGTGCCGTCCGTGCCGGTCGGTTGGGCTGCCCAGTAAGCGCCCGAGCCGGACTTCGCGGCGATCGCCGAGAACCCGTCGAACACCAGGCCGTTGGCCGAGTGATCGCCTGACAACGCCGAGAAGAGCTGGCCCGAGCCCGGGAGCGCCGTGATGACCACCGAGTTGATGTAGGTCAGCGCGACTGGCCAGACGTTGGTGCCAGTGCCGGCATACCAGAGGTAGCCCATGGCGCCGACCACCGGTGCGACGTGCGCGGAGACCGAGCTGTTGTTCGAAGAGGTCGCCACGCTCTGGGTTGTCGATGGTGCTGCTGCGCCGCAGCCGTAGGTGTCGACCGAGCCGTCAGCATTGGTGCGGTTGATCACGCCGACCGGTGTGCCTGGCACGCCGCCGGCGACCGTGCAGTTCTGCAAGCCCTCGAGGGTGAGCGCCACGCAGCCGACGACGACAGTCGTCGTGGTGGGGATCGACCCGCCGGAAGCGATCGCGGTGAGCGCCGGCTGCGGGGTCGTGCCGAGGCCGAAGGTGCCCTGGGCGCCGACGATGAGCAGCTCTTCCTGGATCATCAGCGCGCGGAGCAGCGACTGCACCGCGGTGGCCTTCAGGTCCTGGAAGCCCTCCGAGGACATGTCCGCCTCGAAGGTCACATAGTTGTCCAGGCCGATGCCTTTGAACGCCGCGAGGTAGTCCTGCGTGGTCTGATCGATCACGCCGCCGCGGTTGCCCTGACCGAGACCAGCGGAAATCTTTCCTGTGTTGATGCCTGTAATCGCACGCCAATTTGCCTGGATGCCCCGTCCACCGCCCACTCTTGGGATGATATTCCTGAGTGGCGTGAGGACCGGATAGAGCAGCTTGGCCGGCGCCTCGAGGTCGTAGACCTGCAAGCCGGTCGTCGCGCCTGCCGGCTGCAACCAGGCTTTCTGCAGGTCTTGCGGGGCATACGAGTTGGCGGCTGCGGTCTCGCGCACCAGCGCGAGCGAGTTTGTCGTGGTGTTACCGCCCATCGTCTCCCGGAGGAGGTTGAGCGCGCCACCGGCTGATCCTGACATGATGAGAAGCCTCGACACCGCGCCCGACGTGCGGTGCGAACGGGCAGGCAGTGACACCCCAGCCAGTCGGGGTGACTACATGCGGCCGGCGCGAAGACTCAGCCGGCGAGGAAGGCGTTAGGGGTTGATCCGATCGACACGGCGCTAGAGGTTCGGGCACGGCACGGAGGACTCCGTCCCGCACAGCGATGATTCCGCGATCCTGAAAGCAGTGCAAGCTGAAATCATGACATCGGCCGCCAGGCCCTGCATTTGCCTGGCGGCCGAACCCTAAACCCCCGAACCGGCCTCTGCTGCCATGCTGACCGGCCCGGCGAAATCCCTAGGGCAATCGATCGCGTCGCGTCAAAACTTCATTGTCGCCAGCGTGGCTGGATCAGGCAGTTTCTTCGGCACGCGCGGGCGCTTGCCTTGTTCTGCCCGACGTCGATCGACGCGTTGCGTCGCCTGCAAGGAGCGGCAGGCCCCGCACACCCCATACTTCCGGGTCCCGTAGCCTGCCCGCGATTGAAAGTCCTCCTCGGGCTTCGTCAGCCCGCATCCGCGACATCGCTTCAACGCTCAGGCGGACCCCAGTAGGGCGTCCCGCCGCCGCGATGGGTCATCTTGACCAGCTCGCGCGCGGCCTGATCGCCCTCCGGGTTCAGCTCCTGCAGCCGGCGAATGTGGTCCGCGCTCTTGGCGAGGATCTCACGCGGGGTCTGGCCGAACGGCGCACTGTCCATCTGCTTGTCAACAGTGATGAACCGATCGGTCACGGCGCCTTTCGGTGGCGCGAGCTGCTGGCCGAGGGTCGCGACCTGGCCGCGAAGCATCTTGATCATCTCGTCGGCCTCGCCCATTGCCTTGACGATCTCGCTCTCCTCGCCGCGGCGCTTCAGCAGCTCATCGAGTGCTTCCTTGATGCTCGGATCGACTGCCACCGTGCCGTCGAGGATCTTCGCCAGCGGGATCTCGCCGAACGACGGCTCGATCTTCGCCGCGGCCGCGCCGCGGCGCTTCAGCCAGGGCGGCTGGTCGTTGTCCGTCGGTGGTGGCGCATTGCCGCCGGCAGCCGCGTTGCCGGTCGCACCTGCCGTGGCATCAGGCGGGTTGGGCGCGCCAGCTGCACCGCCGTTGTCGTTCACGCCCGACGTCGTCTGATCGGTCATGTCGACGCCCTGCTGGGCCTGGAGCAGCGAGCCACCGACCACGACGATGATCGAGGCCATCCTGACCATCAGCTCGATCGGATCCTGCGGTGCATCGTTCGACAGGTCGGTGTTCGGATCGCTGCCCTCGTCGTTGGCCCGGTCCGGATCGCCGCCGCCGCCGGCGTTCTCGTCGCCGATCGCCTTCAACAGCGGGTCGGGCTCGAACAGCTCGGGGAAGTTGGTGATCACGTCCGGATCCAGCTCGCCGTTCTTCGCCATGTCGTCGGCGAAGGCGAGCGCCTGGTTCGCCATGCTGCGGCCGAGGAGCGCGTATTCGGTCAGCATTTCCCGCGGATCGGCAAGAAACTCGTGGTATTTCTGCGGCAGTGCCGTTTTCACCAGCAGTTCGCTGCCATCGACGGTCTCGATCTTCACCAGCTCACCGGCCGCCTGCATGCGCTCGAGCTCGCCCTCGTCCGGCAGCTCGGCCGTGTCGTTGACCATCGCGCGAAGGGTCACGACCCCCATCCGGATGAAGTTGTCGAGCTGCTCGGAAATATCGTCCGGCAGCGTCTCGCGCTGGCCGTCGCTGCTGTCCTGCACCATCCAGGATGGCTGCCCGGTCTGCATCGCCTTCACGCGCGTGGCGATGTCGCGGAGCGCCTGGGCGAAGGTGGCGATGTGGTTCAACCCCTTGGCCAGCGGCTCCTCGGCCGGTGGCAGCAGCGGGTCCAGCTTGTCGAGCAGCGTCGCCTGGAACTCGCCCAGGCTCTTGGTCAGCCGGGCCTCGCGATCCTCGGCGGCTGAGTTCGCGATCTCGATCGTCGAGGTCCTCAGCAGGTCGATCAGGTCGGTGATGCTCTTGCGCATGGGCGCTCCTCTGGCCACAGGCCATGTGGTGTCCATCAGCGGCACAGGCCGCCGACGGCGACGGGTCGGACGCAGGTCGGTGTTGGTCAAGCCTGAGAAAGCATTAGGCGATTGGGTAAATCCTCCGCCGGCGCCATGCCCGGTCGAGATGCCCCCGGTGCCGCTCATGCCATGCCCGCCATCGAGGCCGCGCGCTGGCGCTGCTGCGGCGTGACGCCGAGGGTCGCGGCCGCCATGTGCGGCACGTGGGCGCCGTAGCGGCTCAGGTGATGGTAGAGCAGTCCGACGCCCTCATCGGCCAGGTAGCCGATGCCGGCGCCGATCGCCTGGCCGGCGAGCCAGCCACCGGCCGCGCCGGCGACGGTGCCGCCACCAGGCTCCACAGCCGTGCCAGCAGCAGCCCCACCTAACCGACCGAGCCAGCCGCCGACGGCACCGCCGACGCGTTCGCCGAACGCGCGCTCGGCCGCGCCGGCAATGGCTGGAGCAGCGCGTCCGGCAACATCCTGGACAGCGGTTTCGACGGTTGGTTTGAAGCCAAGCCGTGACGCGATCAGTTTCTTCGCGGCCATGGTGCCGACGATCTGCGCACCGGTGCCAGCTGTGCCCCGCACCAGGCTTTCGGTTTCACCAGGGACATTCGTCGTGCGATCGCCGATGGCACGGCCGAGCTTTCGACCAGCGATCTGGCCACCGACGCCGCCTCCCAGATTGCCTGCTGATCCGATGCCAAAGCGTGCGATGCCCGGCAGGATGCCGGATCCTGGGAACAGGACATGGCCGAGGAACTCGCCGGCCGCATTGCCAGCCTGACCGAGGCCATAGCTGCCGACTTGGCTCAGCGCCTGGTGCGGCCGGGCCTCCTGGCGCAGATAGGTGCCAGTGATGGAGGGCGGCTTGGGCAGCGCCGGCGTCATGCGGCCTGGGGGATGTTGCGGGGTGGTGGTGAAGCGCTGGCCGAACTTGCGCAGCTCACCAATGTCCTCGCCCTTCTTCATCCCGTTGATCTGTCGTTGGACGTCCTGGCGCGCCCTTCGGTGTCGCTCTTGAGGCGTTCCCGTGGCCTCTCTGAAAGAGCGCTCGTAGGCACTCTCCAGGATGTTGCGGTAATTGCCGTCGTCCGCGTAGGTGTCCTTACGACCGCTGGCTGGATTTCTCGCTACTTGGTCGTTGATCCACGACCGCATGGCCTCGATTTCAGCGGCGGTCTGGCCGCCTGAAGAGGATGGCTCCTCGGCCGTTGCACTCTCCGCTGAAATCGGTGGCGCCTGGTTCGTCTTGCGGCGATAGGCGCTGTCAAGCGCGCTGACGACGCGCCCCTGATCTTGATCGCTCAGTCCGTAGTGCATCCCAACCAGCCAGAGCGCGCGGCGCAGCAGACCGTATTCGTGGGCGTTGGTCGGCTCGTGGTCGGTGATCTGACGCTCGAGCTCGGTCCGAACTTTGGCGTGATCGGCCCGGCTTGAATCGGCCGGAAAAGCGTGGTTCTTGCCGGCGAAGATGCCGCGCTTGCGGTTCTGTCCGCCGACCAGCATAGAGACCTTCGTGTGGCGGCGGAAAATCGAAGGATTGTCGGTCTCGAAGAGCTTCGAGAGACTGCCCCAGTAGCGATCCGCATGCCTGGTGGTTTGATCCGAGGGGAAGCCCTCGAATGGCTTTACGACCTCGTCATAGAACTCGTTGGCGTGCTTGCGCTCTTGATCATTCGCTGCCCGGTCGTCGCCGGTGCGCATCAAGAACTTGAAGCCTTCCGGGCCATGCTCGCTGATGTTGTTCTTCGTCTTCTGGTCGTTGATCGAAGCGGTCAGTCCGGCCTGATCGGCGGCCTTCACCTCGGACGCTTTCTGGCCTGAGCCCTGGCGCACCTGATTGATCGTGCTCTGAACCTCGGCGCCCGGCGGAATCGTGTGATGCTCGCCTTCCTTGGAGAAGATGTGCTCACCCCATAGGAACTTCCGTTGGCCGTCGCGGTCGCGGAAACTGACGCCGACCAGGGCTTCGTGTGGTCGCGTGATCGGATTTGGCCACATCATCTCCGGCCGCATGCCTTGCGGCAGATGCCAATCGGAGGGCTGCAGCTTCACTCGCTTGCCACCTCGATCGCCGGCCTCGAGGTCGATCACCCCCATGGCGCTTGCGATGGTCGAGATCCCAGCGAGCGACTTCCAGTGCTGAAGGGCGAACTTGCCAGCTTTTTCGCCCTTCGCCTTGGCCTTCTCGGACATGTTCTGGATTGCTGCCCAGGCCGCCTTCGGGTCTCTGTGCAGCATGACGACGTCGTAGATCTTCGCCATGGTCGGACCCATGCTAGCCCGATCGCCCTGCGCCATGGCGTGGATGTCTTCGCTGGCCTGGTGCAGATGCGCGCTGAAGACCGGCAGCACTCGATCGACTGCGCGACGCGCTAGGCCACGCTCGTTCGGCATCTGGGCGTTGATCAGCGCCTGGTGCGAAGCCATCAGCGCATTCAAATGGTCCTCGGCTGCCTGGGCATGCTGGCCTGATTCGCGCATGAACTCGCGACTGGCCTCTTGCCTGACTGCGGCCTCGGCATGTTGGGCGTTTGGCAGTGGATCCAGGAACCCGCCACCACGCTTGACGCGGGCGCCAGCAAAGGGGTTGGTGATAGCACCGAGTTCTTCAGGCGCCAGTTCCGCGCCTTCGCGAGCTTGAGCAAGGGTAAACTCTTGATCGAGCCGGTCTAACTCTCCGCCCTTTCGGTTCGCTGCCTCGACTTCGTCGTCTATCTGACGCGCGAAGTCGGCGACCTTGCGATCCATATGCTCGAAGGCATGCTGGGCATTTCGAATATTGGCTGGAAGCGTGTAACCGAGGTTCTGTTGACCAAACGCTCTGATTTGAGCGAGCGTCGGGTTTTCGCCTCGCATTTCCTGCCAACGATCGACAGCAGCAGTCTTGTCCGCGTCCATCTGCTGCAGCTCAGTCCTGCGCGCTGCCTGGCGCGCTCCGATGTCGCTGGTGGCCTGCTGACGCGCCGTGAAATGGGCCTCGATCTCAGCAGCCTTCTTGGCGTGTCGGTCAACTAGGTCATCCCACAGCTTCTGCTGCTCCCCCGTCAGTTTGTCGCGATCGACATTGTTCAGGAGGTTGCCGGCGCCTTGCGCCGCATTGTGACCGTCCTTCAACGGAATTGGGCCGTGCGAACGCAAATCCCGCATTACGGCCCGATCGAATTCTCGATTGAGCTGCCAGTGATACCACTCACGTGGCGTCGCCCGCTTGATGATGGCGCCGATGCCTGCGTTCCACTTGTCGACGGCGACCTGCTCCAGGCGATTGCGCACGGTGAGCGGATCGACGATTTGACCTGGCGCAAAGCCCGGGTGGCCCTTCTGCGGGCCCCATATCAGCTTCTGGTTCTTTTCGGCGAAGCGAGCAGCATGCGTGTTCTGCGCCTCTTGGCGAGCAGTCGCGCGCATTGCACCAGCTTGCTCGCCCATAAGAGAGAAGGCTTGGTTGAGCAGAGCAGCATGTCCACGGCGTGCTGCCAGAACGCCAGCGGCTATACCAAGTCCAACACCAGTGGCTGCGCCGATCCGTGCGCCAAGCGCCGCCCCAGACCCCCGATGCGTCCAGCGACCCTTCTCGTCGCGGGGATGCAAAAGATCGAACCTACGTAGAATTTCGCCGGTCAGATGACCGACCGCTGCGCCGGCCGCGACACCAGCAATTGCGCCCAATCCACCATGAGCTATGACGCGAGCAGCCTGCGTCTGCCGAATACGCCGCAGGCTGCGCAACCCGAAGCCAGCGATTCCGACCGGTTTGGCACCCAATTCAGCAACCGATTCCAGCGCGCCAGCCTGACCAAGCTCTCTCCCAAGGCGTCCACGCAGGAACACGCGATGGCCCGCGAGCGCGGGCGCTTCCTCGGCCGCGGTGGGAGCACGAGGCCCGAACTGTTCGCCGCCCTGAACTGCCGCAGCCCGGCCCGCTCCGCGAATGCGGGAGAAAATCGGCCGCAGCGGCGGCGGCCTGCTGCGCAGCACTTGCCGGCCGATCCGGCCCAGCGCCGCAAAGCTGACCTTCGCCAGCTCATCCTCGACATCGAGGCCCATCAGCTCGGCCTGCTTGGCCAGCACTTCGGGGTCATCGATCAGGGCGCTGATCTGGAGGTCGAGCTGCTTGCGCACGCGGCGTGGGAACAGCGTGTCGAGGTAGGGCCCGACCGTCGTCATCGCGTGATGGGCGAGCGGAGCCATGGCAAGCGCACCAGGGAAAACAGCGCCAACGGCGGCTCCCAGCACTCGACCTTTTCCGCCGCCCCCAGCCAGGCGACGCGCGATGGCTGCCGGGATGCTGGTGGATGCCAGAGCGCGACCAGTGCCCCCGCCAAGCGCTCGGCCGGCACGACGTGCAGCCTCGGTAATCCGAGGGATCGCAGCCTCGCCAGCTTGCGGACCAGGTCGCCTTATTTGTGTTCCATAAACGCGGTTGATGCCGCCGATCGCCGCGCGCGTCGCCGTGCGGGCACCGCGAATTGCATGCTTCGCGGTCTTGCCTCCCACCTGGCTGGCAACGGCGCCGCCGGCGGCACGAAGACCTGCGGTCACCGCTCGATCGACAGGAGTGCCCCGGATCGTCGCTGTGGCACCAGTGGCAGCGCCGGCGCCGATCGCCGCCAAGGCCGCGAGCTTGGGTCCGAACTGCGAATACCGGGTTTCGGGGATAACCTGCGTCTGGAACGCCTGATAGCCCGCGTTCTCGTCCGCCA
>Ga0126381_100002314_pt1 | contig 20551 bp, 35 predicted proteins | sample PanSoiMetPlot_28_FD_96465 | JGI IMG/M metagenome (GOLD analysis project Ga0126381, IMG submission 96465) | Tropical forest soil microbial communities from Panama - MetaG Plot_28 | ecosystem: Environmental > Terrestrial > Soil > Tropical forest > Bulk soil | place: Panama | collected 2016-02-17
CATTGTCACCAGCATTGTCACCATGGCAGATATTGCTAAAAAACGTTAGCAATTTCTCAACCTCCCGTTAGCACACTATGCTTGATTCATCCTGTAAGCTGTGGCCACACAAGAAAGCGAGGTACCACACAGACAGCAGACTCAGTTCGAACCCACACGACAGAACGGCGCGAGCCACCGGTGCGAGCCCGGGAACCTGAGCCCACGTTAGCGCGATTACGCGGCGAGCTCGGGAGCAAGCAGGACGCGAATAAGGGGATCACCTTAGCGGGATGGCCTACCGGGCGCAGATTCGCGTCTCGACGGCTGCCCATGGTCTAAGTGTCCGACTCTTACCCGGCTGCACTAGCGGGGGGACCGGCGCCATGGGCAGATTCAGTGATCGAGCTCCGGTCATACTTACGATGCGCGCCTACCTGGCAAGTCCGCACAAGTGCCCCGGCTCCGAATGGGGTGATATGGCGCTCTCACGAGCCCGGCGATGTACCTACGGGGTGCACGCTACACGCAGTGAGAGCGGGTCAGTTCGATTCTGGCTCACCCCACCATGCGGGATTGGTCCGTCTCGCAGCAGTTCAGTTCGGACCTACGGAGCTACCAACGTGAATACTGCACTACGTGCCGCGATCGCCGGCCTTGACAGGCCTCTGGGTTTCCGCGAGCTACTGACGCCCGACGGATACAATCCCAAGCTGAAAAAAGGCCGCGCACGCGGTTACGCGAGCGCCATTCTGCACTTCGCACCGGCTGACCTGTCAGGCTATGACGTCTGCCAGTACCGTTCGGCCGGTTGCACCGCAGCCTGCCTGAATACGGCCGGCCATGGTGGAATCATCCGCAAGGGTCAAACCACCAACCCCGTGCAATTGGCGCGTATCGCCCGGACGGTGCTGTTCTTCGAACACCGCGCGATCTTCAATGATCTCCTGGTGGACGCGATCGAGCAGCATGTCCGGCGATCGATCAAGCGTGGGCTCACGCCGGTTGTGCGTCTCAATGGGACGTCCGACTTGCCATGGCACATGCTCAAGCTCAACAATGGACGCACGGTCATGGACACGTTTCCGACCGTGACGTTCTACGACTACACCAAGCATCCGCAGCGCGCTGCGCTCCGGACCTTGCCGGCCAATTACTCGCTGACGTTCAGCCGGAGCGAGACGAACGACGACGACGTGCGCCGGATCCTGGCGCGCGGCGGGAACGTCGCGGTTGTCTTCGCGACCGGTCGCACCCGGCCATTGCCGCTCGTGTGGCACGGTTACCGCGTCATCGACGCGGACAGGGATGATCTCCGGTTCCTGGATCCCAGGAACGTGGTGGTCGGACTCCGGGCCAAGGGTAAGGCCCGGGGTGAAGCTTCCGGGTTCGTCGAGGATCCGGACGCGGACACTGCCTGCTGGCCAATCGATCCCGAGCGGGATTGCGTGGCACACGCGGCTTGATCGCAGAGTGGACCCGGCTCCGGCCGGGTCTAATGCGGCTGCCCGGTCACAAGCCCGGGCGACACTTTCCGCATTGGAGCTACCTCATGGCACGTAAACCAGCAGTCTGGGTCGATTGCCCGGGCGTCACGAACGATGGCCAGTATGGCCACTACATGCGCGATCATTGCTGGTCCTGCGCTCCGTTCTGGGAGCGCATCCCATTGTGTCCGGTGGACAAGCGCAAGCTGACCACCACCGGCTATTGCCAGAAGTGCCGGAAGCACTTCACCCTCGCAGAGTGAGCCCGGGCAACCGGGCGTAATGCGGCAGTCCCGGTCACAAGCCCGGGCAATCTTCGCCGCATAGGAGCTACCCATGTCTATCGCCACTCAGGCGGCAGCTGTCTTCGCCGACAGCAAGCGCTGGGAGAGCGCGATCACGCAGACGCTCACGCTGCGCGAGTCACTCGATCGCAAATTCGACGCGGTCGACGTCGCGGAGCGCCCATGGATGCGCCTGGTCGCCTACCACTACAGCGCTACCTATCGTGGCGATTTCGAATACATGCTCAGTCAGAAGGATGCGCTCACGCGCTATCCGACGCAGACTGACCGCCAGGTTGCCGGTGTGCTGAATTGCGCAGTGCCGGATTGGCGTCGCTCAGCCCGGCTGATGGCCGAGGATCATCCCAGCGAGCAGTACACCCTGCCCAACGTGGCAGACGTGCCTAGCTCGCGCTACCGCGTGGTCGCGGCCGACGGCAGTTCGCTGTCAGTTCGCCTCGACTCCGCTAGCTGGGCGAAGGATCGCCCGGAGGGCACGCGCGCGCTCTACTACCTCGGCCAGGGCGCCGACTGGCAGTTCGCTGCCTTCGTGCGCCCATCGGGTCAGGTCGACCTGATCAACCGCGAGCGCCGCATGGCGCCCCGGCTCAAGAGCGTGCTGTCCGACCTGAGCGGCTCAGTTCGCGAGGGTCGCTGGCTCGTGCACGCGCTCGCGTTCTCGCTCGAAGGCAGCGTGTGCTGCTTCTGCGGGCGCGAGCTCGATACCGCCGAGTCCATCAGCGTGGGCTATGGCCCGGTCTGCGCCGACAAGCACGGGCTGCCATGGGGCGAGATCGCGGAGCCGGCCAGTGTCGTGCTGGCTCGCGACGCGATCGCGCACGGCGGCATCGAAGCAGAGCCGGAGTCGGATAAAGGTCCGGCTCCGTTGCTCGACGCGAGCACCGGTTGGCCGGCTGAGAAGACCAGCGGCGAGCCGGTCAGCGTGTTCGAACTGGCCACCGGTCGGCCGCAGCCGCCGACCAGCTACCGCCCCGGCCGGACCTATGAGGAGGTTTTTGGTGATGACTAACGTGCGGCGACTCTGCCCATGGTGCGCACGCATGAATCCGGGCTATGGCCAGTGTCGCTGGTGTAAACGCCCGATCGTCGTGCTCAATGGTCAAATTCGAAAAGGCTGATTGAACGATCCTGTACAGTGCAGGACGCAGAGTGACCCGGGTTCGGGCTCAACAAAGGAGCTACCCAATGACTAGCAACACGCAGCAGGCTATCTATGCCCTCGGCCGGATGGCCTACAACATGACCTATCGCGACTTCCGGACCGCGCTTGGTCTCGACGACGACAGCTACGCACAGAGCAAGTACGTCGACCTGAAAGCGCTGGGCCGCGCCATGGCGCCGTTCTCGGACAACACGCTAACCCGGCTGACGGAGGCGTACCGTGGCTAGCGTCTACATTCTCGTCTTCCACGATCCCTGGGATCTGAGCGACGCCGGTCCCGAGGACGTCAGCATCAGCGGCGTCTACGCCACGCGTGCGCTGGCAGAAGGCGCCGCCATCGCGCCGGTGCTCGACGACGATCGCGACTACAGCGTCGATGACAGCACCGACAGTTACTACACCGTGGTGGAAGAGCGGGTACAGGGAGCCCTGGACCCGGCAGTCATGGAAGCCAACGAGGCTGCCTGGTACGGCGACTGAGCAAGCGCGGAGTGAGCTTCCGGATTCAACCCCGGGAGCGTAACGCGGCCGACCGGTCACAAGCCCGGTCAATTCGAAACCGCGGAGGAGCTACCAATGGCTTCATTTGCTTTCTTCCGTCAGGTCGGCAGCGCCGGCTCGGTGACCGACGTCGTGGTCAACGTCGATCAGGTCACCAGCGTCCGCCCGGGCCCCTGGACGGACTGCTGCACGATCATCCTGGGCGGTGAGGATGCCGCTCTCATGGTCAAGGGCGACCTGATCCAGGTTGTCGAGATTTTGCGCGCCGCTGACGCCGGTGGCGCCACCAGCCAGACGCTGCGTCAGATGAACCAGAGCCTGGCCAGGATGGCCGAGGAAACGAGCTACTAGAGGAGCTACCGATGAGCAAGAACGGATACATCACCTACGTTGCGCGGCTGATGTTCTTCGACGAGGAGATCGCCGCCATGAAGCGCGCCGCGCTGGTGCGCGAGGGCCGAACGATCGTGAGCGATCGCGAGGCGATCGCCTGGAACCTGAATCAGGCGCTGAGCAATCAGAAGATCGCCGTCGAGGACATCGTCCTCGAGTACGGAGACGAGCCATGAGCCGCGCCATCAGCCGCAACGGGAGCAACCCATTTGCCGCAATCCTCTCCTGCTCGCGCTCCAAGTGCGAGCAATCGATCGACCTCGGCGTCGAGCTTGACCAGGCGCTCTTCGAGGAGGTGCATAGGCGCAACCTGTACCTGCTGTCGAAAGAGGAGCGCGACGCGATGGACACGCTGCGTGACATGCAGTTCACGCTGATGTACCAGGCGCCGACCCCGGGTGGCTGGATCAAGCTGACCGAGCCGAACCTCGATCACCCGAGTCAGGCACGCGCCGCGCGCGAGTTCTGCTCCTGGCGCTGCGTGCGCCTGTTCGCGACCGGTCGCGAGAACGGGAAGGACGTCTGATGCCGATCACGGCTGACACGATCTCCGGGCTTACGCCGCCCCGGTGTATTGCCTGTGGCCAGCCGCTGAGCCAGCTTGAGTGGGCGATGGCCAGCGCGTCGAGGCATGGCCAGCCGGCCCACGCCCGCTGCCTGCTGCGCCTGCGCGCGCGGAGGCTGCCATGAGTGTCGGCGACGCATGGGGGCTGATCATCTGCTTCAGCGTCGCTTTCTGGATCATCGGCGCCTACATGGGACTGCTGACCGAGAAAGGGAAACATCGTGACTGCAACTGCAACTGTGGCTAAGAGCGCAGCCGGCACGCGCTTCCTGGGTGCGCGTGAGCTCCTCGGCCTGACCCAGACGGAGCTCGGCTTCCGTCTGGGCGTCCACTACACCACGGTCGCGCGTTGGGAGACGAGCGAAGCCGGCCCGTCGCTGATGGCTCAGTGGGCCATGGTCGGGCTGCTGCTCGCGTCCGACCTGAAGCCTGCGGCTGCCCGCCGGTTCGCAGACCGGATCGGGCAGCGGCTCGTCGTCGAAAATTAGAACACCTGTACTGGTGACAATCCTGCAAATTGCGTGGTGACAATGGCTGGTGACAATGCATTGTCACCACGCATCGTGCAGGATCTCAATCTCAGCTACCCCTGATCGGTCAGTGTCACCAGGTGACACTGCTTTTGATGCTCATCTCGCGCGTCAGCTGCTGCCCCGGGGCGGCGGGTAGACCCAGGTCGGGGCCTGCCCGCCGACGCCTTCGCGCCTGACTACCTGCGCGCCGTACTGCGCCTCGTAGGCAGCCATGACTGCCTGAAAGATCTTTGGGTCGCGATCGATGATGCGACGTCGCTGCAGATCACGCTTCGAGATCCGTCCCTCGCCGTGGCGCAGCGCTTCGAGCGTGGGGATGAGCTTCGTACGCAAAAGCCGGTTGATTCGGTCATCCATGATCGTCAGCCCGGCCGACCCATCCTCGCCTAGCGCGTGCCAGCAGTTCACGCTGTAGCGAACGACTGCGCCAGCCGCCTTGACGATCCAGGCCGGGATCTCGCGAACACCGTCGTTCTGGCATGGATGCTCGAACTCAACCAGGACGAGCGCAACGCGCGCCAGGTGCGTCGACCCGCGCAGGAAGAGCGTCCGTACCGTGTCACTCTGGCCTGGCAAGTAGGCCTCGGCGCGCCACTTGGCCAGGATCGTGTTGAACAACTCGCGCGCATCACCTCGGATCACCCAGACGCGGCGCTGAGCGCGCAAGCTGAGCAGCGTCCTGATGCGCTCGTCCCACGCCGACGAGTCCCAGTCGTCGCGCTCGACGACATCAGGCCCAGGATCGCGAGCCAGGAACGGTAGCCAGCGCGAGCGCATGCCGTCGCCATGGATCGGTCCGAGCAGATGTGTATTCTCCGGCACGAGCCCGCCCAGGACCGGCACAGTTGGCCGCTCGATGTACAGATCGATCTTGTTCTTGCGGCCCGCGTTCGCCCCTCGGCGCTGATAGGTCATCGGCCGGTCAGCGCTGAACAGATCGAGGAATTTGCTGCGATCAGACGAGTTGCCAGCATGCTGATACTCGCCAAGCGACGTCAGCAATGCGCTCATCTCGCCACTGACGATCGCCAGCGCGGCTGAGCCGACCTCCTCCTGCATCTGATGCAGGTTGACCATGAGCGCCGGCATCGTGCTCGCGTCGATCACGAGCGGCATCGGCAAGGTTGGCGACGCCAGTCCGCGGTCGTTCTGGAAATGTCGATCCATGACTGCTGCGACGCGCTCGATCGCACCGTTCTTGCCGGTGCCGCCTGGCCCAACGAGCGGGATCCAGAGCACGGCACGCTGGTGCCGCGAGCGCGCCGACAACTTGTCCGGGTCTGACGGAAGCTCTACCTCGCTCTCGCTTCCAATCGCCGCGCAGGCGATCCCGAGCCCGGCACCGACGCTGTACGCCATCGGTAGGCTCGTGGTCGACGCTAGCTGACCCCAGATCGGGCTGAGCACATCGATCGGAAACTCCGGGATCTCCGGCAGCGGCTCTGGCTCGACGTCCTCGATCTCGTCAGGGATCTCGCGCGTGACGCGGTGGTGACCATTGCGTCGCTGCCCAAGCCTCGGGCTGCTGTCTGGTCGGTAGTCTTTCGAGTCGCCGAAATCAGCTGGCCACCAGGGTGAGCCCTCGCCGTGATGTAATGCGTCCTCGAGCGCGCGCTCGGTGGCTTCCTCACCGTCGCCACCGTCGCGCGGCGACATGGTCAGCCCGTTGACGTCGCACGCCGCGAGCAGCGACTGGCGCGCGTTCTGAGCGTCCAGCAGGCCATTGGCCACGAGCCCGCCAGCTGCCTCGGCGACCTGCATGAGCCGCGCCCGGCGCGAGCCTGGTACCTGCTCGCTCAGTTCGTTGACCCACTTGGCCAGCATGCCGGCCGCGCGGCGGTCCTCGAAGCGGCCAGGCGTGACCGAGCCGGTTCGTGTTTTTTTCTTCTTCTCCCGGACAGCGGGAAGCTCGCGCCAGTCGAGCGCGTCACCCTCCTGGGCGAAGAAACGTCGATCGGGCGCGTTCGGCGGTGCGCACGTCAGCCACATCATGCGCGAGCTGTCTTTCGTCGCCGGATCGAGCCAGCCCTGCATCAACTGGTTCACGCGCGCCCAGGCCTCGTTGTAGTCGGCGCCCGGAATCGGTGACACCAGGCGAACCAGCACGCGCCAGCGCAGCGCGTCGGGTTTCGAGTTGAACGTCTCGACGAGGAAGACGTCATAACCACGCAGCCGATCGAGGACGTCCTCCGCGGTCACCCCGATGTCGACGTCGAGGATCAGCACGCTCACCTCGACGACGTTCTCCTGCTTGCGCTGGGGCGGGTCGAACGTCGCCGGCGACATCAGCCCGACCTCCTGGTTGCGCGCTTCCTTCGTCGGCGTGCGGCGGGTTTTCGACCAGCCGTCCTTCAGCTGCTGCCAGGTAAAAGTGCGAACGACGGGCTTCGTGTCGTGAACATTCCGGAACAAGCTGACGTGCAAAGACTCTTGTGCTGGTGTAGCCTGCACGGCGACTGGTCCTTTCAAAGAAAGTTGTCGACTGGCGCTTTCTTGGGTCTGGACAGTCGGAACGCCAAAAGCGCCGGCCCCGCAAGGCTGACGGTCAAACGGGGTCGACGCTCGGCGTTCAGATCTGAGGGGGAGCAGGTTACTCCTGCAGCGCGGCCTCCCGCACGGGCGGACGTGTCACACGTCGCAGCGCGCGCCGCGCGAACTCGTTGTCGAGCGCGTCCGAGGCCTCGCGCTTGGTCGCCGCCGGCGGCAGCTTGAACTTGGTCAGCAGTTCGACCTGACGCTCGCTCGGCGCGTCGTCACGCTTCCGCCAGCGCGCCTTGGCGTCGAGCAGATAGGGCGGCTTCAGGTCGCGCGCGATGTCGCCGGCGACGCCCAGCGCGTAGCCGTGATCCAGGCCCTCGCCGAGGATCTCGACGCCGTAGTCGTTGACGTAGCCGGCGAAGTTGATGTGCGGGTGCAGGCGCAGCGCGCGGTAGGTCGCGCCGGTCCGTTCGACGAGCACCCAGCCCTGCGGCTGCATGGTCGTCTCGTTCTTGCCCAGGTCGATCATGAAGACGCCAGATTCCGGCTTCGCCCACTTGAGCGGCGCTCGCGCCAGCATGTCGACCTCGCGCGCCTCGGCCTCCTGGCCGACCAGGACGCGTGTTTTTCTCTTCTTCTCCTCCTTGAGCAGCATCTCCAGGTCGCCGAGCATGCCGAGCTCGCCGGTCAGGTCCTCGTCGGTGATGTCGACCGGGTGGCCGACCACGTCCTCGAGCTCGCGGCCGATCAGCGACGCGGCGGTCTCGAGCCGCTTGTGGTCGCTGTTGCCGACCATGTCGAGCACCAGGCAGTGCTCCTTGTCGGGATACGGGCGCAGGCCGCGGCCGATGATCTGCTGGTAGAGCGCCCGGCTCTGTGTCGGCCGCGCCATGACGATGCAGTCGACGCTCGGCTCGTCCCAGCCCTCGGTCAGCACGCCGACCGAACTGATCGCGTCGAGCTTGCCGTCGGCCAGCGCGGCGTAGATCTGGCGGCGCTCGTCCGACGGCGTCTCGCCGATCACGAGCTCGCAGCTGAAGCCCTGCTCGCGCACGGCGCCCATGGTCGCCACCGCGACGTCGACAATCGGCGTGAAGATCGCTGAGCGGCGACCGCGGGCATGTTCGGCCATGCCCTCGGCGATGTAGCGGTGCGCGTTGGCCTCGATCATGGCCTCGCCGAGCGACTTGTCGGTGAAGTCACCGTCGCTCTTGCGCACCTCGGCCAAGTTGATCGGCATGGTGACGCGCAGCGCCCTCAGGTCGGTCAGGTAGCCAGCCTTGATCAGCGACAGCATCTTGATCTGGTACGCGATCGACTGGAACGTACCGGTGCCGTCGCTCTTGCCCAGGCCCTGGCCGTCCATGCGATCGGAGGTGGCGGTGCAGCCGAACAGCAACGGCCCGCCACCGTCCGGGTGATTGACACCGAGCGCCTCCAGCACGAGCTGATAGGTCGCCGCCGGCGCGTGGTGCGCCTCGTCGATCCAGATCAAACCAAAGTTGTGGCGCAGCAGTTCCTCGAGCCGTTTCTCGCGCCAGATCGTCTGGATCGAGGCGATCGTGTGGCGCTTGCCAAGCTCGTTGCGCTCGGCCTTGACCACGCCGATGTCGTCGCGCGCGACGCCGAGCATGCCGAGCTTCTCGATCGTCTGCGTGACGAGCTCGTCGCGGTGGACGATCGTCAGCGTGCCGCTCTTGCGCTTGAAGTCGCGCAGGACAGTGCCGCAGACGATCGTTTTGCCGGCGCCGGTCGGGCTGACCAGGAGCGTGCGGTTGCCGGCGACGAGCTCGCGCTTGATCGCCTCGACAGACGCGACCTGATAGTCGCGCAGGTGTACAGTTGGGGCCGGAGTTGTGGTCATTTCACACTCCCTTGCGGTGACGCGGTCGCGGGCCGGGTAGTTGGTAGCTCCCCTGGCTCGCGGCCCTCCCGCTCGAACGGCAGCTGGTATTGCTGCCAGGTCATCTGGCCGTCGAAGACTTCACCCGCTTGCAGGGGTGGGCGAGCTTGGTTGCCTTGCCGTCCTCGCCGACTTCGCACCAGCGGCCGGGGTGCGCCTCGCCGCGGTTCAGCGCCAGGAACACCGGCCTCCCGCACATCGGGCAGCGCCGCACCTTCTGGCGCCGACCCGTGAACGGGCACGTCACCCGCGGCGGCAGCGACATTTCTCTTCCTCCCGGTCAACGAGACATTCAGCTCGGGGTGCTCGGCGGCGATTCGCCCGAGCTCGAAGAGCATGTCGACGATCGATTGGCGATCGCGTTCGTGCTGCTCCTGAAGCAGGGCAGTGAGCTTTTTGTGACCGGCGCACCCGCGCTGCATTCTTCTACTATGCTTGACGGCCTATCAGCTTGACAACTATGGTCGGCGCATGGAACACCCGATCAAGCGCATCGTGCGTGAGCAGGGTCGCACCCTGACATGGTTAGCCCGTCAACTTGACCTGAGCTACGGCTACCTGCAGCAGTTACTCCTCCCGCCCAACCACAAACGTTGGGCACCGGCCCCGTCTGGCTTCTATGCCCGCGTTGCGCGCTTACTCGGCGTGTCCGAGGACGAGGTCCACTGGCCCGGCGGCGGCAAGGTCCGCCAGCCGGCTGAGGTCGCATAGTGGCGACGCTCGTCGGCGCCGTCGCGCTCGCCGCGTCCGTGTTCGGCCAGGTCGAAGCGTGGCCATGGGATCAGCTCGCCGAATGCGAGAGCCGTGGCCAGTGGCAGATCGATTCTGGGAATGGGTACAGCGGCGGCTTGCAGATGGACCCGACGTTCTGGCGTGTCCATGGTGGCCTCGAGTACGCCGCGCGGCCGTCGTGGGCTACCCGATCCGAGCAGATCCAGGTCGCCATCAACGGGAGGGATGGCATCGTCGGCTATGCGCAGGGCTATTACGCCTGGCCAACCTGCGCCCGCATCCTGGGTTTGATCTGAATCTGATAGGCTGCTAAGCTAAGCAGCGAAAGGAGCTACTGTTGACACTGCCTACCGAGGTGATCGAGCGCGATCACAACCTGGCCAGCAGCAGCACGCTGTTGATGGCCCTGCGCCACTTCTGGACGCTTGACGAGTCGAACCCGGCCCGCATCTCGCTCGCCGAGTACGGCCGTCAGGTCGGCGTCGCCCAGCGCGTCATCTCCGCGTATGCCCATGGCTACGAACTGATGCGCGACGAGAAAGCCTCGACTGCTCAGGAGGCGATCGAGCGCGCGCACATGTCCGAGGAGACGGCCGCGGCCGTCGCCGCCGTCGCCGAGATCCACGGCGTCTCGTTCGGGAGCGCGAGCAAGTATTACCGGGACGATGTCCGGTTCGTCCGCGAGGAGGCACGCGAGCAGGCCGAGGAGCTCGGCACCGACTACTGGACTGCATTGCCGGACGCCGTTGAGGCGCTGCGCCAGAAGGTCGCTCACCGCGGCGAGGGCTCCGGCAGCAGCCACTCGCAGCTATATCTGAAAGTCAACGCTCGGCTGATTATTGCCCGCGACAAGATCCGGTCTTGCGTCGCCGAGTTGCGCGAGGCCCAGTTCAAGGGAGAGGAGGCAGAGGATGTAAACGCGCGCCTCGAGGAGGTCCGCGATGCGCTGGACGATCTCGAGCGCACCCTCGCGGTCGCTGATGACGTGGCGTCTGCCGGGGTCAGACTGGTTAGCTAGGACAAAGGGGGATTAATGGGGATCCCATTTCCTGGCGGCGGTCCTCCCACCAAGATGGACCGTCTGGTGCAGGATCTGCGCCGCTTCGAGGCGCAGAATCCTCGATATGGCTGGCGACTCGCGTGTCGCACGCTCGGCTGGTCACGTTCAAAGTTTCAGGAGGTATTGCGCGAGCTCCGGTTGCGCTCCGGCCAGGGTGTTGTCAACACGCCCGTGTTCCCCGAGAACGGGGGTAACCAGCCCTGGATATATCGCAGCACGGCGGACATTTCTGAGTTCGATTCCAACGGGGCGCGCACGGCGATGCTTGCATTCGCCCATCTGGCAGTTGCTCGCGCGTTTTTCATGAGCGCGCAGAACGGCGCCACGGCAGCTGGCAACATCGTGCAGATGCGACGCTACCGACGAATGGTTCGCTACGCGACGTTCGTGATGGAAGAGATTCGGGAGATGCTCGCCTAGTTCGGTGACCCAGCTAGACGGCCAGGGGTGTTGAGGCCCCCTGGCCGTCCTCGTATCTACCAAGGAGGATCGTAGCCTATGACCAGACAGCACCGCGGCATCGGCTTCGCGCTCGCGCTCGACGCGCAGGATCCGATGCAGGCCGAACACGAGCTGATCGAGCAGCTGGTTGGCCACATGGTAGAAGACATGATCGTCGCCATACCTGATACCGATCTCGCGCTGGTGACGCCGGAGAAGCTCGCCGAGATGGTCGGTAACCAGGTCATCCAGGCGATCTCGATCGGTTTCCGCGTCGGCCGATCCTGGCAGACCAAGTACGAGGCCATGCAGCGTGAACACGCGATGTCGCACGGCCCCAACAACTGATGACCATTCCCGACCAGGAGGAGGAACACCTGAATTGCGCGCTCTGCGGCGAGCGTGTCGTCGTCTGGTGGCGGCTGAATCCGCACCGGCTTCAGCCCGTCTGCCGCGACTGCGCTATTCACCGAGGTGAACAGCGAAAGGCCACCGATGCCCAGACCGAGCCACCAACAACTGCTTGAGCACGCCCGCGAGCTCGTGGAGCAGGAAGGCCAGTGGCTTATCGTGACCCGCCGGCGCGACGGGGTGGTCGGGTATGCACTCCCCAGCCGCTCCGAGCCCGGCACCTACCATCTGGTCACACTCGATCCTCCGCACTGCGACTGCACGTTTGCCAGGCTCCACGGGCTGACGACGCGTCGTATTGGCCGCGGCGGCGCGCACGAACTGTGCGCCCACCTGCTTGCCCTCCACTACATCTCAGAACAACAGGACACATCCAATGCCACTGAAGAAGCCCTCTGAGGCCAGCCAGTCCCCCTTCGACTCCGACACCGACTACGTCGTCCAGCTCTTCGCCATCGACGAGGTCGCGCCCGACCCGGACGCGCCCAAGCGCTACACCGACGACGGCCGCGAGGTGAAGCCAGCCAACATCCGCTGGAGCTTCGCCGCCTGGTACTACGACTCGGTGCTCGACTCTGACTTCGACGGCAACCCCGAGGAGGTACTGCTGAACAACGGCCTGACCGCCGTGCTCAGGTCGATGACGAGCGAGTCGACCTTCTTCGACCCGACCGGCCGGCTGCGCAACGGCCGCGCCCGCGAGCTCATGCACGGGCTGACCGGCCGCGTGCTGACCAACGAAGAAGTCGACCAGTTGCTCGAGACCGAGTCGGGCTTGCCCGAGGATCTGCTCGGCGACTACGCCATCGCCGAGATGACGAGCTACCGCGATCGCAACAACCAGGAACGCGTCGGCCTGGGCCGGCTGCGCGGACTCAAGCCGCGCGAGCTCAAGACCGTGGAGAAAAAGCTCGGCTCGGGCGTCATGAACGAGCCGCCCCCGGTCGCGTCCACGCGCCAGGAGCGCATCGACGACGGCCCTCAGCCCCCTCGTCGCGCGCAGCAGCCCCGCCTACCCGAAACGAACGGCAGGCCCGCAGAATCGCGTCCTGTGCAGCAGGAGGGGCCATCAGACCCAGGCGCCGACGATCCCGGGCCGGACATCGAGCGCCAGGCCGCTAACGTGGCCGACGATGACAACGACATTCCTTTCTGAGCTGCGGATCGGCAGCTTCCACGTCTTCCGCTACACGAGCCAGGGCACGCACCAGTGTCCTGGCCACGTGCGCGCCATGACGCGCATGTACTGCTACCACTGCAACGCGCCGGGCGAGTGCATCCACCTGTACTCGGAGCACTGCGACTGCTACCTGAGCGTCGCCTGCGCCGACTGCCTGTTCGTCGCTGAAGGCGGCATGTTCTGATGAAGCGCAAGCTGTTCATCGGCGGGCTGATCCTGCTCGCCGTTCTGGTCTGGCTCGATCTCTGGTTGGACGAGCACTGGGTGCGCTCGTTCATCGAGCGCGAGCGTATGACCGCTCGCCCGGAACCTCACTTCCGGGCGAGCGGCGTCGACTGGGCCTGATGCCCGCTCCGCTCGGGAACATGTGGCGCAAGCGGCGCGTCCTCGAGCGGACGATGCAGGCTCAGGTCGAACGGCTGGCCGGCGCGCTCGGCTGGCTGCCCTTCCACATCCCGAGCAACGTGCTCGTCTGCCCGACGTGCGGCAACAAGATCTACCGCGGCGTACGCCGGGGTTTCCCCGACCTGATGCTGCTGCGCACCGAGCGGCTGCCGCCAGGTCGGCTACGCTGGCTCGAGCTGAAGACGCCGTCGGGCTCGCTCGACGACGATCAGAGGCTCGTCCACGCGTTCCTGCGTCGGTCGGGGGAGCAAGTGGACGTGATCCGACCCAGCGACCACGAGCGACTGATGGAGATCCTCCGTGACGGGCAACGCTGACCACGCGCGCGCCGAGCTGATGCTGCAGTGGACAGTCGCTATGCGCGAGCAGAACCTGATGCCGGTGCTGCTGCTCAGCATCGACCTCGAGGATCCGACCAGCACCGCGCTCATGGTCGCGCAGGGGCTCGACGATATGCTGCTCGCCTACACCCTGCACGAGTTGAGCGAGCGCATACAGCGCGAGGCGCAGGGCCTCAGCTAGTTCTCTGTCCGTGCCGCAGGCATACCAGGTAAGAGGGGACCACTCTGACCCCGAGCCGCCCGGCTGCCTCTCGCTCGTGATGTTCGCGATCCTCTGCGTGCTGATCGGGGGGCTGGCGTTCTGGCTTCTGCTGAGGGCGGCGGGCCAGCTGTAGCACGCATCTCAGGCGTCGGGTTGTGCGTCCAGCAGCGATCGCCGGCGAGCTCGCCCATGATCTGGGCGACGCAGCGCGGGCAGTTGATGGTCTTCGAGCTGGGCACGCTACACTGACCGCGGGCGTGGTCGGTGCGGACCGGGAATGCGGGTTCCTGGCGCGACCACGATTCCACCCGCGTCAGGCTGCTTCAACTCCCCTGGTCCTGGCGCGGCACGCCCTCGCGCATGGCCACCGCGCGCCACATGTCGCGGTCAGCCTCGAGCTCGCGGATCTGCTCCTTCTGGCTGGCGATCAGCACCCTGAACAGCCAGGCGACGGCACCGACTAAGCCACCGATCAGGCTACCGATGGCGACGATCGTGTCCGAGCTGAGCGTCACGAGCGGCGCAGGGTGAACTCGGACGCGGCTGCTTTTGGCACTGGTGACACCGGGATCGTCGGCCTCGGCGTGGGCACCAGGGTCGCGGTGGCCACCGTCGTTGGAGTCGGCGAGTAGGTCGGTGTCGGCCTGGGCAGCGGCGTCGCCGTGTAGATTACCTCGGCCTCGGCCGGCCCACCCCCCACTGCTACCACGAGGCGGGCTGCTACCGTGCCGCCAAGGATCGCCCCGCTCACGATCCACGAGGCGAGCCCGACCAGCCAGTGTGCCTTCACTCATGTTCCTGTGGTGACGATGTGTCCGGCGAGCTGGGAGAACCACTCCTCGATCACCTGGCCGAAAGCGCCGATGGCGATCAGCGTGACGACGGCGATGGTCGCGATCAGCAATCCGTACTCGACTACGTCCTGTCCCTCTTCTTCCAGTAGATCGGGCACCCAAAGATTCCAGCCAGGAACGCGGTGGACAGCCCCCAAGCTACCCACTCGTTCACTTCACTACCTAGGTCAAACGGGCTACTGCCAGCCCGCCGATCAGCAGGCCGAGCCTCGTGTCGATGTTGCCGAGCACGAGTAGCACGACATCGATCACCAGGACCAGGAGCGCGATCAGCCAGCCAACTGAGATCGCCGGCAGTGTCCAGCTCGTCTGCATTCAGGCCTCCGTAACCATCACGCACGAGAACGGACCCAGCCGGTTGAAGTCCGCGCGATTGAGGTTGCTCCACACCGACATGTAGCCCGGGGCGCTGTTGGCGATCCAGATGGTGTCGTTGTCGACCCCGCGGATGCCGCACCAGTGGTACCACGCACCGCCGGACATGCAGCCGCCGCGGGCCTGCGCGGCGATCGCGTACACCTGGTCGAAGGTCAGCCAGCCCTGCGCGGTCTGGATGCCGACGTCGCCGAGCACGCGCTGCAGCTGGCTGCCGGACCCGTCCATCAGCCCGTAACTGCTGTTGATGTTGTTCGGATAGCCGATCGCATAGACGGTCTGTTCGCGGCTGTTATAGATGTCGCCGGCGTTGAAGCCCCTGCCATACGAGCGCATCAACCAGTCGCACGCGCAGGCTGAACAGGTCCACGAATAGAGCTGACCGGGCATCGATTCGTTCGGATCCGGGTAGTTGATATCGGGCGGCGCCCCCGACTCGAGGATCGGCTCCCGGCAGTCGATGGTCAGGTTCGGATCGAGCGCGCCGACGAAGGCCTGGCCGGACGGCGGTCCGCCGCACCACTGCCCCTCGAGCAGGGCGCGCACCGCCGCGGTCAGGTACGCCTGCTGGTCCTGCAGCTGCTGGATCTCAGGTCGGGTCACGGGTAACTCGGCGGATCCGGTGACAGCTCGCCAGTCAGGCCCGGATCGATCGCCAGCAACCAGCCCTCAACCGTGTCGGCACCGCCGACCCAGCGTCCTTCGAGCGCCGCTTTCAGCGCCTGGGTCAGCATCATCTGCTGCTGCTGCAACTGGGTAATTTGCGCTTGTTCCTGCTCGTCCATGGCTCACCTCGAAGGGCCTGCGCGCCACCGATTGCTCAAGACACGCGTGTCATGTGCATGCTTGCCCATCTGGCTGGTGGCACGCTCGCCTGCTTCCATCGCCTCCCTCCCTGTACCAAGTGGGGAGCGGGGGAATCCTTCACCCCTGGGCCCGCACCCTTTCGGGCTCCAGATTCCCCCTTTCAGGCAGTCCGTCGACTGCCACTGGCGGGCTGGATTAGGGGAGTTTGGAGGCCCCCAGACCGCCATGTCAGGTTGCGACACCGTCCGGCACCTCCTGGTGGAGGCCACCCATGAACGGCTCACGCGGACTCTCGACGGCTTCCCAGTCGACAGCCCCGGTTTCCCAGTTGATGTTGACCTTGGCCTCGACACCCTCCGGCGGCAGATCGATGCCGACGCCGTCGCAGGCTGCCCTCAGCGCCTCGATGTACTGCTCGTTGTAGGCGCGCACCGTGGACTCAGCCGCGTCGCGCGCGGCGACCGCGCCCTCGACGCGGCCCCGATAGCGCTGCAGGCGCTCGAGCGCGCGTTGGGACAGGACATTTTTGCTCACGCGGTAGCTCCCTTCATGACCATGTCAGTTTCCCATGGCGAGCCAGTAGATCTGGCCGTTACCGGTTGAGCCGCTGGTGTTGAACAGTCGCGCATTGAAGTTGGTGGTGCTGATGTTCTGCGCCGCGGCGTGCCACTGCTGGACGTCGCCGACCGAAACAGCCCCGACCGAGATGATCACGATCGGGTTGCTGTTGAAGGCACGTGCGAAGGTGATCGACTGGTTCTGGGCCGTGTTGTTGGTGATGCCGTTGAGCGTGAGCTGACCGTGCTCGATGTGCTCGTAGACCCCGCCGACCGTAAACGGCACCACGTTACTGACGTTGTTCTGGACGGTCACGTTGCCGCCGGCGTTGACCGCGCCGGTGAGTGTGCTCGTCCCGTCGTGCGTGGTATTGCCGGTCACATGTAGCGAACTGGCCGTGAGCACACCGTTGACGTTGTGCGCGTTGCTGGTCAACAGGCCGGTGACGTTCAGCGTGCCGCTTATCGTCTCGCTGACCACCGACAGCGTGCCCGGGATCGTCACGTTGCCCGAGTCGTCAACGGTGAAAGTGACGGCCGAATACGCGTTGTTGACAAATTCGATACCGGTGGTGCCGCTCCGAGCGCGGATCCAGGCGGCACCGCTGCTGTCGTTGTGCAACAGGTGCAAGCCGCCACTGGTCAGCTCGAGCACGCCCTGGTTGTTGGGCTGGAAGACGATCGACGTGCCTTTGATGTAGAGCGGGCGGTACTGGCTACCAGCGCGATCGTAGCCCTGCAGGATGCCGTTCGTGCCGTCGTAGAACATCTCCATGCCGGCGCCAGCCGTGGCATACGCGCTACGGTGGCCGGTCGACCTGAACCAGTCGGGGATGTCCATCGCGCCGCTGAAGGCGTTGCCGTTGATTGGACCACCCTGGTGGGCGCCGGCGTGCGTGTGACCCGTGGTCTGGCTGAAGAGCCCGTCGAGCGTGGTCAGGCTGTTCGCCAGGTAGATGGTTTCGTAATCCGCGGCGTCGTCGTTGTCGAGTGCGATCTTGAGGCCCAATTCGGCAGTGTTGTTCGGCATCTCCTACCTCACATGTACTTCATGGCCTGGATCTGGTAGCCCCGGAGATCGCCGATCTTCGTGCCGCGGATCCGCTTCCAGATGCCGGTGACCTCGGTGATGGTGAATTGCGCCGCAGCGAAGTCGATGAACCAGTCGTTGGCGCCGCCGTGGTTGTTCTGGCCGGTGCGGACTGCCTGCCGATCGGTGTAGTCGAAGAAGGCGAGTGTATCCACCGTCTCGTCGGGCAGCTCGAGCACGGCCAGGTTCGGACTGGCGGCGAGCTGCATCACCATCTCGTGGACGCGCGTGCCGTTCTGGCGCATGACCGCGCCGTCCCTCCTGGCTGCCCAGTCCGAGGCGTTGATGGTGCCACTGAAGTCGCGGCGGAAGCGCGGGATCACCCGCTCGTGGATGCCGACGCCCTCGATCACGGGCGTGCGCGTGGAGTCGTCGTTGACCAGCGAGACTTCGACCTGGATGGCGTAGCCGGAGATATTCGGCGGCGCGTCGATCCGCAACCCGTTGCCGACGATGCTGCCGATCGAGATCAGCTCGCCCAGCGGGTCGGTGTCCATCGTGCCCGGCAGGCCGGTGGAGCCGGCGACGCGCACGGCGATGTCGACGTGGTCCGCCTGGGTCAGCACCGGCCCGAACGCGGAGAAGCCGGTCCAGCCCTTCGTATCCGCCTGAAACATTGCGTGATGAAGGGGCAAAACGATCGACGCCGGTCCCAGATTGAACTCGGCACCGCTGTTCCGCCCGAGCGGGTTGGCGACCAGCTTGATGTACGAGTAGGTGCCGTCGGCGAAGCCGACCCAGAGCCGTGGATCGACGGCCGCGCCGCTGACGTACAGCGCCGTCGCCTTCAGCCCGGTCCAGTGGGCGATCGCGCCGTCCCACTGCTGCTGGAACTGGAACGCGGGCGAGCTGGACTCCTGGGCGTTCGGCTCCCAGTCTCCGTAGGTCAGCAGGTAGCTGTTGTTCAGGATCGGGTTGTAGATCACCCCGAACGCCTGCTGCGCCGCCCAGCCGGCGAAGGCCTGGATCGGCCCGCGCACCTCGCTGGCGTTGTTCATGGCACGCTCGGGACCGATCGGCGTGATGCTCAGGTCGGGCATCGTCATCGAGTAGAAGGTCGGCCCGATGCGGAACCAGAGACTGTTCTGCCAGGCAACCGCGGTCTGCGCGTTGGCCGCGTCGATCGGCACCCTCAGCCCGGGGAACTGGTCGTTGACCGAGCCGTCGCTATTGATCGTCCAGATGCTGCCGTCCGCCTTGAAGATGGCGCTCTTGTTGGCAGCCTGGCGGATAGCGGTGATCGGGATGTCCGGATTACCCACCACGATCGGCCCGCTCCAGCTGCCGGCCACGGTCGGGTCGTTCTGACAGGTCCGCACCACGCACGTCGAGGCCTGCGCGGCGATGATCGACGGACCGACCGTCTCGAGGAAGTTGGGTGCGAAGGGTGACGGCATGGTGCAGGTAGCCCAGGCGCCGGCGGCGCTCCGCTGCTCCATGACGCCATCGTCCCAGCAGACGTAGAGCGCGTCCACCGGCGTGGTGCCGGCTGCCATGAAGCGGACCGCGGACGTGGCGACGTGGCCAGCACGCGCGTGGTCGACCACCTGGCCGGCGTTGGCGTCGGAGGTGCGATGCAGGATATTGGCGCCGGCCAGGACGAAGAGCCCGACCTGACCGCTGCCGACCGGGCCGTCGATGAACTGGCGGATCGAGCCGCTCGTTGGTGGCGACAGCGCGTGGAGCAACGGTCCCTTACCGACCTGACCACCGAGCACCCAGCAGTCCATCGCCCAGTGGTAGCGCTGGTCGCCCATCGAGCTCTGGATGCGCTCGCCATAGCCCATCAGCGGTCGGAAGACGAAGGTCCGCTCCTTGTACAGCGGGGCGCTGTCGTACTGGAACGCCTGCGGCGCCGTATTGACAGCGACGATCTGCTGCTGCTTGCCGATGAGCAGCCCGTTCTGCTGCGGGACCAGCATGGCACCGACCGCGGCCGAATTCGAGTCGGCCGTGGTGTGCATGCGGATGTCCCATGGCCAGGGGCGTCTTCTACTAGATACCGGCATGATATACTGCTTCACATGTGCAGCGAATGCGGACGAGATCGTCCGGTGAAGGCGCGAGGGTTGTGTGCTGTCTGCTACAACCGGTGGCGCCGAGCTGAGCATCGTGCAGGACGGAAGCGGACGATGCCTCCTGAGGTCGGCTACCCGTGCAAGCGATGCAGTCAGCCCGCGGGGCGCTATCGGCAAAAGAACGGGCGAGACTACTACTACCCACGCCTATGCCCAACCTGTCGCGAGCTCTATTACCGCAAGAGCGGTGATCTCCATAACCAGTGGAAGGGCGGGCGGAAGATCTGGCATGGCTACGTGCGGGTGTGGGTCGATGTGCCAGGCAAGTATGAGTTTGAGCATCGGCTGGTATGGGAGAACGCACATGGCCCAATCCCCAAGGGCTGGCAGACCCACCATCTGAATGGCGACAAGTCAGACAACCGTCTCGAGAATCTGATGTGCCTACCCAACTCGGCGCATCAGAAGTTGCACGCAGCACTGAAGCAACTGAAGTAGGACGGCGACGGGAAGACGGGGGCATCAGGCAGTAGGCGGCGGGGGCGGACCAGCCATGGTGTCCCAGACCGCAGACACCATGTTGTTGATTTCGGCGTCGGTGGACTGGCTGGTGATGCCCTCGGCACAGAGCAGGTTGGTGAAGGGCACCTTGAAGCCATCCGGACTCCGGGCCACGTTCTGCGCCAGGTTGATGCGGTTCTGATGGTTGGGCGTCGAAGCGGCCTCGCTGCTGATGGCCTGGGCCGCGCTTAGCGTCGCCATCTGGACGCGC
>Ga0126381_100002315_pt1 | contig 20548 bp, 18 predicted proteins | sample PanSoiMetPlot_28_FD_96465 | JGI IMG/M metagenome (GOLD analysis project Ga0126381, IMG submission 96465) | Tropical forest soil microbial communities from Panama - MetaG Plot_28 | ecosystem: Environmental > Terrestrial > Soil > Tropical forest > Bulk soil | place: Panama | collected 2016-02-17
CGGTACCGGCGAGTCTGCCCGACTCGTCCAGCCTGGTGCGCTCGAGTACCAGCCCTTCAACGCCGTTCGTTCCGACGATCTCCACCGGCCGCAGCCAGAACCGGACGGTCAGCCTGCGCGCTCCGCCCGCCGTAGTGCGGCGGGCCCAGTCGGAGATCACTGTGTAGTTGCCCCGCACGTGCCGGTCGGTCTCGGCCAGCCGGGCGCTCTCGCCGGTCGGATCGAAGGCGTCCAGGTCCGCCTCGCCAGCGCCTACAACGACATCGACGCCCGTCAGCTCGCCGAGCTCGCGGAGTTCCTTGGTGGTGAACTTCGCCTGCGCGGGACCACGGCGGCCGATCATGTGGACCTCGCGGACCTTGCTCGCCTGAAGCGCCTCGAGGACAGGCTGAGATACGTCGGTCTCGCGGAGCTCCTCGGGATTGCGGGCGAGGATCCTCGCCACGTCAACTGCCACATTTCCGACGCCGATCACCGCCACCGACTCCGCGTCCAGGGTGAACGCGGCGGGATCGACATCCGGGTGCCCGCAATACCAGTTGACGAAGTCGGTTGCCGCCACGCTGCCGGGCAGATCTTCGCCGGGAATGCCCAGCTGACGGTCGCGCATGGCCCCAGTCGCGTAGACCACGGCGTCGTACACCGCGAGCAGGTCCTCGCGTGTGACGTCGTCGCCTAGGTGGACTCCGCCGACGAAATTGACCCCGTCGTGCTCGAGCACGTTCCGCAGGTAATCGGCGATCGACTTGATCGACTTGTGGTCCGGCGCGACGCCGTAGCGGACCAGGCCGTACGGGGTGGGCAACCGGTCGATCACGTCGACCCGGATCGGTTGCGCAGGGTCGAGCGCTGCGGCCTGCTTGATCAGGGCCTCGGCTGTATACAGTCCGGCCGGGCCCGACCCTACGACGGCAACCTGGAGAGTCCGCATAGTGTCGATTCTGCCTTGCCGCTGCAGCGCAGGCTGCCAGACCCAGGTTCCAGCCTTCCCCGTTACCCGTTCTGCTGCGGTATGCCAGGAATGAAGAAGGGCGGCGGGCCCGGGACCTATGGGGGGGTGAGGTCCCGGGCCTCGCCGCGTCCGCTACCGCGATGGCCCACGGTGCGGCTGGAAGACCGGTCTGCCTATGGGTGGGGTGGCTTCCCGGTCGGATGCGTTCTGTCGCCGGTACCCGGCTGGGCACCCTGGTTCCCCGCCGTGGACTGCGGATCGCCAGGATGGGGCACCCGGGCGCAGTAATTCGCAACATTGGCGGCACCGCCAGCTGCCTTCACCAGATTGCGGAAGGCGACCGAGTTCTTGGCTTCGCTGCCGTGCTGTCTACCCTGCGAGTAGGCAGTGCACAGGCCGAACCTCGCGTGCCCGCTGGCGTCGGGGCCGACCGGCGTGGTGTGGTGCCCGGCGGACCGGCTGTCGTGAGCATTTACCGCCTGCGGCGCCCCGATCGCGTCGTGCGCGACCTGCTGCGCCGCGGCCGGCAGTGCGCCGGCGTACGCAGCCGCGACGATACCGCCGAGACCTACCACGGCGACAGTCGCGGCCGTGCCAGCCCGCGTTCTCAGCATCGGAAGGAGTACCACGGGCCTGACCTGCCTCAACCGGGATGACCGGCGGTGCGCGCCTGCCCGCCGCTGGAATTCGGCTGCCGCGGCACCGCGTCCGCTCGTCTCGTCGGCAGCCGGCCCCGCCCGGAGCGCGGCCAGCACATCGGCCACGTGCTGGAGCGGCGCGGGTGCGTCTGCCTCGGGAGTACCGCCTTCGAGCAGGGCGGAGAAAGCCGCGTCCGGAATCCCGGACACGTCTGCAGGCTGCGGCCACGTACGGTTTTGCATTTCATAGTCCGAAACGCCGCCGTCGCTCATAGTGTTACGCCGACCTCGGTGAGGTTCTGCGCAAGTCGGCGCAGGCCTCGGTGGGCAGCAACCCTGACGGCGCCAGGGCTACGGCCCACTATCCGGGCTACTGTGTCCGTGTCCAGGCCAGCGACGACCCGCAGCAAGATCACCTCTGCTTGCACCGTCGGCAGCTCAGCCAGCATGGCGATCGCCGAGCGCGTACTGAGGTGCGCCAGCGCCTCGTCAGCCGAGTCGGCGGTAATGGGCAGCTCCGATGGCGGCACTTCATCGATCGGCGCCGCCGCATGCCGGGACCGGCGGCGGGCATGATCGATCGTCCGACGGCGGGCCGTCGTGAAAAGCCAAGCCCGCCACGCTGCCTCGTCGCCGCGGAAGCGGGCCAGGCCGCGCACCACCTGAACCCACGTGTCGGCAGCGATGTCCTCAGCCGCATCAGGCGCGGTCACCCGCAGGTATCGCAGGAGTGCCGCGTTGCCGTCTAGCCACAGCCGGGTGAACGCGTCCTCGTCACCCTTCTGCGCAGCCGTGAGCACGTCCGCGAAACCTGTACCGATCACAGGGCCGAGTATCACGACGCTGCGGCCTCGCCCGCAGCGATATCGCTATTTCAGGCCATACGGGATCTGAACCAGCACCCAACCGCGGCCCGCCGCAGGGCCCCGCGCGGCGTAGGGCTAGCGTTTCAGACCGTGCGCAGCCACAGGCAGCCGCCGGAGATAAGCCTGGCGGGGCGGGTCGCGCTGGTGACCGGGGGCAGCGGGGGCATCGGGAGGGCCATCGCGCTAGCGCTGTCGTCGGCCGGAGCTAGCGTCGCACTCGCGTATGGCACCAACGACGCTCCCGCGCATCAGCTGGCAGGCCAGATCACCGCGGCCGCCGGCCGTGCCGCCGCGCTGAGCGCCGACCTAGCCCACCCTGCCGAGATAGCCCGGCTGGTGCAGGAGGCTGAGGAGAGCTTCGGTCACGTTGACGTACTCGTCAGCAATGCCGGGACGGGCAAGCGCCAGCCGCTGGAGTCAATCGCTGTCGAGGACTTCGACAGCACGATCGCGGTGAACCTGCGTGCGCCGTTCTTGCTCGCCCAGCGGCTGCTCCCGGAGATGGCCCGGCGCGGCTTCGGCCGGGTGCTGTTCATCTCGTCAGTCGCGGCGTTTACCGGCGGCCTCATCGGTCCCCATTACGCCGCGTCCAAGGCCGGCCTGCACGGGCTGACCCACTCGCTGGCCGCGAGGTTCGCCGACGATGGCATCACCGTCAACGCCATCGCGCCCGCCCTGATTACCGAGACCGGCACGCTGCCTGGCGAACCCGACGAGCTACGGCAGCGCGTACCCGTCGGCCGGCTCGGGCGGCCGGCCGAGGTCGCCGACCTCGCGCTGGCCGTCCTGCGCAACCCCTACATGACCAGCCAGGTCATCTCCATCGACGGGGGCATGTACCCGCACTAGCCGCATGGCATCGGCGGACCTTTGACGTTCCTTGCCAGCATCGGTGGCGTGGCTTGAACTCGCCCCGGGTACCGCACCTGCGGCAACCCGGGGAATTAGACGCGGCGGGGGAACGCGCACGTGACAGCCAGTCGCCGTCGGCCTGCGGGCCGGCCGGTGTCACGCGCCCTGGGCCGGACGGGCGAGCTTGCCGTGGTGGCGGGCCTGCTGGCGGGCGGGCTCGCGCTCCCGCCGGTTCTGCTGGCCGGCACGGTCGTGCGCGATGCCGCGCAGACATTCAACAGCCTGTCGGTGCCCCAGATGACGGCGATCCCGGCGCGGTCAGCCATCCTGGCGAGCGACGGCAGTGTCATCGCGTACTACTACCCGGATCACATCTACCGGGATCCCGTGAGCTACCGCCAGATCGCACCGTCCATGCGGGAGGCGATCGTGGCCATCGAGGACTCGAGGTACTACCACCACGGGGCCATCGACCTGCAGGGCACGATGCGGGCGATCGTCACGGACCTGACCGGTGGCCAGATCCAGGGCGGCTCGACGATCGCGCAGCAGTACGTGAAGAACGCGCTCCTGCTGTCGGCAGCCGACAGCGCCGATCAGCGCGCCGCGACGGCAGACACCCTGGCCCGCAAGATCCGGGAACTGCGGATCGCCGCGAACGTCGAGCACGAGATGACTCCCGACCAGTTGCTCGCTGCATACCTCAACGCCGCCTACTTCGACAACGAGACCTACGGTGTGGAGGTGGCCGCGCAGCGCTATTTCGGGACGACCGCGGCCCGGCTCAGCCTCGACCAGTCGGCCCTGCTGGCAGGCATCGTCGAGAACCCGTCCCTGTACGACCCGGTTACCAGCCCCGCGGCTGCTGCCCAGCGCCGCAACCTGGTACTCGCCCGGATGGCGCAGCTGGGCTATGTAAGCCAGCGTGCAGCCGCAGCCGCCGAGAAGGCGCCGCTCGGCGTGCACTACTCAGCGCTGTCGTTGCTCGACGGGTGTGCGGGCGCTGCGCCGACGACCGCGTGGTTCTGCGACTACGTCATCGCGGAGATGCGCACCAACGCTGTCTTCAGCCGGGCCTGGCATGAGCTCAATACCACCGGTGGACTGACGATCAGTACGACCATGAGCAGCCAGGACCAGGCGGCCGCGCAGAACGCCGTTAGCTTCATGCTGCCCTCGCCGCCGTCTGGTTACAATCCGGGCCGCAACGCCGCCGCCGAAGTGCTGATCCAGCCCGGCACCGGACGCGTGCAGGCGATTGCGGTGGATCGCGCCTACGGCACGCTGCCGGGCCAGGACAGCATCAACTACGCGGTGGACTCGGCAACCGGAGGTTCAGCGGGCGTGCAGACCGGCTCGTCGTCGAAGCTGTTCACCCTTGTCACGGCGCTTGAGCAGAACTATCCATTCGGCTGGAGGCTGTCGGTACAGTCTCCGAGCGTCGTCGGTCCTTACCATGACTGCCGCGGACAGCCCGCGGGCCAGTTCCCCGTCAGTAATGCCGAGGGGACGGGCGTGGGCACCTATACGCTCTACACTGCCACGACGCAGTCGATCAACGTGTTCTTCGCGGCGCTGGAGCAGAAGGTCGGGCTCTGCAACGTGGTGCGTACCGCGGTCAGCATGGGAGTCCACCGAGCCGACGGCTCGTCTTTGCTCGACGGCGTCGGGCAGCCGGGCACGCCCGCCTACCAGCCGCCCGCTGACGACCTGCCGTCTTTCACGCTGGGCTCGGTGAACGTCTCACCGATGACCATGGCTGCCGCCTATGCCACCGTGGCGTCCGGCGGCATCTACTGTCAGCCGGTCGCCATCGACCGGATCAGCGCGCCTGGCGGCCACCGGCTGCCAGCTCAGCGGGCCGGCTGCCACCGGGTGCTGTCGGCCGCTGTTGCCGCCGCCACGACCTACATCCTCGAGGGTGTGCTGACGAGCGGGACCGCCAAGGGCGACGGCGTCATCCGCGGCGGCGTCTACGTTGCGCAGGCCGGCAAGACCGGAACGGCCAACAGCTTCGACTTCGCGGCGTTCGGCGGGTACACGCCGAAGCTCGCCGGATACGTGTCGATGTTCAACCCGGTCGGCCCGGTCGCGCACCCGATGGTGGGCTACGCCTCCTGTTACCGCTCCGCGGGTGGCGCCGAAGCCTGCCCCGGCTCGGTGTTCGGTGCCAATGCCGGCCAGATCTGGCAGCTGACGTTCGACGCAGCCTCCCTTGGCACGCCCGTCGGCCAGTTCGCCCGAGTGCCGCCCGGCTCGGGGTACTTCCGTCAGGGTCCGGGCACCTTGCCCAAGGCCCAGCCCCTGGAGGTCGCTACGCCGGCTGGTCCTCGTCCGCAGCACGGTGGCCGTCACCAGTGACGGCGAGCTCCGGCGTGAGACGGGCCACCAGCTCGGTGATCTGGCGGGCTAGGTGCTGCGGCGTCAGACCCTGCGCGGCCAGCAGTTTCCCGCGCTCACCGTGCTCGAGGAACCGCTGCTCCAAGCCGAACGTGCGGACCGGGGTGTCGATGTCGTGGTCCCTGAGCAGCCTCGCCACCGCGTCCCCGAAACCGCCGACCCGGCCGTTGTCCTCAGCCGTCGCGACGAGCCCGTGCTGGCGCGCGGCGCCAGCAATCGCAGGATCGAGCGGCTTGACCCAGCGCGGGTCCACGACGGTGACGCCGATGCCATGGTCCGCGAGCCGGTCTGCGGCCTCGGCGCACACTCCGGCCATCGAGCCCGCTCCGAGCAGCAGCACGTCGCGACGGGCCGGGTCGGCGGGCTGCCTCAGCACATCCATGCCGCCGAGCCGGCCTACGGTCGGGATGTCCGGGCCAGCGAGCCGGCCGGGGAAGCGCAGCGCTGTCGGCCCATCGCTGACATCGACAGCCTCCCGCAGCAGCTCGGCGATCCTGGTGCCATCCCGCGGCACGGCGATGCGCAAGCCGGGCACGAGCTGGAGGATCGAGCCATCCCACATGCCGTGATGGCTGGCGCCGTCAGGGCCGGTCACCCCGGCCCGGTCGAGCACGAAGGTAACCGGCATCCGGTGCATGGCGACGTCGAGCAGCACCTGGTCGAAAGCCCGGTTCAGGAAGGTCGCGTAGATCGCGACAACCGGGTGCATGCCGCCCATCGCCAGGCCCGCCGCGCTGGTGACCGCGTGCTGCTCGGCGATGCCGACGTCGAACACCCGGTCCGGATAGGCGGCCGCGAACTTCGCCAGGCCCGTCGGGTGGAGCATCGCAGCCGTGATCGCGACCACGTCCGGCCGCTCAGCGCCGATCGCAACCAGCTCGTCGCCGAAGACCTGGGTCCAGGGACGGGGCTTGGCGGCCCGGGCGGGTGCCGTCATGGCCACAGCAGCCGGAGCGGGCGACACCTGGTGCAGGCAGTCCTCCTCGTTCTCCTCAGCGAGCTGATAGCCGAACCCCTTGCGGGTGATCACGTGCACGAGAACCGGCCCGCCGAAGTCACGCGCCAGCCGCAGCGCCTGCTCGACGGCGTGCTCGTCGTGGCCGTCCACTGGCCCCAGGTACTTAAGTCCAAGATCCTCGAACAGCACCTGGGGCTGCAGGACGTCCTTGATGCCCTTCTTGATCCCGTGCAGCGTCTCGAAGATCGGCCCGCCCACAATAGGGGTGCGCGACAGAGAGAACTTGATGTAGTCCAGCACGTGCTCGTAGCGCTGCGAGACGCGGACCGACGCCAGGTGCTCCGCGAGCCCTCCGATCGTGGGCTGATAGGACCTGCCGTTGTCGTTCACCACGATGACGACCCGCCGGTCCTTCGCACCGGCGATGTTGTTCAGGGCCTCCCAGGCCATGCCGCCTGTCAGCGCGCCATCACCGATCACCGCCACGACGCTTCGGTTCCGCTCACCGCGCAGCTGGAAGGCCTTGGCGAGCCCGTCGGCGTAGGACAGGCTGGTCGAGGCGTGCGAGTTCTCGACCAGATCGTGCTCGGACTCGGCCCGGTTCGGGTAGCCGGACACGCCGCCGCCCTCCCGCAGCGTGTCGAACTGTGAGTACCTGCCAGTCAGCAGCTTGTGCACGTAGGACTGGTGCCCGGTATCGAACAAGATCCGATCCACCGGGGAGTCGAAGACGCGGTGAAGGGCAATGGTGAGTTCCACGACACCCAGGTTCGGACCGAGGTGACCGCCGTTCTTGGTCACGACGCGGATGAGAACGTCGCGGATCTCCGCGGCTAGCTGGGGCAGGTTGTCCGCGCTCAGGTCCTTGAGATCGCGCGGGCTGTGGATGCACTCCAGCAACGTCACTGACCTGCTCCTCGTGTCGTCCGCGTCCGGCCGGCGCACGCTCGCACCGCCTGCACCGAGGCGCTGTTAGTTGTTCTCCGAGCCGTGCTTGCATGGCCGCACCCGGCGGTCTATACCCCTGACGGCTGTCCCGGCACCGGACCTCGGCACGAGCCTGGCCTTCAGGCGTACTGCGAGAGCATACAAGCCCGAGTGTATTTCGCTACATCTGCGCCACGGCCGCAGCCTCTGGCCGGCCGCCGGCCCCTACAGTAATGCCATGGCAATCGAAGTCCCGCAGCCTCATAAACCTGGCCGGCCGGAGCTCAGGGCGTCGCATGAGGACCGGGAGGCCGCAGTGGAGACGCTCCGAGTCGCGGCTGGCGACGGCCGCCTCTCCCCCGCGGAACTCGACGAGCGACTCGAAGCAGCGCTCAATGCGAAAACGCACGCTGAGCTGGCCATTCTCACAGCAGACCTACCGCAGTCTGGCCGCCCTGCGCCGACCGCCGCCAAGGACCTCATCCGGCTCGAGAGCGATGCCGCCGCCCTGAGGCGGGACGGTAGCTGGGTGGTGCCCCGTCGGATCGAGGCCAATGTTACGAGCGGCAGCGTCAGGCTGGACCTGACGCAGGCCGTCATCACGCAGCCCGTACTAGAAGTTGACGTCAGTGTCAGGATGGGCGACGTTATGATCATCACCAAGCCGGGGATCGTCGTTGACACCGACGATGTCTCTGTCGGCATGGGCACCGTAACCGTCAAGGCGCCGCGCGGCCCCCACACCCCGGCGATCCTGCGGGTCGTGGTCACGGGCCATGTCGATATGGGCAGCCTCCGTGCCCGCCCGGCCCGGCGGTCCTTCTGGCAATGGCTGTTCCGACGGCCGCTCTCGCAGAGCTAGCTAGCTACCGTGTCAGAGCTATCCCCTGCGGGCCGTCCGGGTGACGGCGGGCTCCGGGCGTCCCACGCGGACCGGGACACCGTCGTGGAGCAGTTGCGCGTCGCCGCAGGAGACGGCCGGCTGACGCCCGACGAACTCGACCAGCGGCTCGAGGCGGCGTTGACCGCGAAGACTTACGCGGAACTGGCCGCCCTCACGACTGATCTGCCGGCCACCTCCCCTCGGGATGCCGCTGGCGTCGCGCCACGCGAGCCCAGGGATCTGCTGCGGTTCGATCGGCGGGGCGGCAACGTCCGCCAGTCTGGCCCCTGGGTCGTGCCAGCCAGGATCGAAGCCGATGTCCGCGGCGGAAATGTGAAGCTGGACCTCACCGAGGCGGTTGTCAGCTACCCGACGCTCCCGATCGAGGTCGACGTGCGCGGTGGCAGCGTGGTCCTGGTGATCAAGCCCGGCATCGCCGTCGACGCCAATGACCTGGCCATTGCCGGCGGCAACGTGAAGTTCCGCAGCGGAACCGACAAGCTGGCTCCGGTCACGCTCCAGGTGGAGCTGTCCGGGCAGATTCGCGGCGGCAACGTCGTCGTCCGGCTGCCGCGGAGGACCTTCTGGCAGTGGCTCACCCGTCAGCCGAAGCCGTACGCCTGACGTCGGTGTCCTGCCTGGATCAGGTATCAGGCCCCGGCACAGTCATGTCCCGGCCGCCGAGCCAGCCAGAGACGAGCTGAAGCGCCCCGATGAACAGCAGCACCAGGCCGGGTACTGTCCAGCCGCCGGTCGAGTCGTGCAGGAAACCGACCACGAGCGGGCCCGTGCTCGCGATCAGGTAGCCGATCCCCTGGGCAAACGCCGAAAGCGACGCGGCAGTTACCGGATCGGGCGCGCGCGCCATCGTATAGAAGATGCCGAGGCCCAGGGTGGCTCCCTGGCCGAGACCGAGCAGCAGTATGACCGGAACCACCGCACTCGCGGGACCGAAGATGGCGCCCGCCAGGCCCGCTACGGTCGCGATGTTGGCCACGGCCGCCAGCCACCGCTGGTCGGCCAGCCGGTGGGCGATCACTGGGACCAGCAGCGCCGTCGCGGCGTTGCCCAGGTTCATCAGCGCCAGCAGGTCACCTGCGTGCACGGCGCTGATGCCCCGGTCCCTGAACATGGTCGGGAACCAAGACAGCGTCGCGTAGTACGTCAGGCTCTGCAGGCCCATGAAGAGGGTCACGTGCCAGGCCAGGCGCGAGCGGCCCATGGACAGCGCCCCGCGGCGGGACGACGCCCCGGCTCGTGGTGCCTCCTCAGGCCCGGTGCGGTACCGCAACTGCGGCACCCACAACACCGCCGCCAGTAGCGCTGGCCCAGCCCACAGCCCGAGTGAGAGCCTGACCGCGGCACTGCCGCCGGCCTGGCCAGCACTCGCTGCATTGAAGATCGGCACCGCGATCAGCGAGGCCACCACGGCCCCGGCAGTCAGCATCAGCAGGTACAGCCCGACCAGCACGCCAGCGCGCTCGGGCGTGCGCCGCTTGACCAGACTTGGCAGGAGCACGTTCATGAGGGCGATCGCCGCTCCGGACAGGATGGTGCCGGGGAACAGCAGCATCGACGGGCTGAGGCTGCGGAGCAGGAGGCCCACGGCGAGTAGCAGAAGCGCCAGGCCGAGCACGCGCTCCTCCCCGAACTGCCGGCTGAGGGGTGCCCCCGCTCCGGAGAACACGCCGAAGCACAGCACCGGCATAGCCGCCAGCAGGGCCAGAGTCGACGGCGGTAGGTGCATCGCCGACTGGAGCTCAGGAAAGACAGGCGGCAGGCCCGTGATCGACGCTCGCAGGTTGACGGCGAGCACGATCACGCCGGTGACCAGGAGCGGGACACCCACCCGAAGGCCAGCCTGCGGCACCGGGTCCCGTACCCTCACCCGTGTCCTCCCTGATCCGCTGCCCGCCTGTCAGCGCCGCCTGGTACCAAGGAGACCGTGACGAGCGCCGATACCCCGCGGGAGTCTATGCGGCCCGCACCGGAGCTGGCAGGGCCGCTGCGGCAGGAGGCTGAGCAGTACCTTCGCTCACTCGCCGGGCCGGACGCCCGGCTGCGCGACGACCAGTGGGCCGCCGTGCGGGCACTGGTCGAGGATCGTGCCAGGGCGCTGGTCGTGCAGCGCACCGGCTGGGGCAAGTCGGCCGTCTACTTCGTCGCTACCGCCCTGCTGCGGGCGCGCGGCTCCGGCCCGGCGGTGATCGTCTCACCGCTGCTCGCACTCATGCGCAACCAGATCGAGGCGGCAAGCAGGGCGGGGATCCGGGCGCGCACCATCAACTCGGCCAACCGCAGCGACTGGGACGAGATCTACGCGGAAGTGGCGGCGCGCCAAATCGACGTGCTCCTGGTCAGCCCCGAGCGGCTGAACAACCCAGGATTCCGCGACCAGGTCCTGCCGAGGCTCGTCGAGTCGACCGGCCTCCTGGTTGTGGACGAGGCCCACTGCATCTCTGACTGGGGTCACGACTTCCGGCCGGACTACCGGCGGCTGCGCTCGCTGCTCACTGGGCTGCCGCCCGGCGTGCCGGTCCTGGCCACCACGGCCAGCGCGAACGCGCGCGTCACCGCTGATGTCGCCGAGCAGCTCACGGCCGGAGCGGAGGCCGACACCGTGGTGCTGCGCGGCGCGCTCGACCGCGACAGCCTGCGCCTGGCGGTGGTCGCCCTGCCGACCGCTCAGCTGCGACTCGGCTGGCTGTCTGAGTACCTGGAACAGCTGCCCGGCTCCGGCATCATCTACACGCTGACGGTGGCTGCCGCCCACGAGACTGCGGCCTTCCTGCAGGACCGCGGCCACACCGTGGAGCCTTATACCGGTCAGGACGATCCGGCGCAGCGCGAGGCAGCCGAGCAGGCGCTGCTCGCTAGCGAGCTGAAGGCGCTAGTGGCCACCAGCGCGCTGGGCATGGGCTTCGACAAGCCCGACCTGGGCTTCGTCGTGCATCTGGGCGCACCGCAGTCGCCCATCGCCTATTACCAGCAGATCGGCCGCGCCGGGCGAGCCGTGGACCACGCGGATGTCATCCTGCTGCCGGGACGCGAGGACGCCGAGATCTGGGCATACTTCGGCTCGCTCGCGTTCCCTGCCGAGCCGGTGGTGCGTCGCACTCTCTCGGCCCTGGCGGACGCCGGGCGCCCGCTGTCGACGGCCGCCCTCGAGGCCAGGGTGGACCTGTCCCGCAGCAGGCTCGAGATGATGCTCAAGGTGCTCGACGTCGATGGTGCGGTCCGGCGCGTGACCGGCGGCTGGGTTGCTACCGGTGAGGCCTGGGCGTACGACGCCGACCGGTACGGCCGGGTCGCAGCGGAGCGCGCCAGGGAACAGCAGGCGATGCTCAGCTACATCACCGCGGCCGGGTGCCGGATGGAGTACCTGCGCCGCGAGCTTGACGATCCGGCTGCCGGGCCGTGCGGCCGGTGCGACAACTGCACTGGCCGGCGCTGGTCGGCGAGCGTGCCAGCGCCCGCGGCCGCCGCTGCCGGTGACCGCTTGCTCCGGCCGGGTGCCGAGCTCGAGCCGCGGAAGATGTGGCCCGCCGGCATGGCCGAACTCGGCGTCGACGTGGCCGGCAAGATCGGGGCCGACCTGGCTGCAGCGCCGGGCCGGGCGCTCGGCCGGATGGCCGATCTCGGCTGGGGACCGCGGCTTCGGACCCTGCTCGGCGACGGCGTGCCCGACGCAGAGGTCCCCGACGACGTGGTGGCGGCGGTCGTCACGATGCTCGCCGGCTGGCGCTGGGCCGAGCGGCCGGCCGGCATCGTCAGCATTCCATCTGCCAGCCGCCCGCAGCTCATCGCGAGTCTCGCCCGGCAGGTCGCCGCGATCGGGCGGCTGCCGGACTTTGGGCCGCTGACCTGCCGCCATGACCGGGCCGTGGCTGGCCAGGACGTCTTTGGCCGGCAGCACAACAGCGCCCAGCGGCTGCGGGCGGTGTGGCAGCGGCACGGTGTGCCACCGGCGATGCAGGCTGAACTGGCCCGGATCGCCGGGCCGGTGCTGCTGATCGACGACCAGGTCCGCACGGGCTGGACAATGACGGTCGCCGCCATTGCGCTGCGGGAGGCCGGCGCACGCTCAGTGCTGCCACTCGTCCTCGCGACCAGCGGAACCTGACCAGCCGCGGAACCTGGTGCGACAGCCAATCGCTAGCACGGTCTTGGTAAGCCCTTAACCCGGCTGCTGCTGTAGTGAGGTGCATGAAACACCGCAACCTACGTGCGCGGCGTGATCACGGCGTGCTGCGCGTGACCCGCATGACCTGGCAGGTAGCACTGCTCAGCCTGGTCGCCGCCGTCGGCCTCGTGGTGATGTTCGCCAAGACCGCAGTGCACACCTTCGCCGCCACTTCTACGTCGACATCTACCGAGTCAGGACATTCATCCAGCACCCCAGGCACGACGTCCTCTTCGTCCGCTGCGTCTTCGAGTGGGGCGCTTTCACCGGCAGCCACCGCGACTGCTGCGACGACGTCCGCACCGGCCTCCGGCAGCCAGGTGCCGACTCCAGCGCCTGGCCCCGCTACCGGCTCCACTACCTCGGCGCCCGCCCCGACGCTCGCGCCGCCGACCTCAGCGCCAGCTCCGGCCCCCCACCCGACTCCGACGCATACGACGTCAACCCCCACCCCTCACAGCGCGTAGCCGGTGACCGCATCCACCCAGTCTGAGCTGGCCGCCATCACGGCCTGCTGGCCCGCGCACGCCATCGTGCGCACGAGCTTCACTGCGTTCGCCACCGTCGGCGAGCTGCTCGTCACCCGGCAGGCGGCTGCGCGGCATGCTCGCTACATCCTGGGCCGCGAGCTGCGCACGATCGACCTCGCCTGCTCGCGTTTCCGGTCCGACTCCGAGCTAACCCGGCTAAACTCCCAAAGCGGAACCTGGCACGCGGTCAGCCCGCTGCTGGCCGAGGCCCTCGACGTCGCGCTGCGCGCCGCTGCCGCGACCGGAGGCGCTGTGGATCCCACCTGCGGGCAGTCGCTCGTCCAGCTCGGCTACGACGCCGACTTTGCCGAAGTGGCACGGCGCTCACCCGCTGCAGCAAGGCCTCCGCAACCCGCTGGTGGCTGGGAGCGCGTCGAGCTTGACCGGGAGCGTCGGACGGTGCAGGTCCCAGAGGGCGTGCTGATCGATCTCGGGGCCACCGCCAAAGCGCTGGCCGCCGACCGCGCAGCGCGAGCGATAGCCTCCGCGGCCGACACCGGCGTGCTGGTCAATCTCGGCGGCGACATCGCGGTGGCCGGCCCGCCGCCGCGTTCAGGCTGGCGCATCGAGATCGATGCGGTCCCCGCTGGCGCTGGCGTCCCCCTCGCGGCCCGGCCCGTCATCACGATCCGCGATGGTGGCCTGGCAACGTCGAGCCCAATGTCGCGTGCCTGGTACCGCGGGCACCAGCGGGTGCATCACATCATCGATCCACGCACCGGAGCGTCAGCCAACAGCTGCTGGTCGGCGGCCAGCGTGGCGGCGGCGAGCTGCGTCGATGCCAACTCGGCTAGCACCGCGGCCGTCATCATGTCCGAAGCGGCGCCCGGCTGGCTGAGCAGCCTCGGGCTGCCGGCCCGGCTGGTCAGCACGACGGGTGCCATCGTCACCACGGGGGCGTGGCCGGATGAGCCTTAGCGGACCTTGGCTGTGGTATGCCACCAGGGCAGCAGGCATCATCGCGCTCATCCTGCTGACCGGGACAACAGCGCTCGGCTTGCTGACGGGTGGCCGGGTATCTGCCCCGCGCTGGCCGAGGTTCGTCGTCAGCGGGCTGCACCGCAGCATCTCGTTGCTCGCTCTGGTCTTCCTGGGTCTGCACATCGGCACGACGGTGATAGACACCTACACCTCGATCGGCATTCAGGATGCCGTGATCCCGTTCCTGTCCGGCTATCACCGGCTCTGGCTCGGGCTGGGGGCCATCGCCTCGGACCTGCTGATTGCCTTGTCGGTGACCAGCGCGCTGCGCTACCGCATCGGCCACCGACTCTGGCGTCTCGTGCACTGGTGTGGCTACCTGTGCTGGCCGGTCGCCATGGCCCATGGCCTCGGAATCGGCACGGACAGTAGTAAGTCGTGGGTCTTCCTGCTGGCCGTGGCGTGCGGGTGCTCGGTGGCTGTCGCCGCGATCTACCGCGGCGTCGGCCTGCTACCGGCGCGGAGGCTCGCGCGATGACGGTCGTGGCTGTCTCGCGGCCGGCGCTGCAGACGGTGAGGCTGCCGCGCCTGCTGGCTGGGCCCGCCGGGCTGCGAACTGTCGGCCTGCTCGAGCACGAGCGCCTGCACGGCCCCCTGCAGCTGCGTGCGCCCGGGGACCACGCCCGCCGGCTGAGCCAGAGCAGGCTCGTGGATCTGATCGAGTGGTCCGGGCTGACCGGTCGCGGCGGCGCCGGGTTTCCGACCGGGCGGAAGATGCGCTCGGTAGCAGCGGCCAAGGGCAAGCCTGTTGTGGTCGCGAACGGCGCGGAGGGTGAGCCTGCCAGCGCGAAAGACAAGCTGCTGCTGAGCAGATCACCGCATCTGGTTCTCGATGGCATCAGCCTGGCGGCCTACGCGGTAGGCGCCGACCGCGCTTTCCTCGCCGTCCATGACCAGGAAGCCCGGCTGGGCAGGAACCTGGAGGCAGCCGCCGCGGCGCGGGCTGCCGCCGGAATCGACCCGATCCCGATCGAGGTCGTCGGCATTCCCAGCCGATACGTCTCAAGCGAGCAGTCCGCGATTGTGCGCTTTCTCAACGAGGGCATCGCCCTGCCGACGTTCTCCCCGCCACGCACCCACGAGCGTGGCTATCACGGGAGGCCGACACTGGTCAATAATGCCGAGACGCTCGCCCACGTGGCGCTCATCGCCCGCCACGGCGACCGGTGGTTCAGGTCGGCGGGCGCGCCGCAAGCACCGGGAACGATGCTCGTGACGGTGAGCGGCGCCGTGGCCCGGCCGGGCGTCTACGAGATCGAGGCGGGCATGCCGATCGGGGCGGTCCTGACGTCCGCCGGCGATCTGATCGAGCGGTGCGGGGCCATTCTCGTCGGCGGGTATTTCGGCGCCTGGCTGCGGATGGATGTCGCCTGGCAGCTTCCGCTGACGCATCGTGACACAAGGTCCGCTGGCGGAGCGCTGGGCGCCGGCGTGATAGTCGCGCTGCCAGAAACGTCGTGCGGCCTGGCGGAGACGGCCCGCGTGGTGCGCTACCTGGCGGACGAGACAGCGGGGCAGTGCGGTCCCTGTGTGTTCGGCCTTCCCGCCCTCGCCGACGCGCTGGCCGACCTGGCCTATCACGGCGAGCCTGGAGCGGCCCGGCGGGCTGTCCGGCTGGCCGGCCTCGCGGCGGGCCGTGGCGCCTGCAAGCACCCGGACGGGGTTGCGCAGCTGGCACGCAGCGCGCTCGACGCGTTCTATCTCGACGCCGCGCGGCACGAGGAGCGCGGGCCCTGCTACGGTATCGGGCAGCCGCCCGTCCTGCCGCTGCCGGGTGACATGACCGTCTGGTGAGCGAGATCCTGCGGGTTAATCCGATCGCGTGCACCGGTCACGGCGTCTGCGCCGAGCTTCTGCCCGAGCTCATCAAGCTGGACCCGTGGGGATATCCCATCGTGGCGCGCGGCGAGGTCAGCGGCAAACTGCTCGCTCACGCCCGCCGTGCCGTCGCGGCCTGCCCCGTCCTGGCGCTGCGACTGCAGCCCCGCGAGCGTTAGCCGAGGCGCCTATCGAGGCCCTTACTCATCCGAGCGGCTGGGGCCAGGTTCGGGAGATTCGGGAGGTACAGCGACCACGTGCGCGACCGGGGTACCTGATGAGCAGGACACGCGCATGACGACGCCGCCGCCTGGGCCCTCGAAGGTGACGCTCGCTACTGCGGCCGGGCCCCGGGCGACGTCATCGGCCATGAAACCCTGGTCTGGGCTCCAGTACTGGAGGTAAGCCCCGCCAGACTGGCAGCTGGCGACAACGCTGCCGGCCGCGGAGACGAGAAAAGTCCCCGCAGCGCCCTGCGGGTCCGCCGCGGTGGCGACCGGGACGGCCGAGGCCGCCGGGCTCGGCGACGGCAGTGCCGAGGACGGCGCCGCCGCGGGGTCGTGACTTTCGCGGGCGTTCGCCCCCACGAGCTGCTGGGACGGCTGACTGAGCAGGCCATGGGCGAGCTCGTTGACGGCGATGATGCTGCCGGTGGTCGCAATCGCCACGCCTAGCACCCACGCTGCGCCCGCAGCGAGATACCTCGAGCTCACCGCGCCATCTTCGTGGCTGCGGCGTTAACCCGCGGTAAAGAGACCAACAAGCTGGCGGTTCCGGGCCCGAATCGCCCCAAGTCAACCCAGGAATGCCACTCATCGTGAGCGCGGGCCGACTACCGTCAGCGATGTGGCACAGCTGCTGCTCGTCGAAGATGACGCACCGATCCGCCAGTCCCTCATCCGGGCGCTGACGGAGCGTGGCCACGTCATGACCAGCACCGCTACGGCGCTGGAGGCACTGCAGCACGTCGTGACCGCGCCGCCGGATCTCGTCATCCTCGATCTGGGGCTGCCGGGCATCGACGGCTACGAAGCGCTGCGCATGATGCGGGCCGTCAGCGATATCCCCATCGTGGTCGCGACAGCCCGTGATGACGAGGCCGATATTGTCCGCGCCCTCAACGCGGGGGCCGACGACTACCTGGTCAAGCCCTTCGGGCCGGGGCAGATCGACGCGCGGGTGCGGGCCGTGCTGCGCCGGGTCGCGAGCGGCAGCCATGCGCAGCCGGAGCCTATCCAGGTCGGCGGTCTCTGGCTGGACGGCGAGGCGTACGAGGCGGCCCTCGACGGCGTCCCGCTCGAGCTCAGCAGGCGCGAGTTCGACCTGCTGCACTACCTCGCCCGGCATGCCGGTCAGGTCGTCACGAAGCGCGACCTGCTCGCGCATGTCTGGCGCATGCCGTATGGCGGCGCCGATAAGACGGTCGACGTGCACGTGTCGTGGCTGCGCCGGAAGCTCGGCGAGACCGCGCAGGAGCCGAAGTACCTGTACACGGTCCGCGGGGTCGGCATCAAGCTCACAGCGCCTGCATGAGACTGCGGATCATCCTCCTGGTGCTGGCGGTCAGCTCGCTGATCCTGGTGTCGTTTCTGGTGCCGCTGGCCCTGCTCTTGCGGACCTTCGCCGCGGATCGGGCCACCAGCGCGGCGACTGCCCAGGCACAGTGGCTGGCGCCGCTTGTCGCCACGCTCCGGCCGGCCGATCTGCGTCTCGCGATCGCCCGCGTGAACGCCCAGGATCCGCAGGAGGAGACGACGGTCTTCATGCCGGGCGGGCAGCGGCTCGGTATCCAGACCGCGTTTTCGGATGCCGTACGCATTGCTCGGAGCGGCAGCAGCTTCACCCGGCGCGTCGCTGGCGGAGAGGAGATCCTGGTCTCGGTGCAGGGTCTGGCCGACGGCACCGCCGTGATCGAGACGTTCGTCCCTGACGCAAAACTCCGCCAGGGCGTCGCTCAGGCGTGGCTCGTGCTCAGCCTCATCGGATTCGGACTGCTCGCGCTCAGCTTGCTTGTCTCGGCGCAGCTAGCGCGCTCTCTGCTGGTACCGCTGGCCGCCGTGGCGCTGGCTTCTGAGCTCCTCGCCGACGGCGACCTGTCCGCCCGGGCGTCGGACGCAGGGCCGCCGGAGGTCCGGCAGGTGAGTCGCGGGCTGAACCGGCTCGCGGCCAGGATCGGCGAACTCCTGGCCCACGAACGGGAGACTCTAGCCGACCTCTCGCACCAGCTGAGGACGCCACTGACGGCGCTGCGTATTGATGCGGAGTCCCTGCGGGACGAGGCTGAGATGAGCCAGCTGACAAGGGACGTCGACGCCCTGACCAGGACTGTCAACGAGATCATCCGGGTGGCCAGGCGGCCGTCAGTGTCCGGCGGCCGCATCGCGTGCGACGCGGCCCATATCGTCCGGGACCGGGCGGCCTTCTGGCAGCCGCTCGCCGAAGACCAGGACCGGTTCATGGCGATCGACGTCGACACGGACTGGCTTCCGGTCCGCGTGCCCGCCGAGGATCTCGGTGCCTGCGTCGATATCCTCCTTGAGAACGTCTTCGCGCACACCCCGGAAGGCGCGTCATTGGGAGTGCGGCTGACCGCCCGGGCGGGGGGCGGCGCCTGGCTGATCGTCGCCGACGAGGGTCCAGGCTTTGCCAGCGAGGACCCTGTCGGCCGGGGCAGGTCCGGCGGCGGGTCTACAGGCCTCGGGCTCGACATCGCCCGCCGCATCGCCGAGGCATCTGGTGGCTCTCTGACTATCGGCAGATCGTCGCGCGGTGGTGCCGCTGTCACCCTTGCGCTCGGTCCGACGGCAGCGCCGGAGGAAGCTCACCGCCGGCACAGCCGGACCAGGCGCTCGCGGCACGCGAGGCCTGCAGATCCCCGCCTGCACACCGAGCTGGCGGAATGGTCGGCGATCGTCGGCCACGATGTCAGCGCGGGCTAGCCAGCGCCCAGCCGCGCGTGCGGCGCTGCGTGCACCAGGGCTGGCTCACTGGCCGCCCGGGATGCCGAGATCGGCCTCGCGGGCGGAGTCAGCACCGTGAGGATGCCGGTGATGGCCAGCACGACCGCCAGACCCGCCAGTTCGAGGCGCGTCACCTGGGAGGGGCCGGCGGCCGGCACGGGCTGTCGCCGCAGCCAGCGCCGGCCGGCCACGGCGAAGCCTGCCGCCGCTGCGACGACCACCACCTTGGCGACGAGGAACAGGCCGTACGCAGTCGTCAGCAGGGACCCGAGCGGAACCAGAACCAGCGCGGAGATTATCCCGCTGACCAGCACCATGCCGAACAGCCAGGCCGCCGCCGTTGCGTACAGCCTGATGATGCCTCGCACGGCGGCCGGATGGTGCCGCCACGCGATGCCCGTCCTCAGCGCGTACGCGAGCAGGCCCGCCCACAGCACCGCTGGCGTTACGTGGCAGTAGGCCAGCATCGCGCCACCCACCGGGACGATGCCCTCTGGGTGCGACCTGATCCCCTCGGCAAGGATCACGGCGGACAGCATGACCGCCGACCAGCCGGGCCTGCGCTGCCGCGCCAGCACGCCGGCCAGTGCGAACAGGACCACCTCGACCGCGGCGATCACTGCTGTGCCGCCCGAGCGCAGGCCTGCCGCGGGCGGCGAGGCGAGCTGGGCCGCCACGCCCGGACCGGCCAGCGCGGTCACCAGCAGCGCGGCGCCGGCCGCAAGACCCAGCAGCGAGCCGCGCACAGCCCACGGCCCGGGCAGCGGGCCAGGCCGCTCGCCCCTGTACTGGCGTGCCAGGCCGCGACCAGCCAGGCCGCCGAGCGCGACGACCAGGCCGGCGAGCATCAGACCGCGCTCCAGCCCCGTCACCCACAAGGCTGGGGTGGCATAGGGCACAGTCGCGCTAATTGTGATCACGGCCTCGCGCGATCCGTCGGCCCACCGCCACAATGATCAACCGAGTGCATGAGAGTAGGTCTACTGCCGTGATAGCGACAGCAACGCCACTCCCATAAAGCCGGTGTTGCCTGCTCACGTGCTGACCGTAGCGAGGCGGACGTGGTTTAGCAGGCCTTATGCCTGATATGCCGGGATCTTTGCCGAGCCGATCTCACTTCCGCATCCAGTCCTCAGCTGGGCGGCTAGGTGGCAATTACCCCTTACCGAGCAGCGACCTGAGCACGTACTGCATGATGCCCCCGTGCCGGTAGTACTCGGCTTCGCCAGGCGTGTCGATCCGGACGATCGCGGTGAACTGCTTGCCGTCGGCCCGCACCGTCACCTCACGCGGCGTCTTCCCTCCGTTCAGCTCCTCGATGCCCGTGATGTCGAACACCTCGTGCCCGGTCAGGCCGAGCGACGCCGCGCTCTGCCCCGGCATGAACTGCAGCGGCAGCACGCCCATCCCGATCAGGTTGGACCGGTGGATCCGCTCGAATGACTCCACGAGCACCGCCCGCACCCCGAGCAGCGCCGTGCCCTTGGCCGCCCAGTCACGCGATGAGCCCGAGCCGTACTCCTTGCCGCCGAGCACCACAAGGGGCGTCCCCTCCGCCAGGTACTGACGGGACGCCTCGTAGATCGACATCTGGTCGCCA
>Ga0126381_100002316_pt1 | contig 20547 bp, 24 predicted proteins | sample PanSoiMetPlot_28_FD_96465 | JGI IMG/M metagenome (GOLD analysis project Ga0126381, IMG submission 96465) | Tropical forest soil microbial communities from Panama - MetaG Plot_28 | ecosystem: Environmental > Terrestrial > Soil > Tropical forest > Bulk soil | place: Panama | collected 2016-02-17
CACGTATCCTTTCTCGACGGTGCCTTGATCGCGGCGTTTCTGCCCGGCGATCCGGTATTCGCGATCGACACCGCGCAGGCCGAACGCCGGCTGGTGCGGCTGCTGCTCGCCGGCGCCGAGATCTACCCGATGGACCCGCTGCGGCCGATGTCGACCAAATCGCTGATCAAGGAGATCCAGACCGGCCGTCGCTGCGTGATTTTCCCGGAGGGCCGCCTCAACGTCACCGGCGGCGCGCTGATGAAGATCTACGACGGCTCGGCGCTGGTCGCCGACAAGGCCGACGCGATGATCCTGCCGGTGCGGATCGATGGGGTCGAGTTCACCCGATTTTCCCGGCTCGGCGGCCGCCTGCGGCGCCGCTCGTTTCCGAAAGTCACGCTGACGGTGGAGCCGCCGCGCCGGCTGACGATCGCGTCCGAGCTGCGCGGCCGCGCGCGCCGTCAAGCGGCGGGACGACAGCTCTACGACATCATGTCCGAGATGATGGCGCGGCGCGGCGATCCGCCCAGCCTGTTTGGCGCGCTGCTCGCGGCCCGCGCCGCGCATGGCGGCGACCGGCTGGCCGTCGCCGATCCGGGTTCGCCGCCGCTCAGCTACGACCGGCTGGTGACGGCCAGCATCGTCTTCGCCCGCCGTCTGTCGCGTGAAACCGGGGCGGGCGAGAGGGTTGGGCTGCTGCTGCCGAACTCGGTCGGCGCGGCGGTCGCCTTTCTGGCGCTGTCCGCCAGCGGGCGGGTTCCGACGATGCTGAACTACAGCGCCGGCGCGGACGCGGTCGGCTCCGCCTGTCACACCGCAGGCCTCAAGCTGGTGATCACCTCGCGCCGCTTTGTCGAGCTCGGCAGACTGGGTCCGCTCGTCGAGCAGCTCGGGCGGTCGATGCGGTTGTTGTGGCTGGAGGATTTGCGGGCCGGGCTCGGGCGGATCGATAAGCTTTACGGTGCCGTTGCCGGTCGCTTTGCCGGGCACTGGCACCGCCGCTTCGCCATCGCCGCGGGCGACCCCGCGGTCGTCCTCTTCACCTCAGGGTCGGAGGGGCACCCGAAGGGTGTCGTGCTGACCCAGGCCAACCTGCTCACCAACCGTCGCCAGCTCGCCGCCCGGGTCGATTTCAGCCCGGCCGACCACGTCCTCAACGCGCTGCCGATCTTTCACAGCTTCGGGCTCAGCGCCGGCATGCTGCTGCCGCTGCTGTCCGGGGTCAGGCTCTATCTCTACCCGTCGCCGCTGCACTATCGGATCGTGCCCGAAATTGCCTACGACATCGGCGCGACCATTCTCTTCGGCACCGATACGTTTCTCGCCGGCTACGCACGCCTCGCCAATCCCTATGATTTCTATGCGCTGCGCTACGTCTTTGCCGGGGCGGAGCCGGTACGCGCGGAGACCCGCCAGGTCTGGGCGGAGCGCTTTGGCAAGCGCCTGCTCGAGGGCTATGGGGTGACCGAGTGCTCGCCGGTGATCGCGGTCAATACGCCGATGCATTATCGCGCCGGCACCGTCGGCCGGCTGCTGCCGCTGATCGAAACGCGGCTCGAGCCGGTCGAAGGCATCACCGTCGGCGCGCGCTTGCGGCTGCGCGGCCCCAACGTCATGGCCGGTTACCTGCTCGCGGCGGAACCCGGCCGACTGCAACCGCCGGAGGACGGCTGGTACGATACCGGCGACATCGTCACCATCGACGCCGAGGGTTACGTGACCATCGCCGGACGGGCCAAGCGCTTCGCCAAGATCGGCGGCGAAATGGTATCGCTCGCGGTCGCCGAGCGCATCGCCGAGGCCGCGCAGCCGCAGTTCCGCCACGCCGTGGTCGCGCTCAGCGATCCGCGTCGGGGTGAACGGCTGGTGCTGCTGACGGAGGCCCCGGCGCTCGGCCGCGCCGAACTCATCGCCGCGGCGCAGCATCACGGCTATCCTGAAATCTCGGTGCCGCGGGACGTCCTCACGGTGGCGCAGCTGCCGCTGCTCGGCTCGGGCAAGACCAACTACCCGGCAGCCCTCGCTCTGGCGAACGAGCTGTTGCAGTCGACGGGCGCGCTCGCCGCCGATCCGCCGACGCGCGCGGCGGCATCGGTCGGTTGACGTTGAGGGCCTGGCGCCGTCCCGCTGCGGGGAGCTGCGACATTGGTCCCGACGCAACCGAGCGGCAAGCGGGCGCTGCTTTCGGACGAGGCGATGGGAACGGTTCGCCGCCCGAGGCGTTGACTCCGATGTGGCTTGGTCCGCTCTGGGGGAGGATGTCGTGTCTCGCAAGCTGCTCCCTGCCGTCCTGATCCTTCTTGCGTTCGTCGTCCCGGTTCGCAGCGCGTCAGCACATGGAGGCTGGGGCGGGCATGGCGGCGGCGGCTGGGGCGGGCATGGCGGCTGGGGCCATGGAGGCTGGGGTGGCGGCTGGGGCGGCCATTGGGGCGGCGCCCGCTGGGGTTGGGGCCATCACGGTTGGGGGCCCTGGGGCTGGGGCGGATACGGCTATTTGTACCCCTACAGCTACGGCTACTACCCCTACAGCTACGCCTACTATGAGCAGCCTTACGGCTACAATTACGGGTATTCGTACCCGGTCTACCACCACGTGTCGTACGTCCATCATCATCACGTGGCGTATCACCACCATGCTTCGTGTTCTTGCAGTTGCTGCAACTGAGGACGCCTTATCCGGCGCCCCGGACCGTCGGACTTTCGGTCGTCTCGACTAGGGCATCGCGTGTCGACGCGCTAACCCCTTTACCGCGCTTAGCGATCCGCTGAAGGCTGCCCCAGATACGCGAACACGGTCTCCCGCCACCAATCGCTGCGAACCGCGTCGAGCAGGGCGAGGTTTAAGGGCGTTCGCAGCTTGCTGCCGGATGGCAATGCGATGGCATAAACTTGCGGATCGAAACTCGCGGGCAGCACTTGTAACGTTCCCGAAAACTGCTTGTTGACGAGCCATTGGAGCATCGGGCGATCATACACCATCGCATCGATATTGCCGTTTCGCAGCGCCTGCAAAGCGGCCTCCGGACTGGGAAAGTCCTGATGCGCGATCGACTCTCGGTCGAGATATTCGGTTGTTTCGGTACCGGTTATGGCGGCCGCGCGGACGTACCGCAGATCCGCCTCGCCGTGTACGTTGCCGCGCAACTGGTTCAAGGTTAGCGCCGAGCTCAGCGCCGCCGTAAAGCTCGCGATGACGATCACCGACGTGACCATCCAGAAGATGGCCAGAAACCGGCCCAGCAACGTCACCGGGACCTTTTCGCCGGCTAAGCCGCCGGCCTGGGTCATCGCCACCGCGGACCACCAAAGGCTAAAGCCAAGGCCTTGGCGATGGGTGCCGAAATGCTCGTTGTGTCGGCGCTCGATGAGCCACAGCACGACCCCGATCGAAACCGAGACCGCAAACAGCGCGATGACGGCGCGCAGAAAGCCAAGGGAGAAAATGTTCGTGACGACGGGCCACCAGGTGATATTCGCGTTGCCGGCAACGGCAATACCGAGCCCGGTGCTGTAGAACGGCAGGGTGAAGTCAACCATGCGGAGGCGTGGAACGGTGACAGTCAGAGCCGCCACCGCGGCGTCCAACGAGCCATCGGCCACGCCGGCGGTCAGTCCCTCCAGTGTCGTTTCCTGAAACCGGTAGCGCAGACGGGTTTGGCGAGCGATGCGTCGCCACAGCTCGATGCTGATGCCGTGCCAGGACCCGTCGTCGGCTTTCATCGCGAACGGTGGCGCCACTTTCGTCCCGACGACCAGTTCGCGTGGTTCGGACGCCGACCCCTGCACCTGGGATTGGCCAACCGCAGACGTGGCGAGGGTAATGATCAGGGCCAGCAAGAGCGTCCGTATTTTCCGCATAGCGTTTTGCCTGGGCGATTATGGGCCTGACGAAGCGGTGCTCGCGGCGCGGCGGCTCTGCGGCTCGCGTACCCCGTCGGCCGCAGAGACTCGGTGGTCGGCCCGCCGTCAGAGGCGCGGCACAAGAGGCAATCGAGGTAAGCGCGATTGTGCAGCCTCCTCGCACCCCACGCCTATTCACTTTCGGCAAAAGTCACCGCCTCGCCGCGTGCGGGCGGAGGTCCGGTTTCCCGCCCCAAACCGAAAAACTAAACGGCGCGGATGGCATGTTCTTGAACGCGAACATAACAGGAACATATATCCTGCGCACATGCCACCGCTCACCCTCCGGCTCCGTTTCGCCCTCCTGTTATTGCGCCTGTTCGGCCTCCTGTTGCTGGGAGACGAATGGCGGAATATCAAGGGTTTGACGCCGCTCTTTTGGCGTTTGCTGCAAGTGGGGGCGTTTGGCCGGCCAAGGGGCGGCGACGGCTTAATGGCGGGCGCGGCTCATCAGGTCGAAGAGGATGCCCTCGCGCACGCCGCGGTCGGCGACGCGCAGCTGGCCGACCGGCCAGGTGGCGCAGATCGCATCGAGGATCGCGCAACCCGACAGCACCAGATCGGCGCGCTCGCGGCCGACGCAGGGGCTGGCGGCACGCCCGGCGAGGTCGAGCCCGGCGAGATGGCGCGACACCTTGTCGATCTGCCCGAAGGTCAGCGTGCTGCCGTCGACCATCGCGCGGATGTAGCGCGGCAACGCGAGGTGGATGCCGGCGAGTGTCGTCACCGTGCCCGAGCTGCCGATCATCTGCACACGGCGCCCGGCGATGTGCCGGCGGATGTGGTGCTCGCGCTCGAACGGCGCCAGCGCCGCCTCGGCCTCGTCGATCATCGCGCGGTAGATCGCCGGCGTCACCTCGACCCCGCCGAATCGCTCGGTAAACGTCACCACGCCGAACGGCAGCGAGGTCGAACCCTCGATCGTCAGGCGTTGCGCGCCGTCGCGGCCGTGATGACGGTGGTCGCGGCCATGCCGCAGCCAGACGATCTCGGTCGAGCCGCCGCCGATGTCAAAGACGACGGCATAGGGCAGACGCGGGTGCAGCAGCGGCGCGCAGCCAGAGACGACAAGCCGCGCCTCCTCGCCGGCCGAAATGATTTCGAGCTCGATGCCGACCTCGTCGCGCACCCGCGCGAGGAACTCGGCGCAATTGGCGGCGCGACGGCAGGCTTCGGTCGCCACCGAGCGCGCGGCGAGTACCCGGCGCTGCGCGATCTTCGCGGCGCAGACCTTGAGGGCGTCGAGGGTGCGCGCCATCGCCGCCTCGCTCAACGCGCCGCTCGCCTCCAGCCCTTCGCCCAGGCGGACAATGCGCGAGAAGGCGTCGACGACGCGGAACCCGCTGCCGGTGGCTCCCGGCGCCGGCCGCGCGACCAGCAGCCGGCAATTGTTGGTGCCGAGGTCGAGCGCCGCGTAATGCGGCGCGAACGAGCGCGCGCTGCTTCCCTCCGCCGCGTGCTGCGGCGCGGAGGTTGCCGGATCGGCCGCGCGCAGGTTCGCGCCGTCTCCGCCGGCCGTCGCCTCGCCCCTGTTCATCATCGTAATGTAACAACAAGCCGGGCAAGCCGGAAGGCCAAGGCCGCCGCAGCTCCCAAGGGCGGGCGAGCGACGCGCCGGCTCGATCGCTGCGGCCAGGACGTAAGTCGACGACAGGCTAATTTTATCGTCGATTTTGAGGCCGTTGATCGATGCCGCGTGGCTCGGCAGCGCGCGGGCGTCGGGAGAGATTTGATCAGGCGCAAAACCCGCGAGCAACGATCGCGGCAGCGCCGGATCGCGCCCGGCGGGCGACAGCCAATACTCTTCGGGCACGGTTCGCCTCCCGGTTGCGCCGGCGATCTTGCGTGCTCCGATGCGTTGACCCTATCGACGGCGCTGCCGAAAACCTGCCACGCCCGCTACCAAAGCCGGCCCGGCTGTGATATCAGAGCGCCCCGGCCGGTGCCCTGCGCCGCGCGCCCCGTTGCTGGTGGGGGATCGTCTAACGGTAGGACAGCGGACTCTGACTCCGCCAGTCTAGGTTCGAATCCTAGTCCCCCAGCCACTCAAAATCCTAGATATTTCAATACCCTAAAAATGGAAAGGCCGCTCAAAGCGGCCTTTTCTATGTCGCAAACGCTTGCAACAAAGATCGAGCATTTCCAACGGTTTCCAACGGCACGCAATCAGTCCATGCAACATGGATGCGACATGGATGCGACAAAGAAGCGGCTTGCTGCCTTGGGGCGTTGGTTATCGGCCCGTACGCCAGCGCCTCAATTGGTAGCGGGTGCGCGTGCTTGACGGCGCATATGTAGTTCTCTAATGTAAGCGGAACAGGAGGAGGCCGGTCACTGGGCTCCTGGGCCCCTTTTCGGGGTCGAAGCTTCCCAACGCCCTGGCCCGCTCGGTGGAGTGGGTAACGTGTTGGGAGTTCTTTTCTCAAATGCCGACCCCCAAAATCGACGCCGAGAGCGATCTCGCGGCCGACTTACTCAACGGTTGCGCCGCGATCGCCTCGTTCATCGGCGAAACCGAACGCCGAACTAGCTACCTCCTCGAAAATAGACTCTTGCCTGCGGGCAAGGTCGGCCAGCGCTGGGGCGGCAGCCGCAACGTGCTGCGCGAGCATTACGCTCGCCTGACCCGAGGGGAGGCGGCGTGAGCCATGTCGCAAACATACAACGGCCCCGGAGCGATGATGCGCTCCGAGGCCGGCGGTACAATTGTTGCCGGGCAGCAACGGTATCCAAATACCACAGATAACGGCCGCGCGCCAGTCGTCTGGCGTGATCGCGTAGGGGTCCATCCCGCCACCGCCGCGTATTGTGCGCCGCGTAAGAACGGTCGCGCGCCATGACACTCCATGTCCTCGCGACCGGCACGCTTACGGCCGACCCCGTGCGGCGCACTAGCCAGACCGGGAAACTCTTCGCCACCGGCAACATTCGCGTCGCGGCCGACGACAACGCGATTTTTGTCTCGATCGTCGCATTCGGCGACACGGCAGAGACCCTGCTAAGACATCGGCAACGCTCGACGATCGCGGTGAGCGGCCGGGCCAAGATGTCCAATTGGACGGGCAAGGACGGCAACGAGCGACACAGCCTTAGCGTCGTCGTCGATCAGCTTGCGAGCGCAGCGGCTGCGCGGCACACGGATGCGGATCGGCGTCGTGAGGGCCGCACGGCGGCGGGAGGCGCGCGATGAGCGCCGCCGCCTTCGACCTCGACGAGATCGAGCCGTGGACCGATCCCGTTCATCCCGACCCAATCCTCGATGCGGCTTACCGTATGGGCATCGTTCACAAAGATCAGCGGTGGATCATCCCTGACTTCACCTACCGCCCATCTGATCATGGGGGCGATGCGCCATGATCGTAACCAAGCTGAAGGACAAGCGAACACGGGAACTTCAGCGGAAGCTCAAAATTGGCTCCGATATCGAGATTGCCACCCAAGTGCTCGCCGACCTGCGCGCCGAATACGGTGAAATCGTTTTTGCAGATGGCGATTTCTATTGGTGGGAAGGAACGCACTGGCAAGCGGTTCATAACGAGACGCTACAGCTAGCGGTTCACCGATATGATGGCGCAACCTATCCCACGGCACGCGGCAACAGCGTTGTTCGACTGAATAGGGCGCGGGTCGATAGCGTGCTGAACCAAGCGGCCCCTATCGTCGCGCAACGCGACTTCTTTGCCCAATCTCCTATGGGCATCAACTGCGCCTCGGGCTTTATCAAATTCGGTGATGATGGCGATCCGTCATTGGTCCCTCACGACCCGGAGTATCGCTGCCGGCATGTCCTGCCCGGTCATTGGAGGCCCGGAACCGACCCACAGCCACCGCCCGATTCCGTGCTCTACAAATTGCTAGATGGTGTTTTCCGCGACGACGACGCTGATGAGAAGCGCGCGTTGCTCGCCGAGATTGCCGGAGCGGCAGCTACCGGATACGCGACTAAATTGCGAAGCCCGAAAGCGGCGATCCTCAAGGGAGAAAGAGCGGAAAACGGCAAAAGCGAGGTGCTCAACGTTCTTCGCAGCGTGCTACCGCCGTGCGTCGTCGCATCGGTCACCGCGACGCAGATGGGCGATGAGAAGTATCTCGTAAAACTGCGCGGCAAGCTCCTAAACGCTGCCGATGAACTGTCAAATACCGCCATCGCATCGGAAAGGTTCAAGGCCGTCGTGACCGGGGAACCAATTTCTGCGCGCGACGTGTATCATAGTTCCGTTGATTTTCGCGCGGTCGCGCAACACGTCTATGCAACCAACACGCTTCCGACATTTGCGGGCGGGATAGATCGCGGCGTCAAGCGGCGAGTTGTCCTCATCCCGTTCAACCGCGTCATCCCGCTAGCTGAGCAAATCAGAAACATTGGCTTGCTCATCGCGGAAGAAGAACCCGATCTACTTCTCGCGTGGGCTGTTGGGGGCGCGCAGCGCCTCATTCACCAGCGCGACTTCACCGTCCCGCCTTCCTCCGAAAAAGCCCTGCAGCAATGGCTGTACACCGCCGACCCGGTCCTCGCGTGGACCCTCGCGCGCGTGCGCTCTCTCCCCGACTATCTCAGTGTTGATGACCGGACGACGTGGAAGAAAAGCGGCGATGCCCATGCTCACTTTACCGAATGGGCGCTCGCCAACGGCTTCAGGAAAGACACGCTGCCCGCCGTCAACGGCTTCGTTCAGCGCCTTGAAGCGCACGTGCCGGATGCCCGCGTCAAGCACACAAAAACCGGAAACTGGATCACCGGGATATCCATCAGAGTCACAGAAGACTTCCCGGACGATGAGGAATGCTAATCAAAGGAGCTATCAGATGACTGCGCTATCGGATCAGGGTGAAGCAGCATGAAGCCAGAATGAACGGCAAAATGACAGTCAACCCATTGAAATCAGAGGCTGGTGAAGGGGTGAAGGGCCTTTGGGGGATAACCTTTTCTATAGATGACATCCCATCCCCCGATATGTTTTTTTCCTCCTAAAAGGCTTCACCCCTTCATCAGCATTGTTTTTAAACGACTTTTCGACCTTTTTGCCCTTCACCTTGCCTTCACCGCCCTTCACCCCGACGCCAGCACCAAGCGCTGATGTCCGATTGCTCGGCAAGGAACTCAGATGCCGGCGCCCTTTCTTGGCGATGACAATGCAGCGGAAACGACGGAACCCTATACGCCCGTGTGATAGCCTGCTGTGGCCTGTCCTTTCGCCCTGCGGCGAAACGGTTGCCGAAGTGGCCCGGTGGATGGGGGTGACGGACAGGATGGTGCGGTACTGGTTGCGCCAGGAACACTTGGGGAAAGATCGCGCAAAGCAGTTCCGCCGCGCCGCTGAAGCTCGCGGGTTGATCGAGATCGCGCTGGCGATGCGGGATCACATTGCGGCGCTGGATCGCCGTGATGCCGCTAGCCGCTATGTGAACAACGCGGTTTTGTTCGGCGTATCCGGCCGCTGGCACATGCCGTCAACGGTGCGGCTACAGATAGCGGACGAACTGGGGCTTAGGCGCCCGCCGTATTACGGCACCGTTGGCATGCCACCAAAGCCGCCGCCCGCACTGACGGATCGGCAGGCTGCCATCGCAAAGCCGCACCTCGAAAAGCGCGGCTGGACGCTGATACAGGACATCAACGGCGTGTGGCGGGTGGCGCCGCTTGCAACCGCGCTGCAACACGATGAAAAAGAGTGAATTATATCAATTCATTGCAGTGCGACACGCGGAGGGTCTATCCGCTAGTCAGACACTTGGTACGGCGAGGCTGTAAGGGGAGGGGCCGTGCGCCCTCAGGCCGGCCTAGGGGAGGAGGCTGGGCCGGGGCCTCGGGACGGTGCCGCGCGCTGTGCTGGGTAGGCGCATCGCTTCGCCCCGCCGGGGAAAAATCCGCACATCGCCATAGTTGATCTAGGTTATACGCAAGGAACGGCAGGCGTCTGTTGATCGTTTACTGGAAAATCAAAGAACCGCGTGGTTTGAGATCGCCAGGATGACGTCAGAACGTTTATTGCAGTTGGCCGCGCGGTGCCGAGTTCTCAGTGAGACGTCGCAAGAAACCGAGATAGCAGAGCAACTAACGATATGGGCGGCTGAGTTTGAAGCCGATGCCAGCGCCGTACGCGCACACGGCGACGGAGATATTGACGTGCTGTCGTAGCGCCACCCGAGGATATTTGATCTGCATCAATGTTGATGGGTTAAGAAGCCGACAGAAACTGACTTGGGGAAGCGTTCACCGCTTTCCCTCCCACACTTGGGCTGCGTCGCTCGACGCGGCCCTTCTTTTTGCTACGAATGTGTGCGGGCAAAAATTTGGGGCTGCAACGAACCCGATCACCGCAGCCCCAGTTCCTCTGTAAATGGAGAAAGCCCAATGCTGCCAAGGCTTCTCCGAGAGTGAGAATGCAGCAAAATCAATCGTCTGTCGTTATCGTGGGTTAATTTCCCGACGTGAGCGCTAGAACCAGTCGTCGATCTCGGCAGCGTAGCGCGCGGCGTGGGGCGCGATCTGGCCGCCAATGAGCAGCGCGACAACCAATAAATAAGACCACCACATTGGCGCGCTCCCCCCGGTTTTTTTTTATGACAATGCGCGAGAAGCGGTGTTGCGCGCCAAGGCCGCGGCATCGGCTGCCAACGCGTCATATTCCTTGGCAACCCTCTCCATCTGATCGCGCAGGTTTGGGTCAGTCAGTCCCTTTGCGACCTGGCGGACAGCATCCGCGCGTGCGCGGTATTGGTTTGGTGTCAGCATAACGTTCCGAAAACGCCGGAAGCCGACGTTGGTTCAACAGCGAGGGATCTGCCCGACATGGATCTTGTGGTACTATAATACCGTTAGTTTTGCCTCAGATCAGGACGGTATCAGGAATGGCGGGCGGCAGGTTTCAACCGGGGAAGAGCGGCAATCCAGGTGGAAGGCCAAAAGCGCTTGGCTGGAGCCGCGAGATGGCACGCGCCCACACCGAAGAAGCGATCAACGCTGCGGTCGGAATAATGCGGAAAGCCAGATCACCGGCTATGGCGCGCCTCAAGGCGATCGAGTTAATTCTCGATCGGGGTTGGGGAAAACCGGTGAGTGCGACGGCCATCGCCACGATGGACCATAGCTCACCTAGGCACTTGAGTTCGGGTGAACTCGTCGACGCGCTTATCGAGAGTTTTGGTGGTCCGGAGCAGCTGGATCGCTACCTATGTGCGGCAATCGACGAGGCGGACGACCGGTTCGATTTTCACCAAAGAAGTGTTTGCTGCTGATGGCCGCGCCTAAGGGAACCCGACCGCCGGCTGCCGGAAAAGGCCGGCGCAAAGGTTCGAAGAACAAGCTCAGCGCGGATGTGAAAGCGATGATTCTCGCCGCGCTCGATGATGCCGGTGGCGTCGAGTACCTCACTAGGCAGGCCGAAAAAAATCCAGCCGCTTTTATGACGTTGCTCGGCAAAGTGTTGCCAATGCAAGTCGGTGGAGCGGACGAACCGATCACCATTTGTTGGGCAAACGACCTTCACTGAGCGTCTTGAGCGCGCACTCGCGCGCGAACGCCACCGGCACATCCATAACATCTAGGATCACGTGAGATTTGGCCGTACGCCCGTTGACGGAGACCGGCCGTTTGGCAACAAAGTGCCACCCGGCGCGCAGACGTTCGATCCCGCGAGTTCTATGTGCTTGCTTACCAGTGATGCAATCAAAAGGCGATGGCGCCGCTGCACGCAATGACGGTGACGCAAGTTATAGTGGCTAACGCGACAACAGGTTTTTCACAGAGGTCGCGTACCATGCGCCACCGCGGGCGGTCAAAATGCCGCGGTCGTTAAGTGCGTTAGCGATTGCGTGCAGGCTAGTGATCCCCTCCGCCTGCATAGTGGCGATGATCGGTCGAACTTGGGTGGCATGAGCGTCGGCGTTTGCTTTAACGGCTGCGACGGCATCATTGTTGCCTCGCCCGGCAGCCCGTAAGACGCGCGCTCCGTTTGGGTTGCCCAACTTCATTCCGCGAGCCTTAGCTGCCGCCAGCGCGTCCTTCGTGCGCTGGCTGATGGCCTTGCGCTCGTGCTCGGCAACCGCGGCCAGGACGTGGATCGTTAGGTCGTTTGCTTCAGGCATATCAGCAGCAACAAACTTCGTTCGGCTCTCCATCAGGTTGGCAATGAAGGCGACATTGCGGGCGAGCCGATCGAGCTTTGCGATGACGAGTGTCGAGCCGGTCGCCTTGGCATACGCGAGCGCCGCGAGGAGCTGCGGTCGGTTATCGCGCTTACCACTTTCAATTTCGGTGAACTCGCGTAACAGCGACCACCGACCGCCATTGAGGTAGTCAGCGACAGCTTGGCGCTGTGCGTCGAGCCCGAGGCCGGACTGTCCCTGTTTGGCAGTGCTAACGCGGTAATACGCAACGAAATTGCCTTTGGCCATTGCCGTATAAATCCTCTATATGAGCGTAAGGCAATCTTATACAGATGATGAATGGTTCGCAAGTCCTTGCGTCTCGCCCAGGCACCTAATAGAGGCTTTGGCGGTGGCGGTACCTTATCATCCGGGATGGGGACCGCGACAGGAAGGCGGCGGGTTCGTCCTCCGCCGGCGGCGACGCCGAGCGTCCGGCAACATCGGCGCGGAGTGGCAGGTGTTGGGATCGGCGATTTCACCCCGGCGAGAGTGACATGCTGATGCGCGACACCGGCAACGGTGCGGTCGACGTCTTTGACATCCAGGATAACCGGATCGTCGCCGCTGGCCCTGTCGGCAATATCAGTCTGGAGTTGCGGGTCTTTGGCATCGGCGCCGTCAACCCGCACGGTACTTGACCGCGCGTTCTGGATCTCAGGATCGACGACCGCTACCGACGTTCAAGCAACCGCTCGCTCTCATTTCGCGTACGGTACGAAATCCACCCAAATTACAATGAGGGCTCGGCGAACGACGGCATTGGGGGCAAAAGCGGGCCTAGGTTGGCGCAGCCGCGGACGACGGCTCAGCGTACCAAGAGCGGCCGTTCGGCGATCCCAATGCTAATGACGGAGATGCGCCGTTTGCGACCGTTCATGAAACTATTCAGATCACCGCATCCGCAAACGCGAACAGGTCCGGTGGCACGGTCATGTCGAGCGCCTTGGCGATCTTGAGGTTGATCGCCAATTCAAACTTGGTTGGCTGCTCGACCCGCAGATCGGCAGGTTTCGCGCCCCTGAGGATTTTGTCGGCGCAGATCGCGGTGCGACGGTTCTTGTCAACGACGCTAGCGCCATAGGAAATGAGCCCGCCGGCTTCGACGAATTCGCGCGAGTCGAATATCGCCTGCAGCCGGTATCGCCCTGCGAGGTCAGCGAGGGTATCCAACATCGCGAGCCGGTGTTGGTGATCGTGGACACCATACCGGCCATAATTGAGCGATGATTTCCAAACCGCCTCAGCTTTGGCGCGTCCCTTCTGAGAGCGGGCCGCAGTCTCTATCCGCCGGCATTTAGAGCTTAAGCGATTCAGCGCTGATCCAAGCGGCGCCATTGCTCACCCCACTCGAGTCAGCCCATCTGACAGGGAAGTGGAACCGGCGTCGTCAGCTCGATGCGGTGTCCGGGCGATGCTTGAGGAAAGGGCACATCCCGCGAGGATAAGGGCCGCACCGCAGGCGCTGAAGATGTCAGGTAGTTCGTGAAAGATCACGACCCCACCCATGACTCCGATGATTAGCCTCAGAAAGGTATAAGGACCGAGCGTCGCTGTTTCAGCGTACTTTACCGCCAGGATGCCGAGATACATACCTATTGGCCCTAAAAGGAATAAGGCAGGCATCCACAGAACCATGACAGAACCGGACGCAGTCCCAATCAACATTAGTGCCGGTACATTGGCGATGACTGGAACCAGGTTGGCGTAAAACATCGTGGTGGCGGACGTATCCTCCTCTTGGAGATATCGATTGAGCACAAAGCCGAGGCCATTCAGGCTGGTGCCCAGCAGCGCGATCAAATAGGCGCCGTGCCAGCTGGCAAAGGCCGGCTTGGCAATCAGCAGCGCTCCGATGAAACCCACTGCTGCGCCGGCCCAATGCGACCGCGTGACCGTTTCACCGAGTATCAGTACCGAGAAGACCCCGATATACGCTGCCTGGGTGTAAGAAATCGCGGTTGCATCCGCGAAAGGCAGGTGGCCGAAGCCATAGATCATTACCCACAGGTAAAGCGTCCCGATGCTGCCGCGCAGCAGCTGCAGTGGTAACTGACGAGTGCGTAGGACCGCAAAACCGACATGTCTAGCGAGAAGAAGCGAGAGCCCCAACCCCGCTACCGCGCGGGTCAGCGCAAGCAGGATCAGGGACACACCCGAGCCGATCTGGTGGATCACCGCGGTCTCCGCCGCGAACAGCACCCCTTGCCCGATCATCAACTGAATGGCGAGGCGCTGATTGTTCATCGCTCGCCGCCTCGCAGCCGCCGGCGGGTATCGACGGCGTAATGTCCAAGCGAGCGCATTTGATCGGTGTTTGGCCGCATCGCCGCCGCAAACCGCTGCCACTGCTCGGCGTCCAAATCGACGGCCTCGCGCACCTCGAAGCTCGGCTCGCCATAGCATCGGCGCAGCAGCGGCTGCACCTGAAACAGGGGGTAGCGCATGTGGAATTCGACCGGTGAGTTGATCCGCAGCAACCGAACATTGGTGAACAGCGGACCAAACCAGGTATCGGTTTCAACTATCCCTTCATAGCTTTCATATCCTTGGGTCTTCGGAATATTCGCGGGGCCCCGCGACAGCAAAGCCCAGCCCGGCGCCGTCCGCGCCACATATCCACTCCAGATCTGGACGACGCCGGGCAATTTTCCCTGTGCCAGGAATGTCGGCCCGAGGTCAACGAGCCCGGCCGGCGCGACCTTCTCGAAACTCTCCAAAAACCCGGGAAACTGGGCGCCGCGCAACGGGTACCAGCCGTCGGCGCCTTCATAGGTCCAGGCGATCTCCGTGCCGTCCCAGATTAGGCTGAAGTTAAGTGGCGGGTAGAGATACCAGCCAAAGGCGGAGGCGCTGGCGATCGCCTCGCAGTAACGATAAGCGATCATCGGCAGAGTCCCGTCGGCCGAGCGGTCGGCGCGCCGCGGGTCCGGGGCTCCTGGAATGAGCCGAAAAAACTCGCAGACAACCGGCTCCGCGGGTTCGATCATGGTTGGCGCCCAGAGAGGCCGCGCCGAATGCGGGGGGAGGCTATTTCCGGGCCGGAAACTCGGCGGTGATGGCGCTGTCGCCGAGCCGAACCTTGCCACGATCGGCAATCTTGGCTTCCGGATGGTGCAGCGGCGGGAACTCGGAGGTGATGGCGCTGTCGCCGAGCCGAACCTTGCCACGATCGGCAATCTTGGCGTCCGGACGGCGCAGCGGCGGGAACTCAGCAGCGGGTTTATGAATGAAAATCACGATCTCATCCCTTCGAACTGGCGAGCAGGGTTCGCCCGCGCGTCAAAGCAGATCGTGGTGGTCGTTTACTTAGGACTCGTTAATAGCTGCCAAATTTCACTGGGCGAGCGTTTACAAAAATGATTTTCACGAAGCCGGAACGCCCGCGCGTGCGAGCGCTTCGCAATAAAGCTCGCCTAAAGGCTCGGCGTAGAAGGGAGATCGACGACGGAACTGCTCGACGCTGAATTGCGGCTCCAGTAACAGAAGTCGCTGAAGTGGTGCTCGCGCCTCGGCTTCGCACCCACTCAACGCCAACGCCAAAATAAGCGTCTTATGCGCACCAGTATAGGTGCGGTGTTCGTGCATGCAGCGCAACGAGAACTCTATCGATCGCGCATACTGGTGGTCTGCCAGATAGGCCGTGGCCGCAATGCCGCTAAAGGCGTAGCTCAGCGGGTCGTATGGCGACAAGGCCAGCGCCCGATGGACCATTTCGACGGCCTCGGCTCCCCTGCCCATCCAGGCATGCGTCGCTGCGTTCCATAGCCAGGCGCGCGCGCTGTTAGGATTGATCTGCAGTGCCGTTTCGAAGGACCCGACCGCTGCGTCGAAGTCTTTGTGGAGGTACGCCGCAACATGGCCGTGGACGGCAAACGCCATTGCCTCTCTGGTGCCGGACTCGACGGCCCGCGCTGCCAAACGATCCGCCTCCAACGTGTCGTGTGCGAGATCGCGCGACCAGCCTTGCCCGACTCGCAATACATGCCAGTAGGCCTTCCAAGCAAGTGCCATTGCATTCCGCGGTTCACGCTCGATCGCCGCTCCGAACAATGGCTCCGCGGTTTCGAATATCTCTTGCGCGGGATTGTGCATGTGTTCCTGGCCGCGCAGCAGAAGATCGTAGGCGTCCTGGTGTTCAGGTCGCTTTATTGACACGCGCGCCACCTCGGCGGAGCGTAGATGAGGGGCGACGCGAGCAACGATCGCTTCAGCTAGGCGATTCTGCACCTCGAACATGTCGAAAAACCGCTCATCGAGCTTTGAAGACCAAAGCACCGCACCACTTTGAGTATCAGTCAGCTCGACCGTCAAACGCAGCCGATCGCCCGCCACCCTGACACTGCCGGAAATAATGTAACGAACGTCAAGTGCCTCTCCGATCTGTTGAGGCAGTCGATGCTGTTCCCTGAACGCCAATGTCGACAAGCGCGAGATCACGAAAAAGCCGGGAACGTGTGACAGCGATTCGATGAGGTCCTCGACCAGTCCTTCGACGGCATAGTCATGCCCGGCCTCGGCCGACAAGTTGCGAAACGGCAGTACCGCTATTGACGGCTGGTGGCCGATCCCATGCACTGCGGTGGGGCCCCCAATAGCGTCTGGCGGTTTTTGTCCGCCGGCATCAGGGGCCGTATGCCGTATGGCGTTGTAGATCTCTAACGTTTCCTTGGACGGGGCCAGGCCAAGCTTGACGTGAAGTGCCTGCCGGAAGCGTTCGTAGTCGCGAATCGCCTGTGCGCGATCTCCCACTTTTGCAAAGGCCGTCATCAAGTGACGAACCGCGTCCTCGTGGGTTGGGTCGAAGTTGAGGAGCTTGCGTGCGGCAGCGGCTTGCAATCCCGGAGGGGCCTCATCTTTGGCGAGTTGCCGTAACTCCTGCTCCAAACTGGTTCGCTGGCGCTCGTCAAAATTTAGGCGCTCGGAGGCAAGCCAACCATCGAAGGTTGGCGAGATGCCATCTAAGTCACGCAGCAACTCATCGAAATGATCGCCGGGGGTGTCAACGTCAACCCAACACATTTTTGTATTGAGCCTAACCGCCTCGCGCTCGATCCCGACCAGGCCGGGGATTCTGCCATTGACCAGACTGTTTAGTTCCGACAACGCATGCCGCAAGCTCATGCGCGCCTGGGCATCATTCGACTGATCCCACAGCAACCCGGTCAGACGACTACGTAATACTTTTTCGCCCCTGGCGAGCGCGAGAATGGCCAGGATTGCACGAGTTTTCCGCGCACGAAGAGAACAAACCTCTCCACCTGGCTCCACGAGCTTCATATTCCCGATCAAAAAAAGACCTGCTAACCTTTTTTGGCCTTCGTGAGCACCAATCGCCACACCAATTTCTTCAACTGGTTTGTTCATTTTTCAAAGCACACGAAGAATCCTGAGGTCATTATCTGCATATGATCCGTAGTATCGGTTGGAATGCCGCCCGGTCATGACTTTTACCATAAATCAGCCACAGGGATCGAGATCCTTCACGGGGCGGTTGCCCGATCAGCGACTGTCGCCGCCGATGTCTGATGGCCCCGCTCCGAACGCATTCGACCTTCGGTGAACGCGAAATTCACGATATTTTCACGACTGGGCATCATCCCGATCATCGTATCGGATCGTGGTAGCGTCTTTCCGGCGAACACGAGGGTCCGATATGTCGGACCACTTCGAAAATGGCGGCGGACATCTGGTTTCTTGACCGCCGTCCCGAGGTCCAGCGCATGGACAAGGTTGTAGCCGACACCGCGGCGCTTCCGATCCTACGTCGCGACATGGCGATACCGCCTTTAGTTGGCGGCGGCGTGTTCGTGACACCCGACGGCGCGTGGCTGCGGGAAGGGAGCGAGGAGTTTTTCGTCGCACTAGGGGATCCAAATCCGGACTACGATGCCCCGTCGTTCGCGATAAAGAACCTCGGTTTTATCTTTGTCCGAGTTGTTGCGACATCGGTCGCCGAAATCAGATTGCACCCTCGAGATGTTGCGCCAGCAGCTCTGCGCTCCCTGCAGCAGTGGCTGCAGTCATTTCAGTCTCACTATTCAAATTCGGCTATTTAATGGATCGCTGGATCTCGGAGATCCTGAGCACACCCGCACAAGTAATGTGTCGTCTTTTGACATTTGTTGTCCTGAAACGTCCGCGCAAGCGAATGGTCTTGAATTTTTGGTCGCTGCGAACACGGCTGCACAATCTCTCGCCCATTGATATGCGGTGGGAGGGCTTGGACGGGCGGTAAGACCGTATCGGTCGCACCGTGCGCCAGTCTCCCAAAACGACAGGCCATGCCGGAGGCCAGACGGGTTTCTGGACGCGGGCGGAGGCGTTGGCAGTCGGTAGCGAGCGTGAAGTGTATTTCGAATTGGGAGGCGCACTGCAAATTCTGCAGATAGAACGTAATGTCCCCGAAATGGCGAAGGCCAAACGCCCCTAAACTCTGAGCAGGTCGAAGAACGTTTCGTCAAGGCTCGAAAACCAGGGCACGACATCGGTACCCGTATCTGTCAGCTACTGATATTCCCCTTAAGGGGCCGCCTGTCGCCGCATTGCGCCGCAACCAGGGCGGGTCAATAGCTAACAAATGGTATCAGGTCGTCGCTGGGGATAGGCGAATTGGGCGGGGCATTCTCTGAAGTTATTTCGACTTTAGAAGTCGCCGGTCTCGGGATCGCTCGTGAAAAGATAGTGAAAATAACGTATCGCTACCGTGAAAAACTGCCACTGGAGACCGTGGAAACGGGTAGCTATGTTTTTTGAGGCAAGAAAGGCTGAAATTTATTTTTGGCAATTATTGACATTTGGTTAACCGTGTTTATCTTTGCCTCGGCGAGGGCGCAATCCGCGGTTTTGGAACTGCGGGCTTGTAGGGAGTAATCATCATGACGAGGCCTTATCGGCCGCGGGACCATGTCTCGCGCGGAGGGCGGTTTTTGTCGCTACGGCGCCGACTGCGTCGCGCAGTTGTGTTCGGCCGATAGAGTGATGGCACGGACACCCCCGGTCCGCAACGCAGCGCCCAAGGTTCAAGTGGAGCCGCAGCGCCGGCGACCGGCCACGGTTGATGATGTACTACAACCCACCCGGAACGCGCCGCCGCGTCGGCAACACGGCATCACTCGGCCGTTTGCGCACATTGCATCGCTAATCCATCTGCTGCGGCATCGTTTCGCGCGAGTTACGGTAGAGGTGCGCTGGCGATCGCACAGTTTCGCTGCCGGGTCGACGGCGGCGCGGATAGCTTTGCCGGCAGAGTTTGACGATCGGGATGCCGCGGCGGAACATGCGGCGGCGATTGACCGCCATTGGGCCGTCGCGACAACGATCGCGGCGGCGAGTTTCGTTGTGATCGTCTCGGTGATCGTCGCGCCCAGCCTGCGTGTCGACCGTCAGCTGACCTATCCCGAGTCGAGTGCGATGGTGCAGCAAGGCGCATCCGTTTACGCCTCGTCGTGCGCCGGCTGCCATGGCACGGACCTCAGTGGCAGCGCCGACGCGCAGGGATTTGGTGCGTCGCCGCTCGATGCGAGTGGACACGCCTTCTTGCACTCGGACACTTCGCTGTTCCGCATGGTCAAGTTCGGGATCACCGATTGCCAACCTGCGGGCGTACGGGTGCACATGCCGAGCTTCAACGGGCAGCTGGACGACCGATCGATCCATGCCGCGCTCGCCTTTATCAAGAGCCGATGGCCGGCGAGTCAGCGCAGCGTGCAAAACGCCTTCAACGACGGCGAATCCGATACTGCGGAAACGCAGGAGGCCGTACTCTGTTCTGCGTTTTGCCAGCCTTTTTCCAGCCCGACCGATCGATAGTCACATGCAGCGCACGCCATTTCACACCCTCCTGAGTGGGCTCTGCCTGATGTGGCTCGCGGCACCGGCAGAGGCGCACGTCAAGTGGTTCAATAAGGATTATTGCGTCGGCTGCAGGCCGGACGCGCTCGACCACATCATGGACACACGTTGGCTTTGGCTGTTGCTGCTGTTCGCGCTGGTTAGCCTATGCGCGTTTCTTATGGACCGGCTGTACGGTGAAAGCGCGAATGGCTGGATCGACGGTTATGTCCAACAATTTCAGACTCCGCCGCAGGATTATCTCCGCCTTGGGCTCGGCGCCTTCTTTATCTGCCTGTGGTTGCAGCCGGGGGTCTTGCTGACGCCAGAACTGACAACGTCGAATGCCGCCATCCCGTGGTTTCAGCTGGCTTTGGCCGCAACGACACTCTCGTGGCGCACAAGCTGGCTCGCCAGTGCCGGAATCGTCGTGCTGTACGGGATCGCGATCGCGCAATACGGCGTCTTCCACATGCTCGACTATCCGATCTTCTTTGGCATAGCCGGGTATCTGGCGATTCATTCGCTGCGGCCGACGCGGCTAGTCCCCCATGCGGGATCGGTTCTGGTTGCGGCTGTTGCGGCGACGCTGTTATGGGCGTCGTTCGAGAAATGGGCCTATTGGGTGTGGACGATGCCGATGATGGCCCTGCATTCCGGTATCGATATGGGCTTCAATCCCAA
>Ga0126381_100002317_pt1 | contig 20543 bp, 16 predicted proteins | sample PanSoiMetPlot_28_FD_96465 | JGI IMG/M metagenome (GOLD analysis project Ga0126381, IMG submission 96465) | Tropical forest soil microbial communities from Panama - MetaG Plot_28 | ecosystem: Environmental > Terrestrial > Soil > Tropical forest > Bulk soil | place: Panama | collected 2016-02-17
AAGCCGCGATTCGACAAAGCAGTGGCTAGGACGCTGGAAGCGAAAGGATTTGAAACACTCGTCCAGACGTACCGTAAATATCACACTTACGGAGCACGATCCAAAGTTACCGAGTTGCCACTATTCCCTGGATATGTATGCTGCCGCTTCGACGTCCATAGCAGTCTGCCTATCCTGTCCACACCGGGCGTAATTCGCGTCATCGGGAATCGAAGTATACCGACACCTTTGTCCGAGGTCGAGATCAACTCCCTGCAGGCAGCAATCAACGCTCACCTACCGGTCCAGCCCTTTCCGTTCATGAATGCGGGCCAAAGAGTTCGCATCACCAGTGGAGTCCTGGCCGGCATAGAAGGGATCGTCCTGGGGCCAAAACCGAGACTGCGCCTTGTTCTCTCGATTACGCTACTCCAACGTTCTGTCTTGCTGGAAATCGATCAAGACCAGGTATGCCCGGAAGAGGCCGTTCATTTGACGCCCTGCCTATGACGTCTCGGTTTCACTTCACGATCCGGCGGCCGACCTCCATTCTGAAGGCTTTGGTCATAGCCTACGTAGCCTTGCTGCCTTACCAGTTCGAAGTCGGGAACGAGGTGAACTTTGCACCGTCCGACTGCCTCATGCTCTTGGCGGTCCTGCTGGGGCTCTATAGCCTGCGATACCGCAACCTGGTGTGGACCGGATGGCATTTTGGGATCATCGCCCTTTTCGCGGCCGGCTCTCTGGTAGCAGCTCTGCGGTTCGGCACACTGAGCCGGTACGAGCTCATAAACAAGGACGCCGGTCTTCTGCTGCCGTTCCTGAGTTATGCCGCAATTACTTCGGCAGTTACCGGGTGGAACGATGTGCGCCGTATCCTGCGGGTATTTGTGGCGACGGTGGCATTACAGAACATCGTGGCCGTCGGGAGCTACCTGGCAGCGTACTTTTTTAGTGTGAAGAATCCGTTCGGTCGATACGGCGGGCTGCGCCTGTCGGGAATGCTGATCGATCCCAACGCCTACGGCGGTCTTCTTGTGGCCGCATTCGTAGTTTGCGAGGGGGTCTGCGTCGGCCCCGATCCACTCTTCAGAAAACGTACGCTGTGGCTGTTCCGGGCTACGCTGGCGATGGGAATTCTGTTCACGTTCTCGCGCTCGGCCTGGATCGCGCTTTCGCTGGCCTTATGCGTTCTCTTCCTGCTCCAGACCAGGGCGGCGCTGCGGGTGTTACTCGCCGGACTCACCGCCGCGCCTTGCTTGTTTCTGCTGTTGGGGAATCGATTTGTGCCTGTTTTTGAAGAGTTGGCCAGCCGGCCCAAACAGGTTCAGGGAAGGTTTGATCTGATCGATGCGGCGATCGAGGCCTTCACGCATCATCCGATTCTCGGTGGGGGAATCGGCAGTTTTCGCATAGCCCAAGGCGAAATCGCACACAACACCGCCATGTGGTTCCTGGCCGATTTCGGAATCCTTGGCTTGACCGTGCTCCTGGGCTTTCTGGGGTGGTTTTTTATCAAAGCGTGGAATTGCTACCGGTCGGCGACTGCCGCGCAACGGCCGCTCGCTTTGGCGCTCTTGATGGCGCATACGGCCATGTTTGGCCTGGCGATGGGAATCGAGGCGCTCTACCAAAGGCACTGGTGGTTGGTGCTGGCGTTAATCGCCTCCAGCTACCGGCTAACGATGCGCGCCCCAGCAACCCGCCCGGCGGTAGCCCCCCTCCCGGCGCCCGCGGCTTAGCAAGGACTGCCAGCCGCGGACACCGGGCCCACCATTCCTCTCAGTTTCCGGCGGTCTTCGAGACAACCGGCGCCGCAACGGGCGATGAGCTCTTCAGGTGCTCTATCGCCTCGCCCAGCTTTTCGCGCGCGGCTTCAACAGCGTGGGGATCGCGCGTCCAAGTGGTCCAGTCGGCGCCGACAGACCGGCTGATCTGCATCGCGAGATCGCCCTGGCCCATCTCTTTGAGGATCTGCACGTAGTCATAGTCCTCGACACCGTCACGCAGCCACTTCAGCCGCATCGATGCCACCACGCCCTTGACCCCAACCGGCTGCCCCGGATAGACCAGCATGCCCTCGCCCGGATAGTTCGCCGAGCTGTACGTGCCAGTGTTGTTTACGTTGTTCCATGGGTCCGATCCCCACTTGTCAACCCGCCAGTAGAGCAGGCCCGTGAGGTTCAGGCTTTGGCTGATGAAACCAGGTTGAATCCGGAAATCCACCGGATCGAAATCGATCAGCCACTTGGGGGAATAAGCGTCCTGCACCAGAGTGTTGTAGGACCAGACCGAATCACCCTTCTTCAGCACCTCGCCGACATGTCCCTTGGAGTTGTTGTACATGAGCGGCAATAGGACCCAGATGTCGACCGCGGAACGGCCGGTGCCCGAGCCATCGTCGTACAGGGCGGGGGTCGGCGACATGGAGATCAGGTTCTTGATGCCGGCCTGGTGCATGTTGCTTGCCCACTGCCGGATCATCGGATACAGGTTCGTGCAATGGCCGATCTCATCGGCGCTATAGTCGTAAAGCATCAGGCCGGGCTGCGCTGCCGCTGCCACCGACTTGAATTGAGCGGCCGAAGGCGCCGGCGACATGCTGCAGCGGCCGATATCGGCGCCGCTGAACGGCCCCGCCTGCGTGGAGCTCAAACCGTTCTTCATGAGAAGGGACTGATCGGCCGGGTTTGTGGCCTGCGGTGAAATCTTATTCCTCAACAGCTCCCGATCCGCAGCCAGCGATCCTGCCTGGAAGAACAGAAACGCGGATTTGAGGGTGGGGGCCGCCGGTAATTCGAAGTTCCACACCTTCACGGAAATCGGGCCGGTGAAGTTGCCCTGGTTACTCGTGACAGTGTAGGTTCCCGAGTACGTGCCGGGCGCGGCAGAACGGGGGACGGACAGGTCAACCCAGATCGGCTGGTTTTGGCCTGCTTTCACATCGAACGGAACCGCGGTGAACCGCGCACCCGATAGCGGCTTGCCCGTATCCGGGTCGGTAAACGGGATCAGGGCATCGGCGTACCAGCCCGGACCCATCGGCTGATTCGATCCTTTCCAATTCGGACTGGACGCCGTGACCTGCTGGTACTTTTCGCGATACAGCGAGAAATCGGTCTTCGGAATGACCTGACCGTTGGGTCCTTGCAGGTCCGAGACCATGACATTCACGTTCGTCAGCCCGGCGGATGCTCCGCTGGCCACGATCTGGAATGACCCTGTTTCGCCCCGCGCCGCCGCCAGGTGCGCCTCCGTGCCGCTCGTGGGGGCTTCGGTCATTCCCACGCGGTGCAAGCTGGGTGCTGTCCATACTGCCGGGGAGGCCTGAGCCGCGGGCAAAACCGAAGATGCCAACGCCCCCAAAGCCACACAAAACACACTTCTACCGCTCAACTTCATTTGGTGTTACCTTTCGAAAAACTACCGCTCGCGGCTATTCGCCGCGTGAGGGCACACGAATCCCGTGGCGATTCCGAGCCGGCTATCAGTCGCCGCGGTCCGGAATTATGAACAGTACCGGGTGTGCACCATCAACCACAGTAGGAGCGGGGAGCTCGAAGGCAGGGGGTGAATCGCTGGAGAGTGAAGCTTACGAAAAGAGAGAACAACCCGGGGCACATTCTTAGTCCGGTGTCGAATAACACCAGGGATTACGTATACAAGGGCAAGTGTAACATGCTTCGCGGCTTGTCCAGGCGGTTCGTGGAGGGCCATGCGGAGGTTATGGGTGGAGGAAGAAAACAAGTCTAAACGGGTTGGGGTGCATCAGTCTCTAATAGCAAGGACTTAGTAGGACTGTGCGTGGATGCGCGACCTCGCGCGCGGTTGGGGTTACCTTGGGGTGAAATGTCGCTTGACGGCAGCCCGCGGGCGGCGTGATCTGTAAGCTTGTTTCCAGCAAGACTCCACTCTCTAACGGTCGCGGCTCCGCGAGGACGCCGGACCGGCAACTTCGCCTTTCCCACCGAAAATCAGGAGCCTAAAGCTTTTCCAGATCGGCAATCCGGCGGGCGACCGTATTGCTCAGATCTTCGACCTCGGTCGGGGAGTAGCCCGCGGCGCGAAACGCGTCGTGGATCTGCTGCGCTGAGAGGCGCGACAGAAGATCGCCAATCCACCGTGCATCCTGACGTGGAATATGGTGGCCAAGCCACAGCATGCTCATACGACCAAACTCGGTAAAGTTAATATACGTGCCCAGAGCCGGTGCGGAAGGCACATTGAAGCTGACGAATTCCGCCGATACGGACTTAATCCATTTAGACGAGCAGTATACGGCGGGATCTCCTTTCACGTTCCAGCTCAATCCGGTGGGACCGAAACTCCCCCCCAGGTCGCTCACGATGTAAAGGTCCTGGGCCGGTTCTTCGCGAGTGCGATAGACAGCGTTATTCGCGTCCTTCAAATCCCAATTATTCATGACCGCCATCATCACCCTCAGACCGTACCACTCGCGCGTGCCGGTGAAGGGATCCTTCGCCCACGACCAAATTCCGACCTTCTTCTCATCTTTCCAGTGCCGTTTTAATCGCACGTTGGACACGTTGTTCTCGCGCGATACGAGATTATTGCCGCGGCGCAGGTGCTGCATCTTTTCCACGTGCAGCGTGGGCATGAAATAGTCCTCGCTCGTGAAGTAACCGACGGCCCAGAGCAGCCGCGACGCGGCCGTTTCGGGACGGGCCTCGATCCCCATCTTGACTCTCCACCGCACTCCTTCCTCATCGACGACATCGAATTTGGGGCTGGTGCCGTTCAGGTCTTCCTCCTGGAACGTAAACGTTCCGTGGGGTACATGGCGTTCTCCTCCAGACCCGTAAAACAGGTTTCGGGAAGCGATGTCTCGCGGCTCGCGCCACAATAGCGCAGCCGATGCCGGCTGAAGCTTTTCCGAAGCGGCCGGCTTGTCCTTGCCCTGAGTGCTAACGGCGATGAAGCCCAGCGTGAGTACGGAAGCCGCGGCGATTGCTCTGAGGTCGTTACGCATATGCGCCTCTTTGGAATCGGACTTACGGAAACGGGGCGGGGGCGGTTTATTTCGGGTTAGACGCGGCGTTGGGCGCCGCCGGGGGAGTGAAATGGGAGCTGCCGAAGGAACGTTGGTGATGCTGCAATCGTCTAGAGAATTGAGTCCCAAAACCCCAAGGAACAACAAGCAACATGAAAATTTCGAGGTTCCGCAAGACGATTGCGGCCCTTGCCCTTTCTCTGTCCGTTGCGGCGGGTACAGCCGCGGCGGGCACCATCGCCATTCCCAACTTTCACCAGGTCAACGATCACCTCTACCGTGGCGGCCAGCCCGCGCCGGAAGCCTGGCAGAGCCTGGCCCAAATGGGCGTCAAGACGGTCATCGATTTACGCCGTGAAGATGAGCACTCCACCGCTGCCGAAGCTCAGGCCGTCAAAGCCGCCGGTATGGCTTACGTCAACGTGCCCATGAAGGGCGTGGTGGCTCCAACCAATGAGCAGATTGCCAAGATTCTGTCGCTGTTGGATTCCCCGGGCCCGGTATTCGTACACTGCAAACGCGGCGCTGACCGCACGGGCGCCGTCATTGCGTGCTACCGTATCGCGCACGACCGGTGGCAGCGGGAACAGGCACTGCAGGAAGCCAAATCTTTCGGGATGGGCTCGTTCCAGATAGGTCTGAAGAGCTACGTCAAATCATTCCAGCCGTCCCAGGCACAGGCGCCGGCTGCCGCAGTATCGCTGCCATAGCAGCCTTTTGCAGTCCGGCGTAACCGCAGAAAACACATCACAAGCCGTCAGGGCGACATCGAAATCAACAGGTCTGGTAGAGGTTTAGCGGCCGTGGGAGAGAACCGGAGGTCCACATGGTGCATTCGGTTAATTCCAGGAGCATGTCGCAACATCAGATCACCTTACTCGAACGCGCCCTACGTGTTCTGGCGAAACTCGATGAGGGCGGCTGGCAGGAGATGCCGCCCGATCTTCACATCCCATTCGCGAAATACATGGATGCGGAGGCATGGACCCATTTGCCGGACCTGCTGACATTGCGAGAAGCCGCGCTGATGATTGTGCGCGATGCAATCGCGCGAACTGGCGAATTTAGCCCGGAGGCGCCCCAGCAGGAGCACGATACGCCTCCGCAGACGCCCCTCGTGGCAGAGACCCGCTGACGCCGGAGTCGAGCCGATGGAGCGCCGTCCCGAGAGATCAAAGCTCACCATCGGGCGCCTGCTGAGACCCCACATCGGAATCCTGATCCTCGGGATTGCCGCGGTCTGCGTGGAGGGAGCAGCGAACCTGGCCGAACCCTGGCCCCTCAAAGTTGTTCTCGATAACGTCCTGAAGTCAAAACCGGGACACGCGTGGGTTCAGCAACTGATCCCTCCCTCCTCGCTCGCCGATAAGGTCGCGGTCCTGAAACTTGCCGCCTTCGCGGTGCTTCTCATCGCCGCAGTCGGCGCGGTTTCGAGTTACACGGAGCGCTACATAACCGCCAGTCTCGGGCAGTGGGTCATGCACGACCTGCGCCATACCCTCTACTGCCACATTCAGCGCCTCTCGCTCGGCTTCCATAACCAGAAACAGACGGGCGATCTGATCACGCGTTTGACCACCGATATCGATGCCATTCAGAGTTTCATCACGTCGGGGCTGCTGGGCGTGCTGATCAACAGTTTCACCTTGGCCGGCATGGCCGCCGTGATGTTCTTTGTAAACCGCCGGTTCACGCTGATCGCGCTTTCCGTGTCTCCTCCTCTTTTTCTCCTGGTTTTTCACTACACCCACCGGATCAAGAAGGCCACACGCGAAGTGCGCCGCAAAGAGGGCGAGATGGTCTCCGTTATCCAGGAGGTGCTCTCATCGATGCACGTGGTGAAGGCCTTCGCGGGCGAGGAACACGAACAGCGCCGGCTGGCGGAGGAGAGCCGAGAGTCGATCGAGATGGCGCTGAAGGTTCGCGGCCTGAAGGTCAGGTTGGCGCCGATGGTCGATATGATCATCGCGGCCGGAACCTGCATGGTGTTGTGGTTCGGCGGGCAAATGGCGCTGGCCGGCACCCTGAGCGCGGGCTCTCTGGTTCTTTTTATCTGGTATCTCGGCCGAATGTACAAACCAATGCGCGAGCTGGCGAAGACGTCGGACGCCTATACGAGAGCCTCCGTGGGTTATGAGCGAATCCGCGAGGTTCTGGAAACCGATCGACAGGTGAACGACCTGCCTGGCGCCCGCCGCGCACCCGGCTTGCAGGGACGTATCGAACTGGACGACGTCACCTTCGGCTACTCGCCGTCAAGCCCGGTTCTCAAGCACGTCAGCCTCACCGTGGAGCCCGGCGAGGTGGCGGCGCTGGTAGGGCCAACCGGCGCGGGCAAGACGACCATCATCAACCTGATTCCCCGCTTTTACGATCCCGATTCCGGAACCGTAAAGATCGACGGAATCGACGTGAAGCTTTTCCAGCAGGACTCGCTCCGCCGGCAGATCAGCTTCGTGCTGCAGGATACATTACTCTTCCGCGCCCCCGTCTGGTACAACATCGCATACGGGAAGCCGGATGCGAGCCGCGCCGAAGTTATTCGCGCGGCCCACCTGGCCAATGCCGATGAATTCATCGAACAGATGCCCAACGGTTATGACACCGTGATCGGCGAGCGCGGAGTCACCCTCTCCGGTGGCCAGCGGCAGCGCATTGCAATCGCGCGGGCGGTCATCCGCAACACGCCAATCCTCATTCTCGATGAACCCAGTACAGGCCTCGATGCAGCCTCCGAGAAGCTGGTCCTGGAGGCTTTGGACCGCCTCATGGCGCGCAAGACATGCATAGTGATCGCCCACAGACTGGAGACGATCCAATCCGCCGATGTGATCTTCGTTATCGACCACGGGAAGGTCGCCGAACGTGGCACTCACGTGGAGTTGATGAGGAACGGCGGCCTGTACTCGGAGCTGTACGATCTGCAGTTCCGATTCGATGCTGGATCGGGTGAAATCCAAGGCCCTTCAACAACCTGCGTCGATTCCGTCACCCCAAAAAAAACGACTTAGCCTCTGTATCCCATGTCTTGAACGGTGTGAAGCCGGATGGGGCCAAAGAGGTGGACGGCTCACTTCGCTGCATGCGGCTCCATGTTGGGTGATGAAACTCTCAAGTGGTTTTGCACTTGAGAGAGCGGTAGCTCTGCTCAATTGCAGGGTTTCGAGGAGCGCAATCGTGGCAGTCCATATTCTTCCTGGGGGCCTGACGCCGGATCTCGATCGCTATCCCGTAGTTCTCGACTCGAGTTCCGGCGGCGGAGCCAGCACAATCGATCGCGAGTGGAGCCTGCTGGAGTGCGGCCAAACACTATACCGGCATCGGCTGCCTCTGTTATGCGTCGCCGGTCTGGGCATCGTTGCTGCCGCGCTAGCTACGTTGCTCCAACCCCCGATGTACCAGTCCCACGCCTCCATCCAGATTCAGGGACTTAATGACAACTTCCTTAGCCTTCGCGATATCTATCCCACTGCCGCTCCGGGTGCGGACAACGCGGTCTACATCCAGACCCAGGCGGAGATCCTGCGCCAGGACGCGCTGATCGAGCACGTCGTCCAAAAACTCGGTCTCGACCAACGGCCGGAGTATCAGGACAGCCACGGTTTTTGGGGGAGCAGGACGGCACTGGAGCAAGTCAAGAGAGACGTTCAGATTGTACCCACCCGCGGCAGCAGCATCATTCAAATCGTGTGCGAGGCACGCGACCCGAAACTGGCGGCCGACCTCGCGAACACCCTGGCACAAACGTTCATCGACCAAAGCATCGAGGCGCGCCAGCGGTCTGCCAAGCAAACGCAGACCTCGCTAAGCCTGGAGCGGGACGCACTGCGGAAGCGTCTCCTGCAATCGGAGGCGATGCTCGACGCCTATCCAGACGGCGGCAAAGACCGCACCGGCTACAACGCGCTGAAGCGGGAGTTGGACGCCAACCGCCAGTTCTACCAGGTGATTTCGCAGCGCGTAAACGAAGCCGGCGTTGCCTCCACGGTAGACCAATCGAGCGCGCGTTTGGTCGGCCCGGCCCAGCCGCCGGCCCATCCCTACAAACCGAACGTGCCGCTGAATCTGCTGCTCGGCGCGATCGGCGGTCTCAGTCTCGGTGTCGGATACGTCATGCTGCGCGAGCCGACCCGGTCCCCATGGCGCACGCCCGGAGAAGCGGCCGCTTGCCTGGGTCTTACCGGGCTTGGAGCCATTCCGAAGGTGGTCAGCCGGACTTCCTTACTCCGACGTACAGACGTGCAGTCCACGCCGATCGAACGCGCGTCCATCGATCAACCTTCCTCGCCGCTCTCCGAATCGTTCCGCGCCACGCTCGCTTCCATTCTCTCCACCACTAACGACGGGCATCATAAGGGCGTTCTGGTATTCACCAGCCCTCGTACCGGCGAAGGCACGACAACGGTGACGAGTAATCTCGCCATCCAGTTCGCCGAAATGGGCAGCAAGGTCCTTCTGATCGACGCTGACCTCCGGCGGCCCCGGCTGCATCAGATCTTCAATCAACCGAACACCTGGGGTCTCAGCGATCTGCTGCGCGAAAAGAACGCGATTGAGGAACTTCCGCTCGAGGCTCTCGTCAAGCGGACCTCGGTGCCGCGGCTTTACCTGCTGCCTGGCGGCTCTTCGCACGACAACATATTCGCTCTGCTGTGGTCCGGCAGGTTGGCGCGGCTGCTGCCGCGTTTCGGCCAGGAATTCGATTATGTGCTCATAGACGCTCCGGCTTGCCTGGAGTTCAGCGACGCCCGAATCATCTCGCGATACGCCGAGACGGCGATTCTGGTATTGCGGCCTGACTACAGCGGGAGAGACAGCGCCCAGGCCGCCGTCCAGCGGCTCAAGCTGGACGGAATTCCCTTCGCTGGTGTGATCCTCAACGCTTGGGATCTTTCCTAGAGAACACGGTCAAAGGCGACGTGATGCGAATCAATCCGGCACCGGATATAGCGTTACTCGAGCCCTCGGCGAATGCCGCCGAGTTGCCGCACACCGGCACCAATCCTAGCGTGCCCGGCCTTTCGCTGCGCTCCAACTTTGCCTGGATGCTCGGTGGAAATATCGTCTACGCTCTCTGCCAATGGGGAGCTATCGTGGCGCTCGCGAAGCTCGGCAGTACCTTCATCGTCGGCCAGTTCTCGCTCGGCCTGGCCCTGGCAACACCGGTGCTGATGTTTACGAACCTCCATCTTCGGGCTGTACAGGCGACCGACGCACGACGCACTCATTCGTTCCAGGAATATCTGCGGCTCCGCATCGCCCTCTCGATGGTGGGCCTCGTAGTTATCGCCGCGGTAGCTAGGTTTGGACACTATGAACGGCAGACAGCGGGAGTCATCATCGCCGTCGCATTCGCCAAAGCGATCGAAACGTTGAGCGACATTCACTATGGGCTCTTCCAATTGAACGATCGCCTGGACTACACGGGAAAATCGATGATGCTTCGCGGCATGCTCTCCATCCTGCTGCTCGGTGCGGGCCTCTACCTGACGCATAGCGTGATGTGGAGTTGCGCCGGGCTGGCGGTGGGCTGGCTGGCGGTTCTGCTGCTCTTCGATGCCCGGCGTGGACACCGTCTTGCGCCTGCCTCTCGATCAGTACGTCAGCCGCTGAACCTCTGGCGCAGCTTGAACCTCATGCGCACCGCTCTGCCTCTCGGATTCGCAACGACGATGGCCGCTCTGAATCTCAATATTCCCCGATACTTCATCCACGCGCGCCTGGGAGAACGGCAGCTTGGTATTTATTCCGCTTTGGCTTACGCCACGGTGGCTATGGTCCTGGTCAGCGATTCGCTGGGCCACTCTGCCGTGCCACGCCTCTCCCGGCTGTACAGCTCGGATCGATTGGCCGCGTATCGTTCGCTGTTGCTGAGACTCGTCGCCGCCGGGGCCACGCTCGGAGGCACTGGCCTCATAGTGGCACTGTGCTTTGGGGAGCAGCTGCTTAGACTGCTCTACGGAAGGGAATATGCGGCTCAGCACCGCGTGTTCCTGGTGTTGATCTTCGCGACGGCCATCTACTGCATCGCCTGTATGTTTACCAGCGCGATTACCGCGGCGAGGCGTTTCCGAATTCAGGTGCCCCTGTACGCGCTGATCGTCGCATCCAATGCCGTCGCGTGTACCCTCTGGGTGCCGACCGGAGGACTTGCCGGCGCCGCCGCCGCGATCTTAGTCTCGTCGACGGTGCACCTCGTGCTCGGCGCCACGGTCGTCTTCAGTTTGCTCTGGGCAGCTTCCGGCGCCAAGCAGCTCAGTGCTCTGCATCAGATTCCTCGCCATGCCGATTCATAACCACAAAAGCGGCGTCAGGGTTCTCCACGTTGTCGGCGAATCTCGCTTTGGCGGGGCCGCCACAATCATTCTCGGATTGTGCCGCGTGGCTCGAGCGGAAGGCTGGCAAGCCGACATCCTCACGACCGACCCCACGTTCCAGCAGGCTGTCGCGCAGCAAGGATTCGGCCTGGTGAATCTGGACGTGATCCGCCGTGAGATTCGGCCGCTCTGGGATTCCCGCGGCCTTCTCCGCCTCGTCCGTTTTCTTCGCCGGCAGCGCTACGACATCGTCCACACCCACACATCCAAGGGCGGATTCGTCGGGCGGCTGGCTGCAAGACTCGCCGGCGTCCCCACGATCGTGCATACGGTCCACGGATTTGCATTCCACGAATCCAGCCCGCTCTGGATTTGCGGTCTCTACTCGAGGCTGGAGAGGATCGCCTCGCGATGGTGCGATCGAATCGTGTCGGTGAGTGAGTTTCACCGCGACTGGGCCATCGGGCTTGAAATGTGCAGCCCGGCCCAGATCGTCGCCATTCCAAACGGCATTGCGGAGCCGCGTCGAAATCCAGATCTCACAGTTGCGGATGTTCGAAGCCGCCTGGGATTGGCCCAGGACGATCTCATGATCCTAAACGTGTCACGGCTGGCAAAAGACAAGGGCCTCGAGTATTTGATTGAAGCCGCCCGGATGCTGCCTAATACGCGCCGCCGGATACGCGTTGCGATCGCCGGTGACGGTCCCGCGCGCCAAGACCTTGAGCGGTTGGCACAAAGCCGCGGGGTAACGGGCCGGGTGATGTTCCTCGGATTCCGTGGCGACGTCGCAGATCTCCTCGCCGCCTGTGATATCGTCGCCTTGCCCAGCTTGCGGGAGGGCCTCTCGATATCGCTACTCGAGGCGATGGCTGCCCGCAAGCCCATCGTTGCAAGCAGTATCGGCAGTCAACGGGAAGTGGCCTACCACGGGGAGATGGCTTTATTTGTGCCACCGGCCGATTCCCGGGCGTTGTGCCAAGCGATCCTGCGGCTGGCCGAGGATCCAGCGCTGCTGATCCGTCTCGGGGCGAGCGCGCGCGCCGTGTACGAACACAATTACACGGAGAACAGGATGCTGCAGTCATACAGACAACTCTATCTGGACCTGGTCCGCATGTCGCGGAATGAGGCGACTTGCGAAGAGTTGGCCGCTGTTCCGTATCAGCCCAAGGGCAGCATATGAAACCGCCGCCCCCTTCCGATCCGGGCTCGCTGGAAATCGGCGGTCTAACAAACGTCGTCCGCCATGCAGCGGTCCCGGACCTCCCCAGGATTGTGGAGATTCACCAAAGGTCGTTCGCTAACTTCTTTCTGACGCGTCTGGGCAGCGAGTTCTTGCACCGATATTACAATCTGGTGCTCGACTACCGGTCCGGAATCGTCCTGGTGAGCGAGCGGCAAAACGCACTGCAGGGCTTTGCGTGCGGCTTCGTGGATCCGGCGGATTTCTACCAGCGGATGTGGCGCGCCAGGCTGACATTCGCCATCCCGGTTCTCTCCGCACTGATTCGGCACCCGAGTCTGATGATGAAGGTCCTTTATGGCGTCCGCCGAATTCAGAGCACGGCGTCGCGCTGGCCTGAGCGATCGTGCGAGCTCTCCTCAATTGCGGTGGTGCCGGAAAAAACCGGCAGCGGCTGCGGCAAGGCGCTTATCGAATCGTTCCTCAACAAGGCACGGTCGATGGACGCTCACTGCGTTTTTTTGACGACTGACGCCGAAGGCAATGACGCCGCCAACGCCTTCTACCGGAACGTTGGATTTCAGCAAACGCGCCGGTTCCGGCAGGGCGGAGGGCGGTGGATGAACGAATACGCAATCAATGGATGGAAAGGAGGCGACGGTTGCGAACCCCTCCCATGAGTCGCGCGCTGCAGTTGTGGTACAGGCTCTTCGACATGGTTTCTTCCGCCGCAGGACTGGTGATTCTAACGCCAGTCCTGATTGCGATCGCAGTGTTGATTCTTTGGAACGATGGCCCGCCCGTTCTGTTCGCCCAGAGGCGAGTGGGAAAGCAGGGCAAGCCATTCCGCATCTGGAAGTTTCGCACGATGCTTCACGACGTCCCCGGAAGCCTCATCACCGCCGCCGGCGACAGCCGCGTCACCCGCTTTGGCGCCATGCTGCGACGACACAAGCTTGACGAACTGCCACAGCTCTACAACGTCCTACGAGGCGATATGAGCCTAGTGGGCCCGCGGCCCGAGTTGCCCGAGTTCGTTCAGTTGGAGACCACCATATGGCAGGCCGTTTTGCAGGTACGGCCCGGAGTTACTGACATGGCCACCCTGCTGTTTCGAGATGAAGAGAGCTTGTTGCGGGGGTCTAGCGACCCGGCCACCCTGTACCGCGAGTCGGTGCTGCCTGCGAAGCTGGTGCTGAATCTCGCCTATCTGCGCTCCCGATCGTTTTGGCGAGACCTCAAGCTCATTTACCTCACGGTGCACTATAGCCTGTTTCCGCGGCGATTCAACCCGAACCTGATCAAGCACGCGGCCGGCACCGGAGTCTCAAAATGACGGAACCGATCGTCCCATTTCACCGCCCTTCCATCGGCAACGATGAGATTGGGGAAGTAGTCGAAACCCTCCGTTCCGGATGGCTGACCACCGGACCGCGCGCGGCGCGCTTCGAACAGGAATTCCGCGAGTACGTCGGCACGCCCCATGCAGTGGCGGTAAATTCGGCCACTGCCGGGCTGCACCTGGCGTTGTCCGCGCTGGAGATCGGCCCCGGCGACGAGGTCATCACGACACCGATGACGTTTTGCGCCACCGTGCAAGCGATCCTCCATGTGGGCGCAACTCCAGTGCTCGCCGACATAGGCCCGGACGGCAATATCGACCCTGAACAAATTGAGAGCCACATCAATATTCGCACGCGCGCCATCGTACCGGTCCATCTTGCGGGGCTGCCCTGCGACATGGAAGCGATCTGGCTGTTGGCCTGTGACCGCGGCCTCTACGTGATCGAGGATGCAGCCCACGCCGCCGGCGCAGCCTATCGCGGCCGGAGAATCGGCGGGGCGCCAGGTGAAAGCGAAAGCGCCAGCGATGCCGTGGTCTTCAGTTTCTACGCCACTAAGAACATGACCACCGGCGAGGGGGGCATGATCGTTTCGCACCGCCAGCCACTCGCCGATTCCGTGCGGATGCTCGCGTTGCACGGTGTCAGCCACGATGCCTGGAATCGTTACGCGGATGATGGCGACTGGCACTACGATGTTCTTGCGCATGGCTTCAAATACAATCTGAGTGACATTCAGGCTGCCATCGGCATCCATCAACTCCATAAACTGGAACGCTTCCTTGACCGCCGTACCGCTTACGCCAGAATCTATAACGATGCCTTCGCCGGCATGGACGAGCTCGAGCTGCCGCCGGATAACTCCGGGTGCCGTCACGCGTGGCACCTCTACGTTCTCCGGCTGAATCTTCACCTGCTGAAAATCGACCGGCGAGAGTTCATCCGCCAGCTCCGCAAGAAGGGCGTTTGTGCGAGCGTACACTTTATCCCGATTCCATTCCTGCGCTTTTACAGCCGGTTGCATCTTCCGGAGGATTCCTGCCCGCGCGCGCGCGAACTGTATCCGCGGATCGTCTCTCTCCCGCTATATCCGGCCATGACCGAAGAGCAGGTTCACTATGTCGCCAGTACTGTTCAGGAAATCGTGAAATCTTCCCATCGCGCTAGATGGGTGGCCTAGGGAAGTTCGCGCCGACACTCGTGGTCGGCTAAGTAGGACCTTATGCCCAAACATCGCAAACTCGATATCTGGATGGAACGCGCATGCCACTTTGCCGCGATCGGATTGTCTCTGGCCGCTGCATTCCTGCTCCGGTTCGACCTTACTCTGCCGGCCAGTGCGATCCCAATCTTGAAACAAGCGTTTGTGATCGCGGTTTTGGTGAAATTGCCAATCTTCGACCTGCTTGGGTTCTATCGGAGCCTGCGTAGATTTGTCGGCATCCCAGATCTATACCTGGTCTTTCTCGGCAATATGGCCGGATCCGCTCTGTTCAGCGCCGTCTCGATGTTCTGGATAGGGGCGTCCATGCCACGGTCGGTTCTGCTGATCGACGCGGTCTTGTGCTTCATCGCCACCACGCTGGTGCGCTTCTCTGCTCGCATCTGCGAGGAAGCTTTCCGCGAGCGCTCCACCGAAGACCGCATGGGAATTTTGATTTACGGGGCCGGCGCCATGGGCGCGGAGCTGGTCCGTGAAATCCGCTCCAATCTCTGTACCCGCTACGAAGTCAAAGGCTTCCTTGATGACGATCCGTCGAAGCAGCAGGCGCGGATTATGGGCATCCCGGTCCTCGGATCCGGGCGCCAGGCGGCCTCTGTCGTGGAGTATTTGAATCGGCGCAGGCCAGCCGTGGGAGAGATCATCATTGCATTGCCCTCCGCGACCGGGCCCCAGATGCGGGAAGCCCTCGCAAACTGCCGCGCCGCACACGTTCCGTGCAAGACCGTCCCCGGCATCGATGAGTTACTGAGCGGCAGGATCTTATGCGCCCAGGTGCGCAATCCGTCCGTCCAGGATCTTCTGGGGCGGCAGCAGGTGCGCCTTGACGACGAGCAGGTCCAGAACAGCATCGCCGGCCGTTTCGTCCTTGTCACCGGCGCCGCCGGTTCCATCGGCTCTGAGTTGTGCCGCCAAGTGGCGCGTCTCGATCCGGCCTGCCTCGTCGCACTCGATCAGGCGGAAAGCGATCTGTTCGAACTGGAGAACGAGGTTCGGGAGAAATATCCGAACCTTCACTTCGTGACCGCACTCGGCAACATTCGTGAAATGGACCGGTTAACCGAGGTGCTGGAGCAACACCATGTCGATTCGGTCTTCCATGCGGCTGCCTACAAGCATGTTCCCATGATGGAGTCCCACATCGTCGAAGCCGTCCGCAACAACATACTGGGCACCTGGAACCTCGTGCGTGCCGCGCGGTCCCGCAACGTTCGCAACCTCCTGATGATCTCGTCGGATAAGGCGGTCAACCCGATTTGCGTCATGGGGGCAACCAAACGCGTCTGCGAGCGGATTGTGTCCGCACGCTGTTCGGATAGCGCACAAACCAGGTGTATTTCGGTCCGATTCGGAAATGTCTTGGGCAGCAACGGAAGCGTCGTGCCGATCTTTCAATCGCAGATTGCGGCGGGCGGCCCCATTAAAGTTACGCACCCGGAAGCGCGCCGCTACTTCATGACGATTTCGGAAGCCGTCTCCCTGGTGTTACAGGCGTTTACGAGGAGCGAGGGACCGGAAATCCTGGTTCTGGACATGGGTGAACCGGTCCGCATCCTTGACCTGGCGGAGAACATGATCAAGCTCGCGGGCAAGGTTCCTTACGAGGATATCGACATCGAGTTTACGGGACTTCGTCCCGGCGAAAAGCTCGTCGAAGAGTTAAGGGGAAACGGCGAGCGCTTAACGGTCGCCGCGACTGGAAAAATGCACGTCATTCGCGAACGGCCCATTCCCTGGGACACGATCGAGCAGTGGGTCGTGGAACTAAGAAGGCTCATCGCAGGCAGGCGGGAGGCGGAAATCATCGCCCATTTGCAAACATTGGTGCCCGAGTTCAAACCGGCATTCTTACTGAATGAACCGCTGGAGCCGGTGTTCGACAACAGGCCGAACGGACTCCTCTCGGTGTCGTGATGCTCTATTCCCGGTTCGTATGCTACACGATGCTATAGTCGAAGCGAATCCCGCGAAACGGTTTTCCGCGGATACCCAGTTGCCAGGAAGTGTGCTGGCACGATTTCTCGAACTCCGCGGGCGCCGCATCATTCACGCTTGTGCCGCTCTTTGGTACACCATCCCGGGACGCTTCCTGATGAGTCTTCCCTACGAGAGGATGCTCTCACCGGAACCTCAAGAGATGCAGCGCATGCTCCGCGATGCCCGGGTATTCGGCGCACGATTTCCTTCACTGATTTGGACCGGACTGGAAAGCGGGCTCTACGTACTGAATCCCGGGCACTACGATCTCGGGTCGCTGCATGTCAAACACCGGCCGCGAGTGCGACACGCCCTCAAGTGCTTCGAATTCAGATTGGCGCAGAAGGCCGAACTGCTGGATCAGGGCCGAGCGCTGAACTTGACCACAATGTCGCGCCAGGGGCGCTACGATCCCGAGTTCGGCGATGCCCGCCGATGGGAACGGTTCGTCGAGGCCGCCTTCGCGTGCCCCGGCATTTCCGTCCCGGCGGTGTTCTCCGGCTCGCGCCTTTCGGCTTACATGATCACCTGCCGCGAACAAGGATGGCTGCATATTCTCCACCAGATGTCGCGTTTGGAAGATCTTTCCGATTTCCCGAATCACTTACTCACTTACTCCGTCAGCTCTCAAGCGGCCTCCGACACGACTATCGAATCGGTGTGCTACGGATATGTTCCTCTTTTTTCCGCCGATGGCCTGCACGAATACAAGTTACGTTTTGGCTATCGGCTAATTCCACACCGGTCCGCCATTCAACTCCATCCAGTCCTCAAGGCGGGGGCGGAACAGCCAGTTGCCCGAGCCGCGGTGCACCTGGCTCGCCGATTGCGACCGCACGATCAACGGCTGGAGACGATCGAGTCTGTTCTAAACGGAGCTCGCTCTTCCGCACGCGGGTGAACCATGTCTATTTCCCGTCTGAACGCTATTCCCCGTTTCGCTCTGCCTTACAACTCGGGGGATTTTATCGCGGGCTTACGAGCGATCCTCGCCGGCGGCCCGCCTGCTGAGGCATTTCCGCTCTTCGATGGCAAACCACGATTCTGGACTCGCAGCGGCCGTCAGGCGCTTTATCTCCTCCTTGGCGCGCTCCAGCTAAAGCAGGGTTCGGGAATCGCGCTGCCCCTATTCACGGATCCTTCGCTGGTCCGGGCCATCGTCGCCGCGGGCCACAGGCCCGTCTTCATCGACGTCGACCCTCGTTACCTCACCATCGATCCCCAGTGCCTGGAGGATGCACGCGGCAGTTTCTCCGCAGTCGTTGCGGTTCACCTGTTCGGACAGCTTGCGGACATGCCGGCAGTTATGACAGCCGCTCGAGGCGCGCCGATCATTGAAGATACCGCTCACGCGCCGCTCAGTTTGCTGCACGGCCGTCAGGCAGGCAGCTTCGGCGTGGCGGCCTTTTACAGTTTTGCCTCCACGAAATATTGGCCTGCCGGCGGCGGGGGGCTAGCCGTTGTAAACGATACAAGCCTCACGCAGAGAGTCGCGGGCTCGGTTGAGTCTCTTTCCCGGCCTTCCAGGATACAGGAAATCCGCGACCTCATCATGCAGGCCGCCAAGGCCGCAGTGTTCCATCGGAGGCTCTACGGATTCTGCGGACGCCCCTTGCGCCGCTGGGTGGAAAAATGGGCCCTCCTCGAGCCGCACCTCGACCGGACTCGTATCGAACGTCCGTGGGCCACCATCGCGACCCGACAGGCGCAGCGCCTGCCCCAGAGAGTGGCGCTGCAAAGGGCAAACAGCCTGCAACTCCTGATCCGGTTAGATCTCACAGAGGAAGTAGTGCTGCCTCGCGAGCGGCCCGGCGCCAGCTACAACTATCACTTGTTCCCCGTGCTGTTGCGCAGCCGCGAGGAACGCGCCGCCGTCATGGCAGCAATGTGGTCTAGGTTCGTCGACACCTCCATGATCTACAGCAATGTCGTCGCCGAGGCCCGCCGGTTCGGCTACCTGGGCGGCAGCCCCGTCGCGGAGTCGGTGGCGGATCGGCTTATCACATTGCCGAACTATGCAAGTCTCAGCGTACGGGACATCAATAGCGTCGCATATGCGTTTCTGTCCAGCCTTCGGGAGTTCCGGCGCGTCCGCCGTCAGCCGCTCCCGCACCCTCAATTGACCGAAGTGAGCTCAAGTCGTTAAAGCATTGAGGTTCGCCATGCCGACCGGTTTCGATCAAATCCGCCGCCAGTTCGAGCGCGGCGTCGTGATTCTGTCCTTCGATACAGAACAGATCTGGGGCTATCTCGATCTGTTCGACGAGGCGCACTTCCGCCGGCGCTATCCTGATTCCCTCGACGCCCACACGAAAATTCTTGCCAGCCTGTCAGAGGCCAATATCAGCGCTACATGGTTTGTGGTCGGCGCCATGGCGATTCACGGGAGCCAAGGCGAACGGGATGGCCGAATGGCAGGACTGCCGTACAAATGGACGTGCAGGATACCAGCGGGTAACGAGGTGACTGCGCCGCTGTGGTATCGGCCGGCCTTGCTGGATGTACTGCGTGACGCGCGTCCACCCCAGGAGATCGGACTTCACGGAGGTCTCACCCACTTCCTGTGGAAAGACCCGCTCGCTACTCGTGAAGTGGTGGAGTGGGAATTGGCCGAAGGCGTCAAAGCACTGGAGGAAGGCTCCAACACTCCCCTGTCCTTCTCGTTCGCCCGCGAGCAGGAGGCATATCATGACCTGCTACCGGAGCACGGTATCGTTTGCTACCGCGGCCGCACAGTGGCGCCATCGTTCCGGCTCGGCCCGACCATTCTCGGAAAAGTAGCCCGCATGGCCGACGAAATACGCCGCGCCACTCCCCTCATGGTTTGGCCTCAGCAGACTCTCCCCGGCCTCTGGAACATTCCATCATCTCTGTTCCTCTATCCCATACACCCATCCAGGACCAAGTTGGCCGGCCTGCAATCGCGCATCGACCGGTTTGTCCGCGGCATCGAAGCAGCCGCGCGCCAACGCGGAATCTTTCACTACTGTATGCATCCCGAAAACCTGGCCGAATCTCCACAAGGCTTCGCGATGTTCCAGGAGATGCTGGGCCGCCTCAACCTGAGCCGCACCCGGGGCGATATAGAAATCCTTACGATGCGCGACGTAGCAGTACGCATGGAGCGAGCGAGGAAAGCCGAACTGCGACGGATACAGTTGCGCCGAGCGACTACCAGTCTCACTTGTGTCAAGTAGCTAAGGCCATTCGTGCGGCACTCGACCCGAGCTTCCTCCCACTTCTTGAGAGGTCATATGACGCGTAACAATACCAGTCACACCACCGATTACCTCAAACTCATCGGCGTTCCCGACCTGCCCCCGCTAACCAGCCCGTTCGATCCCGGTTACGATCCGGTCACGCTGGAAAGCCATCTTGCCCAAAGCTCGCACCTAATGGCAATCCTAAAGGTCTCCATGGCTTGTTGGATGGTCGCGAAAGAGGACGCCACCCGTCAAAAGGTCGCTGCCGCCACGAAGCATCGGGTAGCCACCGTTACGGGCGGCGG
>Ga0126381_100002318_pt1 | contig 20535 bp, 15 predicted proteins | sample PanSoiMetPlot_28_FD_96465 | JGI IMG/M metagenome (GOLD analysis project Ga0126381, IMG submission 96465) | Tropical forest soil microbial communities from Panama - MetaG Plot_28 | ecosystem: Environmental > Terrestrial > Soil > Tropical forest > Bulk soil | place: Panama | collected 2016-02-17
ACCTTGGTGTCCGGCAGGTAACCGTAGGACGGTGTGAAGGTCGCCGTCTTGCCCGCGACCTGCCAGCTTCCCGCGATCTTCGGGGACAGCGCGGGCAGGGGGGTCAGCGGCGCGAGTGCCGAGGAGAAGGTGACCGTGATCGGTGCGCCGCCGTTGGCGTCGCTGGCCCCGCCGGCCGGGCTGACGGAGACGACCTCGAGCGGGCCGACGGGCGGGACGACATGCGTGGGCTTGTGCGTCAGCGGGGTGCTATGGCCGGTGTTGGCAAGCGTCTGATGGCCAGGCCGGGGAGTGACAGCGGCGAACGCGCCGCCCGCGATGAAAACCATGACGGCCGCGCTCGCGGTCGCCGTGATCCCGCGGTGCCGGAACAGCAACGCGGGCCGCCGGCCCATCCTTCCCAAGAACGACACGGTACGGTCCCCTCGACGTTTCGTCTGTACGAACTATTGACGTACCGGACGCGAGGATGGTTGCCACCGGCTGGAACCCGCGTCACGACCCTGAAACATTGCCGTGACACGCCGCCACGCCGCACTCACCTAAAGTGAGAAATTCTTACGTCCCAAGTGGCCGTCCGACCCCGCCAGCACCTATAACGGTCGTATCTCGGCTACTTCCAAGTGCCTTATCAGGCACGTTAGAAGTTGGAAATAATTCTCCCAGGGAATATCGCGGACCTGCCCCTAGGAAAATCTTCTGCATTCTGCCGTCAACCGCGTCTAGCTGGTCTAACGTAATCCACCGGGAGCCCTTAAGAAAGCGGACACGGAGGTGGATTGAATGCTCACCGGGCATCGGCCCGCAATGCGACGGCGCACGCGCCGAAGGAGCGCGGCGCGTATTGCGGTCCCCCTCGCCATCCCAGTGGCGTTGGGCGTGACCCTCGGGATCGTCATCGCGGTTTCGGGAGGCTCTCACTCGACGTCGATTAACCAGTCGGCGTTCGGCCGGCATCGGTTCGGCGGCACCCCTAGCGCGTCGGCCAGCACCAGCCCGACCGCGGCGGCCTCTGCCTCCGCGTCGGCTTCGGCCTCCGGCGCTGCCACAGGCGCTCCGGCCGCCGCGGCGGTCGCGCCTGCTAGCTCGTTCGCGAATGGACAGATCGCCTTCTTCAGGCTCGGCGACGTGGCGACGGCTCCGGTCGACGGCACGGGCGCGGCGATCAACCTGAACCAGACAGCTGACCAGGCCGCCGCGTCTATGAACTGCACGCTCGCCGTCCCGGCCAACCCGCTCACCGCGCAGGGCCTGGCCACGCCGTGGCAACTCGGCGACGGCTGCTCGATGGCCAACGCCGGCACCCAGGGCGCGTTCGTCGAGGCGACGATCCTGGCGCCGAACGGCTCGCTGCAGGTCTACAACCCGCTGGTGATCACAGCCGGCACCCAGCCCGCCGTGGCGCCAACCCCGCCGACGATCGCCGCTGGCTCGTCCGTGATCATCGATATCGGCTTCAACGGTACTAACCTGGCGCTCACCGGCGCGGGCGCCCAGCAGGGCAACTGCGTCGACGCGCTCGGCCAGTCGCTCATCGGCCAGGTATCGGCCTGCAACGCGGTGAACTTCTACCGGGCCGCCAACGGCGCGATCGCCCGCGGCACCCTGACAGTTCCCGCGGCCGGCACGGCAAGCGACGGCCAGCCCTGTCTGACCGTGCGCGACTTCGCGGTGATCGACCAGGACCAGAGCGACAACGTGGTCAGCAAGTACCTGATCAACGCCAACGGCCAGACCGCGCAGGCGACCCCGGCGAACGTGACGGCGCTGGCCGGCGCGACCACGCTGAGCAACGGCAGTGACGACGCTCTGCTGGCCGCGTTCCTCGACCCGGCGAACGGCTGCACACCGTTCACAGCCACCGACTCCACCAACCCGAACGGCAGCGCGCCGTCGCAGGCGCTGAACGAGCTCAGCGCGCGGGTGAACCAGAAGGGCACGATCGCGCTCGTCCCGCCGAACGACGAGATGACGCTGGTCGGCGGCAACATGAGCATCGCCAAGACCAACGTCTACCGGTCGCTGGTGGACCAGCCGCTGCTGTCCTTCAACGCCAACCCGGCGACGGTCGCGGCGAGCTACTGCCAGAACATGGCCAACATCCAGCCCGCCAGGAGCAACCTGGACATGACCAAGGAGCTGGCCTTCGGCACCCCGGTCGCGGCGGTCGGCAACACCCTGGCCACGTTCATGGCCAACCGGCTGTCGATGTCCTTCGTCAACCTGAACTGCACCAACTTCGGCCTGACCAACCCGGTCAACGTAACGGTTGACGGGAACGGCGTCGCGACAGCGGCCACCTACGCGCTGGCCCAGCAGGCGGCCACGGGCGCGGCGGCGGCGGCCGTCAACCCGATGGCGGGCCAGGCCACAGGTACCCAGGCGAGGAACCCCAACCAGCGCTTCCGCTGGCAGGCTCCCGCGGGCGCCTGACCCCAAACCGAACACCACAACCGAATCTCTAACCACCAAAACGCGGCGCGGCGGCCCCAGGAGCATCTGGGACCGCCGCGCCGCGTTTTATCGTGGGAGGGAACACCAACCGAAGGAAGGTCATCGTGAGCCAGGTTTTCGTCGTGGACGCCTGCCGCACGCCCATCGGCAAGGTCAAGGGAGCGCTGGCCGACGTCAGGCCCGACCACCTGGCCGCCGACACGCTCAAGGCGCTGGTGACGCGCAATCCCTGGCTGGATCCCGCCACCATCGATGACGTCTACTGGGGCGCGGCGAACCAGGCGGGCGAGGACAACCGGAACGTGGCGCGGATGGCCGTGCTGCTCGCCGGGCTGCCCGTGGAGATTCCGGGCGCGACGGTGAACCGGCTGTGCGGGTCTGGCATGGAGGCGGTCAGCGACGCGGCGCGGGCGATCGCCGCCGGTGACGCCGACATCGCCGTCGCGGGCGGCACCGAGTCGATGACCCGGGCGCCGTTCGTGCTCGCCAGGACCGCCGACCCGTATCCGCGATCGCTGGACCTGGTCGACACCCGGCTGGGCTGGCGCCTGGTCTCGCCGCGGATGCGGGACGCGTACCCGCCTATCAGCCTCGGTGAGACGGCGGAGAACGTCGCGGACAGGTACGGCGTGACCCGCGAGCGGCAAGACGAGTGGGCGCTGCGCAGCCACCGGCTGGCCGCCGCCGCGCGCGACGCTGGGCGGTTCGCCGCCGAGATCGTCCCGGTCGTGGCCGGGCACGGCGAGGTGACCGCGGACGAGGGCATCAACGCGGAGATCACCATGGCCGAACTCGCCTCGAAGAAGCCCGCTTTCCGCAAGGACGGCACGGTGACCGGCGGGAACTCCTCGCCGCTCAACGACGGCGCGGCCGCCCTGCTGCTCATGTCGCAGGACGCGGTCCGGCGGTCCGGCGCCACGCCGGTCGCCCGGTACGCTGGCGCGTCCGCGGCGGGCGTGCACCCGGACTACATGGGCATCGGCCCGGTGCCCGCGATGAACCGGGCACTGGCCCGCGCCGGATGGCGGATCGAGGACCTGGACCTCGTCGAGGTCAACGAGGCGTTCGCTGCCCAGTCGGTCGCCGTGGTAGACGAACTCAAGCTCGACCCCGAGAAGGTCAACGTCAACGGCGGCGCGATCGCCATCGGTCATCCGCTCGGCTGCTCCGGCGCGCGCATCGTCACCACGCTGCTGCACGAGATGCGCCGTCGTGGCGCCGCCAGGGGAGCGGCCACGATGTGCATCGGCGTCGGCCAGGGCATCGCCACCCTGTGGGAAACGCCCTAACGGGGTGCTGTGACCGTTTATTGACTATTTTTCGCTAACTGGTAGATAACATCTTGGTATCGGAGTTAGTCTGGCCGCCCAGGGACCCGACGAGGCGGAGGTGGGCCAGCGTGACGCTGATCGAGGGTGGCTTCGGCAACCGGACGGGTGCGAGGCGGCGGGCACGGCGCCGCCGGACCGCGCGCGCCGCCGCGCCGCTGCTGATCCCTGTGGCGCTCGCGCTGACCCTCGGCATCATTCTCGCTGTCTCTTCCGGCGCGCCTGCCACGCACGTCAACCAGCAGGGTTCGGGCGTCTCGAGCTCGGCCACCCCTCGCCCGTTACGGCCCGCGTGACCCGAGGCCGGGGACAGCTGGCACCGCCGTTCCGGAAAATAAAGATTTTTCTATTCGCCGGGCGGAGCTCGGCAGCCGGGGGTTCCGGGGGTCGTCCCCCCGGGCTAGCAGGGTATTCGGAACGGGCGCTGGCTTCTCTTAGCTAGCCATGAAATTGTTCGCCAGCGCCGTGCCGGCGGGCGCGGTGGCCGTGTCGGCGGGCAGTGATGACGGACGGACGAACGTGCTGCCGCCTGGGCCCGCCTGAACCGCCATGTGCGTGGCGCTGCCCTGCAGGTACTGGGAAAAGCCGTAGAACCATTGGGTCCAGCCGTCGTCCCACTTGCCGGCCTTCGGGCTGTTGGTGATCGTGATCGGGTCGCCGGGGACGGCCATCTGGTAGTAGAGCTGGGCGTCCTCGGGTGGCAGGTTGACGCAGCCGTGGCTGACGTTCGTCGTGCCCTGGTCCACCACCGACCAGGGGGCCGAATGGTAGTAGTCGCCGCTGTAGGTGAACCGCACCGCCCAGTTGACCAGCTCGTTGTAGTAGCTGGGGGTGCCCTTCTTGCCGCCGATCATGCGGACCGGGTTGCCCTTCTGCACGGTCAGGTAGGTGCCGTTAGGCGTCGGCAGCGTCGTCCGCCCGGTGCTGATTGGCCAGTTGTACTTCAGCTTGCCGTCGACGTAGATCAGCGTGTAGTGCGCGGACGTGCTGGCGACGGCGATCACCGACTGGCCGATGCTGAACGTCTGCGTCAGCGTGTGCGTGCCGTACATGCCGGCCGCGCCCTGGACGCCGTTCAGGTGGCCGACGAAGCTGACCGTCGTGTTGGCGGGCCAGTAGTCGCGCGGACGGAAGTACAGCTGCTGGTCGCCGTCCCAGGCCCAGGCGCCGACCACGGGCTTGGAGGTGGTGAGGGCGAGTGACCGCTCGACCGCCGCTTTGTTCGTGATCGGCTCGTCGAAGCTCAGCATGATCGGCATGCCGACGCCGTAGGTCGCGTTCTGCGCCTCGAAGATCTGCGTGTGGAACGTCCGGGATGGGGTCAGCGTGCTGAACGCGCTGGTCGCGGTGACCGGGTGGCCCTGGCGGTCGGTGCCCGCCGCGCTCACCACGTACGACTCGGCGGTGTCGAGCGTCCAGGAGCTGTGCCAGGTCGTGCCGCCATCACCGAGCGTGCCCGTCACCTTGTCGCCGCTGGTGTGCACGGTGACCTTGGTGACCTTGCCGCCGTTCAGCGCGGTGACCGTGATGCCGTTGGACGGGTTCACGTCCTTCGTGCCCGGCGCCGGACTGATCTTCAGGTACTTCGCGACCGTCCGCGCGTCCTTGCCGGCCACCGCCTGCGCGTTCAGCTTCACCGCTACCGGGGCGCTCGCGCACGCGGCGGCCAGCAGGCTGACAGACGCGGCGAGCGCGAGGGCGGCGAGCCGCCGTGTTCGGCGGGCAGTCCGGACCGAAGGTGTGCGGTCGTTGCCGTACACGGTGGATCCTCTCCTCGGGGGCAGCCCGAGTTTACCGGCCTTGCGTGATCGCGTCCGGCCTGTTGGCAGATCGTGCCCGGAGGCGCAGCGCCACCGCAAGGCCCGCCGCGATCAGGGTCAGCGCGACGATCACGTACTCCGGCCAGGGACCGGCCCGGTCGGCGAGGGTGGTGTAGGTGATGAGCGGAACCCGCGCCTGCAAGATGGCCTGCTGCCAGGTGCCGCTGCTGGTGATGAGCCGTCCGTCGGACGCGACGATCGCGCTGTACCCGGTGGTGCTCGCCACGACGACCGCGCGGTCGTGCTCGACGGCGCGGATCCTGGCCATGTCGAGCTGCTGGCCGGTCTCGCCGGTCTGCCCGTCCCGCTCGAACGTGGCGTCGTTTGTCTGCATGGCCAGCAGGTTGGCGCCGTCGGCGACGTCGGAGTGCGCGAGGTTGTCGAAGCCGACCTCATAGCAGATGACATCGCCGAGCCTGATCGCGCCGACGTTGAACACGTGGTTCACGTGGCCGGGCGTGAAGTCCACCGGCTGCAGCGAGGTCAGCGAGGTGATCTTGCTGATCAGGCTGCGGAACGGGATGACCTCGCCGAACGGCACGAGGTTGCGCTTGACGTACGTCTGCGTAGGGCCCTTGCCCGGCAGCCAGAGCAGTCCGGCGTTGCGCTGCGGGTCCTGCAGCACGGCGCCGACAAGGATCGGGCGGCCGATCGCCGCCGCGGCGCCGGCGATCTGCGCTTCCGTGGACGGATCCTTGGTCGGGTCGATGTCGGTGGAGTTCTCCGGCCAGATCACCAGGTCGGGGGCGGGCCGCGTGCCGGCGGCGACCTGGCGCGCCAGCTTGTCCGTGGCGTCCACGTGGTTCTGGGTAACCGTGTAGTCGATGGCGTTGAGTTGCGCGGCGATGCTTCGCGCGCGCGGCACGTTGCCCTGGATGGCGGCCACCTCAGCGGTGGGGGTGCCGTGCGGGACCGGGTCGAGGGGCAGCGCCGCGGCGATGACCGCGAGCCCCGCCGCCCCGGCGAACGCCGCGGCGGCGAGCACGGCGGTGCGGCGGCTGCCTGCCGGCTTCGCCTGTTCCGCCGGCTTCGCCTGTTCCGCACGCGCGACGCGTGCGCTCAGCATGGGGAGCAGGGTGAGCACCAGCCAGGCGAGCGTCCCGCCGACGAGGGCGACGACGAACGTGAGCAGCGGCGTGCCGCCGACCGCCGCCCAGCCCTGGGTGGGCGCGCCTGCCTGGCTCATCGCGAGCCTGCCCCACGGGAAGCCCCCCCAGGGCCAGCGGTCGCGCAGTGCCTCGGCGGCGACCCACCAGCCGGCGACCGCGACGGGCCAGCCGGGCAGCCCGAGCAGCAGCCGCTGCCCGACCGCGAGCACCGCGAAGATGACCGTCGACGCGACGGCGAGTGCGACCCAGGCGTACCAGGCCAGGTTGATCACCCAGGCGAGGAGCGGGAAGAAGAAGGCCGCGCCGAAGAGCAGCCCGAGGCAGAATGACGCGCGCAGCGACCGGCCGGAGATCGCGATCGCGAGCAGCGCCGGGCCGGCCGCCGCGAGCGGCCACACCCCGACCGGAGCGAACGCGGCGGCGAGCGCGAGACCGCCAGCGAACGCGGTCGCCAGCGCCCAGCGCAGCCGAAACGGCTGGTTGGCGGGCGCCGGGAACGACGCCGTGGTCTGCGCGTCGGCCTGCACTGGAATCACACACGCAGCGTAGCCGGGACCTGGCCGCGACGCGAAGCGGGCAAGTTAGCTGTTTAGCGTGAACATGGCACTCCGTTGCGTTATATTCGGACCCGCAAATGCCTCAGTGGGGGGGCATACAGTATCTGCTGTGAATATGTGAGGTTTAGCATGCGTATGCGTCATTGGACCCCCGCGTGATACACGTTCGTTATAAAGAGCTGTCGCCGGGTTTACACGGTCAGGCTGAGTCCAGCGGGCGTGGCACCGTCGTTTACCTGCGGCCGGGGCTGACCGAGAGGCAGCGCAGCGCCGCTTTGCGCAGGCTGCGCCAGGAGGCGAGCCGTGGCTGCGGGCCGGCGCTGCCCGGCACTGGCCTGCGGATGGCTCTGGCCGCGGACCGCTTCACCACAGGCGCGCGGAACACCGCGTCGGTGGTCAGGCTGCACCCCGCGGGAAGCCTTGTGCCTGCCGCGCTCGCCGGATTGCTGATGGCGCTGTTCGTGCTCGCGTCCATGTCCACCGGTGTCGTTCAGCTGCCGCCGCCCGGCTTGTCTGGCGAGCTGTTCTCGACCGGCGCCGATCCGACGGTGGTGGGAGCACCAGCGATCGCCCAGCATGCCAGGAACGATCCCGCTTCGGGGCAGCACGCGGCCAGCGGCGCCGTCTCGTCGGGCAACGTCGGCATCGGCCCGCAGTCGCTTGTCCAGTCGTCGGCGAAGGTGCCCCGGCCGCATGGCCGGGGAAGGCACCGGGGCTGGCGCACGGTGCGACGGGACTGTGGCCCCGCACCGGCAGGCGCGCGTGGCCCGGCGGGCGCCGCCGACGGCGGGCAAACGGCCCGGGCTGACGGCGCGGCCGGCGCGGCCCAGCCGTGCGGGCCGGGTTCCTAGCGCCGGGCGCCCCGGAATATTTGCCGCTACCTGCGCCTTCGCTTTGTCGGATATTTCCCTGGCAGCGACGGCGGGTGGCGGTTGAGCAGGCGTGGCGCGGTCTTGTTCGCGGCGATGAGTGTCATCTGGGGCATTCCGTACCTATTGATCAAGGTCGCGGACGGCGGAGTGACCGTGCCGGTGCTTGTCTGGGCGCGGGTCACCGTCGGCGCGCTCATCCTGGTGCCTGTGGCGCTCGCTCAGAGGGCGTGGCGCCCCGAGGGGCGCGCGGTGCTCCGGCGGCACTGGCGGTGGCTCGCCGCCTTCGCGGTCATCGAGATCGCGGGCCCGTGGGCGCTGCTCTCGACCGCGGAGCGCCACCTGTCAAGCTCGACGAGCGGCCTGCTCATCGCGTCGGTGCCGGTCATCGGGGCGGTGCTCGCCTGGCTGTCAGCCCGGCGAGGTGACGACCGCGGCGGAGCTGACCGGCTCACCGTGGTCCGCGCCGCCGGCCTGGCGATGGGGTTCGCCGGCGTCGCGCTGCTGGCCGGCCGCGGGGGCGGCCGCGGCGACCTGCTGTCCGACGCCGAAGTCCTGCTGACCGCGCTGTGCTACGCGGTCGGGCCGATCGTCGCCATCCGCAAGCTCGGACAGGTGCCGAGCATCACGGCCAACGCCGTGTGCCTGTCGTTGGTGGCGGTCTGCTACACCCCCGTGGCGCTGCTCAACTGGCCGCACGCCGTGCCCTCTGGGCAGGTGCTCGCGGCGCTGGCCGCGCTCGGCGCGATCTGCACGGCAGCGGGACTCGTGGGTTACTTCTGGCTGATCGCGGAGATCGGCCCGGCGCGCGCTCCGGTCGTCACTTACGTCAACCCGGCCGTGGCGGTCGCGCTCGGAGCGGGCCTGCTCGGCGAGCGCATTACCCTGGCCATCGGCGTCTCCTTCGTGCTGATCCTGGCCGGATCGGTGCTCGCCGCGAGATCCGCGCGCTCTGCTGGCCAAGGGGGGACGACCCCCCTTCAACCCCCCGAGCGCGAAGCAAGCCCCGCAAGAATCAGCTTGCCCGCGGGCGAGCTGGGGTGTACACGGCCCAGCGACCCGGCCCGCGAGACTTAGCCTCATACAGGGCCGCGTCGGCGTCGGCGACGATGGTGGCGATGCCCGGCGAGCCCACCGCGCGATCGGCGATGCCCGCGCAGGCGGATACGCCGACGCGCCCGATGCGCAGCGCCACCGGGCGGCCCACCTCGGCGAGGATGTCCGCGGTCAGCGCGATCATGGCGGCCATCCCGCGGGACGACTCGGCGAGCACGATGAACTCGTCGCCGCCGATCCGCGCGGCCAGCGCCCCGTGCTGGCGCGCGACCCGGCCGATCCGTCCGGCCACCGTGATGAGGAGCTCGTCGCCGGCGTCGTGCCCGTACCTGTCATTGACCCCCTTGAAGCCGTCCAGGTCCAGGTAGCACAAGCCGATGCGCGCCTCGCCGCCGGCCTTGATGGCCGCGGACAGCCTGCCGAAGGCGGCCACGCGGTTCGGCAGGCCGGTCAGCGGGTCGTGCGTCGCCTGATGCCGCAGTTCTTCGCTGATGATTCGCTGGGCGTTGAGTTCCGCGCGCCTGATTGACTCCTGCTCCGCCAGGGTGCGATCTCGCAGCGCCCGGACGTAACCGTTGGCGAGCGCCTCGGTGACCGCCGCGACGCGTGCTTCCAGATCGCCGAGGCCGGCGGAGAGCCGCGTGCTGCCGCCGATAAGCTCGGGCAGCCGCAAGAGCAGCACGCGCAGGCTCCGCCCTAGCACGTGCGCCGCCACGAAGTCGGCGCCGACGAGCGCATGGCCGACGACCGCCGCGTGCCGCGGACGGAACGGCGAGCTGAGCAGTATTGAGACGAGTGTGGCGGACTGCTGGCGCAGGAATTGGCGGGCGCTCGCCAGATCCATAGGAATATCGCCGCGTTCCGTGGAAAGCTCATCGCCGTTGACGGCTAGGGCGGTCAGCCAGGCGCGGGCTAGTTGCAGCACCGGCTCGGCCCCCTCGGTCTGTCCCGGCCACAAGTGAGGGCGGGTGGTGCGTGCGGAGTATCCGTTGGCCGCGGAGGCCGGCCAAGAGGGACGCGGAACGGCTGAAGTTCTCAGCACGGGCGGCTGCGCGGCGAGCGGGACGGCAAGGTGTCCGTGCCATTCCGCCTCGTTCAAAGCCGTCTCGGCCATGGTTTCGCTCCTGTTCGGAACCGCCGGGGACCAGCTTCAGTCGAGCTTTATGCGTCACTATAGGCGACCTTATTTATACGAGTAGTGCTAATTCGAATAATCTGTGACCGAGTGTTCGCTGTGCGCGGTCGCCCGTTCAAGGTCACAACGGGCCGCAAACCGCGTCGAGTAGTTAGGGTGCGATACATGGTCAGTTCGGAAAACGAGCAGGTCGCCGACGCTGACGCTGCCGCGCAGCAGGCAGCGGAGGTCGCTGTCGAGCTGACGGAGGCGGACCAGATTCAGGACCGGCGGCGGCTGGCCGTGGCACTGAACGGCGTCGCCAGGTCGGCGAACCGGGTCGTCGGTCACGGGACCGGAGTCGCCAGGCGCGGCAAGGATCTGGCCAGGCGCGGGAGCGGCGTGGCGGCTGCGCGGCTGCGCGGCTCCGAGGTGGCAAGGCGCGGCGGCGCGGCGGCGCGGCGAGGCGCCGGGTCGGCTCGCCGGGGCGCCGGATCGGCCGGCCGCGGCGCGGCCACCTTCCTCGGCTGGCTCTCCGCGCAGGTCGTGGCCATGGGCCCGCGGCTGTCGGTCAGGGACCAGGCAACGCTGCGCGCCCAGTTTCCCGGCCGCTCAGACGCGGAGATCGCGGACCTGCTGATCGATCGTGCCGCGGCCGCCGCTGCGGCGGTCGGCGGCGCCACCGGCGCCTGGGCCGCGCTGCCAGTGCTGCCCGCGTGGCCCGCGGAGATCGCGGCGGAGACGCTGGCGGTGGTGGGCATCGAGATCAAGCTGGTCGCCGAGCTGCACGAGGTGTACGGCGTGCCGGCCGCCGGGAATGCCGCGGACCGGGCGCGCGCGTACATAGGCGCCTGGGCGCATCGGCGCGGGTTCTTCATGGTCCCCGGCGGGCTGCTGCTCGTGGCCGGGTCGCCGCTGGCCAGGCAGCTGCGGCGGCGGCTCGCCGCCCGGGTCCGCAGGTCCACGTTCTCGCTCAGCCCGCTGTTCACGGGCGCCGTGGCGGGGGTGGTGCTCAACCGCAGGGAGACCAAGCGGCTCGGCCGCGACATTCTCGAGGACCTGCGCCGCCGCCCGGTGGTAAGCGCCGAACTCGTCGGTGAGCCGCTGACCGATCCCCGCGACTGAGCGCCGCATGGCACAGTGAACCGTGACTAGCGACACTCCCGGCCTTACCTACGCCAGCCGCTCCGGGCGCTGGGTGATCGCCGCCACGGTCCTGGGGTCCGGCATCGCCGCGATCGACGCCACCGTGGTCGGCATCGCGCTGCCCGCCATCGGCAAAGATTTCCACGCCACGGTGGCCAGCATGCAATGGGTAGTGGACGGCTACACGCTGACGCTGGCCGGGCTGCTGCTGCTCGGCGGCTCGCTCGGCGACTCCTTCGGGCGCCGTAAGGTCTTCACGATCGGCACCATCTGGTTCGCGCTCGCCTCGCTCGCCTGCGGCCTGGCTCCCGGCGAGGGGTTTCTCATCGCAGCCCGGGTGCTGCAGGGCGCCGGCGCGGCGCTGCTGACGCCCGGCAGCCTGGCGATCCTGCAGGCGTCGTTCGCCCCTGACGACCGGCCCAGAGCCATCGGCGGCTGGTCTGGCCTCGGCGGGGTCGCCACGGCCGTAGGGCCTTTCCTCGGCGGATGGCTGATCAGCGCCGCGTCCTGGCGGCTGGTGTTCTTCATCAACCTGCCCGTCGCCGCCGCGGTGGTGGCCATGTCGGTGCGGCACGTACCCGAGTCGCGCGCCCCAGGCCCGCGCCCGCCTATCGACGTGCCAGGCGCCGTCACGATCAGCCTGGCGCTGGCCGGCGTCACGTACGGCCTGATCGCCGTGTCGGACAACGGCTGGACCTCGCCGCGCGTGCTAGCGAGCCTGATCGGCGGGGTGGTGCTGTTCGCGGCTTTCTGCGTCACCGAGGCGCGTAACCCCAATGCGATGCTCCCGCTGGCCGTGTTCCGGTCCCGCCAGTTCTCGGCCGCCAATGCCGTGACGTTCGTGGTCTACGGCGCCCTGGGCGGCGCGCTATTCCTGGTACCAGTGGTACTACAGGAGGTCTGCGGGTACAGCCCGCTTGAGGCGGGCATGGCGATGCTCCCGGTGACCGTCATCATGCTCACCCTGTCGGCCAGGTCCGCCGCGCTCGCCGCCAGGATCGGCCCGCGGCTGCAGATGACCGCCGGGCCGATGGTGATCGCGGCGGGGATGGCGCTGTTCACCAGGGTGCACGGCAGCGGTGACTACGTGACGCAGGTGCTGCCCGCGGTGCTGGTCTTCGGGTTCGGGCTGGCGATCAACGTCGCGCCGCTGACGGCCACGGCGCTGTCCGCCGCGCCCGCGGAACACTCCGGCATCGCGTCGGCGGTCAACAACGACGTCGCGCGGGTGGCGAGCCTGATCGCCGTCGCCGTGCTCCCGGTGCTCGCCGGTATCACGGGTGACGCGTACCTGCATCCGGAAGCGCTGACCAAGGGCTTCCACACCGCGGTGCTTATCGCCGCGGCGGTGTCCCTGGCCGGCGGCGTGCTCGCCTTCGCCACCATCCGCAATCCGGTCCGGGTCCCGGACCGGCCAGCGCCGCCCGCGCCAGATGAGGACGTGCTCAACTGCCTGCATTGCGGGCTCGACGCCCCGCCGTTGCGCTCCCGGGGGTAACGCGCGGTCGGATACGCTCGGCACGTGACGGAGCATGGATCATGACAGCGGATGAGACGGCCACCGAGGCCGTGCGGACCGCCGCGCGCGCCGCACGGGCCACCGTGACCGGGCTGGCCACTGCCCCGGACAGCGCGATAGACGCCGCGCTCGCCGCCATGGCGGAGGCTCTCGAAGCCGCCGCGCCGGCGGTGCTGCTCGCTAACGAGCAGGACATGAGAGCAGCCGAAGAGCAGGGCCTGCCCGACGGCGTGCTGGACCGGCTGCGGCTTGACACCAAGCGCCTGGCCGCCATCGCTGCCCAGCTTGAGATCCTGGCCGGAGTGCCGGCCGAGCCGGCGTTTCGGCGGGTCCGCGACCTGCCGGGCGGGCTTGTCCTCACCGAACGGCGCCGCCCGGTCGGCGTGATCGGCGCGAACTTCGAGGCCCGGCCGAACGTTGTCGTGGATGTCGCGTCGCAGCTGATCAAGTCGCGCAACGCGGGCGTGCTGCGCACCGGCAGCGCCGCGCTTGGCTCGGCGATCGCGCTCGCTGACGAGGTGATCGCGCCGGCCCTCGCCAAGGTCGGCCTCGACGCCGCGGCCATCCAGCTTGTCAGGGTGCCCGGCCAGGCCGCCGCGTACGCGCTGGTACGCGAGCCGAAGCTGGTTCCGCTGGTGATCTTGCGTGGCAGCGGGGCGAGCACGCGCTCGCTGGCCGCCGAGGGCGCCGCGCACGGGGTGCGGACGCTTGCCCACGCTGACGGCGGCGGGGTGCTCTATGTTCATTCTTCCGCCGAACGGTCCATGGCGTCTGCCCTGATCACAGCCAGCCTGGACCGGCTCGGCGTCTGCAACAGGCTCAATCTGCTGCTGCTTGACAGGCAGTTGTGGGACGCGTGGCTGCCATGGGTCACGACACAGCTTGACGAGCTCGGCATCGAGGCGTCGCTGCCGCCGCACAACCACCCGCTCGGCTACGAATGGGCGCTTGACTCCGACCGCGAGGCGACCGTCACGATCGCGCCGGCTGACGGACCGGCGGAGGCCGCCGCGATCGCCAACGACGAGACGTCTGGCCTCGCGGCGGGGATCGCCGCGGCGGACCAGGCCGCGGCCGCGGAGTTCCTCGCCGCCTACGCGGGCACGGGCGCGTTCTGGAACGCCACCACCAGGCTTCTCGACGGCTTCAAGCTGCTCCAGGTACCGGAGACCGGGATCAACATCGACGCCGTGCCGGGCCCTCGCGGGCCGGTCACCTTCCGGGACCTGGCGCTGCGCCAGTTCGTCGTTACGCCAGCGTTACAGGCGCCGCGCAATTGCGAATGCGATTTCGCCGGTAAGCCCGGCAGGCTGGGCAAATGTCGCTGATGTCGGTTCGGCTGACCCTGGTTCACCAGGTTGCGGGTTCCGATCATGATGCCGATTTTGCTGCGCGAAGGTGCTTTGTGTGCCGATACTCTCCATGTGGTGGGCGAGGAGTTCGGGGGTGTGCTGGCGGCCGCCCAGAGTGGCAGCCACGACGCGTTCGCGGTCCTCTGGCGGGACGGGAACCCGGCGTTGCTCCGCTACCTCAGGGTGGTCGCCCCGGAAAACGCCGAGGACATAGCGGCGGAGACCTGGGTTCAGGTGGTCAGGGGACTGGCCAGGTTCACGGGCGACGAGGCGGCATGGCGGGCGTGGCTATTCACCACCGCGCGCAGGCGCCTGCTCGACCAGGCCAGGCTCCGCAAGCGGCACCCGGCCGAACCGCTCGACGAGATCAGCGCGGCGGAAATGCCGCGGACGGCGGGTGCGGAGCAGATCGCGATGGAGAACATCGCCACCGAGTCCGCGATGGCGCTGCTGTCCCTGCTGCCCGAACAGCAGGCCGAGGTGATCTTGCTGCGGGTCGTCGCCGGCCTTGACACCGAAGTGGTCGCCGACATGCTCGGCCGCTCTCCCGGCGCGGTGCGGGTCGCCGCGCACCGGGGCCTGCGGAAGCTGGCGACGCTGCTGTCAGGGGCAGGTGTAACGCTTTGACCGGGTACGGCGTTCCAGACGATGACATGCCTGACAGCTTCCTGCCTCCTAGCTGGGGTCCTGCGCCGTTCGACGAGCGGGACCTCGACGCCTTGCTGTCCGGCGAGACGGCCGACATCCCGTTCGCGCTGAGCCAGGTCGCTGACGCGCTTACCGCGCTGCGCGCCGCGCCGACACAGGCCGAACTGAGCGGCGAAGCGGTGATCATGGCCGAGTTCAGCGCGGTCACCGAGTTCCGCGCGGCGGGCCTGAGCGGGCAGACGACGGCCGTCGGCGGACAGGCGCACACGCTTGAACTGCCCGCGGTACAGGCGGCACCCGGGGACGTCGCGCGCAGGCGCGGCGCACGGCACCGCAGCCGCCACGGCGCCCGCCGGCCGCTGAGCCCGCGTCCGCTGAGCTCGCGTCCGCTGAGCAGGCGCGCTGGAGTGGTGGCCGCCGGTGCGGTCGCGGCGCTGATCGTGGCGACCGCGGCGGTCGCGGCCAGCCTGCACGGTCCTCTGCACGCGCATCCGAGGCAGACCGCCGCCGCGCCGTCCACGGCGCAGACCGGGCCACACGGTGGCGGAAGCGTCGCGGCGCGGTCGGCGTCCGCCGTGCCGACTAGCCGCCCGTCCTCCTCGCGTGCCGCCGCGCCGTTCCAGTCGCACCCGCAGGACAAGTCGTCGAAGAAGCTCTGCCGGACCTATTTCGGCTTCTTCAAGCACCCGGGGCCGAAATCCAAGGTGGCCGCGGAGTTTGCCCTGTTCGGGAAGCTCAGCAGGCTGGCTGGCGGCCCAGACCAGGTATTCGCCTATTGCGAGCCGTATGTCAAGGACATGCTCCCGTCCGGCTTCCAATGGCCCCACGCCGATGCCGATGGCCAGCAGGGGCAGGACAACCCCGGTCCGGGCAGCCAGGGCGGCGGCAAGCAGAATCAGGGCGGCGGCGGGCCCCCGGAGCCGATCAAGTCGGCCTCGCCCATGCAGCGACCGTAGCGGTCGTCCCAGCCGGACCGCCCTTGCCAGGGCTGCTCAGCCCTGCTGCTCGTTCAGCGCCCGCAGGATCGTCGCACAGGCCTGCTCAAACACGGCGCGCTCGTCATCGCTCAGCCGATCGAAGATCAGCTGGCGAACGGCCGCCACATGGCCGGGAGCGGCCGATTCGATGGAGCTGGCGCCGGCCGCCGTGAGGCAGACGAAGGCGCCTCTGCCGTCGGCTTCGCATTCCTGCCGTGTCACAAGCCCGCGCCGCTGCATGCGGGTGAGCTGGTGCGACAGGCGGCTCTGCTCCCAGTTCAGCGCCTCGCATATCTGAAAGGGGCGCAGTCGCCGCTCCGGCGCCTCGCTCAGCTGCACGAGCACCTCGTACTCGGGCAAGGTGAGCCCGGAGTCCCGCTGGAGCTGCCTGTTGAGCTGAGCGGGAAGCAGCGAGCTCATCCGCACGTAGGTTCGCCAAATTCGCTGTTCGTCCGCGGAGAGCCAGATGCCGCTCATGCCTCAAGCATAGCGAGAAATCAATGACAAGTCATGTATGGCCCCGCGTGAGCTGCGCCCTCCACTTCCACCACCACCCCTCCGCTGCCTCCGCCGGCTCCAACCTCCGTCCGTCCAGTCGGCCGTCCGCAGGTACTTAGGATCGAAGTTGGGGACTTTTGTGGCCGTTATGTCGGCTTTGTCCCCTCAACTTCGATCCTATGTGCGAAAGTCGTCTCATGATGTGAGACCAGCGAGGCTGGCGATCAGGCGCGGGGGACCTGGCGGGGGGTGCCCATTGGGGGGCGGAATGGGGGGATCGGCGCCGTTGGGTGGCGGCGCGGTCCCGACCACAGGGCCGGCACCGCGTCCACGGCCGCGGCGATCGCGTAGGCCGCGCGCTCGTAGTTGACACGCCAGCCCGCGAAATGCGGCCAGGCCTCGGCGGGGTCGCGCGTGATATCGAAGCCGACCTCGTGCATCCGGCTGATCGCGGCGAGGAACTCCTCATAGCTGAGGGTGATGCCGGTGTCCGGGTCCGCCTCCTCGGGAATGTCCAGGCCGAGCGCGCGCGCGATGCGGCCCAGGCACAGGAACCCGCTGCGCAGGCACAGCCGGGCCGGCACGGTGGGCGCCTGCTCAGGCGCCAGTGTGAGGATCAGCGCCGCGGAGTCGAGCACGGCCAGCAGCGAGGTCACCCAGGACGAGAGCCCGAGCGGCGAGCGGAACCGGACCAGCGGCAGGTACGTGGTGTGGCTTTCCGCGACGTCCGCGGCCCAGCGCTCCCATCGTGTGTAGAGCTCGGGCAGCGTGTCGATCGTCGACACGCCCGAGCCGAGCGCGTAGTGGGTGCGGGCCAGCAGTTCTGGACCCCAGCAGGGGACGCCCGCCCGCGCGTTGAGCAGCGCGACCTCGGTCTCGCGCCTGTTGAAGGCGGAGTAGAGCGTCGGCAGGTAGCCGACCTGCAGCGCGACCACGATCATGCCGCTGGCCGCGGCGATGAAAACGAGCGCGCCCGGAGCCGTACCCCGCGGCTCGGAGAACCCGAGGGTGAACAGCGACGAGCCCGCGTCGGCGAAGGCGGTCGCGATGCCAGTGCGTGCCAACGGCCACAGGATCAGCGTGAAGCCGACGAACATTATGCCGAGCCAGGCGGCGAGCTGGGTTAGCACGATCGCGGCCGCCTGCGTGGCGAGGATCCTGTCCCGCCTGCGGTAGTCGCCGACGCCCCTGGTGATCAGGCCGTATGCGGCGATGATGACGCGGTCTACCCAGCGAGTCAGCCACGAGGCGACCGGCCTTGGCACGATCAGCGTGCCGACCACGCTGTTCCAGGCGGTGAGCACGAGCAGCGCGCCGCACGCCGCCGCGATCCACCGGACGGCGAGCGGTACCACCATGGGCTCTCCTGCGGGTCGGCTATGCGCAGTCCGTGTAGGTCGACTTATAGCTGGGTGGCGGAACGCTATCCAGGTAGCTGCTTCCGTTGGGCTGCAGGTAAAGCGTGATCGTCCAGTTGTTGCACGGACTGTTGTCGATGCTACTTGAGGGGCTCTGGCGGCTGGTGAACGACACCGTGGCGGCTTCGCCTCCACCGCCGGTGTCCGAGATGCTGTCGAGCACCTCCGCCGAGTCGTGTGTCGTGGCGTAGCCGGAGGCGAACGAGGATGGCGAGTTCTTTGACTGTAGCTGCGCGTCGAGCAGGCTGCTGTACGCCCGGTAGTCGTGGTTGTTGATCGCCGTGAAGTAGCGCTCGAGGTACGACTGGACCTGCGGTGCCGCTGGGTTCGCCGCGGCCGACGGCGAGACGGCGACCGTAGCGGTTTTCGCCGCGGTGGCCGGGCTCGAAGCCGGGCTCGTAGCCTGGCTTGTGGACGGCGACGCGGGTGTCGTGGAACCGGCTGGCGACGTCGGCGCCGTGGCCCCGCCCGAGGATGGCGTGTGGGCTGGCGGGCTGCTGCTCGCGGCTCCGGACGCGTGCGAGGAGTTCCCCGTCAGCTTGGAGACGACGAAGAAAGCCCCGCCCCCTACGGCCAGCAAGACCACCACGACCAGCGTGATGAGGATCGCCGACTGGTTCCGTCCCAGCGGCGGCGTGCTGATCGTGCCGGGAACGTGCGGCGGCGTCCGGTACGGCGCCTGTCCGTACGACATCGGTCGGGGTGGCTCCGGACCATACGACGCGGGCCCGTATGACGATGGCGCCCCCTGCCCGAAGGATCCCGGGCCGAGCGTTTCCTGCCCGTACGAGGCGTGTTCCGGCGTCCCCTGCCCGTAGGATCCGGGCCCGGGCGTTTCCGGACGGTGCCATTGCGGATCGTAAGCGCTTGGGCTTGACGGCTCCGCTTGCGGCTGCGGTTCGGGTGCGGCCGCAGGGGCGGAGTTCGGCTGGTACCAGTGCGTGTCCCACCGCGTGAGGTCGGATTCCTGCGGCTCGGCCGGGTTAGGCTGGTCGAAAGCGGTCCAGACGTCGGCGCGCGTCACGCCAGGTCCCGGCTCGGCCGTGGCCGGCCGTTCCGCGGGCGCGTCGTCCCAGGCGGGCGGCGCGTCGGCGGGCCGCGCAGACTCGACTCTCGTTTCGGCGGCCCGGAACGGATCGACTCTCGTTTCGGCGGCTGAGATCGGCTCGACGCGTGTGCCGGCGGCCGGGATCGGCTCGACAGGCCGCTCAGCGGCCGGGTCGGGTTCCGCGATCGGCGCCGGTCCGACGCTCGTGGGCGGGGCTGGCGTCGGCTCGGGCGGCCGCTGTGCGGCCTGGCCGGGCTCGATTGTCGCGTCCACGACCGGTGGTGTCGTGTCAGCGGCATCGCTGAACTCGGCGCCGCACCCCGTGCAGAACCGTGATGTCCCCGTCCGCGGCCGCCCGCATTTGGTGCAGAAACCCATTTTCCGCCCGCCCTTTCCGCTAGCAGACAACTGCTCCGCCGATCGTATGATCTGCAAGACGCGCCGGCGATTCGTTTGGCTGTCCCTTTCAGGCGAATCCGGGAGATCTGCTCACAGGCAGACACACCGTACCTTTGCTGTGGAAGGCCGTTTCGCCGTGTCTGCGTTCGTTCTCTACTGCCTCACTTACCTGGGCGTCGCGCTGCCCGGGTCTACTCTTGGCATGCTGTGGCCGTCGATGCGGATCAGCCTGCACGAACGGGGCAGGTCAGGAGCGTGACTGCTTGACCCCGCCGGGAACGCGGATTTTTCCCGGCGAGAACGGATTGGCCTTGGCCGTCCTCAGCAGCTGCGGCAGCTTGCTCAGCTCCTTCTGGTAGTCGGCGCGGAACTGCTGTACTGCGGCGGACAGCGCCTGCTGGTTGGCGTTGACGATCTGCTGTTCGTAGCTGGCCTGCACGGCGAAGTAGATGCCGGCCAGGTCCGTGGACTGGGTGCAGGTGGCGTCGGTGACGGCCATCGCGATCTGCGCCTGGTTCTGCGTGGTGCTAACCGACTGCCCGCCGATCAGGATCTTCTGCTTGCCGCCGCCGCCGAAAATGCTCTGCAACTCGTCCCTGAACGCGGTCTGCGGGTCGGGGTAGGTGAAGCCGTGCCGAGCCATGCAGGTCCGCCACGCCGCCGTCGCGTTCTTGATCGCCGTGTTCCGGGCGATGTCGTTGTAGATGTCGTTGCTGATCGTCTGGATGCCGGCCAGCGGCCCGTTGCCGGCTGTCTGGGTGAAGTCCTGGACGATCGTGGCGCACTTTTCCAGCGCGGTCTGCTCCGCCGCGGGGAGGGTCGCCGGGTTGAAGTTCGACGGCGGGGCGCCGATGCCCAGCGAGCCGAGCGCCGAGCCTGGCGGACGCAGGAAGCCCCACTGCTCCGCGTCGGCGAGTCCCAGGTAGCCCCACGCCCCCCACGGCTGGGAGAACCCTAGCTGCGCTGGCCCGACGCCGATGGCGAACGGGACGTTGGTCATCCCCGGGTAGCCCGCCACGCTCATGCACGTGTCGGCGAGCGCGCTGCTCGACTCGCTGGGCGCGAGGCCGTCGTTGTTGGACAGACCGAGAGCGGCGTACGGCGTGAACGCCATGCGAGACAGCGCCGCCTGGACCGAATCCGGGGGCGCCGGCCTGCCGACGCCCGGATCGGTCACGGTCACGTTGGGGCCGGAGGAAGCGGCCGCGGTGCACGCGGCCAGG
>Ga0126381_100002319_pt1 | contig 20531 bp, 15 predicted proteins | sample PanSoiMetPlot_28_FD_96465 | JGI IMG/M metagenome (GOLD analysis project Ga0126381, IMG submission 96465) | Tropical forest soil microbial communities from Panama - MetaG Plot_28 | ecosystem: Environmental > Terrestrial > Soil > Tropical forest > Bulk soil | place: Panama | collected 2016-02-17
CGACTGGCTGACCATGTCCACTCCCCGCTGCAGCGCAAAATCCAGACAGGCACGATCGTGGGAGGTGAAGGCACCGATACCGAGATTGATCCCAGGTAAATTCAGACCCTTGTGGGAACGAAGTTCACCGCCAACCGACACCTTGCAGTGAACCTCGCTGCCTAAGACATGTTCGGCCGTCAATTGCACCAGGCCGTCATTGAGGAAAAGTCTGTCACCCGACTTTACGACTTCCGGCAGACGCTTGAAGCTCACCGACACGCGTTGCGGAGTGCCGATGGTCTCTTCTGCGGTTAGTGTGAAGTCATCGCCAGCATGCAACTGAATAGGCTCAGGCTCAATTTTTCCGATGCGCATTTTGGGCCCTGGCAAGTCGGCCATGATCGCCACTCGGCGGCCGGTGGCCTCCGCAGCCGATCGTATGCACTGGATGCGCTCCGCGTGACTGGTGAAGTCGCCGTGGGAGAAGTTTAGCCGAGCGACGTTCAGGCCCGCGCGGACGAGCCGCTCCAGCATTTCCGGTGCCTCCGAGGCCGGTCCAATCGTGGCAACGATTTTGGTTTTGTTCCTGGCGAGCGCCATCGGAGATTTCTCCTTCGCAACTCGTGTCTATCGCGGCTGCAACCTGGCCTCAGGTTCTTTCCAGGTGCTAGTTTCTGTTGCTGTGATTAGTCTTCGCATTGGACCTGACGAACAGATAACGAACTTCTCAGCCTCGACGACGAGGAAGAACACAATACCGCCTGCAAGCAGCCAAGGCCACACCCAAAGCGGAGTGGCTGTCTTCAACTTCACTTGTTCAGTTCGTCTTCCAGCCGCCATGATGGCAATTCAACCCGGGTTTGTTGGTTTCGTGTGCGAATTTATCCCACGCATAGGTCTTGATTGCGAGAAATCAACGTTTTTGTCGAAGTCGACTTTGATCTGCTGAGCCTGGTGGTGCCAACAGAAAGCAGCAGGAGACATAAACATGATAAGGGAAAGCTGTGATGAATACATTGCACCTCTCCGAACTGGATCTGCAACACCGACATCGAACATTCAAGGCATAAAGACTCGAGTTACGGAGCGCCTGTTGATAGCATCGCTTCCTTTTGCAGTTCCTTCACGACCAACTTCGAAAGGCCGTCGATTACTTTCTTTGCTGAACTGGGATTAAACGTGTCGCTCACAGCCGTCCAAAGAAGCTGTCCCTCACCCGATGTTACGGAGTACACGTTCGTTTCAATCCGTACCGTTGTATTCTCCCGAGATAGTCGGGAGAATAGACGACCGGATATGTCATGCTGTAATAGCCGTAGAAAAACCCATAGTACGGATAAGGCATCAAAGGCTGGCCCGGAATATAGGTGACATTCTAATCCACCTTCACAAGGGCGCTGCTGGAGGAGATGCGCACACCGTTAGGCCTGGGATTAAGTGTATTGTCGCTGGCTCATCACAGTACCCTGGGCGAAGTTATTGCTGCCCTTCGTGCCCAAGCGTTCTCCGGTATCACCCCTCTGTTTGACCCAGTTGAGGTCGCGAATCTGGCGCGTCACGCCCATCCGACAGCCAATGGCGCGACGACATACACGTTCTATCAGCTAGCCCCGGTATCGGTCCGAGTGAATTGTCGTATGCTGACGGCCGAGCGCCTCATCACGTTTGCCAAGGAGTTGAGCGCTCAATTGCCGGCGGACACACGGCAGGAAACCATGCGGGCGTGTAGAGAATTCTGCTGAATGCGATGGAGCACGGAGCCGCGTTTAATCCCGAGCGGGGTGGTTGAGGTCACGGGCGTTCACGCTGGAAGAAACACCAAAGACTTACGTCGAACTTACCTTCTCTTCATTGAGCAATTTCACAGTTCGCGGTATGGATGGCGCGTCCGTGGCCGCCTGATTCGGCACCAGACGCGGGAATCCCGAATAAGTCGAAGTACTGAGGTTTCCTTTGGTTGCCTGAAAACGCGAGCCGCGACGCCCAAAGGAGAGTTCTTATGAGACCTATGATTTTCGGGCTTGCCGAGGGCCGATAGATCGCTCACAAGACTCTGGTTATAGGTTACAGAAGCGGGCCGGCTGGCTCTCTGGTCGGCCCTCCAGTTTCTTATCCGCAAGCCTCGGTATTGCCGGCCAGATCGTTTAAGCGCCAGATCTTCCGTCGGGACTCTTGGTCTGGCGTCTACTGCTCGCGCAATGTCTTCATTGGATCCAGGACGGCCGCCCGATATGCAGGCACGCCGCTCGCGGCAACGCTGACCAGAAAAAGCAGGACCACCATGGTTGCCAAGGTAAGCGGATCGGCTGGCCGAATGTGAAACAGCATTCTTGCCATGAGTCGCGTGATGATGACTGAGATCACCAAACCTATACCCACGCCAACACATGCCAGGGTCAGGCCGCGCCCGATGATCATTCGAAGAACGTCGAACTTTTGCGCCCCAAGCGCCATGCGCAAGCCGATCTCGAGCGTGCGCTGCACAACCAAGTATGAAAGCAATCCATACAATCCGATCGCCGCAAGAGCCAAAGCAATCCCAGCAAAACCGGTCAGCAGGACTGCCTGAAAACGCGGTTGCGCCGCCGATTTCGAGATATAGTCTCCCATGGTCGAAACCTGGTAGACGGGCACGCCCTTATCGAGCTCATGAACTGCTGCCTTGATTACGTCGCGCATCGTTGCAGCATCTTGATCCGTCCGGACGACGAGGTACGGGTTCGTCACGACAGCTTGTGCATAGGGCAGGTAATACTGGGGGTCAGCATCTGCTGTCAGTCCCTTGCGCTTGATGTCGCCGACCATACCAACAACCTCGCGCATGGGATGCTCGAACACATCATCACCCGCGCGCACCTGGATGTGCTTGCCGATTGGATTCTCTCCTGGAAAATACTTGTTCGCGAATGCTTGATTGATGATGATGGTCGGTGGCCCCGCCAGTCCGTCATGCTCATTGAAGCTGCGCCCGACAATGAGGGGGATGCGCATCGTTTCAAAGTAGCCGGGCATCACCACGCCAAGCGATTCACTCGGCTCGTCCCCTTGAGCCACAGGCCGGCCGGCAATGTTGAACGAGACGGTCGCAGAGTTGTTACTCATCGGTAGCGGCCACCCGGCTGATGCGGATTGCACGCCGGGCAACGCCGAGATACGTGTGAGCAACTGCTGATAAAACAGAAAATGCTGATCGTGCTTCAGCTTGTCAAACGACACTCCGATGCGGCCTGTCAAAACATCCTTCGGGTCGAAACCGGGATCAACATTCAGAATCTGAATGAAGCTGCGCATCAACAGGCCGGAGCAAATCAGCAGAACCATTCCAATCGCGATCTGAGCAATCACTAATCCATTGTGAAGCCGATACTGCCCTTTCCCTCCTGAGACATTTCGGGATCCTTCGCGGAGAGCATTCGCTGGGGTTAGGTGTGACAGGCGCCACGCGGGAACGGCACCGAAAAGAATGCCGGTGGCCAAAGACGCGATGAGGACAAAAAGAAGAACACCAGCGTCAACGGTTGCCCCCTGTATGCGCGGACTTTCGAGGGGCAGAAATCCGACGCTTGCGCGCACCACACCGATGGCCAACGCTACGCCCGCCCCTCCGCCGCAGAGAGATAATGTAACCGACTCTACGAGCAGTTGCCGGATAATAGCTGCGCGGCTTGCGCCCATCGCCGATCGTAAAGCGAATTCCGCCCTGCGCCGCGAGCCGCGGGCCAGCAATAAACCCGCGACATTGGCGCAAACAATCAACAACACCAGAGTGACCGCGCCAAACAGCAGGCGCAGTGCCGGCCTCGTATCACCGGTCAGGTGTTCAAGCTCAGGTTCGACGAGGGCCGAACTGTATTGTTTATTGTTATCGGGATACTGCCGGGCAAGGTTTGCCGCAATCAGACTAAGATTTGCTTTCACCTGCTCCACGGTCACACCAGGTTTCAGCCGCCCAATCACGCCGAGGACATCGAAACCACGCTGTTGCGTCGGCGGATTTTTCCCCTCTGCATTATCGGCGAGGGATTTCCATAATGCAGGGGCCGGGTTTTCGAGCGGAAACTGAAATCCCTTCGGCATGACTCCCACAACCTCATAGCTGTGGTCGTCCAAATCGATCGATTTGCCAACGATGTCTTTCGCAGAGCCGAATTCACTTTGCCAGAACGCGTAGCTCAACATCACTGCGCGATTGCCAGGTTTTTCATCATCCCACCGAAAATCCCCGCCCAGCATCGGCGCGACACCGAGCACATCAAAAAAGTTCGCCGAGACGGTCTGAACATCGAGATGCTGTGATCCGGCCTCGGACCGAAACGTCACTCCAGCGCCCATGAAAGAGGCCATCCCGCTCAGTGTGTGGTTTTGCCCACGCCAGTCAAAGTAGTCCGGGTAGCTGAGAGGCTCTGGGGCAATCCCTGGCAAAGAATGATCCTGCTGGCTGAGCCACACTAATCGATCCGGTTCAGGAAATGGCAGTGGCCGCAGCAACACCGCATTCACCACGCTAAAGATCAGTGTCGTCGCGCCGATTCCAAATGCGAGAATCAATATGGTGGTTACACTAAAGCCCGGGTACTTGTGCAGCTGTCGCATACCGTAGCGAAGGTCCTGCAGGAAACGCTCGAACTGCGCCCCGCCCCAAGCTTCGCGCGTTTGTTCCCGGATCAGAGCCGTATTGCCCAAGGCTCGCCGAGCTGCATAACGAGCCTGTTCTGGTGATAGACCCCGTTCGCGTTGCTCCTCTTCTTCCAACTCGAGATCGGACTGCAGTTCCCGCTCCAGATCCGCATCTCGGTTTCTGAGCTGCCACCACCTCATTTCAGCTCTCCTCAGCCGCGGGCGACATCACGCGCGCGACGGCTTCCGCCATCCGCTTCCACAGCGATTCTTCGACCGCCAGTTGCTTCCTGCCTCTTTGGGTTAACCGGTAATATTTAAATTCCCGATTGCGGTCCGGAGCCGTCTCCCATTTCGCAGTGACCCACCCTCTTCGCTGCAAACGATGCAGAGCGGGATAGAGTGATCCGTGCTGCATCTGCAAATAATCGTTCGTGGTCCGCTGAATATGTTTGCCAATCTGATGACCGTGAGCAGGACCATACAGAAGGGTCCGCAGGATGAGCATGTCCAACGTGCCCTGGAGCAAATTTGCGCTTTGCTGTGCTTGTTTGGCGATAGAAGACATTCGACCCTCAATTGGGGATGATGGTAGACACTCGACTATAAGTTGTCAATGGGCACTGACTGCAGCGGATTTTCTAGCAACGCCAAGAGCATGGCGGTTTGGATTTAAAACTTCGGAAAAATGCGGTCCCTGGGTTCGGGCAGCCGCCTGTTCCGTAGGCTGCGAAGGTCATGGACGATTTCTCGGGCGTGTTCACGCCATAAATGCGTGCCTGGCGAAGCTCACGCTTGGCGCATGGTCCAACACGTGGTGTGATCGAGACGCTGGTTTGTCGGTTTGGATAGGGTTGGCTACACGGGTTCCCGGGTTGATACCCCGAAATATTCTTGTGACGTTCCTGAGGATGGGCCGTCCATTAGGGCGCCATGCCGAAGTACAGCCTGCGTGTCAATGGACAGGTCCGTCAGGTCGAAGCCGATCCTGAGATGCCGCTGCTGTGGGTATTGCGCGACCTGCTGCAATTAACCGGCACCAAGTATGGTTGCGGCACCGGAATCTGCGGGGCGTGCACAGTGCACGAAGACGGGCGCGCGGCGCGATCATGCGAGGTGACTGTCTCGAATGCCGTCGGGCGAGAGTACGTCACTATCGAAGGACTGTCGGCTTCGGGAGATCATCCCTGCCAAAGGGCGTGGATCGAAGAAGACGTTTCGCAGTGCGGATACTGCCAGGCCGGCATGGCAATGACCGCCGCAGCGCTGCTAGCCGAGAAGCCGCATCCCACCGACGCTGAGATCGATGCCGTAATGTCGGAGCTGGTGTGCCGCTGCGGTACGTATCAGCGCATCCGAAAAGCGATTCATAGCGCAGCGAGCGAAAGGAAAGCGACGCGATGACGAGCCGTCGCGCATTCCTGAAGAGCGTTGCCCGCGCGGGACTCGTGCTGGCGATCGATGGGAAGGCTTTTTGCGGGGCGGATACCAATGCAGACTTCGCACCCAATGCCTACATACAGATTGGTCCTGACAACAGCATTCGACTGTGGGTGACGCGCACGGAAATGGGCCAGGGTGTGCGTACAACGCTGCCCATGATGCTGGCGGATGAGTTGGAAGTTGACTGGTCACAGATTCAGCTTGAACAAGCAGCCACGGTTCCGCGCTTCAAGGGCATTCGCTTACGGACCAGCGGCAGCGGTAGCACGGTAGGAACGTACAACACATTACGCAAGGCGGCGGCGACGGCCCGCGTCATGTTGATAGGTGCTGCGGCGGAGAAGTGGGGCGTGGAGCCCGCAACTTGCCGCGCGCAATCGGGAGCGGTGATTCATCCTGCAAGCGGGCGCAAAGCAAGTTATGGCCAACTGGCTGATGCTGCCTCGCGGCGTCCGGTGCCGGAGAATCCTCCGCTGAAAGATCCCAAGGACTTTCGTTACATCGGAAAGCCGATGAAGCGTACGGACGGAAGCGCCATCCTGACAGGGAAGGCGATCTATGGCCTCGATATGCGTGTGCCGGGAATGCTCTATGGGGTCGTAAAGCGCTGCCCGTATCTCAAGGGCAGTGTGATCAGTTTCGATCGCACGAAGGCGATGAGGGTGAATGGGGTGCGGTATGTCGTTCCGATCGAGAGCGGGCTGGCAACCGGAGTAGCCGTGGTAGCGGACAATACCTGGGCAGCGATGAAAGGCGCGAAAGCGCTTGAAGTGCAGTGGAATCCGGGTCCGAACCGGAATTTCGACTCTGATCGATTTCTGCGCGAAATGGAAGACGCGCTGAGCGAGTCAGGCTATTTCGTGCGTGGTGACGGAGATGCTGGCAAAGCCGCTGCATTAGCCGAGCGCAAGCTAGACGCGGTCTACGAATTTCCCTTCCAGGTGCACGCGCCGCTTGAGGCGATGAATTGCATTGCCGACGTGCGCGCGGGCTCTTGCGAGATCTGGGTTCCGACGCAGGCGCCAACGACGGCGCAGGAAGCGACAGCCAAACAACTTGGAATTCCGGTCGACGCAGTCAAAGTGAATATCACGCTGACAGGTGGGGGGTTTGGCCGCCGTTTGTTTGTGGACTACGTCCCGGAAGCGGTGGGGATATCGAAAGCCATCGGCAAGCCCGTGCAAGTGGTATGGACGCGCAGCGACGACATGCGCTTTGGTTTTTTTCAGCCTCCCAGCATCGTTCGTATCGCCGGAGGCTTCGACCACGCTGGTAAGCCGCTGTTCTGGAATCAGCGATCGGTGGGCTGCGATCTTTCTATGTTCGGCTTCCCGGATGAAAAAGCATTGGCGGACCCGCGTCACTACTTTAACGACGGAAGCCCGTGGGGTTCGTTCGACAATCCCTACAACTTTCCCAACCTGCAAGCGGATTTCGTGCGCAGGAATTCTGCTGTGCCCACCGGCCCATGGCGGGCGGTGGAATATCCGGCGCAGGTGTTCGCGCGCGAGTCGTTTATTGACGAGATGGCGCACGCCGCGGGACGCGATCCGCTTGAGTTGCGGCTGGAGCTGCTGCAACCGGGCGATGTCTTAAAGTTGGGCGACGCAAAGATTGACCGCGGTCGGCTAATCAATGCTCTGAAGCTCGTAGCGGAGAAATCGAACTGGCATCAGGCTCCATTTACGATGCCGGGCCGACTGTGGGGACGCGGCCTCGCATGCAACATCTATTCCGACGATTGCTTCATGGCGCAGGTGGCAGAAGTATCGGTCGGAAAGGCAGAGGGCGACATTCGCGTGCACCGTATCGTGTGCGCGCTCGACTGCGGGCGAGTCATTAATCCGCTGGGGCTTGGCGGGCAGACCGAGAGTGGGGTTACGTGGGGACTCACGGCCACGTTGCATGGCCGCATCGACTTCCGCAACGGCACGGCCGTACAGGAGAACTACGGAGACTATGAAGTGATCCGGATGCACGAAGCGCCCGTGATCGAAACGCACATCGTTCCTTCCGAGCTGCCACCCGGGGGATTTGGCGAGACCGCCGTTCCTCCAGTAGCGCCCGCGGTGGCCAGTGCGATTTTCGCTGCTACCGGTAAGCGCATTCGACGCTTGCCCATTACGAGCGAAAAGCTCAGGGCCTAAAAAGGCCTTTTACGACCGATCTTCGAACCTGGGATGGTTCACCAGAAAGCGCTTCTAGGAAGAATTGAACTGAGTTCCCAGAATCCGTTTCTGGGCAATTTCCGGGGTTGTCCGACCATACACCCCGGAACCAGTTGTGGGAACAATCGCGAAACACGTTTCGTACATCTTTCTGGGAATGAGTTCTAAGTCGCCAAAGGGGTGACCATGGTAGCTATGTTGCTGCCCGAGAAGCGAGCTCGGGAACTACTCTGAACCAAGCCAGGTCTCGTTTATAGCCAGTAGTTGATGGCTGATTCTATGCCCCAGCCAATAGAAAGCCCGATCTTTACAGCGAATGCGAACCATTTGATACGAAGAGTTCATCGCCTACTACTCGTTACGAGTATGCATCACATTGTCGTTGAGCCTGAACGCGGTCTCTACTGTTCCGCCGGGGAACTCTCGACCGGCCGGGAATTCATCTTGAAAGAAGAAATTCAGCCCTGACGCTCCGCCAAGCCCGGTACGATAAGGTGTCAGATGAAGCCGGTCGAGAGAGTATTGCGCCCCTAGATGCCCAGAACCCGGTCCGGGATTGCCTCCCGCCCGGCACGATCTTTCTGGACACAATTGCTGGACGGGTTCTCCTTCAACTGCTCTCTGAAGCTTTCAATAGGTGGTGAGCGCGGAAGGAATCGAATCCGCGCGAAAACGTCAATACAGCAACTTTATAGCGAAGCAGATGGCATCTTGTACCGTCTTTTAGACTAAAGCACCGCGAATGGTACGGATAGCCTCACGGCCGGGGCTGGTTGAGTTCACGACTTAACGGTCGGCATCGCTTCTTCGTCCAAGACTTACGTGGATTTGTTTTCGCGGTGAGACCTCCAATTCTTTGCAGGTGCTGGCGCAACCGACGCAATCAATTCCTTTGAGAATTCTCTCCACGCCGGTTGCATAGGCGTGTCAAAGAACTGCTCGACGAATGCTCGAAAGAACGATGAAGACATAATCAAATTGGCTGCACGGTTTGCGTGTGCGAGGGAGTCGATGCGCCCCAATCGTTGTTCCGAAAGAATGTATTCTGTCAGGACCCGTATGGATAGATGCGGTCCTTTGCCTTGAGCTTTGAGCGAGTTGCGATATAGGACCAGAAGGTTGGGTTCCGCGAATAGTCCCGCGGTGGCGGGAATGACACGCTGGTGAAACTTGAAGATGCCGTCAAGCGCTTGCACAAGGTTGCCTTGGGCCGAACCACGCCCGACGGAATCTTGAAGGGCTTGGAGTACCTGAAGCATTGTCGGCAGGCTCTCCTCCAGCATTGCCAAGAGCAGTTCGACCCGTCCTTTGAAATGCACATATAAGGCGCCCTCCGAGCAGCCCACTTCTCTTGAGATCTCTCGGGTAGTTACACCGGTGAGTCCCTTGGTGGCGATAAGCTTCTGCGCGGCTCTCAGTATTTCGGAGCGACGATTTGTTTTCTCTGAGCGCTTCGCCAAGTACCATGACCTCCTGAACAGCAGTCATACCGAACAGCCTAGTTTCCACAGCGTCCGAATCCCTCGAAGCAACCATTTGACAAGTCCAACACATCGATACTACCATAGTGAGCGCTCACTTACTAGCCTGACCCGAAACTTTTTACTGATGCCGGGCCTCGTGCAGCAAGCAGGGCAAAAGCGCCAGAGAGAAAGGAATAACATGCGTCTGGGTGCCATACCGCAAAACGTCAATGAGTCAATAGCGCTTGCCGCCGGACTCATACCGACACCCTAGTGGCGTTGTTGCTTGCAAAGACGATCATGGCAGCTACTGCAGTTGGGAGTCTTTCAGGCGTTGGAAACCGATGAGATTGCTAAACGCTGTGGAAGCGATCCACAGGGCACAACGAAGCTGGTCTGGGCGTTATTCGGATGTAGGTATCTCAAACAGCGAGGGAATTGTTTTACTCTGGCTCCTGTCGCCCGTCGGTGGTTATCGAGGGACTCCCTCCCTCTTTGCATTCGGCCATCCTGCATCGCAATTTGGACCTACGTTTCATGAACCTTGAAGAGTACGTCATGCACGGCAAGTGCCAGGACTTTCACTCGGGTTTGAGCCCGGAGGATTGGCAGGTCTACCGCTACGGTCAGGCAGACCACGCGGCACAGATGATTGACGAGGTGATTGACAGCATTTCGCTGCCACCCAATGCGAGCGATCTGCTCGACCCAGGTGGCGCTCACGGAGTGTACTCGGTTGCGTTGTGCAGGCGCGATCGAAATCTCCGCGCCCGAGTATTGGACCTCGCGATCACCACAGGAGAGAAAGCGCAGTGCGCATGTGACGGCGCTTACGAGCGAGTGAAATTCGAAGTGGGAGATATCCGAACTGTTCCCCTGCAACACTGTTCCAACGACGTAATCCTGCTGGCCAATGTATTGCATCGCTTCGATGAATCAACCAACTGTGATCTCATGCGACGTGTCGCTTTTGCCCTTCGGCCCGGCGGGATAGCGATCGTGATCGACCCATTGCGTTGCTCTTCGTTTAAGAAAATGGACCAACTGGAGGTCTTTTGGATCTCTATTTTGGCGCTGCTAGTGGCGTCGGACTATGGACCATCGCAAGGGTCCAGCAGTGGATTCGAAATGCGGGTCTTGTCGTTCTGCGGTCTATGCCAGTACGTCGCATGCCACTTTGCAATTGCAAGTCGCACGAAAGGTGCCGCGAATACCATAAAGATCACATGCCGCCACCAAGTGGAACCTGTCGCTTGAAGAATCGAAAGTTAGGTCCCCTCGCGATGCTACATCCTGTTCGCGTTCATTTGTTCAATTTCCAGATTCTCGAACTTAAGGGGTACTCACCGATGCTCTGCAGAGAGGCTGGAAGGATTCCGTTTCTTTGAAGGTTACAGCATCATGGCGCAATTTGATGTCGTTTAGCCAGCAGCGGAGTTGCCGACAATGGTACGAAAGCTAATGGTGTTTTCACTTTTCGCATTCTTCCTGGTCGCAGTTGAACATTGCTGGCCGCAGTCCCAGGCCCCTCGAGAAAACGTAATCTATACAGAAGTTGTGGGGATGCGTAACACCAAGGGCCAAGTCTTCTGTGCCATCTATTCATCGGCTGACGGCTTTCCAAAGGAGAGTCAAAGATCTATTCACCGTGCGAGTTCGTCGATCTCGGATAAAAAAGCGTCCTGCGAATTTCTTGGAATTGGACCGGGAATGTATGCCGTATCGGTATTTCACGACGAGAATTCCAACCGCAAGCCAGATACGAACTTGCTGGGGGGTCCCTAGCGAGGGCGTAGGAGCTTCCAACGACGCCAGAAGTCACATGGGCCCGCCCACATTCGATGTGGCGGCATTTCAATTTGCCGAAGGCAGAGTCAGCCTCAAGATCATAATCCACTACTTGTAGAGGTGCTGTTGTGAGTAAGGATCAGAATTCTAAACCAACGCTTTGTATTTTCAGCGGGCTAGCCGGTGTAATCGGGGTCGTTCTGCTCCGATTGTCATTCGCCATCAATGTTGGACCGCCTACCAACGCAACGAGCGCCGAACTGATAAAGTTCGGCCGCGACAACTACGCGAACATTCTTTGGGGAGCATGGCTGCAAGCAGTAGGGCCGGTGCTGATTGTGTTCTTCGCTTTCGCGCTCGTCCATCTGGCGGATGCGACTCAGCAAGTGGCAGGATGGATGACTTTCTTCGGAGCCACCATCCTGATGACCGTGAGTTTGGTTGAGATTACTTTTTATATCAGCGCCTTGCATGCTGATCCGACGACGATGCCATACATCAGTCTTGTGCTCATTTCGGCGGTACAGCATCTGTATTTCATCGTCGCGGCTCCCAGTTTGTTTCTTCCGCTTGGCGTAGTGCTTCTTCGGTCTGCAGTCCTCCCCCGACTCTTTGGATATCTCGCTCTCGTCTTAGCTGCAGCGTTTGCCGCCCTCGGAGCTGTTTATATGCTCCGGTTGACATTGCCAGCGTCCGTCACTGCTTTTGCAGGAGTTCAAGCGCTGTGGTGGTTAGCCGCGGCCATTACGCTTGTTGCGCGCAGAGCGTCGTTTTCATCGGAAGTACGAATACGACAATGCCACAATCACTAAAGACTTGCGCTTGGGAAAGACATGAATAACGATCTTTGTGGCCTCAGTGCCGTGACCGGGTGATTGTATTAAGGCATGTTCACGCCATCAATGCGGGCCGGGCGAAGCCAGCTTCGAAGTCGCTCAAAGTCTCGCCGTCAAAGCCTTTATTTTCAATACGTCATAACCATCCGATAGGCTGCGGAGAGGCCCGCTGCATCTCCGCCTGCGATGCTATCAAATTCAGCACTGCCTACGCCCAATTCCTTCACCTACACAGCCATCAAGCTGCTGGATGGAACACGGGGCGGGGGCTGCCAACCACCGCTCAGTGCTCCAACACCTGACGGCGACACCGGCGCGCCGGCAGCCACGCCGCATGTAGGCCGGGATCTTTCCATATCAGAATGTCGGATGCGCCCAGATTCAGTAGTCGCCATATTAGCTTCGCCCGTAAGGGCCCTTCAGCGACAGCTAGCAAAGGATGCGGCCCCGCATTTCCGCCGCATCTGTCGGTGGGGAAAGAAGGCGCGCGCGTTTTGGGCGATTGAGTGGCCACCGAGGAGCGCATCATTGCTCGGCAACATCCAAGGAGGATCATCGCATGCCCGTCGCATCCGTCGGCACCCTGACCAACCTGCGAGATATCTGGAGCCATTAGCCCATTAGTATGCTCAACAAAGAAGGAGAAGAGGCTTCGCCGATGCGCAGACTCAACGCGTCAAGACCGGCTGACCGACAGCTACCAAGGGGTTGAATATGGACAATAGGAATAAGGTGCGGGATAGGCAGAGTCTAGCTCCAGCGGTGGTTAACTTTAAGACACAAACTGCCGCGCACCCATTTGCGAGTACCAGTTCGGCTTATTGGCTTACCGCAAGTGCTGTGCCTCCCGATGCGCAGTTTGGACTGTAGCTGCGAGCAAGTTCCAAAAACGACTGCATGCTGGTCTTCTTCGGATTGATCTGTTCGCGAGTAATCGTATCGACCACCCATGAACCCAGATGACGGTAGCTTTCAAACTGTGCCTCATTGAAGAACTGATTCACCGTGCTCTCGTGGGGAAATGTTTCGTGGGCCGAGGCATAGGCGCGGATGTCTTCGGGTTCGCTGCCATTGAGCACCGGCTTGATGACAATCAAGTTCCCTTTCGGGGCGTCCTCATCGATGCAGCCGTAGTCAATCTCGCCGCTGAAGCAATATAGGCTCGTGCTGTCAATTCCCTTATCTTTACCTCGCTTCATCGGCAGCCCAGAAGGAAAATCCGGAAATCGGATAATGATGCCAAGGTCGATATAGATCTTGCGAACGGCGTTGCCCAGGTCTTCGAAGTCGTAATCGGTGTCAGCATCGCCATCTACGAGGATGATGGTATGGCAACGCCGTAAAACCATCTCATATAGGCCGAGATTCTCAAAATGCCCGCCATCGGAAAGTTGAATGAATCGCGAAGTATCATCGGTGTGACCGAACGCTTCTGCGATAAGCGGGGCTAATCCCCAGGTTGGGCCGGTTTGCTGTAGAAAATCGCAAGCAGCGGCCAGCCCACTCGAGCCGATTGGTTTCGAGGTGCCGGCGGCTGAAGCGGTTATTTCCCCGAGAGCCTTTTGCCTGATGTGTGGCCATCCGGGATTGGGAAGCCACCAACCCAAACGGGTATTAAAGAATGCCATCAGGAATGTAACCAGCGCCGACGAGTGATATCCCATATTGGGACTGACCGCCGCTCCACTGATGGCCATGGCAGTCCCAACGCGTACTCCGCGGTAGCCTCCGTATTGCGGTGTCCTCGCATAGCCAATCCGCCAGCATCCGCAATGCAGTGGCGTAAAAGAGAAAGGCTCCGCCTTGCGCTGCTGCCAAGCGAGATTTCGCGTAGCCACCAGGTTGAGGGCCGCATTGATGACGTGTAAAGGGCCGCGGCCATCTTGCGACAAATTCGCCTCGTACAGGTTATCCGTAGGATCAAAGTTGGTAAACGGATTCGGCTGACGGGAGAGGTTCGAAGCGCCGAGGTAGGCACGCGTAAGCCGCATGCGATACATGCCGTGCAGGGAAAAAACGTTAACATTGATGAAGCGGTTCGTTACTATGGCAATTGCGGACGCCACGGCGAAAACAACCGTAGCGGGATGTTCAAAGAAGAACATCGCAACTGAGCACGATCCTAAGTATTCCGGGTGATAGTTAGCCAAGTTCATGACCTGACTGCGCAACCACGAGGTAAGTGCACCGAGAAGCACTGCAAGGCAAACTACAGCAATGCTACAGACCGCTGGAGTGAGAAAATTGTGATCAGCAAAAAATCTCTGGGCCTTGCTGAGTTGCTCCCGCTTGACTCGCTTCAGACCTGACGCGGTTATGGCGCTCAAGCCCCCAAGGCTTCCGAGATAGCCAGTCGACAAGCCGACGGCAGCGAGTGCAGCAGTCATTCCCCCGCGCAGAACCTCGCGTCCAAAGTAGGTGACGGCGCATAGTCCCAGCCAGCCAAAAACTAACGCCATCAATAGGCCTCCGGCGCGTGACCACCACTCGCGTTCCTCCTCACGCTCGATATTGCTCAGTAGGCCAGAAAGAATTGCTGAAGCAATCGTTAGCACAACGATAACGGTAGGAACGATGGTAAGGATTGAGACATTCTTCACTGTATCTGAAAGCATCTCGCCAGATTTGAAGAGACGGTGCGCAAAAAGTTCCCCGGCGCCCCAAAGCAAAAGCATGGCTACGAATCCCGTGACCAATGGTGCGACATAGGATCCGACAAGGCGCATTTTCTTCAGTCGACGCAAGCGAGGCTCCGTGGTCGATACGTCGCGGCGGTCAAAGAGAGTGTTCGCGCCAGACCACGCATTGCGGGCCCGGTACCAGGAGATCACGAACGGCGGGATGCTGGAGAGAATCCAGAGTACCGCAAGATATTCTCGCGGCTCTGGAGAGTCTTGATTCGCTGATTGGCTGAGGACCTGGCTCAGAAGCCATATCTCTCCCAGAACCCAAGCCGAGAAGAAGAGCAACGCCACAAATAATTTCACACTGTGTGGCTCGCGAATCGGCTTCGCCATCGAGGTGTAGCCCATGCTAAGCTCTCGGGGAAAGGCCATGTGTTTTGCCGCGAACCATGCTGCAACACCAATCAGCACACAAGCGATTCCCATGGCCACCCAGAAGTACATTGGGGCCATTTCCTTGCCTTTGCCCCAGTCTGTCGCGCTATAGGACCACGACAACACCATGTAGGGCAGGCACAGGAAGGCCACGACTGCCGGAACTAGCATGAGCCAATTCAGAAACATGTTGCGCATCACAATGGCAGCCAAAGTGAGGCTGTCTAGGCTGAAGCCGTATTTAGGAGCGAGATAGCTGGTGTACTCACGTAGATGCCTTATCGTACGTTGCTCGGGGTCTCCAGAAGTGGGTGCTGGGGTGGCTAATTGCGCAACCGCCCTGCTATAACCGACCCGCCGAGCCCATGCCATGAGCCAGCAGCCGATGTAGCCTCCACCGGAAACGGTGGAGATGTAATCGAGCTTGCGCATGAGCGAATTGCGCTGGGATCTGGGGTCAGCACACGACGTCGATGCCGCGGACGGATTCGACAACTTGCTCGTGGAAAAACGCGATAAGCCTTGCAGGACTCCCAACGAAAAGCTGGCACTACGAATGCCCCCGCCCGACAGACAGACCGAAGTGCAATTCATTTTGTGAAGAATCTGGAGCAAAGGGGCTTCCAGAGTCTTGCACTGCTGTTCGAGATCCGTTATTTCCTTGCGCCTCAGGTGTCCCCGAAACTCCAGCTCTTCTAACGATCCGACAGGTAAATGTGCTGTCGAAGGCTCTGTCTTTCTCTCCTTCAACGTGGCATACGCGGCCGTGACACGATTGGCTTGGTTGGTCAATGGTTGCCACAACCGCTGCTCCGCCTCGTTGTATTCCTGTCGTTTCTTTTTTAATTCGTTGCGCTGACAGTCCAGTCGATTGTCAAGATGCGCACTCTTGCGGTCCAGATGTTTGAACAAGGTAGTTAAGTCTATGCCCTTAAGTTCTTTCGCATTGAGGTCAGCCCGAAGGATCCGCAGCGCCGTGAGCTGGCGCCAAAGGGCTTCAAGCTCGAACTTCGTCCTCATGACCGCCCATCGGGGTGTTTTGAGGCGAGTACTGAACTCCCGCCAAATGCGTTTGTGGCAGGTAATGGACGCTCTTTCAAGTTCAGCGATCTCCTTGCGGGCCTCATTGACTTTGTCCCTATAGGCTACTTGGTCTTGAGCCTCCGAGTCCGTCCCGTCCAGCTGCGCTTCCATCTCATCAAGATTTTTTCGGCCTTCGTTCAGCTTGCTGATCACGTCGTCCCGTTGCTTCACCAAATCATTCCAACGAGTGTCGTTAATATCTTCCGGACCGAATTCTGGAAACGCTTCCAGGGTCGCGAATAGTAGGTCCCACGGGCGACGAGCGCGGTGCTCCTCAAAGATGACTTGGTAGGGAAGAGCATGATCGACACAGGGTAGAATTGGACTCCGGTTTGGGGCGGATGCCATCGGCAGCACCTCGGTGAACCGCTTTGCTGAAGAAATGGGTTGAGGCTAGCAGAATGCACCAAAAATTCAAGTAGTTTTCGCCCAAAACCTCTGACACGAGAACATGTATGACGGTTTGATCGAAGGTTTCCAAGTCACTCTCCAGCAATGGCGATCTGCGTTGATTCACGCTACGTCCCTATCTTTCCGGCCAGCGGGCTATCTCAAAAGATAGGGCCATTCGAATTGAAGCGCTAAAAATCTTGCCAGGATCGGCTCCTGGCGCTGCAAGTCATTTCAAATGTAGGAAAAGTCAAGGGGCCTTTCGCCCGCTCCGAATTGGCACGTGTCTTGCTGTATCCCTTACGTCGCTGCGAGGCTCCTAAGGCCAAGAAAGGCCATCGGAGTTTCACAGCAACGTAGAGCACCTTGCTTAGATGGAGAAAACTATGTCTGCGAACAAATTTGTGTTGAAGCACCACCACATCGAGGTTGATTACACAATCGGCATTACCCCGGGGCTCCCAGCGCTTGTCTACAAGGACGGTCCCAACGTAACGAACTTCCAGGCTGATCAAATCACAACAGATGAAACAGGACTCGGATCGCTGGTCTCCGTTTCTCTGGTGGAATCCATTGACACCGGTGGCGAGAGGTTCGGCTTCTTCTTGCCCGAACTCGACGTCCCTTCGGGGCAAACGGAGAGATTCACTAAGGTTGGCGTTTACGAATGGTTCGGTGGGCCGGACTCAATTCCACGCCGACCGCCCTCGTGGAGTTGCGTCGAATTGCACGGCACGGCGCAGACTGTAATTGTGCCACTTGTTGAATCCGCGACTCCGTAATCGACTCGGTGCAAGCACTCGGATGGCACGACCAGCATCTTCGTGGGTCGCTGTCTTAGGTTGGAATGAAACGGGCTGGAAAAAGCACGAGCCATGAGGTGAGCGCCCCCAGCAGCGCCTCTAGCGCTCACCCGTTCGCTCTCGGAACCGCGGTAACGTGATACGGGCTTAGGGACCGGACGCGTCGATGACGGCACACAAACTCGGTGAATAACTCGTGCTTCTTTGTCAGTCATACATGACGGCCGCGACGGCTAAACGCGATTAGAGCACTCGCGGGTGGCGAGCGAACGGTGGTGGTTCGGTGGCAAGTCGATCTTCTAATTCCAACCTTCGGGCTGGCTGGGGCGAGCTGCCGGCTCGAAACAAAATTCGTCGTGTGCCTCTCGTGGTTGTCGCCCTGCTGGCATGCATGCCTGCAATGGCGCAGGTAGTTTTATCCGATTTTGAAGACGAAACAACCGGCAGCTGGGTCGGCTTGCCGGTGTGCCTCGGTTGCCGTCAGCAACCTCGAGGCGACGGGCAGCAACCGCCTGCTGGTCACAAACCGGACACAGACTTTTGGGGGGCCGGGGATTGACTTGACTTCCGTTCTTGCCGCAAGTCAGCCTTATTTGTTCAAGATTGCTGTGCGCCTCTCGGACAACACGCCGAGCGCGGCCGACACCGTCCGCGTGACCATGAAGAGCGTCATTGGCGGTGCAACAAACTTCTCGACCGTTGCAAGCTCCGCTACGGTGACCAATACTGGCTGGGTCATGTTGCAGGGCACATATACGCCACCGTCTAACTTCTCCCCTCCCCCGACAGGCACGGACAATCTGTTCATGTCTGTCGAAGACGACACCAATGCAAACCCGAAATATTACGTAGACACATTCAGCGTCTCTGCGACGAACGGCGGCTGCACCATTCCAGCTGATAATTTCGGTATCTTCAGCGACTTTGAGGACGGTACCACGCAGGGCTCGGCACTCGGTTCAACTTAGGAAGGGTAGTCAACACAACCGCCGACGCACACGCGGGGAGTCATAGCCTCATCGTGACAAATCGCACGGCGAACTTCTAGGGGCCGGCACGCGACATTACGGGAAAAATGTGTAATGGCCAGCAGTATTGGGTTGAAGCTTAGGTCAATGGCGCCGGGACAACCTTCCACTTCAGTCAGCATGAACTTGCAATTGATGGACGCCGGCGGCGACCTTAGCTTCCCCTCGGTTGCGAACTCGCCGGTTACTGTTACTTCTAACGCATGGGTTCGGATCAAGGCCAAGCCCTACACCGTCTCGGGCGCCTACACGAACTTGCAGCCCTATTTGCAAACCAACAATGGCACGGGCAGCGCGACCGCGTCGTTCTTTATAGATGACGTGAAGGTGCAGTTCATGCCGCCACCCGTGATTGAGAACATCCGTCGATCGCGCGAGCCCAATTCGGGGAATTTTCCGGTGGGACTTGCAGCCTTACAACAGGCTAATGATAATGAAGGACCGAATGATGCGGCAAACCTCACGTTCACCTATTCTGTGCCGGCGACCACGCAGTGGACGGAGACCGGAGGTTCTTGCTTGCCCGCGACCGTGGTATGATCGCCAGCCTCCATTGGGGACCCGCTCGGAGAGGGCCCAACTCCTGGAGAGCCGTGGAACGTGTTAAACACCTGGGCCCGCGCAATGCTTGGCTGAAAGCGATTGCTGCTGCACATTTATTTAGACCGCCATGAGACTTATGATCCGAATTTTCTGGGCTGGCGCTGGGGGTTGGGAGCGGAACAATTGCTCTACAGTCATCGGTCGGCCGATGCCACAATCACCTACCACGGTTCCTATCGAACTTCAAACCGATGCTTCTCGCGTGCGGCAAGAAGATGAGGCGCCATTCAACAATATTTCCACCACCATTCAGAAGACCGCTCAGCGCATGATTATGACCCCTGGAAAGGCAATTTTCTTGGAAAACACAGGGCATTCGCTCGACCATGAACGGAACGATTTCGTTGCCAAAAGAAATCGCAGAATTGCTCGGGCTGGAATAGACGCTCGATCGCCTCTGGGCAATGGACATCATTGTGCAATTAGAATCTGAACAAGTAGCTCGTCGCGATCTGGAAATTGCCCTGGTTAACGTAATACTGGTTGGAGCGCAGATCGCCGAGCTGGGACATTCGCGGATCAGGATGATCGCTGAGGTAGCGCACCATTGTAGTGCCGATGTCGAAGCGCAGACTGGAGCGGCGGTTGGGATAGACCTCGACGATTCCGCCGAAATCCCAGGCAAATCGCGTCAGGCTCGTGGCCTGGTCTCCGCCGCCGAACCCGGGTGTTGCTTGCTGGTAGTAAATGAATCCAGGTCGTACTTTGCCGAAAATTCCCCAGTGCTCGAAGCGCTCTCCGACGCGCACTCCGAACAGGCCCTGGACCATTCCCCTCGATCCGCCCTGCGCAGGTAACAGGCTGACGGTGTTATCAATTCCGATCACTCGGTTCAAGTTGAAGGTGAAATTCGAGGCGAAGCCAGAGTTATTCTGTCGGCACACGCCGCACTCGGACTTCAGGACCGGCAGGCTGACATTCGTATATCCCACGCCGAGTTCATAGCGCTTGAGGGGTGCCCGGTTGGCATCCTCGAGTGTCGCCGGCCTGGGTCTTGCGTTGTACGTGAAATTGTTCTCTGGGTTCGGAAGATGCCACGGCGCGTGCCCCGCAAACAGCGAAGCGAAGCTGCGACTTGGCTCCAGCGCCGTACCCAGGATGCCCCGACCGAGAATGTGATGCTGACGGGCGATCGGCGTGACGATGTACCGGTCGGCAGTGTCTTCACCGAGGATCCAAAGTAGTCCCACCACTGGCGTCATTATGAAGTCTGTCCAACCCGTGTTGTTGGTGCGTTGGCCATGCTGCAGGCACGACAGGGCTGTTCC
>Ga0126381_100002320_pt1 | contig 20523 bp, 19 predicted proteins | sample PanSoiMetPlot_28_FD_96465 | JGI IMG/M metagenome (GOLD analysis project Ga0126381, IMG submission 96465) | Tropical forest soil microbial communities from Panama - MetaG Plot_28 | ecosystem: Environmental > Terrestrial > Soil > Tropical forest > Bulk soil | place: Panama | collected 2016-02-17
CGTCGAGCGTGTAGGCCTTGCGCTCGCGCCAGTGCAGAAATTCGTCTGGCGTCATTGTCGCGCCTGACTGTTCTTGCGCGAGGCGCAAGAGCGTATCAGCGGACATGTCGATACCGCCCGGTCATACGATATCGGTGCCGTACTCGCCGACCTGCACCTGCCGGAACAGTTCTGGCGAGCTCCGAAGCGACGCATAGACCCGGAAGCTTGCAACCATGCCCGACACCTCGACGGAATTCTCCCCGCCTCTGTCCCAGCGAACATGCAGGGTCAGCGGAGCCTCGCCGGGCGTCACCGCGACGATGCGGGGCAGAATTCTCTTCGGCATAGTCAACCTCGTTCGTTCAGCTCGGCCCATTTCCGGGCGAGACTTTCGCGATGCTCCCGCGCCCACGCCAGGACCTCGGCGATTTGGGCGGGGCGCGCCTCGCCGGCGCTCACTTGCAAATCGGAAATCCGCACCAGCACCTGGAAGTCAGGAGCAACGATGTGGAAGTGCGGCGGCCGGTGAATCATCGGCGTACATGCGCACGCTCACGGCGCCAAAGCGTTGCAGGGTCGGCATCCGTGAGCCTCATTCAGCAGTGCAACTATTGCACTCACAGAGGCCTTCGTCAAGGTGGGTTGCTTATATGATAATCTCCTTTATCGGGCTGTAGAATTGGTCATCGGAGATAACGCTTCTTCAAATCCCGAAGATCATCGATAGCCTGTTTCAAGACCGATGAGCCGGGGGCACCGTCGTCGTGGCTGGCGGGATTGAGCGCTCGGTTGACTGTCCGAAGCTTGCCAGGGTGACTTGGGTCTTGGGTTAAGAGTGGCTCGACGAGCGGCACAAGTACGCCAAGCGTCTGGCGGTCGTAGTCGGTGATGAGCGTATCTGAATCGCCCGCGGCAGAACGTTGCTGGACAAGCATCTCCTTGCAAAAACGTTCGCCTGCATCGCGCAATGTACTACCGGTCTGCTTCCGCAAGTCACGCAGTGGGCTGCGGACTAAAATTCGGGCCCGCTCGAGGAGCGCCTCAAGTGTGTCGCTGGTGCGCACGATGATGGTGCCGTCGAGCGGATTATCGATTGCGAGTTCGAACGCTGCGATCCCGAGGTGAAGATAACGGGTTTCGAGATCGGCCAAGGTTCTCTGGTCCTGGGTCAGAATAATGATTTGAAGGCCGAGAGCTTGAAGCCGCTCAATAACCGCAGTGTTGAAAAACGCCCGATAGGTTTCGTCGCTCGATAGGACTGGATCATCGAGTACGATGAACTTGGTGCCTTCATGGATGGCACGAGCTAGAAAGAGCGACAACCCGAGACAGTGCAGCTGAGACTGGCTGAAAATTGCGATGACATCGCGGATTGTCGCTGTGCTGTGGTCATCTCCCCTTGCTAGACCGGCCTTAAAATCGATTGTCCGCCTGGTGCCGGGCCGAGGCTTCACAGCCGCGAAGAAGGTTGGCTCGTCCGGGCGAAGCAAATACCACCAGGTTTGGACGTCCTCGCTGAGCACCGCAAACTTGTCCTCGAGGACCTGCTCGTTGGCCGTTTGAATAGCGGCGAGTGCGCGGGAAAGCTCGCGGCTGATCGTCGTGCGTGCCGAGCGGTCGATGAGGGTCTCGCGTAACGCTCCTAGGTCCTTAGCGAGATCGAGAAAATCTTGCCACCCCTTGATGTGGCTGGCGGCATCGATCGTCGCCTGCAGGCTGGTCCGCAAGGTGATGTCAGCGGCATCGTAGGGGCCGAGGGACGAAAGAAAGGCCGTGACGGCATCAATGCATGCCGCGAACGCTGTTCTGAGATCGTTGAGGTCAAGGAGCGTGTCCAGGGTGAGAGTAGCCAGGGTGGCATGCAGGGTAGCGAAGCGGCGCCCCGCAAGGAGAAAGGCGCGTGCAAGTGGTCGGAGCTTTTGTAGCCAAGGAGTTACCAAATCAGAGGTGGAGTCTTCGCCGAGGATTTGCCGGATACGCTCGACCGTGAAGCCCTTGCTCCGGCGATCGGCCGTTGTAGTCGCCAAAAAACGGGGCGCCGCAGCTTCGACGGCATCGTCGAGCGTTTGAACCGAGGTTCGGATCGATGCGAGAGCATGTTGTGCTTGCTCGTCCGCCCTACGATAAGCCTTGGTGTCGGCTACGCGGGCGCGGATGTGAGCGATCTGAGCCGGCGTCAAACTGTCGGGGGTCCCACAGAGAGGACAATCGATCGGTTCGGTTGCCGTGGCTACTGCCGGAAGGTTCAAGGCTTCTTTGAATAGCGCTGTCAGGCGGCGGGTTTCATTGTCCACCTTGCTGCGCTCGTCGAGATACGTTTGCAGCTTCTGCCACGTGGTGTCAGGGGGCCGTGTCACTGGTGGAAGCTGCTTGCGATCGAACGCCTCCAGCGGGAATACGAGAGCACGACGTGCAGCAAGGATGTCGGCGACGGCAGTGAGACGCTCGGGCGCAGTCGCGGGCGCGGGGACATCGGCCGCAGTGATCAGGGCCGCGGCGCCACGATCGAAACCGGCGTTGAGCGCCGTTGAGGCCGGAACATCAGCCAGAAATGGGCGCAGTATCAGCGCCAGTTGCGGTACGTCACTCGCGGTCGAGAGTTTGGTCCAAGCCGGGCTATCGGTGGGTTTGAGCTCTGGCTCGATTCTCGCCACGGTTTGGCGAAACTCTTCAAGGTCAGTCACTTCCAACAGCGCGCGAAAGTACTCGGTTCGCTCCTGGGGTTTCGCAGAGAACAGGTAGCCAAGCGTGTGTTGTGCAAGAACAGGCGCGCGCAAAGGGGGCTGTGATAGCACGACACCAAGGGCCAGCAGATCGCCTTCAGTCGCGGGCTTCCGGTTAATTTCAAGAGCGCTCTTACAGTCGACGTACCTTCCTTTCCCGTAATCGCTCACGAGGGTGCGGCGAACGGCGCGCTCTACTCCGTCGTTGCAGAGGAATTGCGCCTCTACGAATACCGGTGTGTTGGCGGGAAGATGGGCGTGACGCAGTGCGTCAGCGAATTCGTCTTGAGAGCTCGCAACGAGCTGACGACGCACGATTTCCCCGGTGAGTAAGAACTCGATGGCTTCAGCGAGGCTGGTTTTGCCCTGGCTGTTGCTGGCCTGAATGACCGCAATCGGGGTCGTGAGGGGGAGTGACTGCGTCGAGCGCCCGAAGGAACGGAACCCCTGCAGAGTAAGATTATTGATCCGCAGGCTCGACATAGGCGGCTTTCAGCGCAGCAAGGCTGTCGCTCACCACTTGGCGGATGGCGTCAATGCTGCTGGTGGCGCCGCGATTGATGTGAGCAGTCACAAGGGCAGCAGCGAGGCTGTGTTCCGGCAGGTGTTCAAGTAACAGATCGAAATTGCTCTTTGGCTGAACAACTCGTTCTTGGGATTCCGGCATGTGGATTTTCACTCCGGTGCACTGAGGATTTTCATCAATACGTCGCAAGAAAGCTCGCTGCCCTTTTCTGGGTTGTATCCGCGTCTGTCATATAGTTCCGTCGTCCCCGGATCGCGATGCCCGGCGGCCTTCTGCAGGACCCGCCGCTCGCCAATTACGCAGCGGGGCCTTTGATTTGCATCGATTTGTCGTAATCTCCGGGTGCTCGGGCGGCGGCAAATCTACACTACTTGCCGAGCTTGGTCGACGCGGGCACGCCGTGGTGGAGGAGCCGGGCCGGCGGATCGTCACGGAAGAGCTGAAGGGCGAAGGCTCGGCGCTCCCCTGGATGGACGACACCGCCTTTGCGCGTCGCGCCGTTGCGATGGCTCTTGCCGACCGAGTGTCAGCCGCCGCGCTAAACGGCTGGGTGTTTTTCGATAGAGGCTTGATCGACGCCGCCGCCGGTCTGCAGCACCTGACGGGCGAGCCGATGCTGGCAGCGCTTGACCAATCTCACCGCTACCATCGCCGGGTGTTTCTGGCGCCGCCGTGGCCGGAAATTTATGTGACCAACCGAGAGCGGCATCACAGCCTCGACATGGCGCTTGCGGAATATTGCCGCCTTCTCGAGGTCTATCCGTCGCTCGGCTACGAAGTCTCTATCCTGCCAAAGACCGGTGTTCCGGAATGCGCCGACTTCGTTCTGCGTGCGCTGGCGGAATAGCCGTCCGCGCCGCCGCTTCGCCGCATAAAAGGCCAAGTTTCGCGGTAACATTGTGCTCGAGTATTTTTTATCGGATTTCGACGGGACGAAGAGATGCGGCGGCTTGCTATTCTTTTGTGGGGTTGGGCGACGGGGGATGCGGCGGCAATAATTCCCGGTTCGGCGATTTTTATTCCCGTCAAGGCGACAAAAATTCCCGTCAAGGATTGCTACGGGAATTGGCTCGCAACGGCTTGATTTGGCTCGCTGTTTTCTGTGCCAAACCAGCACTTACCGGGCAAAAACGAAAAAATTCCCGGTTCCACGGGAATAACTGGGAACGCCGAAGCGGGGGCTTGACAGCACTTGGCAGGCTTGCGGAGATGCACCCGAGGAGGAACCGACTATGCTCGACGGCTACATCTACAACGCTCTCCGTACACCCTTCGGCCGGCATGCCGGCGCGCTCGCCAAATTGCGGCCCGACGACATGCTGGCCGCGGTCGTCTCGGCGGTCGTCAAACAAAGCCCCTTCGACGCCGCAAAGATCGAGGATGTCGTCGTCGGGTGTGCCAATCAGGCCGGCGAAGACAGCCGCTGCGTCGCGCGTCACGCCGGGCTTTTAGCCGGCTTGCCGATCGAGGTGGCCGGTTCGGTTCTGCAGCGCAATTGCGGCAGTGGCCTCAACGCGATCGTCATGGCGGCGCAGGCTGTCACCTGCGGTGAGGGCGAGATCATCCTCGCCGGTGGCGTCGAGAGCATGAGCCGCGCGCCGTTTGTAATGAACAAGGCCGAGACGCCGTTCAGCCGCGACGGCCGTATCTATGATTCGACGATCGGCGCCCGTTTTCCGAATCCGAAGATCGAGCGCCAATTCGGCGCCGACACGATGCCGGAGACCGCGGACAATCTGGCGCGCGATTACCAGATCACGCGCGAGGCCTGCGATGTCTTCGCCGAGGGCTCGCAGCGCAAATACGCCAACGCCAAGGCCGACGGCTTCTTCGCCGGCGAGATCCTCGCCGTCGAGGTGCCGGGCGGCCGCGCGGGCCCGATTGCGGTCGCCGAGGACGAGCATCCGCGCCCACAGACAAATCTTGAGGCGCTCGCGCGCCTCAAGCCGCTGCAGGAGGGCGGCGTGACGACTGCCGGCAACGCCTCAGGCATCAATGACGGCGCGGTGGCAATGATCGTTGCAACCCGCAAGGCCGGCGAGGCGACAGGCGCCGAACCGCTCGCGCGCGTCGTCAGCAGCGGGGTCGCTGGCGTCCCGCCGCGGATTATGGGGATCGGCCCCGTCGAAGCCTCGAAGAAGGCGCTGGCGCGCGCCGGCCTTAGTCTCTCCGATATCGACGTGATCGAGATCAACGAAGCTTTCGCCGCGCAAGTGCTGGCCTGCTTGCGGGGCCTCGAACTGCCGTTCGATGATAGCCGGGTCAATATGAACGGCGGTGCGATCGCGGTCGGCCACCCCCTCGGCGCTTCTGGACCGCGGATTGCGCTAACCGCGGCGCGGCAATTGCAGCGCACTGGCGGCCGCTACGCGCTCGTCACGATGTGCGTCGGCGTCGGCCAAGGCATTGCCACCGTGCTCGAGCGGGTGCAATAGCGGGAAAGTGAGGGTCGGAACCGAACTCGCCCCCGAGCCCGCAGCCGAGTGAGGGAGTTGGTGGCGGAGACGGATTAGATTCCCCGCGGCTTACGAGCCGCGTCAACAACACGGGCTGCGCATCGAGCAGCCGAGACGGCCTCCCCTCCCCCCGCATGCGGAGGAGGGTTCGGCTGGGGCGCAGGGGGTGAGGCTCTGGGTCGCGTCTCCCATATGAGGAGACATGACCTTGGTACCTACTTTTGCTACGCGGCCGAGCTTTCTCGGGATCGAGCGCTCCAATGTTGACGCAGCGATCTGCGTTGCCGGCATTCCGTTCGACCTTGGCACTTCGAACCGCCCGGGCGCGCGTTTCGGGCCCGCCGCGATCCGCCAGGCGAGCCGCATGCTGGTGGACGGCGATCATCCGGCCTCCTGGGCCGAAATCGAAAGGCTCAACCTCGCTGACATCGGTGATTTCCGCATTGCTCATGGCGACATCCAGGGCACTCTGGCCAGGATCGAAGAACAGGCCGCGCCGCTTCATCACCTCATCGCGCTGGGCGGCGACCATACGATCACGCTCGCTCTGTTGCGGGCGCTCGCCCGCCGCAAGGGACCGCTTGGACTGGTGCATTTCGACGGCCATGTCGATACCTGGCCGGAGAGCTTCGGCCTGGCGTTCGGGCACGGCTCGTCGTTTTACCACGCGATCGAAGAGGGCCTGATCGAGCCGCACCGCACGATCCAAATCGGCATCCGGTCGCCAGTCCATTGCGATATCTTCGACTGGACTATTGGCAAAGGAGTGACAATCGTTACCGCAGAGGAGGTGCATGAGAGCGGGCCGAAAGCGGTCGCCGACCGGGTTTGCGATGTGGTTGGCAGCGGGCTCGCTTATCTGACCTTTGATGTCGATGCGCTTGATCCCGCCTTTGCGCCCGGGACTGGCACGCCTGAGGTCGGCGGGCTCGCGACCTGGCAAGCCCGGGTGATATTGCGGCGGCTCGCCGGCCTCAACTTCGCGGGGATGGACGTCGTCGAGGTATCGCCGCCCTATGATGTCGCTGAGATAACGGCGCTTGCGGCGGCGACGATGGTCTGGGAGTACCTCGCACTGCTCGCGCCACGCGCTACGCGATAGACGCGGGCCGTCTCGATCCCCTGTCGCGGCAGGCTGGCCTATGCCGCCCTGCTGTATTGCCATTGTGCTTAAGACTCCGAAAAAGCCTTGAAGCGGCTGGCGCTTTTCCTATTTTAGCCGCGACGCAATCGCACGTGCCTAGAACCCCGTTTCCCAAAGGGGTGCTGCTACGACGTAACGCGTCCTTTTCGGCCGAGCCGGCCAACCGTGGGCCGGCGTCCTTAAGGGAAACGGATATGGTCCGGCGCGCGATGCGAAGTCCTCGCACCATGATCTGACGTCTGTCGGGCGTTCTCAGCCCGGCACGGCGCTTTATCCCGATCGGTCAATCCGCCTTCGGCGCTTTTGGCGCCGGAGCGGCGCGACGCATCCTGGCTTTGGAGGATGGTGCGATGGCACAAGCCCGTCTCGTCTCTTCTCGCCCGACTGGGCGTGCGGTTTTCCCCTCGATTGATGTGGTTGTCGCCGAGAGGCGGCCGAGCGATCCACTGCTGTGCCTGCGCCCGACCGTGATCGCCGGCGCCGCTCGTCGCTTTATTCGCAGCTTCCCGGGCGACGTTCTTTATGCCGTCAAGTGCAATCCCGAACCGCGCGTCTTGCGGGCGCTCTGGGCGGGCGGCATCCGGCATTTCGATTGCGCTTCACTCGCCGAGGTCGCGCTCGTCCGCAGGCTGCTTCCTAATGCGCAGATCCACTTCATGCATCCGGTCAAGTCGCGGCCTGCGATCCGCGACGCCTTTCACCGCTATGGCGTAGCCGACTTCGCATTCGACGGCGCCGAGGAGCTCACGAAGATCCTCCAGGAGACGGTGCCGGTCGGCCTCGTCGGTGATCCCCCGGCGCTCGGGCTGTTCGTGCGATTGGCTCTGCCCAAGGGTGGAGCAGTGTACGACCTCTCCGGCAAATTCGGCGCGTCCCTCGGCGAGGCGGTCGAGCTGTTGCGCGCCGCGCGGCCGCATGCCGCCCGCCTCGGCATCGCGTTTCACGTCGGCTCGCAGTGCCTTGATCCCGACGCTTATGCGCGGGCCATTGCACTGGCGGGCGAGGCGATTGCCGCCTGCGACGTCCCTGTCGAAATCGTCGATATCGGCGGCGGCTTTCCGGTCAGCTATCCTGACATGTCGCCGCCTTCGCTCGGCAACTACATTGCCGCGATCAAGTCAGCCGCCGCGGCGCTTCCGGGAGCTCTCCGGCTTTGGGCGGAACCCGGCCGCGCGTTGGTCGCCGCAGCCGGGTCGGTCATCGTGCAGGTCCAAGCGCGTCGGGGCGATGCGCTGTTCGTCAACGACGGCGTCTATGGCAATCTGAGCGACGCGGGTGCGCTTAGCTTTCGCTTCCCGGCCCGCCGCATTCACTTCGACGAAACCGGCGACACAGAAGAGACGCTCACCGATTTCGCTCTGTACGGACCCACCTGCGACAGTGCGGATAGGATGCGCGGCCCTTTCCGCCTGCCGGCCGATATGCACGAAGGCGATTGGATCGAGCTCGGCCAGCTCGGCGCCTATGGCGCTTGTCTGTCCACCGCCTTCAACGGGTTCGGCAAGGCCGATCTCGTCGAGGTCGGCGACCTGCCGATGCTCTCGACTCCCGGTTACGAGGACACCGCCCCGGCCAGCGCCTAGACGTCCACCATCCGGCGCAGCTCTTCCACAACCTCGGGATTGGCGAGAGTCGAAACGTCGCCGGCGTCCTGGCCGCCCGATATTGCCGCCAGAACCCGCCGCATGATCTTGCCGGAGCGGGTCTTCGGCATGTCGGGAACGATCCACACATGCGCCGGGCGTGCGATCGGGCTGATCTCCGAGACCACGGCGTCGGATATCCGCTTGTGCAACTCGGGGCTCGGCTTTGAATTGGGCTTCAAGGCGACGTAGAGATCGGGAACTTTGCCCTTGATGGCGTCGGCGACCGGCACGACCGCTGCTTCCGCCACCTCCGGGACCGTCAGCGCCGCGGATTCGATCTCCTTGCTTCCCAGGCGGTGCCCGGCGACGTTGATCACGTCGTCTATCCGGCCGAGGATACGGCAATAGCCGTCGGCGGCTTCCAATGCCCCATCGTTGGCGAAATAGGGCCAGTCACGCCAATCCTTGCTGTTTTTGTCTTTGCAGTAGCGCTCGTAATACTGGGCTACGAAACGGTCGGGATCGCCCCAGATGGTCTGGAAGATGCCCGGCCAGGGGTTGCGAATGCAGATGTTGCCTGCCCTAGCCGCGCCCTTCGGGATCTGGTTCCCGTCTTCGTCGTAGATCACCGGATGGATCCCCGGAACCCCCGGGCCGGCGCTTCCCGGCTTCATCGGCCCGAGCGCCGGGACCGTACTGCACAGGAACCCGCCGTTTTCTGTTTGCCACCAGGTGTCGACGATCACCGCCTCGCCCTTGCCGACGACGTGATAGTACCAACGCCAGACTTCGGGCTCGATCGGTTCGCCCACCGTCGTCATGTGCTTGAAGTGGTAGTCATAATTATTTGGCTCATCGGGGCCGGCGCGGCGCAGCGCACGGATAGCCGTCGGCGAGGTGTGGAAGATATTGACGGCGAGTTCTTCCGCAATCCGCCACGGCCGTCCCGCATCCGGATAGGTGGGAACACCTTCGTAGACAACAGAGGAGGCACCAAGCGCGAGCGGTCCGTAGACGATGTAGGAGTGCCCGGTGATCCAGCCGATATCGGCCATGCACCAGTAGACGTCTTCCGGATGGATGTCCTGAATGTATTTCGAGGTGCCGGCCACATAAGCGAGATAGCCGGCTGTGCTGTGTTGGCACCCCTTCGGCTTGCCGGTGGTGCCGCTCGTGTACATGAGAAAGAGCGGCGCTTCAGCCGGCATCGCCTCCGGCTCCACTCGCCTGCCGCGATAATTTTTGAGCAGATCGTTACGATGTGGTCGCGGCCGGGCACGATCGGCTTCGCGCTCGAATTTTTTCCCGGATGACGCTGCCAGATCAGCACCTTGTCGACCGCGCAGCCCTCTTTTCCCGCTTCCTCGGCAGCAATGTCGGCCTTTTCCTTCTGGTCCTGCAGGACGCCGTTGCGGTAGTACGCGTCCATCGTGATCAAAACGCGACTGCCGGAATCGACGATCCGGTCGGCGCAGGCCCGGCCGCTGAAGCCGCTGAAGACTTGGCTATGGATGACACCGAGCCGGGCGCAAGCCAACATCGCGATCGGGAGCTCCGCCACCATGGGCATATGCAGCGTCACCCGATCGCCCGCTTTCAATCCGCAGAAATCCCGCAACAGGGCGGCAAATTCGTTTACCCGGACATACAGCTCCTGATAGGTGATATGCTGTATCGCTTCGTCTTCCGGTTCAGGGACAAAATGAATCGCGGCTTTATTCTTGTTCTTCACCAAATGGCGATCGACACAGTTGTAGCTCGCATTGATCCGACCGCCGACATACCATTTCCAAAACGGCGCATTGCTGGTATCGAGCGTTTTTTCCCAACGCTTATACCAATCGAGGAGGTCAGCATATTCGTTGAAACACTCGGGAAAATTGTCCAGGCTGAAGCGTTCATAAACTTGCTTGTCGCGCAGATTTGCTTGGGCAATGAACTGCTCCGACGGATAGTAATATTTCTCTTCCTGCCAATGGACGGCAATCTCAGCCTCAGACAGGTCGTTCGGCTGTTCCATGCGCGGCTCTCCCACATAGATGGCGGTCACCGGGCTTACCCAACGTATCAAACGGTCTGCAAGAAACGGCATCCGCGAAATCTGGAGATTTCTTGCCATAACGGCCTAAGCAAGTCCAGACTCCCCGAGCCGGGGGACCCGAGCGGCGGTGTTTGAGGGCAGTGGGGCGGCTGTTCGCGGCGGCCAGCCGGGCCGTAGGGCGAGCGCCTGGCTCAGTATGCCGGGCTCGTTCGGGTTGCTCGCAAAGCCGCTTGCGTGCGGTTGGCGACGTTGAGGCGCCGGATGATCTGCTTCACGTGCGCTTTTACTGTGCTTTCCGACATCTGCAGCGCGTCGGCGATCAGCTTGTTGGATTTGCCTTGCGCGATCAGCCCCAAGACATCGCGCTGACGGCGTGTGAGCTCGCGCCAAGGGCCGCTTTGGGTCCGCTGAACGGCGGAGGGGGGCCGCGCTTCGCTGAGCGCCAAGGGCACATAAGTCCCGCCGGCACGCACGCGCTCGAGTGCGCCCATCAGAACCTTGAGACCATGACTGGTCGGTAGAAAGCCTCGCGCGCCGGCGCGCAGGATTGCATGCGCCCGCTCCGGGTCATCGCATTCGGCGGCCACGAGGATCGGAGTGCGCGGAGCTACGGCAGCCAACGTTGCGATATCGTCCAGATCGACATGAGCGGATGTCGATCCGCCAAGGAGGATCACGTCGAACTGTTCGCCGCGCTGGATCAAGCGAGCGAGCTCGGAAGCCGCGACCGTGTCCGTAACCCTCCAGCGCCTCGGCTGCTGAGCAAGGGCCAATTTGAGGCAGTCGCTACGCAATCGGCTTTGGTCGACGATCGCGAGATGGCGGCGAATCGGGAGCGCGTATCCGGCCGTTACGCTGGGCGGGAAAGGTGCCTCGCTCTCAGCGAACTGATCGAGGATGGCCAAGTCGTGCTCCGCGAAATCACGCTTTGTATGCGTCGATTGCGCGAGAATGACGCCATCAATTACGCGAACCGCGTAATTTTTTGTAATCCCCCGTAACAAATGGTAAACAGATTTGAAATGCGCGATTAAATCGATGAACGAGCATTATCGACTCGGGATCCCTGCCATTTTGCAGAGCGTCGACCATTCGCGTTCTGTAACCGGGCACACCGATAATCGCGGTTGCCTCAACAACGAAAGACCCGAGAGCTCGGGATTGGCCCGCATTGCCGCAAGTCCCGCGCGCGTCGCGGCGGGCGTTACCGGCTTGATGTCCACCATGCCGAGCTTACCGGTTGTGTCTGCAGGGTCCGGGTAGAAGGTTTTGATTACTTCGACGACCCCGACGATCTCCCTGCCCTCATTTGAGTGGTAAAAGAATGCACGGTCGCCGAGCTTCATTGCTCGCAGATTATTCAATGCCTGGGGGTTCCGTATCCCGTCCCAGTGAGTGTGCTTGTCGGCCACGAGCTGTTCCCACGAGTAGCTCGACGGTTCGGATTTGAGCAGCCAATAGGCCATCGTCGCTTCCTTTTGAGCCCGATTCATTGCGACAGCGGGTATTCCGCTTGCTCTTCGTAAACGGAGCCGGCTTTCGTCTGAAAGCTGGCAATCAGGCTGAAGCCCTCGACGGGGAGCGGTTCGGCGCGGAATTGCGCGTTCGCTGTAAGGAAATCGCGAAGCTTGTCGACCGGTGGGTTGCGAAGGCGCGCGAGGGTGACGTGTGGCGCAAACTTCCGCGGCTCCGGCGGCAGCCCCGTACGGATCAGCGCCTGCTCGATCTTGTCACGCAACCCGACGAGCTCTGGCGTGCGCTCGACGCGGGCCCACAGGCTGTGCGGCTTCTCGCCGCCGAACACCCCGGTTCCCGCGATCTGAATTGCGAACCGTCGCGCCCGCAGCCGCGACAGCGCTTCGTCGATATCGGCGGCCACGTCCTCGCCGATCTCGCCGATAAAACGCAACGTCAAATGAAAATTCCCCGGATCCACCCACTTTGCTCCCGGAATGCCAAAGCAGAGCAGAGATAGCCGGAGCTTGAGCTCCGGCGGAAAGTCGATCCCGACAAAGAGACGCAACATGCCATCTGATCGCTGGGGACCCCTCCCTTCCCTCCCCGCATGCGGGAGAGGGATAGGGTGGGGGCTTCAGGTGAAAAGGGTAAGGACGCCAGTGTGACCATAGAGCCGGTCGCGCGAGATCTCGCCGTTGGCAAAAAATCCGATCAGCGGAAATTCGCCCAGGCTTTCGCGTATCAGCGCCGTCTCCACCCCGGGCTCGCCAAACAACGCGGCGCCGCGGGCGACGCAGCTGACATAGATACCAGCCTTCGGCGGTCCATTGAGCCGGCCGGCAAGCTGGCGCACCATGCGGGTCATGTCACGGCGCGCGCTCTCGGGGTCGCGACGGCAGAAAAGGATCGCGTCTCCCGGCGCAATTTCCGCGCCCAGCACGAGCCAGCCTCGACCGGGGTCGATCGCCAGCAGATTGCGCACCAGATAGTCGCCGGTATCCGACCCGGCGACGGGCAGCCCGGCAAAAATCAGCCCGCCGACACGCCGCAGGTCTCTGGCTAGCCCCGGTCCGATATCCTCGGTAAAGACATTCAGCGCCGCGCGGCCGTCGATGACCATGACGACATTGTCGCGCGCTTCGTCGATCCGGTGCACTCCGGCAATCGGAGAGCAACCTTGAGTCAGTCCGGTGGCCACCGGGATCTCGGACGACAGCATTAGCCCCGAAAGGCCCCCGCCGGCCGGTCCGGCTTCCCCGGGAATTCGCGCCAAAAGAGGCTGCGCACAACGGTGCGATACGAGGCCTCCGACGAGAAAGGCGCCGCTCGCCGCGGCGACGTCTATCGTTACCCGCGGCAGGTCGCGACTGCGAGGATCGGCGTGAACCAATGCCAGCGTGGGCTGGGAGCTCTCCATCCAGGTCGAATGCCAGCGCGGCAGATCGGATCCCGGGTCTTCCGTCGCGGAAAAGATCCGGAAGCCCTCGCGAGGAAACGCGGCCGTCATTGCCACCGCGGCCGGCTCCTCAAAAATTTCCGCGTTTGCCGAACAGACGCCCAGCCCCACTCCGCCCACCCAGGAAGAGATTCTGGTGTGCTCGGCAAGTGCAGCGACAAGCTCGGGCATAACCGATGCAGCCGGTTCGGTCGTGTAAAGTATCCCCAACGTCGCCCCGCCATTGGGCTGCAGGTGGGCAATGCATCGCTCTGCCAAGCTCGCCGGATCTCCCCGCGCCAAGGCGGCGGCAAACCGCGCGCTCATGATGCACTTCCCAGAAGGCGAGCAACCATTGGAGCGATCCGGTCGACGAGGACCGCGACCCCTCGCTCGTTCGGGTGAATGCCGTCAGGCTGATTGAGTTCGGGCTTCATCGCCACGCCCTCCAGAAAGAACGGGTACAGCGGCAACCGGTGCGCCTGCGCAAGCTCCGGGAAGACCGCATCGAACGCACGCTTGTACTCCTTTCCCCAATTTGGTGGAGCCAGCATGCCGACAAGAAGCACTTTTGCGCCGCTTGCCTGGATTTTGCCGATCATTTTGTCGAGATTGTCGCGAACCGTCGAGGGGTCGATACCGCGCAGCGCGTCATTGGCGCCCAACTCCAAAATCACGAAGTCCGGCTTGTCGGCAAGCGCCCAATCGAGCCGCGCGAGACCGTCTGCCGTCGTGTCGCCGGAGACACCGGCGTTAACGACCCGCGCTGCGATGCCTTGGCGATGCAGCCATGCCTCGAGCTTTGCGGGAAACGCTTCGTTGGCCGGCAGTCCGAAACCTGCGGTAAGACTATCGCCCAAATCGAGAATCACGGGAGCGCGTGCGGTGGCAGGCGCGGCAAGGATCGCCAGGCCCATGGCGATCGTGGCAAACAAACGCCAACCGGCGCGCGGCCCCTCACCCCGCCCCCCGCCCCACGACGGCGGGGGGCGAGGGGGGCCCGCGTTAGAAGGAGAGTGAGGGGCCGGACGCAACCGTCGCATCGCATTGAAAGCCGGGGCTGTTGCGCCATATCGTCGGCACCGGCCGACGCAGGCCACATCATGCCAGCTGGCCTGTCGTCCCACCCTTCCTCGGTTGGATGGAAAATGACTACCTCGCCCCATTCCGGCGGCCCGCTCGTTGTTCTTGAAGATGTTCATCTAACTCTGGGCAGCGCGGCCGGCCCCGTCAACATTCTGCGCGGCGTCTCGCTCAAGATCGGTGTCGGCGAGACGGTGAGCATCGTCGGCCCCTCTGGATCGGGCAAATCTACGTTGATGATGGTGATCGGCGGGCTGGAGCGACCGAGCGCCGGATGCGTACGTATCGACGGGAGCGACATCGGCGTCCTCCGAGAGGACGACCTAGCCCGTTTCCGGCGCGGTCGGATCGGCATCGTCTTTCAGTCCTTCCATCTGATCCCGACGATGACGAGCCTGGAAAACGTTGCGATCCCACTCGAACTCGACGGCCGCCGCGACGCTTTTGCCGCCGCCGAGGCCGGCCTTGCCGCCGTCGGGCTCGGCCATCGCCTGACGCACTACCCCGGGCAGCTCTCAGGCGGCGAACAGCAGCGGGTGGCGATTGTCCGCGCCTTCGTTTCGCGGCCGAAGCTTCTGCTCGCCGACGAGCCGACCGGGAACCTCGACGGCGCTACCGGACGCGTCGTCATCGATTGCCTCTTTGAGCATCAAGCGCGCTACCGCACGGCGCTGCTGTTGATCACCCATGATCCAGCTATTGCCGAACGTTGCGAACGCTGCGTGCGTTTGATGGACGGAAGGATCGTCGAAGACGAACAGGTAGCACCGTCGCGCGTCGGCGCAATCCGGCGGGCGATTTGAGCTCACAATTGCCCTTTTATGCGCTTCGGCTTGCGCGCCGCGAGCTGCGCGGCGGTCTTCGTGGACTGCGGATCTTCCTTGCCTGCCTTGTCCTCGGCGTGACAGTGATCGCCGCGATCGGCTCGCTGGCAGCTTCGCTCACCGCCAGCATCAAGGACGATGCCCGTGAGCTGCTTGGCGGCGACGCCGAGGCGCGGCTTGCCTACCGGGCCGCCAAGCCCGCCGAGCGCGACTTCTTGGCGGTAAGCGGGAGCGTCTCCGAAATCGCGACGATGCGCGCAATGGCGCGAGCGCCTGACGCGACGCGGCGCAGTTTGATCGAGCTCAAAGCCGTAGATTCAGCTTATCCCCTGTATGGCACCGTAAGTTTGACGCCGGCACAGAGCCTTGCCACGGCGCTCGGCCGGCGCAACGGCCGGCTCGGTGCGGCGGTCGATCCGGCGCTGCTCGGCCGTCTCGGGCTTGCAATCGGCGACAACATCAAGATCGGCGAGGCGACGTTAGAGCTGCGCGCCGCAATCGAGCGCGAACCGGACGCGATTTCCGGCGGCCTCATCTTTGGCCCGCGGGTGCTGATCTCCGCCGAGGCGCTGGCCGAAACCGGATTGATCCAACCGGGGGCGCTGGTGACCTATCACTACCGGCTGCGGCTTCCTCCCGGCGTCGAGCCGGCGGATTGGGCAAAGGGCGCGCGCGCGGCGTTTCCAGAGGCGGGGTGGCTAATCCGTAGCTTTGGTGAAGCCTCGCCGTCGCTCGAGCGCTTGATCGAGCGCGTCGCGCTTTTTCTCAGTCTCGTCGGATTGACCGCACTTCTTGTTGGCGGTGTCGGCATCGGCAACGCTGTTGCTGGCTTCATCAATGGGAAGACTGCCACAATCGCTACGCTGAAATGCCTGGGGGCTTCTAGCCGGCTCATATTCGTTACCTACTTCGTGGCAGTCCTTGTACTCGCGCTCGCCGGCATCGGACTGGCGTTGCTGCTCGGAGCACTGACGCCCGCCCTCGCCGCACCGCTGCTCATGGGGGTTTTGCGAATCTCGGTCAGATTCGCGGTCTACCCGGCGCCACTAGGCCTTGCGGCGTGCTTTGGCCTCTTGACGACATTGGTGTTCTCGCTGTGGCCGCTCGCCAGCATCGGCCGGATTCTGCCTGCCGCACTGTTCCGCGACAGCGTCGACCCCGCTCGGCGGCGTGTTCCAGTCGCGGCGCTTGCCGCCACTGTGCTTCTGACTCTGGGCCTTGCCGCCCTCGCGGTAGTTTCCGCCCAGGATCGAAGGATTGCGCTATGGTTCGTTGCGGGCGCGATTGGCGCGTTCGCCTTCCTCCGGGGCGCCGGCACCGGCCTCGCGTTTCTCAGCAAGCAACTCCCGCGTCCGCAGCGCCCAACGCTGAGGCTGGCGCTTGCCAATCTGCATCGTCCGGGAGCACCAACCCCGCAAGTCGTGCTTTCGCTCGGCATCGGACTGACGGTTCTCGTCGCCGTAGCACTGGTGGAGGGCAATCTCGCCCGCGAGGTGGACACGCGGCTGCCCGCCGAAGCGCCGGCCTTTTATTTCATCGACATTCAGCCCGACCAGCTCGCGGGCTTTGCCGAAACCGTGAAGGCCACGCCCGGCGCCCGCTTCGAGGAGGTGCCGATGATGCGCGGCCGGATCACGCGGCTGAACGGGGTGCCCGTCGAAGAAGCGGCTGTCGCGGCCGATGCGCAATGGGCGCTGCGCAGCGACCGGGGCCTCACTTATGCGGCAAAACTACCGCCGGGCTCTCGGCTCGTGGCCGGCACCTGGTGGCCTCCCGATTATCGAGGACCCCCGCTGGTGTCGTTCGATGCCGCGCTCGCGCAAGGCATGGGCCTCAAAGTCGGCGACAGTTTGAGCGTCAACCTGCTCGGCCGCCAGATCACCGCCGTGATCGCGAATTTGCGATCGATCGATTGGGAGCGGCTTGGCATCAACTTCGCGATGGTGTTCGCGCCGGGGACGCTCGAGCACGCGCCGCAGACCCGGCTCGCTGCCGTCTATTTGCCGCAGAATGAAGAAGAAGGCCTGGCGCGTGCAGTGACAGAGCGTTTCCCGAACGTCTCGGCCATTCACGTACGCGAAGCGTTGGCGGCGGTCGACCGCATCATCGGAATGATCGGAAATGCGGTGCGGCTGACCGCGCTTGTGACGCTGGCTGGCGGCCTTCTTGTCCTCGGCGGGGCGCTCGCGGCCGGATATCACCGCCGCGTCTATGATGCGGTCGTACTCAAGGTTCTTGGTGCCACGCGGGCCGCCGTCGCGCGCGCCTTCTTGGTCGAATACGGCGCGTTGGGGATCCTTTCCGCGATTGTTGCCGCGGGACTGGGGACGGCGGCGGCCTATTTCGTGGTTACGCGTTCGCTGAAGGTCGAATGGGTCTTCCTGCCGGGCCCGTTGCTGGCCACGATAGGGCTCGCAATGTTGTTGACATTGGTGCTGGGTTTCGCCGGCACCTGGCGCGCGCTCGGCGCCAAACCGGCTCATTACCTGCGAGACGAATAGTTTTTCTACCTGCAGTGTCCATCTCAAAGGCTTATTGAAAAGATCTTGTTTTGTGCCAATATCGCTCGCGTGAGGAATTTTCCTCGCCTTTCTACTCTCCTTGGAGGGGGTTTATGGCTTTAGGTTCGCAGCCCCGCTGGACAGTGCGGTCGGCGGACGCGCAGGTCGGCATCGATGTCGGCCTGCGGGACTACATGCTCCGTGTCTACAACTACATGGCATCGGGGCTCGCGCTCACCGGGATTGTGGCCTATGTGGGCTGGACGACCGGCTTCTACGCTTCGATTATGCACACGCCGCTGGTCTGGCTTATCATCCTAGCGCCGCTCGGCCTTGTGATGCTGATGAGCTTCGGCGTACAACGCATGCAGGCCAGCACCTTGCAGATGGTGTTTTGGCTCTACTCAGGATTGATGGGCCTGTCGCTCGCGTCGGTGTTCGTGGTGTTCACCGGCGAGAGCATTGCGCGTGTGTTCTTCATCACCGCCGGCACCTTCGCCGCGATGAGCCTTTATGGCTACACGACGCAGCGCGACCTCTCGCAGTTCGGCTCCTTTCTGTTCATGGGGCTGATCGGCATCATCATCGCCTCGCTCGTAAACATGTTCATCGCCTCTTCGGCGCTGCAATTCGCGATTTCGGTGATCGGCGTTATCGTCTTCACCGGCCTGACTGCGTGGGACACGCAGCAGATCAAGGAGATGTACTACGCGGGTGACGGCTCCGAGATCGCCGGCAAGAAGGCGATTATGGGCGCGTTGCGGCTCTACCTCGACTTCATCAACCTGTTCATGATGCTGATGCAGTTGCTCGGCACTCGCCGCGACTAAGCGTCAGCGGCGACAGGACGTCGTCAACCGGCCGGGCCCTCGCGCCCGGCCGTTTTGCGTCTCCACGCAACAAGAAGCAAAGGGGGGAACTGATGAGATGTTCCACATCGACGGCGATTGTAGCGGCAATCCTGACTCTCGGACTGAGCGCCGGAACCGCGTCGGCGGGCGCGCTCGATCATATCACGCAGGACAAGGCGATCCGCATCGCCTATCGCGAAGATGCCCCGCCGTTCTCCTACAAGGATAAAATCGGCGAACCCGTCGGCTTCATGGTCGATTTATGCCGCGAGGTCGCCAAAAAGCTCGCGCAGCAACTGAGCCTAGCCTCACTCAGCGTAACCTATGTCCCCGTCACCGCCGCCGATCGTTTCGCGGCGATCCAGCAACAAAAAGCCGACCTTTTGTGCGAGCCAACGAGCGCCACCTTGGCTAGGCGCGAGCTCGTCGATTTCTCGATTGCGACCTTTGTCGACGGTGCCGGGTTGATGATCCGCAAAGACGGGCCGCACGATTTGAAGGCGCTCGCCGGCCAAAAGATCGGCGTCCTCACCGGTACGACGACCGAAGAGGCGTTGCGCAATTCGCTGAAACTGGCGGAGATCACTGCCGACATCATCCCCGCGAAAACCCATGCCGAGGGTCTGGCGATGCTTGATGACGGCAAGGTCTCGGCCTATTTCGCTGACCGGTCGATCCTGGTCTCGCTGATCCGCGACAGTAAGGCCCCCGGCAAGCTGATACTGGCCGAAAATTACCTTTCCGTGGAGCCCTATGCGTTGGCCCTGCCGCGCGGCGACGAAGCCTTTCGCCTCGCCATCGATCGCGCCCTCAGCCACATTTATCGCGGCGGCGAGATCGCCGCGATTTTCAAGCGCACCTTTGGTGACGCCAACCCGGGCCAGGTCCTGCTGGCACTTTATTTGCTCGCGGCGCTGCCGGACTAAACTCCGGATGGTCGTTACATCCGGCTGTTAACGCCTGCTTCGTGGCGCCGTCATTCCGCGAGGGTAGCGGATCCGCCTAAGCCGATGCCAGACGAGGCGAGAACCCTGCGCCGACCACCGTCGGTTAATGCGCTTCGTCCCGGCCGGTTTCGACAACGAGCGGCACCGAGAGTTCGCAATGTGGCGCGCAGGCGCCTTCCATGACCCGGCGGACGACCTCGGCGGTGTGCTCGACCTTGGCTTCCGGCGCCTCGAACAACAGTTCGTCATGGACCTGCAGCAGCTGCGGGCGTGCAATTTCTCGCGCGCCAGCGTGGCGGGGATGCGGGCCATCGCGCGTTTGATGATGTCGGCCGCCGAACCCTGCAGCGGCGCGTTGATCGCCTGCCGCTCGGCGCCGGCGCGGCGCGCCGGGTTGACGTCGCGGATGCCGGGGATCCAGCATTTGCGCCCGAAGATCGTCTCGACATAGCCGGTGCGCCGGCAGTCGGCTTTGATCCGCTCCATATAGGCGCGGATCGCCGGGAAGCGCTCGAAATAGGCGCGGATATAGGCCCCCGCCTCGGCTTGTGGCACGCCGATCTGCTGCCCGAGGCCAAACGCGCTGATGCCATAGATGATGCCGAAATTGATCGCCTTCGCGCGCCGCCTTGTGTTGGCGTCCATTTGCGCCAGCGGCACGCCGAACACCTGGCTGGCGGTCAGCGCGTGAATGTCGATGCCGTCGCGGAACGCCTGCTTTAGTTCCGGGACGTCGGCGACGTGCGCCGCAAGGCGCAGCTCGATCTGGCTGTAATCGGCGGACAGCAGCACATGCCCGGGCTCTGCGACGAAGGCGCGGCGGATGCGGCGGCCCTCCTCGGCGCGGATCGGGATGTTCTGCAGGTTCGGGTTGTTCGAGGAGAACCGGCCGGTCGCCGCCACCGCAAGCGCATATGAGGTGTGCACGCGCCCGCTGTCGCGGTCGATTTCCTCGAAGAGCGCGTC
>Ga0126381_100002321_pt1 | contig 20517 bp, 40 predicted proteins | sample PanSoiMetPlot_28_FD_96465 | JGI IMG/M metagenome (GOLD analysis project Ga0126381, IMG submission 96465) | Tropical forest soil microbial communities from Panama - MetaG Plot_28 | ecosystem: Environmental > Terrestrial > Soil > Tropical forest > Bulk soil | place: Panama | collected 2016-02-17
ATCGCTAACCATACCGCAGTCCATACCCCAGCCGGGTACATCGTTGCACTCGCTAACTAAAACTCCTTTCACTCGCTAACCAAAGTCCTTGCCTGACCTAACGATCGAACCTTAACCCTGGCTAACCATAACCATTACCATCCCTAACAACCTATACCATGTCGCTTATGCCATCACTCACAGTGATAGCTGTGCTGGCATGGTCTGACGCGTGTCCCTGACTAGATCCTGGCTAGCTCACTCTGCTACGCATGGCCGTAAAGCACACTCACAGCCACGCTAACGGCCTCACACTGTGTCCCCCATATCAACTACCGGACACACAGAGAGAGGCCGTCAGGATCGCTCCCAACGGCCTCTCTGGCGAGGTGCCTAGCTGGCTACTCCATAGGCTCACTCTCCACACTGTCGATCACTGTCAGGTCCGCATGCCACACAGCCACGCGTTCCATGCGGTTGTATCGGATGTTCACCGTGTCTATGCCGCTACCGGGGATGTCACGCACGCTGACGTACGTACCTGGCACGGTGAGGCTGTGTGACTTGAAGTCAACTCCAGCGTTCCAAGCCTCTAGGGCTGCTGCTGCTGACTTGTAGTCCTTCCCGTATGCGGGGGACACGATGAGGACGTTCACGACTCCACCTCTTCCGTGTCGTCCGTGCTTTGGCACTTCCACTCATAGATCGGCTCTGTGTGCGCCTTGGTAGCTGGCACGGTGCGGTATCCCGTGATGACCTTCTCGCACGTAGTCATCGTGTCGCGGTTGACGTTCACCTCATACCTGACGTGATCGCCATAGCGCTTCGTGTAGATGACGTGCTCGCCACCGTTGTACTTGGACCATGCGCCGGGCGCACAGTCCATAGCCTCACGCGCGACGTGCTCTGACGCGTGGCTGCCTAGTGAGCCATCAAGCTCGTACGCCCACCAGATTTGAACGCTGAACGCGTACGGGAGAGGCAAGCCAGCCTCTATGTCGTTGGCCAGGTCACGCAGACCTGACGCCATGCTGGCACGCTTTTCACGCGTGACCTCTGACTCTTGGGTACTCATTGGGCTTGAATCCTTCCGTGTCGCTCGCTTGGACTGTCCAAGCCAGCTAGGCGAGGCACCGTGCCCGCTATCTGACACGGTGCCTCACCTGGCTTGCTAGGCGTCGCTGTCTGCCATCTCTTCCAGCTTGGCCGACAGTGCCCCCATCAGGGTGTCCTTGTCAGCGTCCGGGGTTGTGTCCTTGACCTCACGGACGACGGCCATCACCGTGTCACGGTCTAGGCCGGTTTCTTCCGCCAGTGCGTCAACTTCTGCGTTGAGCTTGGCCACGAGATCCACGACCTCATCTTGGCCGTTGGTCGTCTCTTCCCGTTCGCGCTTGTCACGAGCGACCCAAGGGAGCATGTGACGACCGGACACGTGCTTCTGCACCGGGTACATGCGGACCTGCACACCATGCAGTGTCGCTGCACTGCGCAGCAGCACTTTGTAAGCCTTTTCCTGGCTGGGGTCCAGCCAGAAACGACGTGCGATCTCGGCTGGGGTTCCGTCTGGCTTCTTGGCCTTGATCGCATCCATCAGTGTCGCGGGCTTCCCGTAAGCCAGCCACGCGTCGTAGGACGCCTTGACCTGAGCATCTACGGACTTCTGCACGTCCGACCGACTGTCAGGGTCGGTAAGAACCGTGACCTTCTCATCGGGAGCGAACGTGTCAGCAGTCACGGCATCCACCGTGATAGCCGATAGGTCTGTCCGTTCGAACGTCCGAGATGAGTGACCTAGGCCGTACTCAGTGGCTAGCTCACTGTCCTTGACGTCGTGACCCTTGGGCTTCAAGCACGGCTTCTCACCCTGCTTGGGTGTGCTAATGACGTACCCGCACAGTTCAACTTCTGGTGCGGTCTGGCCATCGGTCTGGCCGTCGGTCTTGCCGTCGGTCTGCTGTGTGGTCTGTTCTGACATGTCGGTCTGTCCTTCCGTGTTGTCCGTGCTGGTCTGGCTGGTCTGGCCGTCCTTCTCGCCACGCTCGCTAGCTCGCCGCGTGCGGTTGGGTCGTGCTGGCATCTTGGGCCGTCCTTCCGTGTGACGCTCCCTGATGGAGCGCTCCACTCCAGCGTACACCCGTGAGCAGCATCACGCAAGGCTATAAGGCCAGGTCAGAGGGGCTTTTCGCACACACTCACCGGAATGTCTGTTAGATCACACGTCGTCTGACAGTGCGCATCGAAATACATATCAGTTTGAACTTTCATTCGATACTCTGACGTTTCGATCGAAATACATATCGCTACGAACAGTCATTCGATGTTTGGCGTGCAGTCTGATAGTTAGTCTGGCTAGTTAGTCTGGGAAACAATCTGATATGCTTACTTAATTTTTTTCCACTTTTTTCGTTAGTTCATTCTTCTGATCTCAACTGACGAGTAACCGAGGATATAGAAGTCTCCACCACCTGTTTCCGCAGCAGACAGGACAACACTACCAGCAGCCGATACCTGAAAAGTACCTTCCAATTCATAACCGGTAGTAGCACCGGAGACCAATGTTCCCGTGGTGGCATCTACAGGGAATGCGGCTGACTGTGCATTTTGCACTGCAGTCGGTCCAGTACCGCCGACAAACCATGCACGGCTAACCCAGTTTAGTACGGTAGCTGTAGGTCCATGAGCCCATGCAATAACGGCATTACCTACGGAGTTATTGGCGAAGATTTTCAGCAGCGCAGTTACACGATAAGATGCACTGGGCTGCACATTAGCGAACGTAAAAACCGGAGTGAAAGGCGTAGTTGTTATCCTGACATTAGAGCCAAGCCTGATAAACTGACTACCACCGACATTATATACTGTAGTGGGGTCATTCTCTGTTACCTCTGTCAGACATCCGCTGTTAGTATTCGACAAATTGGTTAGATTTCCGGCACGGTTAATTTGCAAATATTCGTTAACAGCTATGCCGACATCTTCCAGACCTGGAGTCGTGATGTCTTGTGATAGTTGTATACCTGCTGACGCTATGAATGTAGCATTAGGCTGCGAATTGAATGTGTAGAAAGTAATGACACCGCTAGCCCGGTTCACAGCCTGAGTCAGGCTATTATCATACGACGTATCTCCAGCTAGATAATTGTTACTGAACTTGTCGTGTCCTGTCCCAGTAATCGATGCAGTTGAGCTGTAAACCAGGTTACCGGCCGCAGGGGTACCACTATACAAGAAATACCCTGGAGTCGTCGAGAGTGATCCATCACCATTGGAGAAGAAGAAGTTAGGACCGACGAAGTTACCTCTTATGGTGATGTTATTGAACTCAGCACTACCGTCATTATTGATACTCCAACCCACAGACCCCGGAACATAGTTAGGTGACTGTATGGATGGTATAACCAATTTACCCTGTCCTTGGGTTATGCCACGAAAAAATGAACCAGCTCCATGCACGTAATCGACGAGAGCACCATTCGCGCTATTGCATACAACCCATATATCCGTTGAGCCGTCTACCGGGAAAGATGCATACGGATCAAGTGAGCTAGGGTCAGATGTGCAGTCCTCTTGTGTCGCACCCCAGTTTACTACGTCGGTGAGGTCACGATTAATGATAACCCCTGGCGGATCGCCTTCCGCGACGATCTTATAAGGACTCTTTCCGATCTGAAATTGAGGCATGATTATTCTTCCGTTTCGCCATACTCCGTTTCATTAGCTTAGTTAGAGCGTCAGGGTGCTTGGCCACGTAAATAACCAGAAACACGACTGTTACGAAGTCAAACACTGTGCCTATGGCGAAGCCTATTATGAGCCATTCCCACCATGTCACGTGGACCTTCTTTCAGTCCCCCTAATTCGTCCCGCCCTTTTAGAGGCATAGAAGATACGCTCTCCCCTACGCTTTCCATAACGTTTCGTCATAGCAGCTTTTATTTTTTTGCCTTTTCTGTTAAGAGGCACCGCCACCCCTATGCCTTTCCTCGACTCTCTCAGCTAGCGCTTGACGACGTTCCCTGATAGATAGCCTACGTTCTTCCATTTCACCTGAACGCGCCTGCCTCTGCTCTCTTGCTTCTCTCCGAGTTTCAGCAGCTCGTTCCCTGCCTCTACGTTCTTCTCGCTGTCTCCCCTGCGGTGTGAATCGGCCGGCTGGCGTCATTTGCAATACCTGCTTACCAGCGAGCAAATACACACCAAGCAGAATGAGGAATCCACCGAGCAGAATCAATCCCAGTCGCTCTAGTGCATCCACGATATTAAACCCTTTGAGTCCCAGGAACTCCCCGAGCGTTCCCAACAAATCTGTACCGACGCTCGTCGTCTGTGCCTGCTGAGGGAAATTGCCTGTTGTATCTCCTGGCAACGGTGCAGCTCCCGGCGGTGTACCTTTAGGCCAGTTAGCACCATAACCATAATGACTTGCAGCCCACGGAGAGTTCCATAGCGCACTAGCGGACTGCTGATAGTTGGAAGTCTTCAAGCCTTTTAGCACCCCAGCATAAGCAGGCATGTTGATGTAATCGACCGCACCTCGTATTCCAGCCTGCCAACTCGCATAGTCCGCAGCTCCACCACCGTACTGTGGTCCTGTAGTTGTCAATTCTGGATGTCCTGGTACTGGACCTTGATTCAGTGGATTGAACTTACCGCCCCCACCTTCAGCCTGTTCCCAGTTATAGACAAACTGAACATTTTGTGGTGACTGTTCTACTCCCAGAGCAGCTAGCAAATCATGAGCCCATGTTACAGCAGCTCCAGCTCCACCACCCTGCTGAAATATCGACCATGCCATATTACACCTACCACGGCCAGCTAGACTTAAACCGCTTATTCAAAGCCATTACAACACATGCTGCAACTATCAGACTCACAGCCAATATTACTAGCAAAGCTGGAACGGGAATCTTATATGAGTGTGCAGTCGGCATCAATGTTTCCCGTTCATCTTGAGTACGTCGAACAACTGGTAAGTGAGCGAACTTGTGTCAACATCCCGGTCGTTATCATCGGCAGGATGTGTCACATAGTATCCGTAGAATATTTGTGCCACGAGACAGAGAATAATGACTCCGATAAGAGGCCATATCTCGCCCACAATCCACGACACGAGAGAGCCGAACGCCAACGATTCTCCCCATGAAATCCAGCTTGCATACACATATGACTTGTGCATATCAGGCCAGTCTCCACCACGGTACGTAGATACCGATGGATGCCATTGTGACCAGAGCTGCGGCACTTCGACGAGGCCAACAAGACCTAGTGCCGTTTTTCCAGCTCGATCTGATACTCGATCGAGAGGCATTGTTTGCTACTTGCTGACGAGACGCGCGACCACACCTATTGCGATAATCGCCAATAGAATGCCGATCATGATGAAGAAGCCGGTCTTGACGTCTGATGTTGCTGCTGGCATGTCACACCTTCAGTCGTAGTCCTGGGTGGATAAGGTTGGGGTTTGATCCGACGGCTGATTTGTTCATGTTGTAGAGAGTTTGCCAGCTCATGTGATACCGAGAGGCAATCGCTGATAGTGTGTCGCCAGATTTTACGGTATAGAAAGTCTGCTTCACAGGCTTCTTGATCACTGGCGGTGGTTTTGGCACAGTCACCTTGACACAAGTAGGTTTACCGTTCACAACGGCATACCTAGTTCCTAGTGCACAGAAGATTCGTGGAGTGGGAATCACACCAGGCTTTCCTGCTGGTCCTGGTGCTCCTGCTGGTCCTGGTGGTCCCGCTGGTCCTGTAGGTCCCTGCGGTCCTGTAATTCCACTCAATCCCTGAGCGAAACTACTGCCCAATCCACCGTAGCCATATTCACTTGCATACGGCAGGCCGGTAGCTGGATCGATCGGTGATGTACCCGACGGTATGCCTGTCGTCGAGCTTTGCTGTGCATTCTTGTTCCGTATCAGAAAGAACGCGAATGCTGCGAGTATCGCTAGTCCTCCTACGATCCACCAGCGATACTTTTCGAATGTGCCTCTTGCTTCTCTCGGTCCTTTTGGTGCACCGATTCTTTCTGGCGCTTGTGGTTCAGGCATTACGACGTCCCTGGATTGCTAATGAGATTGCCGCCTATCTGTCGTACACCACCAGGGTTTGCAGGCTGCGACCCTGGACCCTGCTGGAACATGTTTTGATATTCCAGTGGCCCTATTCCGTGGTTAACAAATCCTCCGTAGTTGTCTCGTGTTTGACCTGGAATCCTCGGAGTAACCGCATACGTATAACCGACCCACGGAATACGCTTGCCCATTGCAGCCGAATATCTCAAGCCATTGTTGAGCTGCACATCCTGCGATCCGTTACTTACGAATCGACGAAATTCTCGTGGGGTATGGTCCAGGTCTGTTGTCGGGTTGGCACGATTCGGCGCTCTTGTAAGGACACCGTTGTAACTCATCATCGGGTAAATTGCTGTACCTTTTTGGTGAGCATCATAGGTGACCGTCGGTTGCCCTGGTGCGGAAGGCTTCATGTCTACCGCGCCTTAGTTGTACCAGACGAAATCCCGCCTGCTTCCAGGGTTGATCCCAGACCTTGCACACCAGAGAAAAGTGTACCGGCAGCCAGGGAAAACCCATAGGCATGTGTGATGATCCCGATTATCAGGAAGAATACGAACAGGAGTGTCAGCCACCCCCAGAAGTTTTCTCTCATTTCCTACACCAGTTTCGTGTTTGGTGGTGGACCTGTCAGACCCACAGTCTGGAACGCTCCTGCTATGAGTCCTGCGTTGATGGTCAAGAAGATAATGAACCAGCCGACCATTACAGCGACTGCTACTTTGCCCACATCTTCATTCAGGTCTGCTATTACCGCTAGAACTGCTATACCTATTAGCTCGCCCAGCAGTCCCATGTATGTCTGGTGTGCTGTGAGGGTATATTGCGGTGCAGCTTTGGTAGCCATTTACCCTCCTATGCGATAACAGGCAGTGGTATGTTGTGACCGCCCGGCAGCGGCAGATACGGTAGTGGTATCGGTCCCTGATGTGGTATCGGGGGAGCCTGGTTTGCTGGATAGCCTGCACCACCAGGATTTACGGGGTTTCCACCCTCGAACAGTGCTTTTCGTATCACAACCCAGTCTCGCATGATCTGAAATAGAATCATTATCAGACCGAGCCAGAGAACGGTACGTGAATAGTTGCTCACATCGGACTCACAGGTGGGACGGTACGCTCACTACCTGGTCCGATACCTGGTTGTGGTGGCAAGTTCGGATTCTGTGGTGCAGTCTTACCTGGTGTCGGTACCAGCTTGTTTGGTGGTGGTGCCGCTGTTACGGGCTGCTGGCCTTTCCCTGTAATCGCTCCTGCGATGTTGTGCTGAGTGCCTTTAATGCCCGTGACAATCAGCACGATTCCTATGAGAATGACCAGCAGTGCCCAGGGGTTCATCCTTGCGCTTCGTAGATGGCCTCTGTCTGCTCGTACTGAGACCATGTTGGAGCGATTTCTGTACCCGGCCCCGCTCCGTGTTCCGGAATGATGACAGGCACTGTATTCGCCATCGACTTGTGGAGAGCCTCAACAGTTGCCTTGAGACTCTTTGTCTCCTGGTCGTGTGCCTCTTGCTGCTCTTGAAGAGCATCAGCGATCATCGCACGAACTTGTGCAGGAGTCAGAGGTTCTGCCTTTTCTTTTGGTGCGTCAGGTGGCATCTTTTCTCCTAATGTCCGAAGTGAACGTAATGGAGCATCCACAGCGAGAACACGAGCAGGACAATAGCCCATATCAAAGGACTCTTGGTCAGGTGAAACGGGTTGCCTGCTTCACTTGTCGCTGTGGGGAACGGATATGTCCCTGTAGCTCCGTATGATGATGGTGCTTCCACTTGCCGCAATTCCGGAGATGGAAGTACAGGAGGGACATTGTAGACACCCTGTCGAGGCCATGCAGCCGGACCCGCATATGCCGGACCCCAGATGATAGGGTCATATGCTGCGGCTGGTGCGACGTTGACAAGTTGTCCGTTTACGACTGCGGATTCGTAGCCTAGCATTTGGCTTCTCCTCCGTTACTGCTTGCTGACAGGTACGAGCAGTTCGACACCGAGAACAGCGTATGCCGCTGCACCAGGTGCAGGCGACATTTCTACGTGTACCTTGCAGTTCGCGTTGGTGAGCGTGTTCAGGCACCTCGCATTGGTGAGCCTGTCTGTTCTCCTTGACGCGACGAGATCCCACACCACGGTTCCTTGTGGCGGCAAGAAGCCATGTTGTTCGATGAATCGGTTTTGCATCATGGGAACGTCATCGTCGAATCGTGGTAGGTTTGACCCGAAGAGCACTTGGCACTTCGACACGTTAGCGATGTTGTAATACCCGCCGACGCTGTTTGTGCCGAGAGCTGGGTCAAACATTCTGGCGTAGACCGACATAACCTGTCCGTATTCCTGGATTGGCAGGTCTTGTTTGGTCACTGCACCGATGTTGATTCGACGTGATGTCCGGCGATACTGCCAGTTGAAAATGGGCGGAAGTTCTCGCACATCTTCTGACGAGTACACACCGACTCGTCGCATGTTGACTGTGACAGAGCCAGAGAACGCTGTAACCGTGAGAGCTGTTGTAGCTGCTAGCGGTCCCTGGTCGTAGTTGGCGGCGACACCCGCAGCGAAGTTGAACTGTGGTGTGACAACTCGTTCGCCACCACCCATGTACTGTGGTGAAATGAACGCTGCCATTGGCGCTACGATTCCCTGTGCGTTCGGGAGAATCGTACCGTCAATTGCGATGTCCCAGTATTCGTCCAGGTAGATTCCGCCTGGCCATTCCAGAACCATCGGGTAAGCGGTGATTGTGGCAGGTGAAGAGTAGGACGTTGCCAGCGTTGCTCCTGCCAGGTTAGCCTGCGGAATAAGCTGGTTCGGAAATCCTGTAGCTGGTACGGGGTTTGTGTTGTCGAGGTCTTGTACGTTTCTCTGTCCTTTGCCTCGCATGGGACGGTAGACCTGCATGAACCACATGTCAAAGCCTGTTTCGCATTCGACAGGTGTGTACTGGCCTTGCAGCTTGAGTTTCGGCTGTTGGAGAATGTTGTACGGCCCTTCTGGACTGTTGGCGAGAACGCCAGCGGAATACGTGACGCTCTCTGTCCAGAATGTTTCCTGCTCCCACCAGTACACCACGTCTGTTTTCTGGAGAGATGACTGTGGTGCATACGGTGTGGGCGATGCCTGAGCCAGCGTAGTAACGACACCTAGCTGGTTCTCGTATTGCTCAAACTCCTCTGTATATCCGGGGAGTCCGAAGTACACCCCAACTGGGGGAGCTTGGGGTGTTGTCACGGTGCTAGACCTCCCAATCCGAGACCCTGTTTGACTCCTGCTACTCCACCATGACTAGAGTAGTTGTGCAGTAGGAAAAGTCCTCCTATCAGCACTAGGATGAGGAAGAACCAATGCTTGGCTCTCATGCTATGCCTCCGCCTTCTGTAGAGTGCATGACTCCGCCTTTGAACAGTCCGAGCGGTCCTGTCCATCCGAGTGTGACCAACCCCCAGGAAATGATAGCCCATACTGCGGCTACTCCTACGGCGATCACGAATAGGAAAACGATCGGATGATCGAAATCCGTAAGCCGTACAGCCATATGCAGTCCCTTTCTATGCTGCGTCGCTTAGCTGGTCAAGATAAGTCTGAGGCAGCTTTAGACGTCCCGTGATAGGTTCTCCGACAGGTCCGCCAGGCTGCTTTTTCCACTGCTTAAAGATAAAGTCTCCACGAGGCGACACAGAATCAGGAATGCCGTTCTCTCGTAGATACTTCATGTCTTTATCTTCATCGAGGTGATACAACGTTACCCGAGAGGCCATGTTGCGAACCATAATCGGCAATCCATGGACCCTCTGTGCTCCAAGTGTCAGACCGACAAGCCTTTCACGACCTGCACGTGAAGCGCGGTAGAAAACGTCATTCTTCGGCATGATCGACCATGTTGTACGACCGTAGAAATCCAGTACCTCATCAGCCGTAATATGCCGCGCACGACCCTTCACGTGCGCATCCGTGAACGCCACCAGCAACTGGAGCATACGCTTCCAATCAGTTGGTTCTCCGGACTGCATTATGGCAATCTCACCGGGATTCTGCCAGAGCCCTCGAAATGGGTGGGGTGACCACAAATCGACAAGAACACTGTTAGGGACTATTGGTCCTTTAGTCCAGTGTTCATACCTCCATGCAGCATCGCGGCGTTTTCTACCGCGCGGATCAAGGGGATGTTTCTCAGTTGCGGCTCTAAAGCGAGGTTTAGTGTCCACGAGTATTTGCATATCGTTCGGCCTCGTGGATTGCCGATGTCTCAATTCCCAGTCAACGTGACACGACTTACCTGATCCTGTCGTCCCGTATAGCAAATGCCTTTCAGCAGGACCGGCTATTACGTCGTCAATCGTTGTCAAACACTCTTGACCGCTTCAATCGCAAGCATTTCTTTGTGGTTTTTGCCGAGGTATTCGAGGACTTCTGGCGGTAGCTTTGAGTCGTCACCTGTGCCGCACCATTCCAGCAGCAGTCCGAACTGTGAAATCCAGTGTCCTAGAACCTCGTCGCTTGCTCCGTCTAGCTCTTCGCAGATGCCAGTGAATATGGATTTGAATATCCACATATGCGAACTGTACGGAGAGTCTTTCTTGGCTGATGCGTATGTAAGCAGCTCATCAACAACAAGTTGTATGCGTTGAGCTACGACACTACGCTCTGTCTGGGTTCCAGAGGTTTCCGGCGACGTCTGGTTTGATCCGCTGATGGCCGTTGGCGTTGGCGTCCGGCGAACTCGGTCCAAGACGCTCATTTGGTATTATCTCCCCTTGTGCTGGCTGGTGTGGTGGTACTGGCTGCTGCGGCTGCTGCTGACGTGGAGGTGAGACATTCACACCCTGCTTGGCCAGCCTGCGATACTTTAGAGCGATTCTGTTGATTCTGGAGTACCACAGGCCAAGTTGCAACATCGCGTCAATACTGCCTGCTGTTGCTATGATCTCTCGTCCATGTCTGCGGAGGAACCTGTTTTTATACGCCATTTCTGAGAGAGGCTTGGCGATTCGACCGCGTTCCTCGTCCGTGAGCTTGATCGAGTTTACTTCTCGATCTGAGAGAAGATTTTCATCAATTCCACGGAACGTCCAATCGATAAGCCAATCTGTGCAAGCCCTGAGAAGCACTCGACTGAAGAAATCGTACCATTCATCGACAGTAGGAATACCTGTCTTTGGTGGCATTGTTGTTGAGGCCGCTTGCGCTCCAGCCTTCAACGTGCGAGGTGCTTTGCCTACCTTGACGTCCGGATTGATGACTGTCTCTCGTGGCTCATTTCCAGCCCACGGCATATCATCTGGCGTCAGGATTCCAGCTTCAAAATCTGCTGGGTCAACGTCCTCGACGTCCAAAACGATGTCTGGAGTGGCGTTCTGTCGGCTCTGTGGCGGCAACTGCTTCTCCTCCTTCCTGATGAAACTCCCGAGCCACTGGTATTTCTTCTGGTTCTACTTCTGGCGGCTCTTCTGGCTCTGGTGGTTCTTGCTCTCGCTGTGTAAGTCTTTGCTCTATAGCAGCAATTCGATCGCCCAATGCAGCAAGAACATTTGCACTAGCTGTAGCTGTCTCTGCTGCTACCGTGGTAGCTGCTGCGGCTTGTGCTTCTGCTTGCTCCGCTTCTGCTCTTGCTTCCGCTGCTTGTTCTGCCGAAATTGCTGCTGCTGTAGTTGCTGCCTCAGTTGCCGCTGCTGTTTGACTAGCTGTTTCTGCGCTTATCACAGCAGAAGCGGCCGCAACATCGGCTGCTTGTTCCGTGTCTGCGACCGCTTCAGCAAGCGGGGACTCTGGTTGTTCACTCATTTGATGCGATACCTTACGTCTGCATATCCCATCAATTCCAGTGTCCATGCGCCGGGAGCTGTCGCGTTGAGCTGGCGAATGTCATTACGTCCCAGAGACATCTGTATAGGGGATATGACGAGGACGCCTGAAGCTGGCATTACAATTGCCCACGCTCGGCGTCCCAGATTCAATGTGGCTGTACCTGCTGGCGGACCTGTCACGATGACAGATGTGATGATCTCGTCAACTTCATAGTCAGCAGACAGAGAGATTTGCTGTTCGACATCTGGAGTCAGACCCTGAGCTTGATATTCATCGACGCGACGAGAGACATCAGTGATAAGGTCACTGAGATCGCCAAGTGCTTCCAGGAACTGACGTTTGGTCTCTTCTAGCCAATGAGGAGGTGTAAACTCACCTTTAGCTCTGACGTCTGGTTCAGATGGGTAGGGGGACAATCCCGATTCGCTTCTCATAGCGCTCACCCATCTTTAGTTTGAAATAGGGTCTGGGAGGTAATCCCGGCCCGGACTCCCAGACCCTATCACGGAAGGATACCGGCAAGCCCAGCGACCGGCCTCCACGCACCCATTGTACCACGGGAACCGATGTGTTACAATGGGTTACACAGACCTCTCCCGGCCCGGAAGGTTTGGGCGAGGTATCGTACCAAACAGCGGAAGGCAAACCGATGTCAGACAAGCCCTCAGAGACAAGCCCACAAGACTCAAGCCAAAATGGAGAGGTCGCACGCGTACCATACGCGGGACTAGACCCATCCCGGCCGTCCGGACGATTCGCGTCATTCCTTCGCCAAGAGGCAGAGCGACAGGCAGAGACGCGATCGATCGACGTCATGGCGCAACAGCTCGACAAGATTCTCACGGCTCAGACTGAGCAAGAAATCATGGAAGCTGACATGTTCGGCACTCACCAGGGAAAGGATCTCGAAGGACTCGAAATCGAAATACCAGAGCAAGAAATCAGAGTGGCGTTCTCGTCGCCTGAATACGAGGCACCACTCGACGTGTACGTGCAATTCAACGCAACAGCACTCATGGAGTTCCCAACAGAGCGCATCAAGGTCGGCGATGACATCATCATATCGACCGGCGCCCCGCTCGTCATCGGCAAACTCTTCACATGGCGAAATGGCGGGATGCTCCCCAGAAGAGTTCTATTCACCGGAAACGACGCACCCCAAGGACGCGTCTTGAAGTTCGGAAATATCCCGAATCGAGCTGTAAGCGGTGAAACTGCTTAACGCAGTTAACATCGCGGCTCTGAGTAGCCCCCGTGTACGGATTCACGATCTCGTGCATGGGGGCTACTCATGCCTGCTGAGTATGAAGCGTATATCGAAGCATTTGAAGAATTGGTCGGCACGACAGGACCGGCAGAAACATGGAATGGTGGAGAAGCTGGCGGAGTCTACGAGTGGATTGATATTTATGAGACTACAGGAGTACCAGCAGATTTGGACCGGGAAGGTTCCATTGATGCGTTCTCTGAGTTTCTCATTGCATTCTATCCCCAGGATAAGAGTCCTGATGACTGGTGGTATGACCGACAAGAATGGTACGACACTTACGACGTTGACGAAAGATCCATTGACTGGGAAGCATATGCAGAAGCGGCCGGTTCTCCAAAGGGGGAGCAATGATAGCGAAAGGTCCGGTCGTGTCTATTGAGATCCCCATTCAAGTCGCTGAAGCTGCCAGGATTAAATGGGAGCGAGAGCGCGAGCGACGACGTATAGCTGAAGCTAAGTATGACGCTAAGACGGGGCGTAAGAATCACCACGGGGAAAAGGGTACTTGGAATGAAAAACCGCCGTTCAAAGAATACAGGTTCGTGGGGTGGGATGGTGAAGCACCTACGGACACGGGGTACTCGCTATTTGGCAGCAGCGATGGTCATATTCTTTGTCATCCTCGATTGGAAACTAAAGAGTGCTTTGACCTCCTACTTGAGGCAAAGAGAGAAGATCCTCAGACAATCTTTGTATGGTTCGGAGGACGATACGACTGGGACGAAATCCTCAGACAGTCAATAGATGATGTCAGACTTCAGCGACTCAAGCTGACAGGACATCTCTTCTGGAAGGGTTACAAAATTGAAGAGATCGAGGGCAAGATTTACAGCGTAGCAACCAGAGATACAAAGGTCGTGATCTATGAGATTCACGGCTGGTTCCATACACCTTATGTAACAGCGCTACAGAACTACAAGATTGGGACGCAAGAGCAGCGAGATCGTATTGCATCCGGTAAAGAGGACCGGCCGCTGTTCCTATGGTCTGACATTGAAGAGATCAAGGAATACTGGCAGCTTGAACTGGAATTGATGCCACAATTGATGGAAGTCATCAGAGTAATCTGTCTTGATGCTGGCTTCAATCCTCGTGGCTGGTATGGTCCGTCAGCGCTGGCTAAAGAGCTGCTGACTAGGCACGAGGTCAAAAAGGCTATGGCTGTTTGTCCAGAGCCTGTCAATGAGGCTGCATGTTATGCGTTCGCAGGAGGGCGTTTTGAGGCATTCCGGGGCGGAGTCGTCAAACGGAACAGAACATACGATAAGAATAGTGCATACATGCACGCTGCACTTGATCTTCCAAACCTTGCTCGTGGAAGATGGCGGAGGGGAACTGGTTATGAGCCAGATAAGTTTGCCGTTTACCACATACGTTACAGAGATCGGCAGGGTTTTGATATCAGACGACCATACCCCCTATTCCGACGACTAAAGAATGGTAATGTCTGCTGGACAAACAAGGTTGAAGGCTGGTATTGGAGTCCAGAAGCAGAGCTAGTTAAAGATGATCCTGGAGCACAGTTTATAGAGTCGTGGGTATTCGACGAGGACGACGTAAACGATAGACCGTTTATGTTCGTCAAGGAGGTTTACCGCAAGAGACTTGTTCTCCAGGCATTGCCAGAAACTAACCCTTCGCGGATCGCACAAGAAGCATTGAAATGGGCTCTCGCAGCTATCTACGGACAGTTGGCCAGACGAGTTGGATGGGACAAGAAGAATAAGCTACCTCCGCCTACACATCAATTGGAGTGGGCTGGGTATATTCTGAGTCACTGTCGAGCTGAAATGTACCGTCTGGCTATGAAGTGCGGCAATGATTTGGTGTCGATTGACACCGACTCGGTTACTACTCTGGGGTCTGTTGACGACTTGCCGATGGGTAAAGGACTTGGACAGTGGAAGATGGAAGAAGCCGAGAGCGGCGTATTCTTCCAGAATGGCGTATTCTTCACTCACAGAAACGGTAAGTGGTCGAAGGGTAAGATGCGAGGTATTGAGAAGAGTGTTAAGACTCCTGGTCTGACCCCAGAACTGTTGATTAACGCTATTGAGAATAACATGAACGTGCAGCTTACACCACGCAGGAAATACATTACAATCAAGATGGCGATGAATGGCCAGTTTGATGATATGGGGAAATGGAAAGATCATCCCGGTAATGTTCTCGTGTTCGGTGGTGGTGGTAAGCGGTATCACAATCGTAAGTTCTGCGAACGGTCGTGTGGTAAAGAACCGCCAGGAGTCCATGTCTTTTATCCTAAACCTGTAGGTTTTGATAGTCCAGAAGAGATGTTCGACTTCAGGTCGTATCCGCATATCTTGCCGTGGAAGGTTAAGGGTAAGATGCCAGATAAGGGATTCATGGACATTCTGTGGACTAACGAGGAAACTGACGATGAAGAATGGATGGCAGCTCTGATTGAGCAGAAGGGGGTGAAGTACGGTGCAGAGTTGGTGTTATCCAGTATGTAAGGCTTGCATAGACACTGGGTCATGCTACAAAATGTCAATGTCTGTGATACAGCCTCACGAGACTGTGAGGGAGAGGGCTATTCGACAGGTAGTTATACCTGAAGTCAGGTTGCCTTGCGGATGCTGGGGTCTGGAATGGCCTCTTGTTAACATTCTTGGTGAACACTTCTCGTGGATTTACTGTGATCGCTGCGGTTGGATGAAAGTCACTAAGACCGGAAGAGAGAACATGAAGAAAGAAGCCAAGAAGATTTATGCGAAGGTCGGGAAGAGCAAGCTACCATTGGAGCCTCCGTTCTAATGAGCAGATGGGTACTAGTTTGGACGCTGAGCTGTAAGCATACGGTCACGTGCGATTGCCGTCATCGTATCGGCCAGGAAATCTACTGTCCAAAATGCGACAAGTTCGTAATAGCTAGAGAATGGAGGAGGTATGTCCCAGAACGCACCGCCGATGGTTCTTGAGCTAATCGGACCTGGCACACGAAATATGCCTTACTGTGCGACCTGCTGTATGCTCTACATCGGTACTGTCTCAGCAGACCCAGAGGTGCAGGAAAGCGCGAGACGTACTGTGCATCATGCTCTGGAGAACAAGCAAGAGACTGTGGACTTTCATCTGCCGAAAGTGTGGCACAAGGTAGTCAGACTATCGGTTACAGTCGCGTGGAGCGTGATATTCCCTGTAGAACACGGATACCCTCCAATGCCTGTCTGCTGGTCACATATACAGGGATATGCACCAGGCGACGCGGCTAACGCGACAGTCGCAAATCAGCTCATCATCGGGAAGGATTTCAGGAGTAGGAGCAAGGAACATGGCGCTAGCCAATCGTAACATCCCCGGTCTACTCGACGAGAAGAAGCGTCTCGGTGACTTCTTGGAGAATCACCCAGACGATGAAGTAGCTATGACGTACTTCAAGCTGCGTGGAGTCGAGGCACAGCTCGCAGCAGCATACGAGGATGAGCAGCAGAGAGGAGAGACGAAAAGTGCCGCCTAGAAGAATTATCAGGCGTGGACAACGGTACAGAGCCGACGAAGATGTGGAACTAGAACAAGTAGAACCACGTGATGAGCCGGCGCCATGGAATCAAGGTGAACCATGGGCACGACTCGATGACATAAACCGTAGTCGTCACATAGCAGATGAAGGTAGGAGGTGGCCTGAAATTGGCAATGACTACTAGAGTATGGCTACCTACCAACTGCTATTCCAGCCGTGGTGGTGCACGTGTAGACATTGTTACACTGCACAACACGGAAGGAATCACCGACCTGTATAGGCTAGCTACATTCTGGGACGAAATAGGAAACGCCAGCTCACATGTCGGTATCGACAACATCCACGATGAGATAGGTGAGTATGTAGCCAGGCAGAACAAAGCGTGGACTACATGTAACGCCAATCCATACACAGTGAACGTCGAACTGTGTAATCCTGCTGGAGCATCTGCTAACTGGACCTTCGATCGCTGGATGTCACAGCAGAAGAAACAGCTCAACAACTGCGGCCTGTGGGTAGGCGAAGAGTGCCGATTCTTCGACATACCTATCAAATACATCACACCGTATGAGGCTCAGAACGGTGGTCGTGGTGTAACAGGACACTTCGAACACGGTTCATTCGGTACAGGCCATTACGACGTAGATGAGGGAGAACACCGTTTCCCTTGGGACTACGTTCTGCAAATCGCAGCAGGAGCACAACCACAACCAGAGCCACCACCGGAGGCAGATGACATGGGTGTATTCGGAACAGGCAACATCACACCAGCCAATCCACGGTGGATGTGTACGTTCCCACGGAGCGGTCCCGACAGAATGACTGTGTTCGCTGATGCGAATGCAGACAATCCGGTCGTCATTCAACACGCCATTCACTATGGAGGACGGTGGGCGCAACAGAATACTGTTACGCTTACCAATGCCAATCCATGGACGCTGATGTTTTCAGCAGATGACGTGGACGGAGTGATGATTACCCTGAGAGACGGAAATCAGGCTGCTATCTCTGTCTACGCTCTACCCTGAACGTCAGGCAGGGGTGCAACGTGCTGTCCGCACGCATCCCGCCCCCGGATGGCATCCCTGCCTGGCTTTGAGGCTAGAGAAGGAGGGACAATGCCTCACTACGAACCTGTACCAGTACCAGAAGGATCGGAGAGAGAAACAGACCCAATGCACGTAGCTCTGCAAGAACACATTGCAGGATGCGAGCAATGTCAAGTCGCAGTAGAGACATCAGGAAGGAGAACTCCAGGCAAAGAATTTGGTAGTCGCACGAGAATGTGTCAAGAATACCTAGGTATCGTGATGCGTTTTGCGGGCGGCGGTCAATAGCCTTTGCAGACAGAGTATACGGTAACTTCAGGACATTCGTGGGGATGGCCTCACTATGATATCAAGGGTAACTGTCTATGTCTTAACCCCTGTTGTTTTGGTGTATGGGGGTGTAAATGTAGAGGGTGCCGACAGGTGAGTCATATGCACCACGCAAAAGCGGAGAGACTCCGCAGGGAAGCACAACGGAAGGAACGCGAAAATGCCAATCAACCGGCAGGGAGTTCGTAAGAAGAAGGCCAAGAAGATACCGGAAACTGAAGTGTTCGTGACATTCAAATCGCTGCTGCCACTGGGAATGGTACACCCGTTGGCAGTCGAAAAGGCACTGGCGATAAGCGGCGGAAACGTCAAGCGGCTACGTGCTATCAACAGCACGACAATCGTGGTCGTGAACTAACATGGGGTGGTGGGATTCCAAGTCAGGTCGTACAACACGACGTGAAGTCGGTAGTCGCGCCAGCAACCATCTGTCATGGGGTAGTGACGATCCAGTCAGCCATGCCAAAGCTATGGTACGGGCTGCACGCGAACAAAGAATAAGAGAGGAAGAAGCAAAAAGAAAGCGTGCAGAGCAAGAGGCTGCTGCAAGGAAACTCAACGAGAATCGGAAGAAGGTCGAGGCAGAGAACCGCCGGAAGAGGGAAGAGAGAGAAAGACTACGGCAGAGGAATCTGTCAGCAGGTAAATCGAGAACCGCTAGAGGTTCTGGAGGATGGTGGAGGTAGCATGACAACGGAAGGTGCAAAAGTGAGCCCAAAGGAACTACTCCGAGAGCACTTCGAGATGACGCCGGAACAGTTCGCTGAAGAATGGGCGAAACTAACGACGAGAGACAAGCTCGATCTCTCCAAGGGGATACGTAATGGGTCGCTCACCTACTGACCCTGCTGAGAAGGCAGCAGCAGCGCTAGAAGAGCTACGCGAGACTGTACGCGAGGCTCATGGTGCGCTTAACGACCTGGAACGCGTAGTCAAGGAAGCAAAAGAGCTACGAGCTACGCTTCCCAAGAGGACCGAAGAGCTTATCGAGGAATCGATAGGTATAGGTCTGATTAAATATCACGCTGCGCTTGTGACAGCAATCGACAATGCGAGCGACGCTGTCTTCAAGCGTTTCCAGGAGCTGTCAGACAGGCTTCTCGGAAAAGACAAGTCGAATCGTGGTAAGCCAACGCTAGAAGAGTTGGTTATCACAGATAAGACCCTAGACATGCTAGGACTCCACAAGAAGGACAGGGGCGATGACAAGCGATAACTGGAAACGTGAGGTTAGGCCTCTCTTCCCAGAACCACCATCAGCATACGGCGTCGTGACAGAGGTGCTCGACGAGCTACGAAGAGCACGTGAAATGTTCGGCCCGTTCCATTCAGCTCACGAAGGACACGCGGTTCTGAGAGAAGAGTTCGAGGAACTATGGGAAGCCGTCAAGCGACACAATCCCAAGATGACCAGCGCAGAGGATTACATCCAAATGCGTGAAGAGGCCATCCAGGTCGCAGCTATGGCGCTGCGATTCATACTCGATGTCTGTCCGCAGACGATGCCGCCTAGGGGGATGATGACGTTATGCCCACTACGCTCACAGAGTGGATACTCTGGATGATCGCATTCTTCGTCGTAGCCATGCTAACTGTGTGGTTCTCGCTCCGTGAGGAGAAGGAGGTTAGACATGCGCACTACGTACTGGCACTAGACAGGAAGGAGAAGAACGGTGAAGATATGGAACACCGATCCTGCACGGCGCAATACCGAGAGGACTGGTAACCAGAATCATCTCTGGCCTCCAGATGCCTTCCCCGACACGCTTACTCCGGCGCAACGGAGGAAGGCGATCGAGAAGGCTAAGAGGAAGCGCAAGAGGCGAGGTTGGTTCTCGTGACCAATGTCCAGTACAACACGTGCGACGGATGCGGGCTCGCTGATAACCCTGCCGAAAGAGAATACCACAACAGGGTACTCGATGGTGAGCAGGGTAACGAGATAGGCCATCTGTGTGATCCGTGCACAGAAAGGGCTATGCCTCTACTACCAAAGTCGGCTGAGGAGGTGGCCGATGGCAACATGTGATAACTGCGGTGTGAGCGATAAGCCACACATCGGTTCCATGCACTGTTCGGTGATAGATCAGCACGGTATGCTTCTAGGTAGGCTGTGTGCTGGATGTGCAGCAGCAGCTCTGCCAATGGCTGTGACTCTGGCCTATCCCGTACCAGCACCAAGATGAAACACTATCCAACCGTCGAGTCAATAGGACGGTGCAAATGGTGTGGTCGCAAACTGTATCCTGCTAGGAATATGCACGTCAAGTATGAAGTGCAGGGTGCAATCTACACTAGACAGCGTGACGGAGTCAAGATAGGTCGCGCCTGGTGTACAGTAGGAGGTGTGCAGAGGAAGCACGAACCAGAGAACGCCTCAGTCACCAGCTGAGGTTACAACTGAATCGTACAACAGGACATGATCCGTGACAGGATCAGAGGCCCCTTCCCAGAGTGCGGCATCGGGAGGGGGTCTCATCATGCCCTCGTCGGCTGCATAGGAGGCTTGGGCAGGAGAGTGCATAC
>Ga0126381_100002322_pt1 | contig 20515 bp, 19 predicted proteins | sample PanSoiMetPlot_28_FD_96465 | JGI IMG/M metagenome (GOLD analysis project Ga0126381, IMG submission 96465) | Tropical forest soil microbial communities from Panama - MetaG Plot_28 | ecosystem: Environmental > Terrestrial > Soil > Tropical forest > Bulk soil | place: Panama | collected 2016-02-17
AGGCGGTCTCTGACGTGGCCGGCGAGCGTGTGCCGGGATCCGGGCGGCGGGCACGGGCGGCCCGCATCCCATGCAGCCCGCGGCCGCTTCAGCGATCTTGGATTGGGTGGCGGTGCTTCGCAACAGCGGCAGCAGAGGCGTACGGTGAAATTCGCGACCCGGGCCGACATCCGGGGGTTCCGGGGGTCGTCCCCCGGGCCAGCACTGAGGAGACGCCGTGCCGCTTCCCGCCGCCCAGAGCACTCCCGCCGCCGCCGAGCGCAATCGTTTCGCGCAGCACCTGTTCGCCCCGCTCCCGCAGCGGTACGACCAGCTGGCCGAGATCCTCTCGTTCGGGCAGAACGGCCGCTGGCGCCGCGCCATGATCAGCCGGATAGCCCCGGCCCCGGGCCAGGCGGTGCTCGACGTCGCATCGGGGACGGCCGGCGTCGCGCTCCAGATCACCGCGCGGACCGGGGCCAGCGTGGTCGGAGTGGATCTCACCGAGCAGATGCTGAGGCAGGGCCAGCGCAACGTCGCCGACGCGGGGCTGTCCGACCGCATCCGGCTGACGGCCGGCCGCGCCGAGCAACTGCCGTTCGCCGACGCCACCTTTGACGCGCTGACCTTTACCTACCTGCTCAGGTACGTGCTCGACCCGCAGGCCACGCTCACCGAGCTGGCCCGCGTGGTCAAGCCGGGAGGACAGGTCGCGAGCCTGGAGTTCCTGGTCCCCCCGTCGCGGTTCTGGCGGCCCTGGTGGTGGCTCTACACGCGGCTGCTGCTGCCCGCCGGCGGGCTCGTCACCGGCGGCCGTGAATGGTTCGCCGTCGGCCGGTTCCTCGGCCCGAACATCTCCGGGCACTACCGCCGCTATCCGGTGTCCTGGACGGTCGAGGCGTGGCGCAAGGCGGGGTTCACCGATGTCGGCGTCCGGGTGATGAGCCTAGGCGGCGGGCTCGTCATGTGGGGAACCCGCGCAGGTGGCTGACGGGCTCGCCGCCAGCCAGCCGGAGCCGGAGCTGCCGCGATCAGATGCCGCGTCGGCGGCAGAGCCCCCGGCCGGTTTCCGGGCCGCCGCCCGGCCCGCGTACTACGCCGCACGCTCGGGCGGCTGGCGTGACTGGTGGACCCTGCTGCATCCGCCGTACACGGCCTGGCACCTGTCCTACGTCGTCATCGGCGCCGCGCTGGCCCCGCAGGTCAACCTCACCGCCCTGCTGGCCACCCTGCTCGCCTTCTTCCTCGCGGTCGGCCTGGCAGCGCACGCGCTCGACGAGCTGAACGGCCGCCCGCTGCAGACCCGGATCCCGTCGCCGGTGCTGGTGGCCGTGACGGTCGCGGGCCTGGCGGGCGCGGTCGCCCTGGGCGTCGTCGGGGTGGTCAGGGTCGGCTGGGCGCTGGTGCCGTTCATGATCGTGGGCCTGGTCCTCGTCGTCGCCTACAACGCCGAGCTGTTCGGCGGGATCATTCACACCGACCTGGGCTTCGCCGCGGCCTGGGGCGCCTTCCCGGTGCTGACCGCGTACGCGGCACAGACCGGGAAACTCGCCCTGGCCCCGGTGCTCGCGGCGGCTGCGGCGCTGGCCCTGTCGGCGGCGCAGCGCAAGCTGAGCACGCCGGCCCGGACCCTCCGGCGCCGGTCGGTTCAGGTCGACGGCAGCATGACCCTCGCCGACGGGCAGGTGACCATGCTCGACCAGCAGGCTCTGCTGGCGCCGCTGGAGGGCGCCCTGCGGGCGACGTCGTGGGGACTGGTGCTGCTCGCGGCCTCGCTGGCGGTGGCCAGGCTCGGCTAGCCGCGCGCCGGCGCGTTACGTCACAGGACGTCGCGGCGCTGCAGGTAGTTGAGCGCGATCCAGCCGAGGGGCACCGGGAGCCAGAAGGTGACCGTGCGGAACAGCAGGACCGCGCTGAACGCCACGGTGCCGTGCAGGCCTGCCGCGGTGAGGCCCGCGGACAGGGCTGCCTCGACCGCACCGATCCCGCCGGGCGTCGGGACCGCCGAGCCGATCGCGCTGCCGGTCAGGTAGACCACGGCGACCGTGGCGAACGGGAGCGAGCCGCCGAACGCCCGGACCGATACTGCGAGGCAGCCGATGTAGGCGAAGTCCACGAGCAGCGCCCCGCCGACACCCTCGGCCAGCTTGGCCGGCTGCTGCGCGAGGTCGAGCAGCCGCGGGATCACCTGGCCGAGCGTGGAGGTCAGGCGGGACAGCAGCAGCTTGCGGCCGGCCGGTATCGCCAGGACCACCAGGGCCACGCTGACCAGGACGGCCAGGGCGATGTAGGTCCAGCCCGGCGGGCGAAGCGAGGTGTCCTGCGATGAGCCGGCCACCGCGATGAAGATCACTAGCAGCATCAGGTGCAGCGCGAACGCGATGACCTGCGAGACGCCGATGCTGGCGACCGCGTCGGTGGACGTCAGGTTCCTCTTGCGCAGGTAGCGGAGGTTGAGCGCCACGCCGCCGACGGCGGCGGGCGTGACCAGGGTCACGAACGAGCAGGCCACCTGGGTAAGGAAGGTCTGGACGAATCTCAGCCGTTCGAGCACGAACCCGGATAGCGCCCACGTGGCCCCGACATAGGTCAGCGCGGACAACAGCAGCGCGACCGCGCCCCAGCGCCAGTCGGCCTGGCGGAGCGCCTGGCTGAAGCTGGTCTTGGTGAGGTCAACCGCGAGGATGTACGCCGCGAACACCGCCGCCACCAGCGTGAGCACGTTCCGCAGCCGGATGCGCTCAATCTGGACGGGAGCGCCCTCAGGGCCGGGCGCGGCGGCGAGCAGGCCCTTCCTGAGCGCGGGCAGGACCTCCTTGTGGCGGCTCGCGGCGATCCTGGTCGTGCGGTACAGCACCACCGGCTGGATCAGCGGCGCCACGTCGGCCAGCTCGCCGGCGCTGAGCTTCTGCCGGGCGCTGGCGGCGGCCCGGTCCGGCCCGACCAGCAGCGCCAGCTCGGCTACCAGCTGAGCCAGGTCCAGCCGCAACTGAAGGTCGCTGGCCGCGACATCACCGTTGCCCGGCTCGAGCAGCATGACCTCATCGCCGGCGCGGCCGCCGTGGCCGCTGTCCCGGCGCGGCGGCCCGAGCCCGGGAGCCGGGTTGTCGCTGTCGCCACGACCGTGGCCGTCGCTGGTCAGCAGGATCCGGTCGGCGGTCAGGGCCCGGTGCGTGACCCGCCGGCTGTGCAGCTGGAGCACGGCATCCCAGACCCGCGCGAGCTGCGCGTCGGTCGGCGGGTGGGCCAGCTCGGCCAGGGTCGTCCCGTCGTGGCTCTCGTTGGCGATCGCCGAGGCCTCGGGGCCCACCCGGACCAGCGCGCGCAGCCGGGGCGTGAGCACGCCCGCGTCTTCGGTCGCGTAGGTCAGCAGGGCCCGCCGCTCTATGGCTCGCTCCACGGTGAGCGGGGCGCTGCGCGATACCTGCGTGGTCAGCCGCAACCTGCGGTACAGCCGGTAGAACGCATCCGCCGCCTGCTGCTCTCGGTCGAACACGGTCACATCCAGCCGGCCGCCGCCCTGCAGGGCCGCGGCGTACCGGCGGGTCTCCGCGCTGGAGTCCGCAATCCGCCGCATGCCCACCACCGGCGCCTCCACGGTGCTGAGCGCCTCGGCGATCTCCTCGGCCGAGGGACGCTCGGAGATCGCGCCAAACGCGTACCGCAGCCCGGCCCCGCAGGCTCGGCCGAGCAGCAGGGTGATCAGTAGCGAGAACAAGGTCGTCTGGTCCACCGCGAGGCTGGCTACCCCGTAGAAGGCGATGGCCAGCCAGAAGATCGTCCGCCATCGGGGGCGGCCGGACAAGCCGATGACCGTGACGTACGCGGTGAGGCCGGACAGGTACCAGTCCAGCGCGGGTACGGTCTTGCCGGCCACATGGTGGGCCGTGAGCACGTCGTAGAGGCCCTCGGCACCCGGGCCCCGGAGCACCTGGTTCAGCACCAGCACCACGCCGACGGCCAGGCCGCCCGCCACGACTCCCTCGGCGAGCCGCCGTGGCTGGCGGCGGATGAGGAGCCGGATGGCGAGGGCGACCGGCAGGATGAGCAGCGCCGCGTGCGCGGCGAAGCCGAGGAACGACAGCACCGCCCCGGGCAGGATGTTGCTGGCCTTGACGATGTCGATCTCAGCCCCGTCCGCGGTCGCGCGGGCCAGCAGTCCCAGCCCGGCCACCAGGGCGATCTCGATCAGGGCGATCACGCAGCGCAGCAGGTCCGCGGGAAGGCGGACACGCGGATCCAGATGGTCCTCGACGTGGACGGGCGGGGGCGCCGCGGCTTGCTGCTCGGCGGCGGGACGCACCGCGCCTGCCTGCTCCGCGGCTTGATGCTCCCTGGCTGAATGCTCCGCGGCGGGATGCACCGGAACCACCGGAGCCGGGCGCAATTCTGCGGCCGGCGGCGGGTCCTCGCGGGGCAACGTCACCCTACGATGGTTTCATCTGGTGGTCATTACGCCCAGAGGACCTCCAAATCCCGGTGGGTGGTCAGCCGGTCACTGGTAGCTGCGTACCCCGGCGGATCCCCAGGCGGACGGGGCGACGGACCCTGAGGCCGGCGGGACCGCGGACGGCGCGCCGCCGCCGATGAGCTGCTGGTAGAGCGCGGCCGTGTCGGGATGCGGCTCGCCGTCGGCGGCGATGTCCGTCATCGTGTCCAGGCAGCGGCCCCACGCCTCGCGTACCCCGGCGAGGTTGCCCGCGGCGTGCTCGGCGCGCATCAGGGCCCGCCACAGCTGCTCCGCCGCGACGTCGCCGGCCAGCCCGGTTCTCGCCGCGCGGGCCGAGGCCGACGGGTCTCCCGCCGCGAGCTCGAGCTCGGCCAGCAGCTCGGCCGCGTCGACGATCTGCGCTCGCACGGTCTCGGTGAAGGCCAGGTCCAGCCACCAGTGGTAGCAGCCGGTGAATGGCTTACCCCTGATCAGGGTCATGGCCTGCCGCAGGCAGCCGCGGTCGCGGTCGCCGATGCCGCGCTCGCTCAGCTCCTCGAAGTCGGCCCAGTCGAACTTCGCGTCCGGGTGCAGCGCGTACTGGCCCGCCCCCAGATGCTCGATCCACTCCTTCCCGTCCGGGGCCCGGCCAAGCTGCCTGCGGGTCCGCACGATCAGCTGGCGCAGCGAGTCGCTCGGCTTCGGGTGATCCGGGTCGGCGCCGAGCAGGTAGCACAGCTGGGCGTTGGACAGGCCGTCCCGGCCGTTCAGGGCGAGGGCGAGGATCAGCTGGCTCTGCGCGGGCTGCAGCGCGGCGGGGGCCCCGTTGACCGTGAACGTCCCCAGCACGCCGATCAGCAGGCTGGCCTCCTGGTCGGCGCCGTCGGCCCGGCCCGGCTGATCAGGCTGGCCGGGCGGGTTCTCGCCGGGGGCCCGGACCGCCGCCGGGGGCGAGAGGGCCGGCTCGCCTAGGCCGACGGGTGCCGGGTCGGGATCCGGCGGCTCCTGCAGGCCGACGAGCCCGGGCGCCGGCGGCCACGACGAGCCGTCGTAGGGCGGCTGATCGGCCGGCACGTCGCGGGTGTCCGCCGCGGTCGCGAACAAGCTGGCCAGGGCCTGATAATCGTCCCTGGTCAGCGGCTGCGGCCAGACGTCCAGGTGCAGCGGCGAGACATGCCCGGCGATCCCGCCCGGCGCGGCCGGGTCGGCGGCCAGCCGGAAGCTGGCCGGCGCGGGATGGCCCTCGGGAGCGCCGGTGCCGCCGACCACCAGGGCCGCGATCCCGCCCGGGTAGCTGGCCAGGTCAAGCAGCATGGCCAGTTGCTCCGTCGTCGGCGCGGTCCGGCTGACCAGAAGCGTCAGGGCCCAGTCCTCGTCGCCGGGGTCGGCCAGCCGGCGACGGCGGACGTCGGCGCGGTCCGCATCGCCCAGCCTGCGCTGCAGCGCCACGGCCTTGGCGGCGAGCAGGTCCAGGGCCTCGGCCAGGCTGGCGCAGCTGGTGGCCCGGCCGTCCACCGGGTCAAGCTCGGGGAACCCGGCCAGGATCAGGTCGTACCAGCCCGCGAGCTGGCTCGTGGTCAGCTCCGCCGCAGCGGTGGCCAGGACCAGGTCGGCCAGGTCGGCGGGGCCGTCCACCGTGGTCACCCTCAGGTACTCCAGGTCGATGAGCACGTAGCCGCCGTCAGCGGCGACGCCGGCGGTCAGCAGGCCTGGCAGCAGGTCGCCGGCCTGGCCGGCCGGGAACGGCGCAGATGGCGCGGGCCGCGGCAGTTCCAGCCGCCAGGCCATGCCCTGCCGTCCGCCCGGCACGGCGAACGGCCCGGGGGGCGGCTCGCTGGACGGGCTGTCGAGCAGTAGCTCCAGGCCAGACCGGTGGACCCGGACCCCGGTGATGTCCGGGATCGGATGCCCCGCCGCCATCAGGCCGGCACCGAGCTGGCCGAGCGCGGACCGCAGCGCTGTGGCGGGCGGCAGGGGCAGCGGGGGCCGGGGTGCCGCGCCGGGGTAGGCCGGCGGCTCCATCTCCGGGCCATACAGCGCCGCCCCGTCCCCGTCATAGAGCACAGGCCCGTCCCCGTCGTAGAGCGCAGAGCCGTCCCCGTCGTAGAGCGCAGAGCCGTCCTCGTCGTACAGCGCCGCCGCGGAATCCGGCACCACCCCGGCGTACGACAGCGGCCCGGGCTCCGGTGCCTCGGAATAGGGCTGCGCCGCGGCGCGCAGGCGCTGCTCGGCCGCGATCACCGGCGCGCTCGCCGGCAGCGGGATCCTCCGCCCGGACCGGCGGGCCTGGCGCTGGCGGCGGCGCATCCGGGCCAGGGCGACGCTGGCCCCGCCGACCAGGACGCCCGCGCCGAAGACGGCGAAAGGCGGTATCTGGTTCAGCGGGCCCGCGGCCGGCTCAGCCGACACGGCCGTGTGCACGGGCGCCGCCGGCGGCGCGGGCGCGGGCGGATCGGTCCCGGCGGCGGGCGTTACCGCGGGGACGCCCGCCGGGTCCGCAGCCGGCTGGCTGGCACTGGCCGCCGGGTGCGGGCGCTGGAAATGCGGGTCGGCCGAATCATGGCCCGCGTGCAGGCTGGACCCGTGACCCGAGGAGGCGGGCGCCGCCGGCGGCGGGCCCGCGCTGGCGGGCACCTGCAGCACCCATCCCGGCCAGACCACCGAAGGATCGGCGAAGACCTGGCCGTCGCCCATGTGGTGCCCGAGGTTGAGCTTGACGATCTCGGGATACAGGTCCCCGGCGCCGAGATAGCGCTGCGCGATCGTCCAGAGGCAGTCGCCGCCATGTACCGTCACCATCTGGTAGAAGCCCATGCTCATCACCTGGGGGGCTTGCGGGTCGACGGCGTCCGCCGCGGCCGGGGGGCCCGGGGGGTGGACAGCGGGAGTGGCCGGCGGCGGGCCGGACCGCACGGCCGAGACGACGGTGACCGGGGCGGGCGCGCTGGCGAGCACGGCCGCCGGCTGGCTGGTGACCGCGAGGGTCACGCACGCGACCAGCCAGCTGGCCGCGTGCTGCAGGCCGCCGAGCCGCAGCCTCGGGGCGCTGCGCCCGCGCAGCGTGGCCTGGATCTCCGCGGCAACCGCGGCGGTGAACAGGGCCCACGCGATCCAGCTGATGTCGCGGACGGCGCCGAGGAAGACCGCTCCGTTGTCGCGGTGCATCAGCAGCGAGCCCGCCTGGCGCCAGGCGGGGATGTGGCGCGGGATCGGGTCGCCGCCCAGCCGGTACAGGGCCAGCGGCAGCCCGACCACCAGGACCGCCAGCGTCACCAGCGCGATGCCGCCGCGCAGCACCGCTCCCAGCCGCCCCCGGCGGGCCCGGCCGGTCACCGGCCTGGTCCCGTCACGCCGGCCACCAGCGAGGCGGTCGCCGAGCCGGTCGACGACATCGAGTCGATGCCGATGATCGACAGCACCCGGGTCGGCGCGGTCACGGTGACGGTCACCTGGATCGACTCCGTTCCCGCCGGGGCCACGCTGCCGTGGTAGCCCGCGGCGGCCAGGTACTGCCGGGCCGCGGCCAGGGCCTGGCCCTGGTCCACGGTGAACGACCCGGTGGAGTAGGCGTTCGTCCGATTCACCTGGCCGGCGCCCGCCCTCGCGGCCTCCTGCGCGATGGCGCTCGCGTTCTCCGCCTGGTTCAGCTTGGCGCCGCCGTCGATGACGACGCCGGCCAGCGCGACCAGCGCCACGAACAGCACCAGCAGCATCAGCGTGATCGATCCCCGCTCGCGGTCACCGGCGCGTCCTGATCGCGCGCGCCACCAACCCGGTGAGCTCATCGTGCGCTCCTTGCCCCGCCCGCCTCCCACTGCCCTCTTCGCTCCGCCGCCGGGCACCTTCGGCGTGTGAGTATTCGCCTGTGCTGTGACAGTCACTGTGACATCACCGCTCCCGGAACGTGTCGAGTGGCGACGTGAACGTGAAACGGAGGGTCCTGCTGCCCGGCAGGCCGGGCACCACCAGGTCGGACAGCGGTACCTGGCAGGACACGGTGGCGGTCACCGAGGCGGGCTGGCCGACCGGCACGCCGAACTGGGCCGTGTCGATGCTCACCACGGGGTTGCAGTCCAGGCCGTCCCGGCCGAGCGCCGCCCGGGCGCTGGACAGCGCGGCCGCCTGGGCCGCGCCCGGCGTCAGCGAGATCGACGCCTGCCTGGCCGCGTCGCGGGCGGCCGCGTCCACCGCCCCCTGGGCGATCGACGTCCGTCCGGCCGCCACCACCAGGCCGAGGATGAACAGCAGCACCGGCGCCAGGACGACCAGCTCGAGCGCGGCGTTGCCGTCGTCGCGACCGCCGCTGCGGGCCAGGATCGGCACGGTGCTTCCGTTTCTCTTAGGGGGCGACGAACTTCTCGACCGGCGCCTGGACGGCCTGGCTGATGTTGATGACCAGGCCCGGCACGAAGGTCGGCACATGGCCGGTCACGGTGATCTGGATCGTGGCGGTGGCGTTGCCCGCGCCGGTCGCGGCCGCGGCGGCCGACGGGCCGAGCAGGTACCCGGACGCGTCGTGGCGGGCGAACGCCAGCGCGGCCTGGGTGCCGGCGCCGGGCCCGGCGCCGGGCAGCCGCGCCGCGTCGACTCCCTGCCGCGCCGCCGCCAGGGCCGCCTCCCTGGCCAGGTACCACAGGGCGCCCTGGATGATCACCATGATCACCAGCATGAACACCGGGACAATGATCACGTAGGTGAGGACCAGCGCCCCGTCATCACGGCGGGCCAGCCTGCGCAGGCCGGGCCCGCGGCAGCGGGCCGATCGCATCGTCAGGGGATCTTGCCTTCCCATTCCGAGATCTTCGACCTCAAGAAGGTGGCCGTCAGCGCGGCCGCGCCGACCAGGATCCCGGCGATCACCAGCCATTCCAGGGTGAGCGCACCCGACTCCGGATTCCCGTCCAGAGCCGCGCGGGCGCGGCAGCAGGCGCGGTCCAGCAGGTATCTGACCGCCAGCCACATGGGGTCCCACACGGGGTCCATCGAGCACCTCCCTCCTCCGGACCGGGTCCTATCCCGGCCCGAACGTGCGATAGACGATGGGAAAGATCAGCAGCAGCAGGAACCCGGCCCCGAGCAGCGCGATCGGGATCACCATGGTCGTGCTGCGCGCGCCCGCCCTGGCCCGCTCCGCGGCCAGCGCCTCGGCGCGCATCGAGGCCGCGCGCGCCGCCAGCGTGTCCAGGATCTTGGCTCCCTCCTGGCCGGCCACCTCGGCGATGTCGGCGATGTCGGCGAGCTCGGAGATCCCGGTCTCGCGCGCCAGGCCAGCCAGCGCGGTCCACGGCGGCGCCCCCGACCTGCGGGCCGCGTTGAGCGCGCCGGAGATCCGCCGGAACGCCCAGCCGTCGCCGATCTCGGCGGCGGCCTCGAGGGCCTCGGTCGGGCCGGCGCCCGCGCCCCGCTCCAGGGCGACCAGGTCGAGGTAGCTGGTCAGGATCTGCCGGAAGTCGGCCCGCCGCTCGGCCGCGTTGACCCTGGTGACCAGGTCGGGCGCGAAGAACAGCGCGACACCGCACAGGATCGAGACCACGACGGGAACCGACCAGCTCAGCCTGGGGTTGGCCAGCGAGATGAGCGCGGAGAGCGCCAGCGGGCACGCGAGCCCGAGCAGTCCGCAGCCGACCTTGCTGGCGATCCAGCTCTCCCGGTCCTTGCCGAGCAGGGCCAGGTCCTCCGCCGGTACCGGCAGCCAGGGCAGTTCCGTGGCGATGCGCCGGGCCAGCTTGCCTGCCGGGCGGCCCGCGGGCTCCGCGCCCCGGCCGGGGTCCAGGGCGCCCTGGTCCAGGCGCGCCAGGGCCGCGTCCAGCCGCGCGGGCGCGGGCACGAGCTCGCGCGCGATGAGGAAGATGCCGAGGCCGCCGAGGATGCCCGCGGCGATGACCCACACGTTCACCGGCGGCTCCCGACTACCGTGCGGTCATCGGCGATCTGGTGCTGCTCCTGGCGGGCGAGGAACCGGCCCGGGGTGGGCATCGCGCCGAGCCGGTACAGCCAGCCGAGGCCGGCCGCGTACAGCCCGGTGACCAGGGCCAGCACGAATTCCCCGGGTATGGTGCCGTAGGGCCGCGAATAGGACCGGTTGAGCACGGCGAAGATCGTGAACCCGCCGATGAAGACCGCGATCCACCGCAGGGTCGTCCGTTGCTGCGCCCGTTCCGCCTCGATCTCGCGCCGGGCGGCGACGTCCCGGGCGATCATCACCGCCAGCGCGTTGAGCACGTCCCGCACTCCCCCGCCCCGGTGGCCGGTCGCGATGATCAGCGCAGCCGCGATCCGGTCACCGGCCGGGTCGTCGATCTCGGCCGCGAACGCGCGCAGCGCCGCCTCCGTGCCCGCGCGCGAGTTCAGCCGGCTGGCCAGGGCCGTCACCGGCCCCGCGATGGCCGCGGGCGCCGAGCGCGCGCTGGCCTCGATAGCTTCCTCCAGGCCCCGGCTGGCCGTGAGCATGTCGGACAGGCGCCGGGTCCACTGCTCGAGGCCTTCGAGCTTCGCGGTGCGCTCGCGCTGGCCCCGCGTGCTGAGCACCCGGGGCAGGAAGATGACCGCCAGCCCGGCCGCCAGGCCTGCGACCGGCCACCGGGTGATCGCGAGCACCCCCAGGCCTGCGACCACGGCCAGGACCGCCTGGCGGCGCGACCGGTCGGATAGCGAGCCGGCGAACGTCCGGCGCGGCGGCGGGCCGCCCGGCGGGCGCGCGCGGCCGATCAGCTCCCGGACTCCCAGCACCAGCCCGGTGGCGATCGCCGCGCCCGCGAGGGCGGCCAGCACGATCATCTCCAGCCGCCTCCCCGGGCCATGGGCTGCTGCTGGGCCAGCGCCTGCTGGGCCGCGGCCCGCTGCCGGTCCAGCAGCGACGGGTCGAATCCGGCCGCGACGAGCCTGCTGAACATCCGTGGCGAGGGGGTGTGCGCGGCGATCGCCTGCCCGTCCGGCCCTTCGGGCAGGAACAGCCGGTTGACCGCCGGGCGGTCGGTGTCGCCCGGCGGCATCACTTCGAGGATCTCCGACACGTACCGCAGCGTCCGCTTCCCGTCGTGCCGCTTGCGCACGTGCACGACCAGGTCGACGGCCATGCCGACCAGGATGTGGATGGCGCGCTCGGCCAGGCTGAGGCCGCCGCGCAGGCCCAGGATCAGGATCCGGTCGAACACCTCCCCCGGCGAGTTGGCGTGCAGGGTGCACATCGAGCCCTCCTGGCCCGAGTTCATGGCCTCCAGCATCGGCATGATCTCGCTGCGCCGCACCTCGCCGACCAGGATGCGCTGCGGATTGTGCCGCAGCGCGTGCGCGATCAGGTCGTGCAGCGAGATCCCGCCCACCCCCTCGGAGTTCGGCTCCCGCGCCTCGAACGCGATCACGTCCGGGTGCCGCGCGGTCCCGTGCAGGAACAGCTCGTATTCCGTTTCCAGGGTGGCGATCCGCTCGCCCGGCGCGATTTCCGAGGCCAGTCCCCGCAGCAGCGTGGTCTTGCCGGCGTTCACGCCGCCGGTCACGATGATGTTGCAGCGGCTTTTCACCGCGGCGGCCAGGAAGCTGGCCAGCGTCGCGTCGACCGTGCCGAGCTGGATCAGCCTGGCCAGGTTGACGTTCAGCTGGCCGTGCCTGCGCAGCGACACGCACGGCCGCGGGGTGACCGACATCGTGGCCGTCATCCGCGCGCCCCCGGACAGCGCGACGCTGACCAGCGGGGAGGCGGCGGAGAAGTCCCGCGCGGTCTGGCCGCCGCGGGCGGCCCAGTTGCGGATCATCGTGATCAGCTCGTCGTCGCCGGAGGCCACCGGAAGCCCTTTGACCCGCTCCCCGGTCGCGTAGGTGACCCACACCTCGTCGCAGCCGTTGACGTCAACGTTCTCCACCTGCGGGTCCCGCAGGTACCCGGACAGCGGGCCGAGCCCGTACCGCTGGTCGTACACCGCCTGGGCCAGGGCTTCGCGCTCCGCGGGCGAGAGCACCGGAGCGCCGGCCCTGACCTGCCGCTCGGCCCAGGCCCGGACGGCGTCGCCGATCAGCGGCAGGGCCTCGTCCTGGCTGGCGCCGTCCTGCAACCGGTCCGCGATCATCGCGAGGATGTCCGCGACGCCGCGCAGCCGGACGTCGGACAGGCCCGAGGGCGCCCTCGGGGTCCGGTGGCGCCCGGGGCCGGCCCCGTCGCGGAGCTGGTATTGCGCCTGCGCCCCGCCCGCTCCGGTTACGGGCCGCTGCGGCGGGACGGGCGGGGGCGGTGCGGGCGGGCGGCCGGGGTCGATCTGCGTCATCGGCTCGTGCTCGCCTCCCGTGCCGCCGGCCCCGGCGGGTACGGCCGTCCGGCCGGTGAGCCGGGGGCGGCGTCGCGCAGGGCGCGCCCCGCCGGCCCGGCCGCCCTGATCAGCGGCCTGGCCTGCAGCCCGCGGCGGCTGCCAACGCCGTCCGAGAGCACGGCCGCGGCCTTCGCGTCATACGGCAGCGAGCCGGCCACCGGGACGCCCAGGGCCCGGGAGATCTCGCGCGGGGGGTGCGTTCCCTCGCCGATCAGGAGCAAGGCCACGCGGCCTGAGCCGCCGAGCAGCTGGGTCAGCATCTCGACCCGGGCCCTGGCCTTGCTGACCTGGCGCAGCGTCGGCCGCAGGACCAGCACCACCAGGCTGGCCGCGGCGAGCACCGGTCCCGGGGCCCCGGTGGCGTCGAGGCGCCCGCAGTCGGCGATGACGTCCGCGGGCTGGGCCGCGAGCGTGCCGGCCAGCACCGGCCAGACCGGTGCGAGCGCGGTGCTCTGGCGGGCGTCGGAGATCCCGGCGAGCAGCAGCCTGCCCCGCTCGTCATCGAGCTCGATGAGCTGCGGCCACAGTGCCGAGGCGGCGGCCTCCGGATTCTGTCCCGCCTCGATGGCCAGCGCCAGCAGCCCGTTCCTGGCCGGCATGTGCCCGGCGAACAGCCCGGCCAGGATGTCACCGCCGCTGGGGTCGCATTCGGCCAGGATGACCTGCCCGGGCCAGCCGAGGGACAGCGCCAGGGCCGCGGTGGTCACGCCGGGCGAGCCGCCGGCCGACACCAGCGCGTACAGGCTCACGGCGAGGCCCGGCGGGTGACGACGAGCGCGATCTGCCCGGTGGCGGCCTGCTCGGCCACCGCGGGCCCGATGGTGGACGGGACCAGGAGGTCGACGACGTTGAGGCCGTTCTGGTCGGTGACCCGGTTCACCGCCTCGACGGTCGCGGCCACGGGCTGGGTGAGCACCGGCGCCGCCCCGGACCCGGTGTTCCCCGCCGCGGTGGGGGTGGCGACCACCAGCACCTGATCACCGGGGGCCAGGCCGCTGGCCGGCAGCCCGGCCGGCTTGACCGCGACCGGGACGAGATCCTGGCCGGGGGCGGGCGACAGCTTGCTCGTCACCTCGGACGGGGCCAGCAGCGTGCCCGGCTGCAGGGAGGCGGCGGCGACCAGGCCTACCACCTGCGACAGCTGCCGGGCCGGGATCGTCGCCAGGCCCGGCCCGGCCGCGATGTTCGTGGTGCCGACGTCGGCCGAGGTGATGACCGCTCCGACCGGCACCGGCGCGGTCACCATCACCACGGAGACCTGGTGGTTCTCCCGGTGATAGAGCGCGGCGCTGGCCAGGATCCCGGCGCCGATCAGCGCCGCGGCCAGAGCGATCATGGCCGGCCGGCGGCGACGCGGGAGCCCGCGCAGCTGGCCGTGCGCGGGCGGCCGGGCCGGCCCGTTCCTGGCCGGCTCCGGCTCGGGGTGGAAGACGGTGCCGAAGTCAAGATCCGGGTTGCTGCCGCTCATCCGCCAGTCACCAAGGCCTCTCCCGCCGCCACGCGCAGCGTTATCGGCGTGCTCACGGGCCGGCCGGTGGCGACCGTGCCGCCGGTGCCGCCCGAGCCGACCCAGAAGACGTTCCACAAGACGGTGACCGAGGCCGCGAACGCGTTGCCCGGCTGCCCGGCCGACGGCTGGTCATAGGTGTAGGAGCAGGCGGTGTGCTGGGCGGCGGGCGCCAGCGCGGGCTGGAAGGCGGTACCAGGGCCGGCGCAGGTGACGCCGGGCAGGCCGCCGCCGGGGTTGAAGACGATCTTCGTGGGCACCGCGGTCGCCCTGGCCCACACCGGGCCGGCCGTCACGGTCCGGCTGACCGGTCCCCAGACGGCGCGGGGTACCCAGAACCATTCCGGCAGCCCGACCAGGCCGTCCCGCCCGCGCGGCGGGGCGGTGCGCGGCTGCAGGTCAGGGATGATCAGCTCGCCGATCGCGATGATCGACAGCTGCTGCGGGGTCACCGCGGGCGCGCCGGTGGCGTTGTTGACCAGGGTCACTCCGCCGAACGGCTGGCCGCCCGGGCAGGTGATCGCCTCCCACGTGTGGCCCTTGGGCGCGGGCCACGACAGGCCGAGGAACTTGACCTGCTGCTGGTTCAGCGGGGTCAGCGTGCACGCCGACTTGGCGCCCCCGCCCCCGCCGCCGGACCCGGGCTGGCCGCCCGTGCCCGTGGTGTCGGTGCACACGAACTGGTAGCCGCCGTTGACCAGCTGGTAGTGGCAGCCCCCGCCGGCCGGGACGGCCGGGGCGGCCGACGCGGCGCCGGCCGGCAGCACGAGCGTGGCGGCCAGCAGCGCGGCGGCCAGCGCGAGCTGGCCGATCACACGGTTCAGGGAACGCATGACAACACCACCGGAACCTGATCACTGACCAGCCACCGGCCGCGGGCGAGCACCAGCGTGCTGATCATGTTGACTCGGGGGTTGCCCAGGCTGCCGATCACCTGGCCGGTGCTGGCGCTCCGCGCGCCGGCATTGCTGAAGTCCGCGCAGTCGTGCACGGCGGCGCGGCCGCCGGTGACCTGCACGCTCAGGATGTGCGGCACCGGGGCGCCGTACTGGATCTCGCCTCGCGCCCAGTCGGTCTCGAACCCGCTGATCAGGGACGGGATGAGGGCGGGCGTGACGTACCGCGCCAGGATGGCCCGCGCGCGGGCCGCGTCCCGGGTGTCCAGGGCCTGGCCCAGCGCATGCCAGTAACCCGTGTAAGCGGCGACGACCTCGTCGTGGACGGTCGCCGGTCCCCCGGCCAGCGTCGCCGGTGACGCCGCGGCCGGGGCCGGTCCCGTGGTCTTGTGCGGCAGTGCGACGGCCGACTGGCCGCCACAGCCCCCCACGGCCAGCGTTAAAGCCGTCAGCCCGCCAAGCCAGCCAACCGTGCCTGGGAACGGCCAGCCGCTCCGGCTCACCACTCGCCGGGACAGCCCGGACGCGCCGGGTGACGGTTGACGGGCGGCAACGAGCAATGTCATATGCCGTGCTGCTCCCGCCGACTGTATTGTTAGCCACTGACCGCCGTGCCAGCATTGCGCACACCGGCGGCGGGCACAACCCATTCGACCATTAAATATTGCGTGATCATGGGATTTTTTCGAACAGTGCCTGAGCAACGGCCCCGGGGGCGCCCCGGTCAATGCCCGCACCCGCGGGCCGGGCGGGGCCGGATCGCCTTGGGAGCACGGTGGCCCTGCAGCTGAGCCTGGCGTGCTCTGAATGCGACCGGACCCAGGGCCTGCGCGACGGCTCGGTGCCGGTCGAGGGAGTCAGCCTGACCTGCATCGGCCTGCCGGTCGAGGAGGTCTTCCACCGGATGGTGCGCTTCGCTGAGTTCGACGCCGCTGAGCTCTCGCTCTCCAGCTACGTGCTCAGCCTTCAGATGGGCAACCCGTTCATAGCCGTGCCCGCCTTCCCGTCGCGGATGTTCCGTCATAGCGGCATCTATGTCAATAGCCGCTGCGGGATTGGCGAACCGGCTGACCTAATCGGCCGGACGGTGGGCGTCGCAGAATACCAGCTGACCGCTAATGTCTGGATCCGCGGCATACTGCAGGAGCACTATGGCGTGCCGGCGGCGTCGGTAACCTACCGGACGGGCGGGCTGCACGCGCCCGGGCGCACCGAGAAGCTGCCGCTGTCGCTGCCCGGCGACATCCGCGTCGAGCCGATCGGCGAGCGGCAGACGCTGGCGCAGATGCTGGTCGACGGCGAGATCGACGCCCTCTACACGCCGCGGACCCCGGCCCCGTACGCGCAGGGCAGGCCGGAGGTGCGGCGCCTGTTCACCGATGCCGCGGCCGAGGAGGCGCGGTACTTCGCCGGCACCCGGGTGTTCCCGATCATGCACACGGTGGTCCTGCGGCGCGCCCTGTACGAGCAGCACCGGTGGCTCGCCCGGGCCTTCTTCAAGGCCTTCGAGCGGGCGCGGGGCCAGGCGCTCGACGGCATCGACGAGACCGCCACCCTCAAGTACATGCTGCCGTGGCTGCCCGGGGAGGTGGCCAGGACCCGCAGCCTGCTCGGCGGCGACTACTGGCCCTACGGGGTGGCGCCGAATCAGCGCGCCCTGGAAACCTTCCTCAGGTACTCCTTCGAGCAGGGGCTCGCCCGGAGCCTGCTGCGCCCCGCCGACCTGTTCGCCCCCGAGACGCTCGAGGATTTCGTGACCTGAGCTATGTGAGAGCGAGCACCCCGGCCCAGCGGGCGGCTGCCCGCGGGTCTTGACGGGCCCTGAGCGGCCGGCCGCCCGCTGCGACTATTCGGCCGGGCCAGAAACGTCTTTCTCTTAGGCTCGTGTCATGGACATCGTCACCAGGCCCAGCCCCGCGCTGCCGCGGATCGTGGACGACCCGGCCGAAGTCCGGGCGATCCTGGCCGACCCCGGCTACCGGGTGCCCGACCCGGGCCGCGGGGCGCCCGCGGGCACGCTGGCGTGGCTGCGGCAGAACGTGGCCCGCCTGTCCAACGGCGCCGATCACGCACGCCGCCGGGAACTTGCCGAGGACCTGCTGCGCCGCGTGGACCTGGCGGCGCTGCGGGCCGGGGCCCGCGACGCGACGAACGCCGTCATCGACGCGGCGGGCGGCCGGCCGTTCGACGCGATGACGCTGGTGGCCAGGCGGGTACCCGTCCGGGTGCTGGCCGCGGCTCTCGACGTCGCCGACCCGGAACAGGCCACCGGGCCGCTGGCCGCGGTGGCGGCGGCCTTCCTGCCCGGCACGGTCGACCGGGGAACGGCCGATGGCAGCGTCGCCCGGCTGGCCGAGCTGCTGCCGGCCGAGCCCGACGAGCAGGTGGCCGCCCGGATCGGGCTGCTGGTCCAGGCCTACGAGGCCACCGCCGGGCTGATCGGCAACGCGGTGGCCGCCGGGATGCAGGAAGCGGCGCCCGGGCCCGCGGCCGAGGTGGTGGCCCAGACCGTCCGCGCCAACCCGCCGGTCCGGTACACCCGCCGGGTGGCCCCGTCCGGGGAGACCATCGCGCTTGACCTCACCACGGCCCGCGATGACCCGGCCGGGCACCTGGCGTTCGGTTCCGGCCTGCGGGCCTGTCCGGGCGTGGCCTGCGCGCGGGCGCTGGCCGAGGGTGCCGCCGGGCCGCTGCTGGAGCGCTGCCACTGGACCGGTGCCGAGATCAGCTATCCCGGCCCGCCCGCCCTGCACGTGCCCGTGAGCCTCGAGCTGACCGAGCGCTGACCCCGCCGGGCTCGGCGCCCGCCCCCGGATCAGGGCGGCGGATCACGGGCCGGCGGAGTCCGGGTCCTCGGCCCGGTCGAAGCGGTTAACCGCGATCAGGCCGAGGATGAAGACCGCCACCATGGCGATCAGCAGGGCGAGCACGGACGCCCCGGGCAGCTTCTCCCCGCTCAGCACGAACAGGATCTTCCTGATCACGGCCACCAGCCCGACGATGATGAACGGCTGGGCCACGAGCCGGTGCGAGCGCAGCGAGAGCACGACGGTGTGCACCACCTCGACCAGGATCAGCACCAGGAGCACCTCGTCGAGCAGGGTGGTGGCCGCCGCGACGATGGACTTGTCGGAGATCCTGCTGGCCAGGAGCACGTGGACGAAGTCGGCGATGCCCGAGACGAGCAGGACCGCGGCCAGGATGACCAGGGCGAGGCCCACGACGACCGTGACCAGGTCCTGGGCGTGCTCGAGCACGAAGATCGGCCCGCCGATGCCGCGGGTCCCCGGGCGCGGCGGGCGGCCGGGGCGGCCGAGGCCGCCCCGTGGCTCTACCCGCTCGTCAGCTGCCTCGTCCACGGCGGCGGCTACGTGGTGCCGGGCACCGTGCAGACCGCTCCGCGGTCCGCGCCGGACACCAGCGCCGCGTACTTGGCCATGGCCCCGCTGGCGTAGTTCGGCGCCGGGCGCTTCCAGTCCGCCCGCCGCCGCTGGAGTTCCTCTTCGTCGACGGCCAGTTCCAGCCGCCGCTGCGGCACGTCCAGGACGATCCCGTCGCCGTCGCGCACCAGCGCGATCGGCCCGCCGTCCCAGGCCTCGGGCGCGGCGTGCGCCACGCAGGCCCCGAACGTGGCGCCCGAGAACCGGCCGTCGGTCACCAGGACCACGTCGCGGCCGAGCCCGGTGCCCTTGATGGCCGCGGTGACCGCGAGCATCTCGCGCATGCCCGGCCCGCCCTTGGGCCCCTCGTTCCGGATGACCAGGACGTCGCCCTGGCCGACCTGCCGCGCGGTGACCGCGGCGAAGCAGTCCTCCTCGCACTCGAAGACCCGCGCGCGCCCGTCGAACCGGAGCGTCTCGATGCCCGGCGTCTTCACCACCGCGCCGTTCGGCACCAGGCTGCCCCGCAGCACCGCGAGCCCGCCGTCGGGCTGGAACGGGTCCTTCGCCGGCCGGACCACCTGGCCGTCGGGCTCGAACGCGTCGGCCACGTTCTGGCCGAGCGTCCGGCCGTTCACGGTCATCGCGTCGCCGTCGATCAGGCCGGCCGACAGCAGCTCGCGCAGGATCACCGGGACGCCGCCGACCTGGTCGAGCTCGCTCATGACGTACAGGCCGGACGGCCGCACCGAGGCGATCACGGGGGTGCGGCGGCTCACGGCGTCGAAGTCGTCCAGGGTCAGCCCGACCCCGGCCTCGTGCGCGATGGCCAGCAGGTGCAGCACCGCGTTGGTCGACCCGGCCGTGGCCATCACCATCGTGGCCGCGTTCAGGAACGCCGCCCTGGTCATGATCTGCCGCGGCCGCAGCCCGGCCGCCAGCGCCCCGACCACCGCCACGCCGGTCCGCCGGGCCAGGTCGGTCCGCTCGGCTGACACCGCCGGCGGCGACGCCTCGCCCGGCAGCGTCATGCCCAGCGCCTCCGCGCACATCGACATGGTGTTGGCCGTGTACATGCCCGCGCAGGAGCCCGCGCCGGGGCACGCGGCCCGCTCGATCGCCAGCAGGTCAGCGTCGGAGACCTCGCCTGCCGCGTGCCCGCCGACGGCCTCGAACACGTCCTGGATGGTCAGCGACCGGCCGAGCGCGTGCCCCGGCAGGATCGTGCCGCCGTAGAGGAACGCGGCGGGCAGGTCCAGCCGGGCGCAGGCCATCAGCATGCCGGGCAGCGACTTGTCGCACCCGGCGATCGCCACCAGCGCGTCGAACTGCTCGGCGTTCATCATCAGCTCGACCGAGTCGGCGATGATCTCGCGGCTGACCAGCGACGCCTTCATGCCCTCGGTGCCCATCGAGATCCCGTCCGACACCGCGATCGTGCCGAACTCCAGCGGCACCGCCCCGGCCTGCCTGACGCCCTCCTTGGCCGCGGTGGCCAGCCCGTTCAGGTGCACGTTGCACGGCGTGACCTCGTTCCAGGAGGAGGCCACGCCCACCTGCGGGCGCTGCAGGTCGTCCTCGGACAGGCCGACGGCCCGCAGCATCGAGCGGGCCGGGGCCCGGGACGGGCCGGTGGTGAGCGGGCCGGAACGCGGCCGGGGCAGCTGGCTGGTCATGCGGACTCCGTGACGTTTTCGAGGTGAAGCGGGGCATCGGGCTGGACGCCGGGAGGCTCCGCGCCCGCGCGCAGCAGGCCGTAGGCGACGCCGTCGGCAAGAGCCTCCCACGAGGCGGTGACGATGTCGTCGGAAACCCCGACCGTGGTCCACTCCCCCACGCTGTCGGCCGAGGTGAGCATGACCCGGGTGACCGCGCTGGTGGCCGCGCGGCCGTCCAGGATCCGCACCTTGTAGTCGACCAGGTGGATGCCGGCCAGGGCCGGGTAGAAGCCGCTCAGCCCGCGGCGCAGCGCCTGGTCCAGCGCGTGCACCGGGCCGACGCCCTCGCCAACCGCGACCACCCGG